>JADMIO012572651.1_pt1 | contig 10953 bp, 9 predicted proteins | sample 8958161 | NCBI WGS metagenome assembly JADMIO01 (sample SAMN16585339, study PRJNA669376) | soil metagenome | isolation source: Crop rotation soil | place: USA: Cullars Rotation, Alabama | collected 2011 | reverse complement strand
CCGACCTGGCAGTGAATGGCAGGCGCGCCACTGGGTATTTCGCCGCACCAATTTGCCTTGCGTGCGCTGCCGCACGATCATTCGCCAGCAGCGCCAGGTCACTTATGCCGATGAGGAAAACGAGAAAACGCGCATCATCTACTTCTGTCCTTCGTGCCAGAACGTTCCGGTTGAGGAAAAGCCGAAGCGAAGGAAGCGGGCGACGGTATCGTCGCACATGAGTTGAAGCTCTATTGGATACGCTTATCATGAAATCCATCAGGCAACGCGCTCATGCAACCACAATTTTTGCTTTGTTTTGGACACTGTTTTCGGCGGGTGCCATTGCCAGCGCAATTGATGCTTGGAAGCATGGTACTCGAGATTATGGCGGCCCACTTGTTGCGGCAGTAGTTCTTGCCGTCCACATTGCTTCGATTATGTATGCAGTTCATCTGTGGAAAACAGAACAGGCTGTGCCAACGTATGGAGTTGAGGGATCTGTAATAGACGACTTACTGGATACCAAACCAGAAGAAGTCGATTTGGTCGGGGAAACGGCACGATTAAAGCGGATAATCATTGGAGAAATTAGCACTTTTCTATGCCTGATGTTGTTCGCATGGCTGAAACACATGAAAGGTTTGGTCGAGACGGGTGTTCTTTTTAGTGGCATCCTCCTTTTGCATATCTTGGCAGAGATAGTTAGATACTCCATTTTAAGGCGAAGGGCTAGAGCATCTTCGGGACACAGAACAACCATGTAAAAAGAGGCCATCACTGCGCGAGGCACCCACTGCTCTTCAAAAACAAACCATGACCCCTAACTCCCTCCTGCGCTTCGCCGAAGTCGCTGATCGAATCGGCTCTACAACGAAACGCCTGGGAAAAGCCGCATTGCTGGGCGAGTATTTCGTGTCGCTAAGTGACGATGATCTCGCTCTCGCGGCCCGCTACTTTGCCGGCACCATTTTTCCTCTCCGCGACCAACGCACGGCGAATGTCGGTGGCGCGGCCCTGTTCGCTGCGATTCTGGCTGTTAGTGGCGCCGACGACAATCAAGCGCGCTCGCGTTTGGTGGCTCTTGGCGATCCCGGTGACATGACATTTGAAGTGTTCAACGCTTCGCCCCAGGCTGCTCTGGCGCCGACCCTGACGCTGGCTGATCTCCATCATGAGTTTCAAACCCTGGCTGCCACAAGTGGCACCAAGCGTAAAATTGAGTTAGTCACGGCCCTGCTGCGCCGGGCGACCCCGCTTGAGGCCAAATACATCGTGAAGCTGCTGACGGGTGACTTGCGTATCGGCTTGAAGGAAGGTGCTGTCGAGGATGGTCTGGCGCGCGGCGCCAAAGAAGAAGTGGGGCGCATTCAATGGGTCAACATGCTGACCGGCGACATCGGCGAAACGGCCATTCTGGCGCGCCATGCTCAACTTGACCGGGTGCAGATGCGCTTGTTTCATCCCCTCAAGTTCATGCTGGCCACACCCGCCGCTGACCTGGCCGATGTCGAGCGGCAGATGCCGGAACGGTTCATTGTCGAAGATAAGTTCGATGGCATTCGCGCCCAGGCGCACGTCGCCTTCTCGCGTCCCGGCGATGAGGCGTTGCATGGTGTGGCCTATGAGGGTCGCCGCGTGGCGTTGTTTTCGCGCACCCTAGATGAAATCACCGGCTCATTTCCCGACCTGGTGGCGCCCTTAGCCTCCCTGTTGCCGGATAATGCACAGGATGATACGAAGGGTGATGGAGTGGGCTTGCTGCTCGATGGTGAAATTGTGCCGGTTCAGGGCGAGCGCATTCTGCCCTTTCAAGACTTGCAACTCCGCCTGGGGCGCAAAACCCTGCCGCCTGAACTGCTGGCGCGTGTGCCGGTTGCTTTTGTCGCTTATGATGCGCTCTACGGCGATGGCCGCGTGCTGTTAGACGAGCCGTTCTCCGTGCGCCGTGCCGTTTTGGATGCCTTGCCGGTTGATGGCATCGGCACACGCCGCGCGATTTTGCAAACGTTCGGGAGTGTGGCTGACCTGGATGCCGAGTTTGATGCGGCCAGAGCGAGAGGCAATGAGGGCCTGATGGTCAAAGACCCGCGCGCGTCTTACAAGCCGGGACGGCGCGGGCGCGAGTGGCTCAAAATCAAGCGCGCTCTGGCGACTTTAGATGTGGTTGTCACCGCGGTCGAAGTGGGACACGGACGGCGCTCGAGGTTTTTGTCCGACTACACCTTTGCCGTTCGCGCCGGGGAAGATGATCCCACACTATTAAACGTTGGCAAAGCCTATTCCGGCCTGACTGATGCTGAAATAAGCGAATTATCCGAGTGGTTCAAAGTCCATACACTACAAGAGTTCGCACATGGGCGCGTGCGCCTGGTTGAGCCGCGTATTGTAATGGAGATCGCCTTTGATAGAGTGCAGCCTTCGACACGCCACAAAAGCGGCTTCGCCCTGCGCTTTCCTCGTATTTTGCGTTTGCGCCCCGATAAGCCAGTTGAGCATATAGACACGCTGGAAACCGTGCGAAAGTTGGCGGAAGCGGGGTAGCTGCTTACTCGCCGCGTGGTTCATTCAGTGAGGAATAAGGGATGGCGCACTTGGAGCGCGGGTGTCCCGCCCGCATCGGGTGGGGCAACGTCGTGCCCTTGGCAGCGACTCCTGCGGCGGCATAGGCCACCTTGGCGGGCGGGACGCCCGCGCTCCCAGGTGCGCCATCCCTTATGGGGCACAGCACCAGCAGCGGTGGGGTGCTGCCGTTAGCTAATGACCAGTGACTAAGGACTATTCCGCCGGTTTGGAATCGGCATCGTCCGATGGAGTCAGCGCATCACCACCCAGCGATTGAATGGTGTCAGCGGCGGCGGTGTCGGCTTTCTCCGTGAGTTCGCTGGCCTTGGCCACGACCGCGTCGGCCTTGGACGAAAGCGCATCGCCGGTTTGCGGCATGACGCCCTGGAACCTGTCCTTGAGCAGGCTGCGACGCACCGCTCCCAGTTCAGGATCGAACAAATACATCAGCCCTGCGCCGATGCCCATGCAGATAATGGTCTTTTTCATTGACTTCTCCTTCTCTTTTCCTATGATGATGAGCCTGAAACTCATTTCCAACTCGCTAGATGCAGTTCGCGTGCCTTGTTTTGAGCGCGGTTGACACTAAAATCTCGGCTTTTCTCCGTTTGTAACCTTGTTGAAGCCCAAAAGTTTCTCTCCTGAAACATGGTCGCAACAGTGGCAAGGCATAATGATGCCAACGCTTGAAAAAGGAGCGAACAACAGGATGAGATTTGGCAACGGCGAAGAAGTTTGGATGGAATACGAGCAATGGACGAAGGATTTGAAGCCACGCACGTGTCTGGTGCTGCATTGGTTGGCCGATTTAGGTGCCATCCCCGAACCGGGAGTGCAAGCGCGTTGGAAGGCCATGCGTTTGACCGACAAGCATTCCCTCCTGGTCATGCTGCTGGGACGCAGCGATGATTTAAACGAGCGTGCCAATCAATTGCTGGACAATGGCGATCTCGATATTTACGTGGCCTGGCTGTTGTGGATGCGCTTTCTGGAATATGTGCCGGGTCGCTTTGTCCTGCCCGGCGGACGCGAGAAGGTGCTGGCGTGGGTGCGCATCCAACTGCGCCGGCCCGAACTGACCGCCAAAGAAACCGTTGTCGAACTGCAATGGCAGGCCGAGCAAATCCGCCGCGAATGGCCCGACGAAGTGCCGGCGTGGTTTTTGAATTAGCTGTGCCGGGCGGCAGGATCTACCGTTTTGCTAACACTTTGCCTTTACCCGGCAGTGGGGGCAGTTTCATGCGTCGCCGCAGTTCCGGGTCTTTCAGCAAGTAGAGCGGCCCGGAAGTAATGGTGGGGAAGATGGACTGGCGATTGAATGGCAAGCGCGAGGTGGGCCGGCGCTTGATGAGATTGGCAACCACAATAAAGCGATTAGCCGACTTGGGCAGGGTGCAGGTGTAAAGCGTCAGGCGCGGTGCGGCGTTGGGGTTTGGCGAGCGTTCCAACACACGTGTCTGGGATCCGGGCACGATGCGCGCGAAAATAACCTGGTATACGAGGGTTTCTTTGCGGGTTTGTAGCAGTATGGTGTTTTGGCGGCTGAGCCTGGTCAAATACCAGAAGGGTGCGCCGTGGACGTTGCGATGCGCCGCGATGACGCAATTCCCTTTTTCGCCCGGCCCATCCGAAAGCGGGTCATGACCCGGCCCGGCGCGCAACGTCTCATTATCCACGCCGCGCACCACCAGGGTATCCAGTTTCAGCGCCGGAATAATCAAGCGGAACGGCTGCCACTGGTGATGGCGTGCCCCCTGCATCGTCGTGGGTGATGAGGCGGGATGCGATTTGATCGAAGACGATCTGTGAGGGGATGGTGCAACGCAGGCGGTCGAGGGAAGTGGCGTCTGGCGTGCGTGGACAGGGAGCATGGCGCCACACAGCATTATCCCGGCAATAAGTCCAAGTCGCACACGGCGAAAAAAGAATGGCATGAAGGGGTTGAGAAGCGCGCCGAAATAAAAATCAAGTGTCCGATAGAACACGCAGCAGAGACGAAACCGCATAAGAAAAGTTCCAGTGTGGGAGCGTCCCCGCACGCAAAAGCTCCCGGCTGAATCAGCCGGGAGCTTTTATGTGTTGTGGGCCAGCGTGAGTTATTCTCCGGTGTTGGCGTAGGAGCGTGTGCGGCGATAGCTGGCCGTGCGGTGCATCGGCACAGTGTGATACACATGGCGCGTGCGGTAAACACGACGGTGCGAAACGATGCGGCCACTACGATAAACCGGCACCGTGTGGTAGGTGCGGACGGTGCGGACAACACGATGTATGTGAATCGTCCGGGTCGTCCGCACCGAGCCGCTTGCCATCGAACCACCTGTGGAGGACGATTCCATTGAGCCGCTCTCCATCGAACCACCCGTTGAGCCGGCTGCGGCGTGGCCTCGCGTCGTGGTGATCGTTGCACGGTGGCGAATCGTGACCTGCTCCGATGAGCCTGAGTGTCCGGTCACGGTGCTGCTGGAACCGGTCTGCGCTGTTGCTCCCGTTGTGTCCTGAGTGGTCTGGCCATCTGTCTGTGCCTGTGCCAGGCCCGAAGTCAGCAACAACGCACCCACACCTAAAACGGCAAAAATCCTGTTCTCCATCTTGCGGTCTCCTTGCTCTTCTATGATTTTGGCCCAGATCGAGGCATTCCCCGCCGCATCAATGGGTCAACACCGGCAACCAAAGCAAATTCTTGGCCAAGGCATGACTGGGAGGAATGAGTGAAGGCTAACGAAGATGGATTGAAAGCTCTTCTACTCGCAAGCTAATCAGCTCTTCCACTCGCGCAGGCTTTGCAACTGCTGCGACGAGAGATCGTAGATGGGCAAGGTGTCGGGTGAAAAGTCGGCTTGCTGCCAGAGGTAGTTGGCCAGGGCGTTTTCGCACACGGCGTCCCAGGCCGGATGGGCGGGCGCCAAGTCGTGTCCGGTGGCGGCGCGCACGATGTCGCGCACGTAAAGCGTCACGTCCACCAGGCAGTGGCGTGCCTCACCTGATGGTCCCTGCACTTCAAAGGCCCTTCGCACGCGCATGGTTTCAGTTTCCTTTTCGCTGGCCGGCAAAGGCAGGGGGCGGAATTGATAACCGTTCAGCGAACAAAATGGGCGTATGGTGCGCTCTTCGTCATTGCCGCACGTTTCCTGGCGGGATCGTGCCAGGGCTGCGCGCACTGCGCTGCGGAGCGTGCCAAATGAAAACGGCTTACGAAAGAAATCCATTGCGCCACCTTGCAATGCTTTGGATGCCAGTTCAATCGTGGCGTGTGCTGTGACCATGATGATGCGCGATGTCGGGTCTTGCGCGCGCAAACGACGCAGCACTTCCAGCCCGTCCATGCGAGGCATCTGCTGGTCGAGCAACACCAAATCCCATTCTGCTCCGGTGCCGAACTTGGCGACACCCACGATGCCGTCCGCCGCCGTTTCCACTTCATAACCGGCATCGCGCAGATCAAATTGCATCATCTCGCGGATGTCGGTTTCGTCTTCAATTACTAATATCTTGGCTTGTGTCATTTCGATTTACGACTGTGGATCGACGATGGACAATTTAAAATCGTCAATCGTCGATCCACAATAGTCCATTCTCTTACCAGGCATAGCCTTCGGGCGAAGGCTTATGGCCGGGGAAGATTTCGTCCAACTTCTTCCGTGTTTCGTCCGTCAGTTTGATTTCCAGGGCGCGTAGAGAACCGTCAAGCTGTTCCAGGGTGCGCGGGCCGATAATGGGTGCGGTAACGGCTTTGTTGTGCAGCAGCCAGGCCAGGGCCACGTCTGCCGGCTTCTCGCCCAACTCCTTGCACAAGCCTTCCCATGCTTCCAACTTGCTACGGTTTTTCTCGATCTGCTCATCCATGCCGGCGCGCCGCCCTTCCTTGGGCTTGTCCAGAATTCCACCCAGCAAGCCGCCGCCCAGAGGACTCCACGGGATGATGCCCACCCCATACGCTTCGCACGCCGGAATTAAATCGCGCTCGACAGTGCGCGCATTCAGATTATACAAGCTTTGCTCGGACACCAGGCCCAAAAAATTGCGATTCTTAGCCCGCTCATTGGCCTGGACGATGTGCCAACCGGCAAAGTTAGACGAGCCGACGTAAAGCACCTTGCCCTGCTGCACCAGCAACTCCATCGCCTGCCAGATTTCCTCCCACGGAGCCTCGCGCCAGACGTGGTGCATCTGATATAAGTCAATATAGTCGGTTTGCAAGCGCCGCAAGGAGTCATCACACGCGCGGCGGATGTGCAGCGCCGACAAGCGTGAGGTGTTGGGCCAATCGCCCATGTCCCCATAAACCTTGGTCGCCAGGACGACCTTTTCCCGCCGCCCACCACCCTGGGCGAAATAGCGCCCGATGATTTGCTCAGTCAAGCCCTCGCCTTTTTTCCAGCCATAAACGTCGGCGGTGTCCCAGAAGTTGATGCCGAGTTCCAAAGCACGATCCATCACGGCATAGGAATCTTCTTCGGGCGTCTGCGGCCCAAAGTTCATCGTGCCCAGACACAGCTTGCTGACTTTGAGACCCGTCCGACCCAGGTTGGTGTATTCCATTAAAAGCGGTTCCTTTGAAGAATATTTTCTCATTTAGGATACTCGATAGACGCTTGAAAGACCGTCTGAGACCGCTCAAAACTCTCATAGGAGCAACAATTTTTCATGCAACCATCACACGCCGCCGTCATCGGCTACGGCTTTGCCGGTAAAAGTTTTCATTCCTACCTGATTGGCCTCACCCCCGGCCTTGTTCTGCGCGGCATCGCGTCGCGTGATCCTGCTACGCGCGAGCGCATCGTGGCTGAACGCCATTGCCGCGCTTATGAAAGCTTCGACGAGGTGTTGGCCGATCCGAACGTTGATCTGGTCGTCCTCGCCACACCCAACGATGTGCATGCCGAGTATTCCATTCGTGCGCTTCAAGCCGGCAAGAACGTCGTGACCGACAAGCCGATGTGCTTGTCGCTCGCAGAATGCGATAGCATGATCGCGGCAGCGGAGCAAAGCGACAGGCTGCTGACAGTCTTTCAAAATCGCCGCTGGGATGGCGATTTTCTGACTCTGCGGCAGACGATGGAAAGCGGCGCGTTGGGCGATGTGCGCTGGCTGGAAATGGCGTGGCATAACTTCGGCCCGTCGGGTGGCTGGCGCGGCAAAGTGGAATCGGGCGGCGGGCGCTTCTATGATCTGGGCGCGCACCTTGTGGATCAATTGATGCTGTTGTTCCCGGCGCGCCCGACGAAGGTCTACTGTCGAATGCACCACGATTTCCCGAACAGTGAAGTGGAAAGTGAAGCCTTCATCGTCGTCGAGTTCGAGGATGGCCGTACCGGCGTGTGCGACCTGTCGAGCCTGGCGGCCATTAAGAAGCCGCGCTTTTACGCGCGCGGCACGAAGGGCGCGTTCATTAAATACGGCCTGGATCCCCAGGAAAACGCCATGAAAGCCGGCGACATTGACGCTGCACGCGAAGACCCGGCCAACTATGCGCGTCTGAGCGATGGCAAGGAAGAAACGACTATTCCAACGCTACCGGGCCGCTGGCGCAACTTTTATGAAAACGTCGCCGCTGTCTTGAATGAGGGCGCCGAGCCTGCCGTGACCCTCTCCTCTGTCCGCCGTGCCGTCGCCGTGTTGGACGCGGCCCTTGCTTCGGCCCGCACCGGCAACACTGTAACACCGGATGTTTGAACCGCCAAGACGCCAAGATTTTTGCCGCAGAGGCGCAAAGAGTTTTTGAGGAGTGGGAGAACCCATGTTTAGAACCATGCAACGCCGTCCGCATTCCCACAGCGCACGCCTGATAGCGTGCCTGTTCGTCCTGTTCGGGCCGCTCGTGGGTGCGACACTGGCGCACGCCGCCGATTACGTGTGGATTGAAGCGGAAAACACGACCTCGAACAACCTGGGCGACAAGCTGAAAGCCTGGGGCGGATGGGGCAATGACAAGTTCCTCTCCGAAAAGAAGTGGGCGCAAGTCAGCATTGATGCCGACAAGGTGGAAAAAGACCTGCCCGAAGGTGGCGGAATGCTGTCCTATAAGTTCACCGTGACCAAGGGCGGCCCACAGGAAATCTGGGATCGCATTGGTTTTGAATTTGTGCGTTCGCCCTTCGAGTGGCGCCTGGGCGGTGGCGATTGGAAAACCGTTTCGCCCGATGAACTGACGACTGATTTGATGCCCATTGAGTTCTTCGCCGAAATCGCGTGGCTTAAGCTGGGCGATGTCAATCTCCCGGTGGGCGATCACACGCTCGACATCCACTTGCCCAAAGATAAAGATAAGGACAAAGACGGCAAATATCAGAAAGTTAACTACACGTCCGATGCCATTCTGATTTATCCCGGCAAGTTCCATCCCAACTCTTTCCACAAGCCGGATGATGCGGGCCGCACGCCTGCCGATGAAGCGGCAACCGAAAAAGTGTTCGATGTTCCCGCCGCGACCAATGGCGCACGTTCGATGGTGACGCTCGAAGGCGATTGGGAAGTGTGCCGCAACGATGAGCAACTGCCGCGCGAAGTGGACGTGCCCATCAAAGATTTTCCCGAAGAACCACACTGGACGGCGATTGCCGTGCCCTCGGACAAGAACAAGTCGCGCGTGGATTTGCAGTTTGCGCATCGCCTCTGGTATCGCACCAGGGTGAATGTGCCGGCAAGCCAGATTGGGCGCTCCTTTGTTCTCAGTTTCCCGATGAACAGCCTGAACACGACTGTCTATGTCAACGGCACATATTGTGGTTTCAGCGACGCGCCTTTAACGCGCACCGATATTGATGTGACCAAGGGCATCAAGGCGGGGGTGAATGAAGTGTGGGTCGGCATTCGGGATGCGTGGTATGGGCGCACCTCTAATCCCGACAATCCTATGAAACTGCGGCGCACCTTCAATTTGCCCATCAAGTTCTTCGGCGATGGCTTTCAAGACCTTGATTACCCGATCTGGAACAATCCCCAGTCGGGCATTCTGGAAGCGCCGGTTTTGACCGTCGCCGGCTCGACTTATGCTTCCGATGTGTTCGTCAAACCTCTCGTCTCGCAGAAGCAACTGGCTGCGGAGATTACGTTGGCCAATCCCTCGAACGCGGCGGCGCAGGGCGAAGTGGCATGGGCGGCGATCAATGACAAAACTGGTGCCGCCGAAAAGACGTTTAAGTCCCAGACGTTCAACGTTTCTGCGGGCGGTACCACAACATTGAACGTCGCGGATAGCTGGCCCAATGCGAAATTGTGGTGGCCCGATCAACCGAATCTGTATCGCCTGCGCACGACGGTTAATGTGGGTGGTCAGCCAGTAGACACCCTTGAAACGACGTTTGGCTATCGGGAATGGAGTTCGCGCGGCACGCAATTCACCCTGAACGGCGTCAACTGGCCCTTGTGGGCCGATCTCTCGCCCCAATCAGGCAAAGACCCGCAAGCGTTCCTCCAAATTTACCGGGACACGCATCAGCGCACCATGCGCTTGATGATGCCCGGCCAGGGTGGTGGGCAGTGGCGCTGGTATGGCATGACGCTGCCGACGGCGCTCGACTTTTTTGACCGCAACGGCGTATGCGTGCGTCGCAATGGCATGATAGATGGCGAAGCCATCGGTTATCAGTTTTCTGAAGGTGATGACGCGCTCAAAAAGAAATACGGCACGGAAATCAAGGCGCAACTGATGCGCAAGTGGCGCGAGCAAACCCTCGCCCAGGTGCGCGCCGAGCGCAACCACCCCTCGATTCAGATTTGGAGTATTGAAAACGAATTCGCTTTTATCAATCTCATCAATTTGCTGGGCAACAGCGAGAAGATGGACGAATACGAGCGCGAGATTTCCAAAATTTCGGACGCCGTGATGCAGGAAGATCCCACGCGCCTGGTGATGACCGATGGCGGCGGTGCGACCAAGTTCCAAACCTTGCCCGTCCATGGCAACCACTATGTGTTTAATCCCGCTGACCCGCGCTATCCCAACCTTGCCTATGAAACCAATCCCGAAGGCGGCGGACGGGGCCGTTGGGTATGGGACATGAAGCGCCCGCGCTTCATGGGCGAAGATTATTTTGCGACCGGCATTAACCCCGCCGATTACGCGCAGTGGGGCGGCGAGGGTGCGTTCTTGTCTAAAACCGCTGCGCGCCCTGCTGCCGACTTCATTTACCGGATGCTGACCGAAGGCTATCGCTGGGCCGGGCAAAGCGCCTGGCAATTCTGGTCGGGGACGGGCGAAGTCGTCAACCCATGGAACTCGCAATCACCGCGCGCCGTTTTTGTGCGCCAGTATGATTGGACGTTTGGCAGCGGACAAAGCATCAAGCGCACCTACGGCGTTTTCAACGATACGGAATATCCTGATCCTCTGACCTTCACGCGCACCTTAATGGTGGGCGGCAAAAAAGCATGGAGCAAAAGCACGGTTCACCCTCTTGCACCCGGCAC
>JADMIO010806609.1_pt1 | contig 10955 bp, 7 predicted proteins | sample 8958161 | NCBI WGS metagenome assembly JADMIO01 (sample SAMN16585339, study PRJNA669376) | soil metagenome | isolation source: Crop rotation soil | place: USA: Cullars Rotation, Alabama | collected 2011 | reverse complement strand
CCGCGACTTCAAGTCACGTGAATTCCAAGCTTCGGATCCCACTGTGCTGGAAAGGGTAGATGAGGCCGGGGACCTGGGCGAGGTCCTCGGGCTTCTCCTTCCCGTCGAAGATCATGCGCACCAGCAGCGGCATGATCTCCTCGCCTTCGCCGATCACGGCGTAGTCGATGAGCGGCTCGGCGAGCACGTCCTTCTCGCTCACCGAGACATGCGGGCCGCCCACGATCACCCGGGCGTCGGGACGGCGGTGCTTGATGTCGGCGATCGACAGCATCACGCGGTCCCAGGTGAAGCTGGTCGCGGTGATGCCGACCACGCGCGGGATGCGCTCCAGGAACGCGGCCCAGCCGGCGTCGCCCGCGACCTCGCGGTCGACGACCTCGACGCTGTGCTGCTCGGCCTCGAGCGCCGTGGCGATGTAGCCGACGCCGAGGTTGGGGAAGAACGGCTTGCGGAGGTTCCGTGGGCCTGCGTCGATCAGCGCCACGTCGCGGATGCTGGTTCCGTTGCTCTGCATGCTCCCGAGTCCCCGAGCACCGCGCCGCGCCACCCCCGCGCGCACGAATCGCGGCGAACGAAGACGAATGATACCACGGCCACGCGGCGTGCCGCCTTCGAGGGAAGCGCCGCGGCCTGCTTGACGCGCCGGGGCGTGGGTGCAACTCTTCCGCTACTTTGGGCTCCGGCGGCGACGCCGAGGGTTCTCGCGGGTGTAGCTCAGTTGGTAGAGCACGACCTTGCCAAGGTCGGGGTCACCGGTTCGAATCCGGCCACCCGCTCCAGACGATGAAAAAGGCCGGCCGAGTCCGGCCTTTTTCGTCTTCCGGGCACGGTACCCAAGTGGTTAAGGGAGCGGTCTGCAAAACCGCTATCCACCGGTTCGAATCCGGTCCGTGCCTCCATGCTATCGGGGGGTCTTTCCAAGACCCCCACCCGCCGAAAGGCGTGACTTTCGGCGGGGCCCCCCCCAAATCCGGCGCGGCAACGCGCCGACCGAAATCTCGCGCCGCCTGTTGACGGGCCGACTGAACGCCCGCTTGCGGGTCGTTTGGAGGCGCGTCGGTCCCTCGACGCGCCCGCGCCCCGCTCGCCCATCCACCGATGCGCTACTCTGCCGGGCTTTGCGGGGCCGGGTGACGACATGTCCTCTCTTCCTTCCCACGTCTCCTGGATCGACGGGCGGCACGACGAGATGTGCCGGCTGATCACGCTGTGGGCGGGGGTCAATACCGGGACGCACAACGTCGCGGGGCTCCGTGAGCTCGCGGATCGGGTCGCGGAGCGGCTGGGCGCGCTGAGTGACGACGTCTCGTTTCACGAGGTGAATCCCGAGCCGCGCGTCGACGATCGCGGCAAGCTCGGCAACGTGCCGCTCGGCCGCGTGGTGAGTGTGCGCACGCGGCCGGACGCGCCGCTGCAGGTGCTGCTGGTCGCGCACCTCGACACCGTGTTCGCCGCGGACGACGCGTTCCAGCGCGTGTCGATCGTCGACGAGCACACGCTGCGCGGCCCGGGCGTCGCCGATTGCAAGGGCGGGATCGCGGTGATGCTGACCGCGCTCGAGGCCATCGAGCGCAGCGACGTCGCGGGCGAGATCGGCTGGGAGATCGTGCTCAATCCCGACGAGGAGATCGGCTCGCCGGGCTCGACGCCGTTGCTGATGGAGCGCGCGAAGCGCTTCGACCTGGGGCTCGTGTACGAGCCCGCGATGCCGAGCGGTGCCTTGGTCAAGGCGCGCAAGGGCTCGGGCAACTTCACCCTGGCGGTGCACGGCAAGGGTGCCCACGCGGGCCGCGACTTCGATCGCGGTCGGAACGCGATCCACGCGCTCGCGTCGGCCATCGACGCGCTGTCGCGGCTTTCGGGCACGCGCCCCGGGCTCACCGTGAACGTGGGCGCGATCGCCGGCGGCGGCGCGGTGAACGTGGTGCCCGACGTGGCGGTCGCGCGCTTCAACGTGCGCGTGGTCGAGCCGGCCGACCAGGCGTTCGCCGAGGCGCGCCTCCACGACGTGCTCGCGGGGATCGACAGCAAGGACGGCATCCGCTCGGAGCTCTTCGGCGGCTTCGCGGCACCACCCAAGCCGCTCGCCGGCGCCACGGCGGAGCTGCTCGATCACATCCTCGACTGCGGCAAGCAGCTCGGCGTCGATCTCGCCACCGAGACCAGCGGCGGCGTGTGCGACGGCAACCGGCTGGTCGCCGCGGGCCTGCCGACCGTCGACTCGATGGGGCCGCGCGGCGTCGGCATCCACACCGATCGCGAGGTCGTGCACCTCGACACGCTCGTCGAGCGCGCCAAGCTGAGCGCACTGCTCTTGACGCGCATCGCCGAGGGCGAGATCGAGTGGCCGCGCCGCGATCGACCGGCCGCGCGCTGACGCGATCGATCCCGCTCACGGCGGCGACGAAGCGCCGCCCTCCAGCAGATTGCGGGCGCGATCCCGGCTAACCTCTGCGTCATGGACCTCGTGCGGCCGGCGCGGGTCGCGGACCTGGAGGCGCTGCTCGAGCTGGCGGCGCTGAGCGGGTTCGGGCTCACCACGCTGCCGCGCGATCCCGAGTTCCTGCGCAAGCGGCTCACCGAGTCGGAGCGCAGCTTCGCGCACGCCACCGAGGAGCCGCGCGGTGAGCCGTACCTCTTCGTGCTGGAGCGCGGCTCGACCCACGAGGTGATCGGCACCAGCGCGATCCTGTCGAAGGTCGGCGGATTCGAGCCGTTCTACGCGTACCGGGTCGAGACCAAGGTGCACGAATCGAAGATGCTCGACGTGCGAAAGGAGATCCCGGTCTTGCACCTGGTCCGCGAGCACAGCGGACCGAGCGAGATCGGCGGGCTCTTCCTGGCGCCCCAGCACCGCGAGTCGGGCCGCGGGCGGCTCTTGTCGCGCGCGCGCTTCCTGTTCATGGCGGAGCATCCCGGCACCTTCGACGCCGAGGTGCTCTCGGAGATCCGCGGCGTCAGCGACGAGCACGGCGTGTCGCCCTTCTGGGAAGCGGTGGGCCGCAAGTTCTTCGACATCGACTTTCCCAAGGCCGATTACCTGAGCCTGCTCAACAAGCGCTTCATCGCCGATCTCATGCCGACCCATCCGCTCTACCTGCCGCTGCTCCCGGCGGAGGCGTGCGAGGTGATCGGCGAGCCGCACGCGCAGAGCCGCGGCGCGCTCAAGCTGCTCGAGGAGGAGGGCTTCCAGGAGAGCGGCATGGTCGACATCTTCGACGCGGGGCCGATCGTGCGCGCGCGGGTCGACGAGCTGCGCACCACGCGCACCAGTGTGCGCACGACCGTCGCCGAGATCGTCGCGGCCGAGCCCGAGGCGCCGCCGGCGCTGATCGCGCGCGCGGGCGCCAAGGCGGAGTTCCGCGCGACCGCGGCGCCCATCGCCGAGGTTCCCGGCGGCGGTGTGCGGATGTCCGCGCACCTGGCGCGTGGGCTGGGAGTGAAGGAAGGCGATCCAGTGCGCTTCGCGCCGCTCGACGCCAACCGCGGAGCGCGACCGTGAGCGCGCCGGCGGCCAGTGATCTCGCCCGCTCGCGCGGCCATTTCGTCGGCGGCCGCTGGATCGAAGGCGCCGGCCCCACGCTCATCTCCGAGGATCCCGCGACCGGCGCCTCGATCTGGCAGGGACGCGCGGCGCTCTCGGCCGAGGTCGATCGCGCGGTGCGCGCCGCGCGCGCCGCGTTCGAGCCGTGGGCGGCGCGCTCCGCGAACGAGCGCGCGCTGGTGCTCGAGGCGTATCGCGGCGTGCTCGAAGCGGAGCGCGGCGAGATCGCGCGCGTGATCTCCCTCGAGACCGGCAAGCCGCTCTGGGAATCGGCCACCGAGGTCGCGGCGATGATCGGCAAGATCGCGCTCAGCCTCGACGCCTACCACGCGCGCGCGGGCTGCACCGTCAGCGAGACCGCCACCGGGGAGCGCGCCGCGACGCGCTTCCGGCCGCACGGCGTGATGGCGGTGCTCGGGCCGTTCAACATGCCGGGCCACCTGCCGAACGGGCACATCGTGCCGGCGCTGCTCGCCGGCGACACCGTGGTCTTCAAACCGAGCGAGCTCACGCCGCGCACCGGCGAGCTCATGGCCGCGGCGTGGGAGCGCGCGGGCCTTCCCGCGGGCGTGCTCGGTCTGGTGCAGGGAGGTCGCGACACCGCACAAGCGCTGGCGAGCCACGGCGATCTCGACGGGCTGCTCTTCACCGGCAGCTACGAGGCGGGGCTCGCGCTCAGCCGCACGTTCGCCGATCACCCGGAAAAAATCCTGGCGCTCGAGATGGGCGGGAACAATCCGCTGCTCGTGTGGGATCTCGCGGAGCAGAGTCTCGACGCCGCGGCGCTGCTCGCGGCGCAGTCGGCGTTCGTGACCGCCGGCCAGCGCTGCACCTGCGCGCGCCGCTTGATCGTCGAGCGCGGCGCGCCCGGTGAGCGATTCCTCGAGCGTCTGGTCGCGTGGACCGAGCGGGTCCGCGTCGGAGCGTGCAGCGCTCGGCCCGAGCCGTTCATGGGGCCGGTGATCTCGGTCGCCGCCGCGGAGCGGTTGCTCGCCGCACAGGCGAAGCTGTTGGGGCAGGGGGGGAAGATCGTCGCGGAGATGAAGCCCATGGACGCGCGCGCGAGCTTGCTGCGGCCTGGAATTCTCGATGTCACGGACGTGAAGGAGCGCGAGGACCGCGAGCTCTTCGGCCCGCTGCTGCAGGTGATCCGGGTTCCGTCGTTCGACGACGCGCTCGCCGAAGCGAACCGCACGCGCTTCGGGCTCGCCGCCGGGCTCGCGAGCGCCAGCGTCGAGCGCTGGAGCACGTTCCTCGCGCGGGTGCGCGCGGGAGTGGTGAGCTGGAACCGGCCGACCACCGGAGCCAGCGGCGCCTTGCCGTTCGGCGGCGTCGGGCTGAGCGGCAATCACCGGCCGAGCGGGTTCTTCGCGGCCGATTACTGCTCGTATCCGGTGGCGGCGCTCGAGCGTGACGAGCTCGGCGGCGCGCTCGCCACGGTGCCCACCGGCATCGACGCGCCCGCGGAGACGCGGTCATGAGCGGCGTCGAGCTCAACCTCGACGGCATCGTCGGACCGACCCATCACTACGCCGGGCTCGCCCACGGCAACGTCGCGTCCGCGGAAAGCCGCGGCGCGGTGTCGAGCCCACGCGCCGCGGCGCTCGAAGGCCTCGCGAAGGCGAAGGGGGTCGCCGATCTCGGCGTGCCCCAGGGAGTGCTGCCGCCGCAGGAGCGCCCCGACGTCGCGGCGCTGCGCCGGCTCGGCTTCAGCGGGTCCGACGCCGAGGTGCTGCACGCCGCGGGACGCGAGGCGCCGCGGCTCCTCTCGGCGAGCGCCAGCTCGTCGAGCATGTGGACCGCCAACGCGGCGACGGTCTCGGCGAGCGCCGACACCCGCGACGCGCGCGTGCACTTCACGCCCGCCAACCTGGTAGCGCACCTGCACCGCTCGCTCGAGCCCGCGACCGTGGGGCTGGTGCTGCACCGGATCTTCCCCGACCCGAAGCACTTCGTGCACCACGCGCCGCTCTTGGCCGCCGATTCGATCGCCGACGAGGGCGCCGCCAACCACACGCGCCTGTGCGGTGCCTTCGGCGAGCCGGGTGTCGAGCTCTTCGTGTACGGGCGCGAAGGGCTCGACGGCGGCGGGCGCGGCGCGCAGCGCTTCGCGGCGCGCCAGACCCGCGAGGCGAGCGACGCGGTCGCGCGGCTCCACGGCCTCAGCGCCGAGGCGGTGATGATGGCGCGCCAGGAGCCGAAGGCCGTCGACGCGGGCGCCTTTCACAACGACGTCGTCGCGGTGGGCCACCGCAATGCGCTGCTGGTGCACGAGCAAGCGTGGGAGGACGGCGCGCAGGTCGTGAAGGAGCTTTCGCGACGCGTCGCCGAGCGCTGCCGCGCCGACCTCGAGGTGGTGCTCGTCGGCGCGGCGGAACTGAGCCTCGAGGAAGCGGTGCGCACGTACCTGTTCAACAGCCAGCTCGTCACCGCAGGCGACGGCTCGATGGTGCTGATCGCGCCCGTCGAGTGCGAGGAGAGCCCGCGGGCGCGCGCCGTGGTGGAGCGGATCGTCGCGGACGCGGGGCCGATCCGCGCGGTGCGCTACGTGAGCCTGCGCGAGAGCATGCGGAACGGCGGCGGCCCCGCGTGCCTGCGGCTGCGCGTCGAGCTGACGCCCGCCGAGCGCCGCTCGATGGAGCCGGGCGTGCTGCTCGACGACGCGAGCCACGCGCGCCTGGTGCAGTGGGTCGAGCGCCACTACCGCGATCGGCTTGCGGCCGAGGACCTCGCCGACCCGCTGCTGCTCGACGAGTCGCGCACCGCGCTCGACGAGATCACCCAGATCCTGAAGCTGGGCTCGGTCTACCCGTTCCAGCTCGCGGGGGCGTGAGGAGCGAGGTGGCGTCCGCGAGTCCCACCCGTTCCGCAAGTCGCTAGATGTTTTCGACGCAGATCGCTGGATCTTTAATCCACATTCTGCTGGAAATCTGGCACCCGAAAACGCAAATCTGCCGCGTTTTGCGCGAAAACTGAGCCACGAACCCGCGCTTTCGCGAGGGATCCCGCGAATCCATGCCCGATACCGGCTTCATCCTCCAGTCGAGCTACCGGATCGAGCGCCGGCGGCCGGTCGTGCAGCTCTGGGGGCGGCTCGACGACGGTCGAACCTTCCTGGTGCGCGACACCCGCGAGGTGCCGCACTTCTGGATCCCGGCCGCCGACCTGGACACGGCGAGGCGCCTCGGCGCGCGCGTGGCGAGCGAGGCGGAGTGTCCGCCGAAGCTCGACTTCGACCGCCAGCCGGTGGCGCGGGTCGACGTCGACGTGCCCTCGGAGGTGCCGCCGCTTCGCGACCGGCTCGTCGCCGCGGGCGTGCGCTGCTTCGAGGCGGACGTCCGCTTCGCGCTGCGCCCGCTCATCGATCGCGGCGTCCGCACCCGCCTCACGATCGACGGCGCCGCGCGCCCGCCGCAATCGGATGAGCGCGTCGAGGTGGTGTTCGACGATCCTGCCCTCGGGCCGGCTCCGCGCCGCGCCGCGCGCGAGACGCCGCTCACGGTGCTCGCGATCGACATCGAGACCGATCCGAAGGCCGAGCGCTTGCTCGCGGTGTCGCTCCACGGCTGCGGCCACTCGGAGGTGCTGCTGCTCACGCCGCGCGGCTACGCGTGTCCCGAGAGCGCCACGCCGGCGCGCGACGAGCGCGAGCTGCTGGCGCTCTTCGGCGAGCGTGTCCGCCGGCTCGATCCCGACGTGATCACCGGCTGGAACGTGATCGACTTCGATCTCGCGGTGCTCGCGCGCATGGCCACGCGCGCCGGTCTCGACCTCGCGCTGGGACGCGCGCCGGGCGAGATCCGGGTGCGTCCGGCGCGCGGCTTCTGGGATCGGGCCAGTGCCTCGTTGCCGGGCCGCGCGGTGCTCGATGGCATCGCGCTGCTCAAGGCGTCGTTCGTGCGCATGGAGAGCTACGCGCTGGACGCCGTGGCGCGCTCGGTGCTGGGCGAGGGGAAGCTCATCGGCGGCAGCCACCGCGCCGACGAGATCCTGCGGCTCTTCGAGGAGGACCGGTCGCGGCTGGTCGCCTACAACCTCACCGACTCGCGGCTGGTGATCGACATCCTCGCCAAGCTCGAGCTGCTCGAGCTGTCGTTCGAGCGCAGCTTGCTCACCGGGCTGCCGCTCGATCGCGTGGGCGCCAGCATCGCGGCGTTCGATTTCCTCTACCTCTCGGAGCTGGCGCGGCGCGGCGTCGTGGCACCCACCACGGCGCCGGCGCGACCGATGGGCGAGCGCAGCGCGCCGCGGCGCGACGACGAGGGCGACGGGGAGGTCGAGCTGCTGCCGCTGGGCGACGGCGCCGGCGCGGCGGCCGAGCCCGCGAGCCGCGCGCGTGTCACGGCGCTCGTGAGCGAGCCGGCGGAATCGGACGACGGCGACGACGGCGAGACCGAGATGATGCTCGGCGGCCACGTGCTCGAGCCGCGTCCCGGGCTCTACGAGCTGGTCGCGGTCTTCGATTTCAAGAGCCTCTATCCGTCGCTGATGCGCACCTTCCAGATCGATCCGCTGGGCTTCGTGCCGCGCGCGGGCGCCGCGAGCCAGGTCGACGATCCGATCGTGGCGCCCAACGGCGCGCGTTTCCGCCGCGAGCCGGGAATCCTGCCGTCGATCATCGACGAGCTCTTCCCGGCGCGCGAGCGTGCCAAGGCCGAGCGCCGCCCCCTCGAGAGCCAGGCGATCAAGATCCTCATGAACTCGTTCTACGGCGTGCTCGGCACCAGCGCCTGCCGGTTCTTCAACCCGGACGTGGCGAACGCGATCACCTCGTTCGGGCGGGAGCTCTTGCTCTGGACCAAGGCGCGCGTCGAGGAGCTGGGCCACGACGTGCTCTACGGCGACACCGACAGCTTGTTCGTGCGGATCGTCCGGCGCGACGAAGCGCGGCTCGACATTGCCGTCGCGCCGGAGCGCAGCGAAGCGCTGCGCGCGCGGATGAACGACGATCTCGCCGCGTTCGTGCGCGGCCGCTGGCGCGTCGAGCCCAAGCTCGAGATCGAGCTCGACACGATCTACCGGAAGCTGCTGCTCCTGCCGCTGCGCCACGGCACCGGCGGCGCGCGCAAGCGCTACGCGGGGCTGGTGGGCGAGGGCGCCGCGAGCGAGGTGGTGTTCACCGGCATGGAGGCGGTGCGCAGCGACTGGACCGATCTCGCGAAGCGCGTGCAGCGCGGGCTCTACGAGCGGCTCTTCGCGGGCGAGACGGTCGAGAGCTTCCTGCGCGCGACCGTCGACGAGCTGCGCGCCGGCCGGCTCGACGCGGAGCTCGTGTACCGCAAGATGCTGCGCAAGGACGCGGCCCGCTACACCAAGACGACGCCGCCGCACGTCGCGGCGGCGCGCGCGATCGGCGCCTCGCCCGGCACGGCGATCGCGTACGTCATGACGCGAAACGGCGCCGAGCCGATCGAGCGCCGGCGCGCGACCCTCGACTACGAGCACTACGTCGAGCGCCAGATCCGGCCCGTCGCCGAGCCGGTGCTCGCGGTGCTGGGCGTCGACTTCGACCGCGCGGTGGGAGCGCAGCTCGAGCTGTTCGGGTAACGCGAGCGCTCGCCGCAACTCGGAGGGCCGCGCTCCGTCGCGGCCGCGGCGCGGCGCCGGTCGAGCGGTTGCGCATGTGTGTGTCGCGTTACACACCTGCGCGCCCGGCTCGCAACGTCGCGCAACGAATTCGCTCGTGACTCCGCGCAGCGCGCCGCTGCGGCGCCGCGCACTCGTCTTGCATCGACGACGGGTCCCCATCCCGAAGCCGCGAACCGCGAGGAGCACGCCGATGAGCGAGCGCCAGAATCCATACACGCCCTCGAAGGGCGCCGACGATCCGACCACGTGCGCCGACCAGCTCGACGTCCGCTTCCCGCCGTGGCTGAGGAAGACCGCTGCGTTCGCTGGCGTCCTCGCGTCGGCGATCGTCAAGGCGGTGATCGTCATCGGTGGCGCGGCGATCGCGCTCCTCTTCGCGGGCGTGCTCGGACGTGGGCGGCAGGTGCGGCGCTTCGGACGGCCGCGGCTTCCCGATCTCGGCCCAGGATCGGCGTGGTCGAGCGATGGGCTCGAGATCGGCGCGGTCGATGACGCACCGCGCGCCGAGCTGGCCGCGGCGTGGCGCGAGAACGGTCGCACCGAGCACGCGTCGGTGGCCGCGTTCTCGCGGCTCGCGCTCGATCTGATCGCGGTGGGCGCGCCGCCCGAGCTGATCGCGGCCGCGCACTGCGACGCGCTCGACGAGGTCCGTCACGCGGAGATCTGCTTCGCGCTGGCGCGCGCGTTCGACGGCGCGGCCACGGGCCCGGCTCCCTTCCCCGAGGTGCGCGCGCTGCCGCTGCTGGCCGGCCCGCGACCGCTCAGGCTCGCGAGGCTGGCCGTCGATTCGCTGATCGACGGCGCGCTCCACGAGGGAGCGTCGGCGCGGATCGCCGCGGCGCTCGCGGAGCGCTGCGACGACCCGACCTTGCGCGCGGTGCTCGCCGAGATCGCCGCGGACGAAGGGCGGCACTCGGCGCACGGCTGGGAGGTGGTCGAGTGGTGCCTCGACGAGGGCGGCGCGACGGTGGCGCACGCGCTCAGCGGCGCCGCTCACTCGCTACCGAGCGAGAGCCGCTCCGAGGGCCCGCGGCCGGCGGCGATCGGCGCGTGGGAGCGCTGGGGAATTCACGGCGATGCGCTCACGCGGGAGAAGCTCGCCGAGTCGCGCGCGCACGCGGTCGACCGGGTCGCGGCGCTCGTCGGGCGCGTGCTCGAGGCGGCTTGAAGGGCGCGCCAGCGAAACGGCACGAGCAGCTGCCCGAGGTATCCGGTGGGAAACGCGGACATGTCGGCGATGCCGATCGCGTCGGGCGTGCGCCGGTCTCGCGGGTAGAAGACGGTGCCGAACACCACGTCCCAGATCATGAGGTTCGAGCCGTAGTTGCTGTTCGCCTCGGACACGATCGTCGAGTGGTGCCAGCGGTGCACTTCGAGCACGCTGAAGAGGTAGTTGAGCGGTCCGAGGCGGATGTCGATGTTGGCGTGCTGGAAGAGCCCGACGACGGCGTTGAAGAGCGCCACCATCGCGAACATCTCCGGCGGCGCGCCCATGAGGATCAGCGGCAGCACCGACGGCACGTAGAGCAGCAGCACGCCGAGCGGATTGTCGCGCGCCGCGTTCATCCAGTAGAGCCGCTCGGGACTGTGGTGGACGGCGTGCAGCCGCCAGCCCAGCTCGGTTTCGTGGCCGACGCGGTGCGCGACGTAAGCGCCGAGCTCGGAGAGCACGAAGGCGAGCGCGGTCTGCGCGACCGGCGACCAGCGCGTGGGCCAGAGCCCGGTGCCGGCCCACGCCGCGAGCGCCGCCGCCGCCGGCGCCAGCTTTCCAGCACATTGGGATCCTAAGCTTAGAATTCCACGTGGACAAGTTGTCGCG
>JADMIO010854543.1_pt1 | contig 10956 bp, 11 predicted proteins | sample 8958161 | NCBI WGS metagenome assembly JADMIO01 (sample SAMN16585339, study PRJNA669376) | soil metagenome | isolation source: Crop rotation soil | place: USA: Cullars Rotation, Alabama | collected 2011 | reverse complement strand
CACCGCCACCACCCGGCCGGCCGCGGCCGCCAGGACGTCCACGCCGGCGCGCTGGGCGGCCATGTCGAGCAGGCGGATGTCGGTCCCGTCGTGCCTGTCGTAGGTGCGGTGGCCGCAGTGGTAGTCCAGTGCGCCGGGGCCAGGATCGCGGTCGACGTAGTTCTGCACGAAGCAGGTGCGGCCGGGCTCGCAGGCGATCGGCAGGTCGAGCTTCGGCGCCGCTGGATCCTGCGGCTGCGCCGCTCCCGACGCGAGGGCGGCGGCGAGGCCCAGGGCGGCGAGGACGGCAAGGCGCATGGGCGTTCCTTTCGGGACCGGCGACCCTGGCTCCCGACGGCGCCCGAACTTTGGCCCTCAGCCGAAGCTGAAGCCCGCCAGCGCCGCCAGCCGCGCCTGGTCGCGCGCATAGGCGGCGCGCAGCCAGTCGGCGTCTTCGGCCGAGAGGCCGCCGCCGTAGTCCATCTCCGCGCCGACATGCACCTCCCGCGGCTCAGGCGCCGCGCCGGCCGGCAGGCCCAGGAACCCGCGCACGGCGGCCAGCGCCGTTCCGGGATCGGCGCGCAGCTCGTCCGAACGCAGCAGCAGCACCTGGTCGCGAGGAAAGAGCTCGAACAGCCGCTCCACCTGCTCGCCGTAGAAGCCGCGCTCGACGTAGGAGAACTCGCGGTGGAACCCCCAGGGCTCGGCCGCGAACAGCCGCTGGCGGCCCTGGCGGATGCACCAGGCGAAGGGCTGGGTCTCGGCGCCGCGCGCATATTCCATCCGCCAGTGCGACCAGGCCCGCTCGACCGGGTCGCGCAGCACCACGATCAGCTTCATGGCCGGGTTGTAGGCGGCTATCCGCTCCAGGCTGCCCGGCCAGTAGGTGTAGATCGGCGTCGCCTCGCCGCGCGGTCGGCCGTCGAACGGGGCGAAGTTGGCGTGGTAGGCGCCGATGTCCGGGCGCGCCCAGTCCTGCGCCTCGTCGTCGAAGAAATGGACCTCCTTCACCCGCGACAGCGAAAGCCCGGGCTCTTCGCCGAGGTAGTCGAACAGCGCCGTCGTGCCGGCCTTCTGGACGCCCGCGATCAGGAAGGCGACGCGCTCGTCAGTGTCCTTTTGCTGGCGCTTGCGGCTCATGGCCTCCCATCGCCCGGCGCGGGGCGGCCGGCAAGGGCGGCGCCTGGGGATTTTGCCGCGCGGCGCCGTCCACGATAAGACGGGCGCGGCGAGGCGGGACCGAAGAGAGACGCATGAAGACGGTGATCCTGGCGGGCGGCCTCGGCACGCGCATTTCGGAAGAGAGCCACCTGAAGCCGAAGCCGATGATCGAGGTCGGCGGCCGACCCATCCTGTGGCACATCATGAAGATGTATTCCCACTATGGATTCAACGACTTCATCGTGTGCCTCGGCTACAAGGGCTACGTGGTGAAGGAGTACTTCTCCAACTACGTCCTGCACAACGCCGACCTGACCGTGGACCTGGCCAAGGGCGCCGTCGAGTACCACGCCACCAAGCACGAGCCCTGGCGCGTCACGCTGGTCGACACCGGCGAAAACACCATGACCGGCGGACGGGTAAAGCGGGTGGCGCAGTACCTCGACAAGGACGAGCCGTTCTTCCTGACCTATGGCGACGGCGTCGCCGACGTGGACTTGGCGAAGCTGGCGGCCTTCCACCGCGCCCACGGCAAGGAGGCGACGGTCACCGCTGTCGCGCCGCCTGGCCGCTACGGGGCCTTGGAGATCAAGGACGACCTAGTGCGGCGGTTCATCGAAAAGCCGCCGGGCGACAACGGCCTGATCAACGGCGGCTTCTTCGTGCTGCAGCCCAAAGCGCTGGACCGCATCGCGGGCGACGAGACCATCTTCGAGCAAGGGCCGCTGGAAGGCCTGGCGCACGATGGCCAGTTGGTCGCCTACCGCCACGACGGCTTCTGGGCGGCGATGGACACCTTGCGCGACAAGAACCACCTGGAGGCGCTGTGGGCGTCCGGCGAGGCGCCGTGGCGGCGATAGACCCCGCGTTCTGGCGCGGCAAGCAGGTCCTGCTGACCGGGCACACCGGGTTCAAGGGATCGTGGGCGGCCATCTGGCTCGCCGGCCTGGGCGCAAGGGTCACTGGCCTCGCCCTGCCGCCGGACCAGACGCCGAGCCTCTTCGAACTGGCCGGCGTGGAGCGACTGGTCGAGTCCCGGTTCGTCGATCTGCGCGACGGCGCGGCGGTGACGGCGGCGCTGGCGGACCAGACGTTCGACCTCGTCCTGCACATGGCCGCCCAGCCGATCGTGCGCACCGCAGTTGCCGAACCGGTGGAGACGTTCGCGTCGAACGTGATGGGGACCGTCCACCTGCTGCAGGCGCTGCGCGCGCAGGCCGCGCTGAAGGCCGCGCTCGTGGTGACCTCGGACAAGGTCTACGCCAACGCCGAGACCGGGCGGGCCTTCGCCGAGGGCGACGCGCTGGGCGGCAAGGATCCCTATTCCGCGTCGAAGGCGGCGACCGAAATCGCGGTGGCCAGCTTCGCGAAGAGCTACTTCGAACCGGCTGGCGTTCCGCTGGCCACCGCCCGCGGCGGCAACGTCATCGGCGGCGGCGACTTCTCCCGCGACCGCATCGTCGCCGACATCGTCCGCGCGGCGCGCGGGCAGGAGCAAGTGGTGCTGCGCCACCCGGAGGCGACGCGGCCGTGGCAGCACGTCCTCGACTGCCTGGCGGGCTACTTCGTCTACCTGCAGGCGCTGGCGGCCGATCCGGCGACGCCGCGGGCGGTGAACTTCGGGCCCAAGGCCGGCGGGCGGCAGGTGAGCGTCGGCGAGCTCGCCACGATGGGCGTCGAGGCCCTGGGCGCCCAACCCTGGCGCCACGTGCCGGATCCGAAGTCGCTGGAGGCGACGTCGCTGGCCATCGACGCCGGCCTGGCCCGCAGCCGGCTGGGTTTCGAGAGCCGGCTCAACGCGCCGGCGGCCGTGGCGCTGACCATGGATTGGTATCGCCGCCAGGCGAACGGGGAGGACGCGCTGGCGCTTTGCCGCGAGGAGATCGCGCACTACGAAGGCGGCGCATGACGACGCCCCTCTGCCGCTTCTGCAAGACGCCGCTGGTCGACACCTTCCTGGACCTGGGCGATCAGCCGCTGGCAAACAGCTATCTGACCGCCGAGCAGCTGGCCGCGGGGACGGAGCGGGCCTATCCGCTGCACGTGCGCGTCTGCCGCCGATGCTTCCTGGTGCAGGCCGATGACGCCGTGCCGGCCGACCACATCTTCGACGCCGACTACGCCTATTTCTCCTCCTATTCGACGAGCTGGGTGGAACACGCGCGCCGCTACGCCGTGGCGATGGCGAAGCGGCTGTCGCTGGGCCCCGACAGCCTGGTCGTCGAGGTGGCCAGCAACGACGGCTACCTGCTGCAGCACTTCGTGGCCATGGACATCCCTGTGCTCGGGGTCGAGCCCACCGCCAACACCGCGCAGGCGGCGATCGCCAGGGGCGTCGCGACCGAGGTGGCCTTCTTCGGCGAGGAGACCGGCAGCAAGCTCGCCGCCCGCGGCCGCGCCGACCTGATGGCGGCCAACAACGTGCTGGCCCACGTGCCGGACATCGGCGACTTCGTGGCCGGCTTCCGCGAGCTGCTGGCCGACGACGGCGTCGTCACCTTCGAGTTCCCGCACCTGCTGAACTTGATCGAGAAGGTGCAGTTCGACACCATCTACCACGAGCACTTCTCCTACCTGTCGCTGCTGGCCGTGGAGCAGGTGCTGCGGGCCAAGGGGCTCAGACCATTTGATGTCGAACTACTTTCAACGCACGGCGGCTCGCTGCGGCTCTTCGCATGTCACGTTGGCGCCGGCCACGAGGAGACCGAGGCGCTGAAGGCTCTGCGCGCGCGCGAAACCGCGGCGGGCCTGGGAAAAATCGAAACGTATCAGGGCTTTGCGCCCCGGGTTGAAGCGGTTCGCGCGAGCTTCCGCGGCTTCCTCGACGCGGAGAAGCAGGCCGGTCGCCGACTCGCTGCCTACGGGGCGGCGGCCAAGGGTAATACGTTCTTGAACTATTGTGGCGCGACGCCGAGCGACGTCGAGGCGGTGTTCGACGCCAGCGCCGCCAAGCAGGGCCGGTTCCTGCCGGGCAGCCACATCCCGATCCGCGCGCCGGCGGAGGTCAGGGACCTGAAGCCCGACGACCTCTTGATCCTGCCCTGGAACCTGAAGGACGAGATCATGGGCCAGATGGCCTTCATCAAGGACTGGGGCGGCCGCTTCGTCATCGCCTCGCCGGAGACGAAGGTCATCGGCTGATGCGGTTTTCGCAAACCCGGGTGCCGGGCGTGGTGGTCGTGGACGTCGAGCCGCACGCCGATGACCGCGGCAGCTTCGCGCGGTTGCAGTGCCCGGATGAATTCGCTGCCGCCGGGCACGCCTTCGCGCCCGCCCAGACCAGCCTGTCGCGCAACCCGCGGGCGCTTACGCTGCGCGGCCTGCACTACCAGCCCGCGCCGTTCGCCGAGACCAAGCTGGTGCGGGTCGTGCGCGGGCGGGTGTTCGACGTCGCGGTCGACCTGCGCAGCGACAGCCCGACCTTCCGCCAATGGGTCGGCGAGGAGCTCACCGCCGACAATGCCCGGGCGCTGCTGATCCCTGAGGGCGTGGCGCATGGCTTCCTGACGCTGGAGCCCGACACGGACGTGCTCTACCAGATCAGCCCCGCCTTCACGCCGGGCCAGGAGGCCGGCGTGCGCTGGGATGACCCGGCGTTCGGCGTCGCCTGGCCGGCCGCGCCGCGATTGATCTCGCAGCGCGACGCAACCTACCCTGACTTCGCTGGGTGAAGGGGCGCCGGTGACCATCCGCATCGATCCCACCGCCAGGGTTTCGCCGCTCGCGGACATCGAGGACTCGGTGCGCGGCACGCTGATCGAGATCGGCGCGCGCTCGATGATCGACGCCTTCGTCAAGATCAAGCCGGCCGGGGGCATGGGCGACGTGGTGATCGGCCCGGACTGCCAGATCAACTCCGGCTGCGTGCTCTACACCGGCAACGGCATCCGCATGGGCCACTCGGTCTCGGTGGCGGCCAACTGCACCTTCGCGCCGACCAACCACGAAATCGCCGACCGCAACCGGCTGATCCGCGAGCAGGGGTTCCAGGCCTCGAAGGGCGGCATCGTCATCGAGGACGACTGCTGGCTGGGCGCCGGCGTCGTGGTGCTGGATGGGGCGGTGATCCGCAGGGGCGCGGTGATCGCCGCGGGCTCGGTGGTCCGCGGCGAGGTGCCCGAGTACGCGATCTTCGCCGGCGCGCCGGCCAAGCGCATCGGCGAGCGGGGCTCGGCGGAGTGACGGGCCTGGCCACCATCATCGGCGCAGCGGGCTTCGTCGGGCGGCGGCTGAAGGCGCGGCTGACCGACCTCGACTGGGACGTGCATGCGCCGGTGAAGGGCGATGTGAGCCTGTTCGGTCGCGAGATGGGCGTGGTCTTTTACTGCGCCGGCTACACGGCCGACTACGACAAGCGCCCGTTCGACACGGTGGCGGCGCACGCGAGCCTGGTCAGCGAACTGATCCGCGCCGGGCGCTTCGAGCGGCTGATCTACCTGTCCTCGACGCGGCTCTACGACGGCCAGGCGGTGGAGGTGGCGCACGAGGCCGCGCCCTTGGTGTTCGATCCGTCCGATCCGCGACGCGTCTACGACCTTTCCAAGGCGCTGGGCGAGAACCTGGCGCTGACCCGCGCGGACGGGAAGGGGGCGGTGGCGCGGCTCGCCAACGTCTTCGACTGGGAGCTGGAATCGCCCGGCTTCCTGTCCGAATGGCTGATCCGGGCGCGGATGGAGCGCGAGTTGCACCTCGATTCCAGCCCGCACATCGCGCGCGACTACATCCACCTGGACGACGTTGTGGGTGCGCTGATCGCCATGGCCGAGCGCTCGGCGCAGGGGATCGTCAACGTCGCCGGCGGCGAGCTGGTCTCCAACGGCGAGATCGCCAACCTCTTCCTGCAGGCCGGCTGGAAGGTCGACTTCAGCCGCGACGTCTCGCCCTCGCCGCCGCCGCGCGCCGACGTCAGCCGCCTGCACGCGCTTGGCGTCACGCCCCAGCCGGTGAAGGATGTGGTGCGCCGCTACCTGGAGACCCTGCCCGTGGAGAGCGTGCCGACGTGAAGCTGGTCGACCACACCCGCGCGAGCCTGCTGGACTATGTCGTGCGCCAGCAGGCGGCAATCACGCCCGACGGCCGCGAGGACGCCTTCCGCGCGGCCTGCGACGCCCATTTCGACGAGGCGCTGGCGCGGCTCTCCGTCTGCATCGACGCCTGTTCGCCCTGGCGGCCCGGCGAGTTCAACGTGCTGCAGTCCTCGCAGCACACGATCTTCCTCTACTTCCTGGCCAACACCATCTGGCGCCGCTCGGGCGACACGGCCGCCCCGGTGCGCCTCTTCCTGATGAACAAGGCCCTGAACGGGATCGACCTCTTCTACGAGATCGCCATGCCCGACGTGTTCTACATCGGCCACAGCGTCGGCATCGTCCTGGCCAAGGCGACCTACGGCAACCACTTGGTGCTGTACCAGGGGGTCACGGTCGGGCGGCACAAGGACCAGATCCCGAAGATCGGCGACCGGGTCGTTCTCTACCCCGGCAGCGCGGTGGTGGCCGGCGCCGTGGTCGAGGACGACGTCGTGCTGTCGCAGGGCGTGCGGGTTATCGGCCGCCACGTGCCGAGGGGTCAGATGGTGTTCGCCGGCGGCGGCGGGGAGCTCAGCTTCCGTCCGCGTCCGGACGACCTGCTGGCAGAGTACTTCCGGCTCTAGCCCTGCGGGCGCACCGTGCGCGCGACCAGGTCATAGAAGTCGGTGGCGAACTGGTCGGTCTGGCCGAGCGGACCGGAGCGGATCTGCTCGCGCAGGTTCTGGCGCAGGGCCAGGCGTCGCTCCCGGTCGGCGGCCAGGTCGACCGCGATCTTCACGTACTGTGCCGGGTCCTCGGTCGCCAGGTCGGCCAGGCCGCTGTTGGCCAGGATCGAGGCCGACAGCCGCTCGTAGAAGGCCTCGCCGATCAGGCTCACCACCGGCACGCCCATCCACAGCGATTCCGTCGTCGTCGTACCGCCGGTCAGGGGAAACGGGTCGAGTGTGATGTCCACCTCGTTGTAGAACGGCATGTGCCGCCCACGGATGGTCGAGAACTCGATCCGCTCGGGCGCGACGCCATTGCGGCCGAACTCGGCGACGACATTGCGCCGGAATGTCTCGGTGCCACCTTCCGGGCGGATGAACATGAAGGTCGAGCCGGGGACCGCCTTCAGCACCTCCGACCACAGGGCGAAGGTCTCGCGGTTGTACTTGTGCGGATTGTTGGCGGTGCCGAAGGTGACGTGGTCCTTGCGGTCCGACGGCAGCCCCTCAGTGATCGGCACGCCCTCGGAGAACACCATCCGGCCCAGCGCGATCCAGCTCTTGGGCATCATCATCGGCTCTTCGACCAGGAGGTCGCGGCGCGGCGGGGTGTTGTAGGGATCGCAGAGCAGGTAGTCGATCGTCGACAGCCCTGCCGAGTGGGGGTAGCCCAGCCAGCTCGCCTGCTTGGGCGCGGGCTTGTAGGCCATCACCTCCAGCTTGTTCATGTGCGTCGAGCCGCCCAGCTCGAACAGGATGTCCAGCTGGTCGTCGGCGATCATCTGGGCGGCCTCGCGCGGCCCCATGTCCGGGTTCCAGCGGTAGGCGGCGCACTTGCTGGCAAAGAACTCCTGCAGCTTGTCGGCGTGGGCGCCCTGGTAGAACGAGTACACGTAGATCTCGAACCGCTCGTCGACGTGCTCGAACAGCGGCAGGGCGAAGTAGCCCACCGGGTGGCCGCGCAGGTCGGACGACATGAAGCCCAGCCGGATCTTGTCGCCGGGCGCCCGCGGCTGCGGCGACGACGGGCGCACCGGGTTCTTGGCGGCCAGCGCCTCGGTCTGGCGCGCCCAGATGCGGTGCTGTTCGAGCAGCTCGTAGCGGTCGTCCAGCGTCTTGACGTGCGCCAGCTGCTTCAGGAGCGCCGTGTGTCGCCCGGTCTTGGCCCAGCCGCGGCCGCGGGTCGCGAAATCGCCGACGCGGTCGAAGTCGTCGAAGGCGCAAACGCGCACCAGCACCTCGAAGAGGATCTTCATGTAGCCGGGCGACGTCAGCCGCCGCTTCAGCGCCTCCAGCGTTAGCTGGTAGGCCTCTTCGATGTTGGCGCCTTCGTCGCCGCTGCGGGTGCGCTCCAGGCTCTCGATGAGCGCCATCAGGTGGTCGTTCTTCGACGGATCGAGCGCGTAAGCGCGGCGCAGGTGTTCGTTCCCGCGGTCGCGGTCGTAGTCGGCGATAGTGCAGCCCAGCTGGTACTGCAGCCAGGCCTCGTCGCCGAACCGCGGGACCAGTTCCAGCAGATAAGCCTCGGCGCGGCGCAGCTGTTGGGCGCGGCGCATGACGATCGCCTTGGCTTCCAGCAGGCGCGGATGGTCGGGCAGGGTGGCCAGGCCCTTTTCCACCAGCGCATCGGCCTCCGCGATGTTGTGATCCTCGAGCTCGAAGCCGATCAGGTCCAGCCAGGGGTCGACGTTGTCGCGCTTGACGCTGAGCGCCTGGCGGAACCGCGCCGCGGCCGCCGCGCGTTTGCGCTGGAACAGCAGCGCCCGGCCCAGCTGGCGATGGTATTCGGGGTTGCGCGGCTCGGCCCGCACCAGGCGCGAGAACACCGGCTCGGCGCGCACCCCGTCCTCGACGTCGAGCAGCACGTTGCCGCGGTTGGCCAGCACCGCGGTGTTGTTGGGTGCGAGCTTGGCCGCCGCGTCCAGCACCTTCAGCGCATCGGGATAGCGGCTGAGCCGCCGGTAGATCACGCCCAGAACGTTCAGGACGTCGAGGTCGCGGGGATAGCGCCGGGCGCCTTCGGCCCCCAGGCGCGCGCCGTCCTCGAGGCGGCCGGTGCGATAGCACTGCAGCAGGAAGGCGCGGTAGACGGCCACCGGCTGGGCCGGGTCGGCCTCGAGCAGGGCCACGAGCTGGCGCACCGCCTCCTCGCCCTGGCCCGCCTTCAGCGCCGCATCCGCCGCCGCCAGCCGTTCGTCCATTCGCGCCTCGTCTCGGCCCCCGGGCCACTTCCGCGGCAGCCTTTAAGGCGGCTCGCCGGCCGTGGCTAGGGTTGCGGGCGTCGCGGGGCGCCGCGGCGGCGCGCGTGGCTGAAGCGCCACTTCAGCGCCAGCACCGCGCCGGACATCACCAGGCAGATGCTGTTCGACACCGCCACCGGCCAACTGCCGATCAGCGCCCCGTAGGTTATCCAGAGCGAAAAGCCGGTCACCGTGACCAGATACATGCGCAGCGAGACCGACGAGGCGTCGCGCTCTCGCCAGATCTTGGCGATCTGCGGAGCGAAGCTGCTCATCGAGCAGAGCGCGGCCAAGGAGCCGACCACGTCGGCGATCAGGTGGGCCAAGCCGACGTCTCCCGACAGCTTCGCCGCGTCACGCCGTCATCCGCGTCAGGGGCGTGCGCAGCACGATCCGCGCGCCAGGCCCCTGCGGCGCGCCCAGGTCCAGCGTGGCGTGCAGCTGCTGGCAGAGCAGCCGCACCAGGCTCAGGCCGAAGCCGGGCGGGGCGTCGCCCAGGCCTGCGCCGTCGTCGGCGACGCTCAGCACGCAGGCGCCGGCGTCCTCGGCCAGGGTGACCGTGATCCGGCCCCCGCGCTCGGACCCGAAGGCGTGCTTCAGCGCGTTGCCGATCAGCTCCTGCGCCACCAGGGCGAAGGCGGCGGCCGAGGCGGCGGGGATCTGCACCGGCTCGAGGTCGAGGGAGAAGGCGATGTCGTTGCGTCCGGCGCCGGCGGCGAGGTCGCCGCAGAGGTCGCGCAGGAAGTCGGCCACGGCGAAGCGCTGCACGTCGCCCTGGAACAGCCGACGGTGCACGGTGGCCACCGCGTTCACCCGCTCGAGCACCGTCTTCAGGGCCCGTTGCGCCGTCGGATCGGCCGAGCGGCGGGCCTGCAGCTGGATCAGCGAGGCGATCAGCTGGAGGTTGTTCTTGACCCGGTGGTCGACCTCATGGAGCAGAGCCAGGGCTTCCGGCGAGGGCTGCAGCGGTGGGTCGGCGCCGGGCCTCGGCCCCTCGGCCCCCGGCGCGTCCTCGTGCACATGCTCCATCATGGCGAACAGCTCGCCCTACGCCCCGGGCCGCACTGAGGCCCGACAGCTGAACGGGGCAGCTTGGCCGCGGTTCCCCGACCGCCCACAGGTTCCCGCCCCAAGCTTCACCGAACTGACACATCCCTGGAGATGCTAGAACTGCGCCGTCACCTGAGAGAGTCGCCTTGTCGATCGCCGACCCGCTTCCGCCGCTGACCCAGGCGCCGCACGTGCTGGCGACGCTGGTCGAGGCGTTGCCCGACCCGATCCTGGTGGTCGCCGGCGCCCGGCGCGACGACCTGTCCGGTCTGCGCTTCGTGCTGGCCAACGCCGCCGCGCGCGAACTGCTGCGCATCTCGGCGGAAGAGGGCCTCCTGCTGTCGGCGATCCGCGACCCCGATGTGCTGGCGGCGGTGGACCGGGCCCTGTTCGACGCCGCCGACGCCGACTGCGCCTTCGAGACCACCGGCGCCCAGACCCGCAGCTTCCGCGTGCGCGCCCGGCCCCTGGACGTGGCTTGGCCCGGCCTCTCCGCGGCGCTCGTCACCTTCCACGACGAGACAGAGGTGCGGCGTGTCGAGCGCACCCGCGTGGACTTCCTGGCCAACGTCAGCCACGAGCTGCGCACGCCGCTGGCCTCGCTGGCCGGCTTCATCGAGACCCTGCGCGGTCACGCCCGCGACGACCCGGCCGCGCGGGAGAAATTCCTGGGCATCATGCAGGCCCAGGCCGACCGGATGGCCCGCCTGGTCGCCGACCTGACCTCGCTCAGCCGCATCGAGCTCGACGAGCACGTGCCGCCGCGCGGCGTCGTCGACCTGGGCCTGG
>JADMIO010835481.1_pt1 | contig 10956 bp, 6 predicted proteins | sample 8958161 | NCBI WGS metagenome assembly JADMIO01 (sample SAMN16585339, study PRJNA669376) | soil metagenome | isolation source: Crop rotation soil | place: USA: Cullars Rotation, Alabama | collected 2011 | reverse complement strand
GCCGACGCACTGGCGCCAATTTTCCTCGACGTCAGTCTTCGATTGAGCCAGCCCGGGGGCCTCAATGTTCTGGTCCGGGGCAGTTCCGTTGAAGGCGCGGCGCCGCCTCCCAATTCAGCGGGTGAGCCAAGATTCAGCGAGTTTGCGGATTTGCCGAGCTGGCTGGATTCGCAAGGCGAATTCCACGGGCTGGTGCGCGATGAAGGGGCCTCGGGCGAAAGCCGCATCTATGCACTGCACGTCGTCAAGCTGAAGAAGCCCGCGCGGACAGTCTTTCAACTGAGCTACCCAATCGGCGAAGGGTTGTGCCAGCACGTCAGCCATACGACCAATCTCAAAGTCGTCCCGGGCAGGGCAATCACATCTTTACTAATGACCTCTTCGGGCGTGCGCGTGGAGGAATCGTCACGCGGGCGCACAGAACCTGCGGACGCTGCCGTAGGCGTGCCCATCTTCAAGCCGGTGACCGACTGGCGCGGGGGCTCGCAGCGCGAGCGAGACGTGCTGGTCGTGGATTGGTCATCGCTTTCGCTGGGCAGCATCTGGCAACGCATACAGCAATTCAGGACGGGCAGCACGGTGGGGGACGTGATCTTCGTCGTGATTGCCGGTCTGGCAGTGATCTTCTTTTTGATCGCGCTCGCGGCCATTATCTCCGCAGGCTTCTTGACGCGCTCGATCACGGGCGCGGTGCACCACTTATACGAGGGGACCAAGCGCGTGGAGGCGGGCGATTTCGATCACGAGATCAAAATCACCGGGCGCGACCAGTTGGCGGCCCTGAGCGGCTCGTTTAACCAGATGACCCGCTCGATCCGCGAATTATTGCGCGTTTCGGCTGAAAAGCAGCGGCTGGATCAGGAGATGAAGATTGCCGCGCAGGTGCAATCGCTGCTCTTTCCGCGGATGACGCCGAAATCAACGATGCTTGATTTTGCGGCGGGCGTTTGCATCCCGGCGCGGGCGGTCAGCGGCGATTATTACGACTTCATCGAAGTCGCCCCGGGCATCACCGGCGTCGTCGTCGCGGACGTTTGCGGGAAGGGCGTTTCCGCCGCGCTGATGATGGCCAACCTGCAGGCCAACCTGCGGGGCCAGGTGCAAGCTTGTCACGACGCTCATAACTTCAAACTGAGTTTTGTCGCGCAAGCTCCCGGCCCGTCCGGAACGCAAAGCCCGTCCTCGCGCACGCCCGAGCAACCCACACATCCCGTGCAGCGCATCGTGCAGCGCGTCAACCAACAAGTTGCCGCGTCGGTGATGGATTCCAGCTACATCACCTTTTTCTACGCCGAGTTCAATGAGCAGCGCTCGACCCTGCATTACACGAACGCCGGCCATAACCCGCCGCTACTGCTACGGGCGAAAGGCGAAGAAAAGAAGGTTGAATCCCTGGACCGCGGCGGCACGGTCTTGGGAATCTTTTCTGATGTGGACTATGAACACGTCGAAATCAAGCTCGAGCGCGGGGATGTGCTCGTCGCCTTTACCGACGGCCTGATCGAAGCCCGCAATCCGGAAGGCGAAGAGTTTGGCGAAGGACGCGTCCGGCAGGTATTGATTCGCAACGCGCATCTGACGGCGGCGGAGATCGAAGAGCAGATGCTGCGGGCGGTCAAGGCGTGGACGCGAGGCGCCGAACAGGAAGACGATCTCACCCTGGTGATCTTCAAGGTCAAATGACCCGCCAAAGCCCGCGCTCGGCGGGCGATCAATTTCACTGATTCCATAAGTCTCTGAAACTGCAAATTTTTGTGGAACTTTCCCGGTACGCGGGCGTGCAAGCGCCTGTGTTTCGGTTAGGCATCGGACACGCCAGACAGTAATCCTCTACACCAAATATGCATCGTTGGCTTTTCAGGCTGCTCGACCGGACAGCGCTCATTGCGCTGGCGCGGGCAGGTGTTGTGCTGACGGCGCTGCCAGTAGCACTGATTGCTGTCACCCCTATCAACACGCTGGCGCAGATCGGCGTATCGAATTCCTCGCAAGCTATTCAAAGCCCTAGCACGTCAGCAAATATTCCCGCACGCAAAAGTGCAGGGGGATTTCTGGGCGTTTACCTGGGCGACATCAATGAAGAGCGCGCCAAGGAATTGAAGCTTTCGGAAGCGCGAGGTGCGGTCGTCGGCAGTGTCGAAGAAGGAAGTCCGGCGGCAGCGGCAGGCTTGCGTGAGAATGACGTGATCGTCACGTTCAACGAGCAGCGGGTTTATAACCCAAGCCAGTTGTACAGATTCCTGACTGAACAAAACCCCGGTAACAAAGTGGTGCTCGGCGTCAGCCGCGCGGGCACGTTGCACAGTGTGGCCGTGACCTTAGGCCCGCGCCGCGCCGCGCAGATGGACGAACGAAGTCGGCTCTACGCCGAAGCGGACGCCATGCTGGCGAGCGCCGAAGAGAGCGCCAAGCGGGCCGAAGAAGCGAAACAGCGCGGGGACGAAAAAGAAGCCAGCCGGCTTTTGGAGGAAAGCAAAGGCTTTCGCAGCAATTCAGAAGAGAATCGCGCTGCTGTTGATCGGGAACTGCGTGAGGGGAAAATTCAGCCCCCTCCGACTCGCCGCTTGAACTACGACGTCACCGCGGCACGCTATCAATTGGGCGTCCGTGTTACGGGGCTGACCGAACAACTGGCGAAGTTTTTCAACGCCGGCGGGGGCGTTTTGGTGAATGAAGTCGTGGCAGGCGAGGCCGCCGAACGAGCGGGCATCAAAGCCGGCGATTGCATCACCGCCGTCAACGGCGAGCGCGTCAATGCGGCGTCAGATTTGAATCGTCTGGTTGATCGCGCGGGCAAAGAGGAAAAAGATGCCGGCGAGATTACGCTGACCGTCGTGCGGGATCGCACCGAACAGGCCATCAAAGTTCGATTCGGCCAGCGGTAAACATTTTGTGGGCGAAACGCCCGATTTTGTGTTTGGTGTTCAGGGTGAGGTGTCCGAATGTTTTCGGACCCCGATTTGCTGAGGAGGCGCAGTTAGCCTCCTCTATTTTTTTTTCCGCAAGACCTGGCCAGAACAAGCCGCTTTCTATTTTCCATTTTCCACTTGTCATTTTTCATTCGTCATTGGCAACGGGAGACTGAGGTAAGCAACCGCGCCGCCAGCCACATTGGAAAATGACGATTGAGAAATGACAGATGGAAAATGAAAAGTCTGGACACTTTTCTCAGCCCCATTGCTTTTTGACTTAGTCCGCTTCATCAGCCCTTCTGTCCTGTGGTAGCCTTCGCGGCGCATTTCCATCAATCCATCCGAACAGAATATCAGGAGGAATAACCGATGACTTTTCTTCGTGCCCAATTGCGTGTGACGCTGCGGCCGGTGATGGTTCTGATTTGCTTGTATGCCGCGGCACTGCCGCAGGCCCGTACCGATCGCACCATTCGCGTGACGTTGCTGCAATTGAACGACGTGTATCAAATCTCGCCCTTGGACAAGGGCAAGACCGCCGGCCTGGCCCGCGTCGCCACCTTGCGAAAGAAAATCATTGCCGAATCGCCGAATACAATTTTCCTATTGGCCGGAGACACCATCTCGCCGTCGGTGGCTTCGACTGTGTTCAAGGGCGCGCAGACCGTCGCCACCTGGAACGCCATCGGCCTGGATTACGCCGCGCTCGGAAATCACGAATTCGATTTCGGGAACGACATCCTGATCCAGCGAATGAAGGAATCGAAGTTCGCGTGGCTGGGCGCGAATGTGATTGACCGCAACACCGGCAAACCGTTCAACGGCATGCCCCCCTACATCATTCGCAAATTTAATAATGTGAAAGTCGGCATCTTCGGCCTGCTCACGACCGACACCAAAACCAGTTCCAGCCCCGGCGATAACATTCGCTTTGTGGACCCGATTGTGACGGCGCGCCGCGTGGCCGCGCAGATGCGCGCGGCCGGCGCCACCGTCATCATCGCCGTCACCCACCTAACGATGAGCGAAGACAAGAAGCTGGCCGCTACGGGGTTGGCAGACGTAATCATCGGCGGTCACGAACACGAACTACTGCAATCGCTGGCCGGTCACACGCCGATTTTTAAATGGGGGTCAGACGCGCGCACGCTGGGCCGCATAGATCTAAACATCCGCGCCGCCACGCGCAGAATCGAGAGTATTGATTGGGCAGGCATCCCCGTCACAGACGCCACGCCAGATGATCCTGATGCCGCCGCCGTGGTTGCCGAATATGAAACTAAACTCTCGGCCGAACTCGACAAACCGCTGGGCCGGACAACGGTCGAGCTAGACGCGCTGAACATCCATGTTCGCACACAAGAAACCAATCTGGGCAATCTGATCGCCGACGCCTGCCGCGAAGGCGTCAAGGCTGACGTTGCGATCTTCAATGGCGGCTCCATCCGAGCGAACACGACCTTTGCCATCGGCCCGCTGACCAAACGCGACGTGATTTCGATGCTGCCGTTTCAAAACCCCGTGGTGAAGATCGAAACGACCGGCGCGCAGATCAAAGCCGCGCTCGAAAACGGCGTCAGTCAGGTCGTCGAAGAATCCGAAAGCGGCCGCTTTCCACAGGTCTCCGGCCTACAGTTCGAATATGACGGCCGTAAACCCGTCGGTTCCCGCGTCGTCAAGGTGACTATCAACGGCCAACCGCTCGACGAAAAGAAGACTTACACCTTGGCGTCGAACGCCTACCTGATCGGCGGCGGCGACGGCTACACGATGTTCAAAACCCCGAAGTTCCTGATCAACGAAGAATCGGCGGAAATTGACAGCACCATCCTCGCCAACCGTATTTCCGCCGCCGGAGAAATATCGCCCAAAATCGAAGGGCGCATCAAGCGGTTGGATTGATTTCGACGGGCAACCCACTTATTTCGACAGCCAGCACAGCTTGGTACAATCTTGCCCTGTCCGCTATCATCATCCGCCATTACTTGGGGCGAATTTGCCAGCGAACACGTTTGAGCATGAGACAAGTCGTTTTTATCACCGGCGCGTCGAGCGGGATTGGGCGGGCTCTGGCGCGCGAGCTTGCGCCGAAGGGGTGTGCATTGGCGTTGGCCGCGCGGCGGCGCGAACTGCTCGAGGATTTGTGCGGTGAAGTGCGTGGACTCGGCGGAGAATCTCTCGCGCTCGTCTGCGACGTCGGCGATCAAGCTCAAGTCCAACAATCCATTGCGGAAACGCTTGGTCATTTCGGGCGCATTGATCTGGCGATCCTGTCGGCGGGCATCAGCGAACCGACCAAGGCGGCGGAGTTCAAGGCCGAGAGGTTCGGGCGATTGCTGCGGACGAATCTACTTGGCGTGGCATTCTGTCTGGAAGAGCTGATCCCAGTGATGCGGCGGCAAGGCGGCGGCACGATTGCGGCAATTTCCAGCCTGGCCGGGGATCGCGGGATGCCTGGCTCTGCCGCATATTGTGCGACGAAGGCCGCACTTTCGACGCTGCTGGATGGAATGCGAGTTGAGCTAAAAAATCACGGCATTCACTTGGTGACGATCGAACCGGGCTACGTGCTAACGCCAATGACCGAGAGCTTTGGCAGGATGCCGTTTATGATGCGGGCCGACGAATCGGCGCGACTGATTTTGCAACGATTGGAGCGCGGCGACCGCGTCATTCGTTTTCCGCTAGTGCCATCCGTCGTAATGAAGCTGATTCGGATGTTGCCGGTCAGCGTGTTCGATGTGATTGCGGCGAAGCGCCGCCCCGTGCGACTCGATGCGAGATAGGCATCAGAACAGTGGCGCCGGTACAGAACCGGGAGCGGTAGCGACCGGGTGCTTGAGACAGAGCGAACCCTACGAACCGACCCGGTCGCTACCGCTCCCGGTTCCGCACCAATGGCCTTGCGCGACGATGATTGAGATTGAAGCTGACGCCATTGTGTTGTAGCAGCGGTTCAGGGAGGCTCCTTCAAGCAATTTTGTAAGCACTATGAGAATACCGCTCAGGCCGACCGTGACGCCGCGGGTTGTTGAACCGCCGCCGCCGCCGGAACCGGAACCGGTCGAGGTCGAAAAAATTGAGGGCGATGAAGTCGTGGCCGTCACAGCCCGCTACCTGTTCTGGCGGGCGTTGTTCTGGGTATTGGTGGCGTTCGGCGTGCAGACGTTCGCGAGTCTGATGCCGGAGACGGTCGAAGCCTACTACAGCCAGAATTTCTATCATTATTTGGTGCGTTGGTTATCGGTGGTCAATAAATTCGTTCAGATTTCCCTCGGCGAACTTCTGATTGCGGGAATCATTGGCGTGTATGTGGTGTGGACGGTCTGGTATGTCGGGCGGGCGCTTCGCCGCGAGGCCAGCATTATCGAAGTCTTCAAGGTTTTGTTCCTGCAATTGGCGTGGCTGGTCGCCATCGGGTTTGCCCTTTTCCTGCTGATGTGGGGCTTGAATTATCAGCGGATGCCCATTGCGGAGCGGTTGGATCTGGAGCGGCGCGGCGAGGGGCGGGAAGAGATCATCAGCGTGGGCAGGCGGATCGTTGACGGCGTCAATCTCAATTACCCCGCGCGCGATTTACAACTCGCTCCGGGCAGCACCCAGTTAGCGTTGAGCCTTCCGAAACTCCACCAGGCGATCGAGACCGGCTTTCAGCAGGAAGCGATGCTCGGCCCCGCCAGCCAGGGAGGATTGGCAGAGCCGAAGCCGCTCTATTTTTCGAATGTCGCGACGCTGCTCGACATTCGTGGCGTTTACATCCCCTACACAGGCGAAGCGACCTACAACGTCCAGGTGCCGGCCTGTGACTTGCCGTTCACGCTGGCGCACGTCAAAGCCCACCAGCGCGGGTATGCGCGCGAAGACGAAGCGAATTTCATTGCCTATGTTGTTTGCATTAAGTCGCCGGAATCTTATGTGCGCTATTCGGGCTATCTGCACGGGCTGAAGCTGCTGGATTTTTTGGCCAGAAGCGACCCGCAGGCGGCGCAGGGGTTGAAGGCGCAGATTCTGCCGGGCCCTGCGGCTGACGTGCTGGCGCGCGAATCTTTCGGGCCGCGGTCCCGCAGCGAGGCCGTCACCCCGCTGGTGAACGGCGTGATCAACGTGTACCTGCGCGCCAACCGGATTCGGGGCGGGCTGAAGAACTTCACCGAAGACACGCCGCTGATCGTCAATTACATGCTGAAAAACCCTGAACGATAAGCGGTATGGAGTTCAGAGGCTGTTGATTCCCTCAGTCAGATGGTTGCCGAGACAGCAGGCTGAAGCCTGAACTCCATGCTCCTTTTGATACGATGAGTACATTGCAAACCCCAATCAAACAATCCGAACAATCTCTTCTCGGCGATGCGATCCATCGTGGGCAGGAATATCTGTTTTCGCAACAGAACCTGGAAGGATTTTGGTGGGCGGAACTGGAAGCCAACGTCACGCTGACGGCGGAATACATTATGCTCCACCGCATCTTGATGCATGCCGATCCGGCCAACGCCCGCGGCAATCAGACAAACCGGGGCAAAGATCGCGAAGCGCAGATTGCGCAAATGGCGCGCTACCTGTTGCGGGAACAACGCGCGCATGGCGGCTGGGAATTATTTTACGGCGACGGCGGTGAAATCAGCACGACGATTGAAGCTTACTTTGCGCTGAAGCTCGCCGGTCATTCGCCGGACGAATTGCCAATGCAGCAGGCGCGCAAGTTCATCCTGGAACGCGGCGGCCTGGTAAAAGCGCGCGTGTTTACCAAATTGCATCTGGCGCTGTTCGGCGCATATCCGTGGGAAGGCATCCCGACCTTGCCGCCATGGTTTATGTTTCTGCCGTCGTGGTTCCCGCTGAACATTTACACGATGGCCAGTTGGGCGCGTTCTTCGACTGTGCCGCTGCTGGTCGTAATTGATAAACGGCCCGTGCATGACGTGGGCGTTCTGGCGGATGAATTGTTTGTCGAGGGGTCGCGCGGGCAAGCTGACGTCGGCTTGAAGAACAACGATGGTACGGCGATCGGCGCGTTTTTTCTGATGGCCGACAAGGTGCTCAAGGCGCTGGATCGAGCGGGTCTGGTGCCGCTGCGGCAGCAGGGGGTTGCCGCCGCCGAACGGTGGGTGATCGAACGACAGGACACGCCGGGCGATTGGGCGGGCATTGTGCCTGCGATGCTCAATTCGATTCTGATGTTCCATGCGTTGGGGTATTCGGCGCGGCACCCGTACATCAAACGCGGGCTGGACGCGCTGGACCGCTTCTGCATTGAAGAAGGCACATTGAGCAATTCCGAGTTGCCCCAAACCTTGCGCCTGCAGCCGTGCATTTCGCCGACCTGGGACACGGCGCTGGGATTGACCGCGCTGCTCGATTCGGGCGCGTCGCCGACGGACGCGCGCATCAAAGCCGCGGGCGAATGGCTACTGACCAAACAGATTTTCCGCTACGGCGATTGGGCCGTCTTCAACCGCAAGGGCAAGCCGGCGGGCTGGGCGTTCGAATTTTTCAACGATTACTACCCGGACGTGGACGACACGGCGGCGGTGATTATGTCGCTGCTGGCATTAAGACTGGATGGGCGGCTGGATGACGAGGAATACAAGCTGGAAGCCTGCCGCGCGGCGACCGCGTGGGTGATGACGATGCAATGCAAAGCGGGCGGCTGGGCGGCTTTCGACGTTGATAACACGCAGGACTTGTGGAACCAGATGCCCTACGGCGATTTGAAAGCAATGATTGATCCGCCGACGGCCGATCTGACCGGGCGGGTGCTGGAACTGCTGGGCCATTGGCAGACGAAGCAGGGCGAAAAGCATTACCGTGACGAAGACGTACGGCGCGCGATAGATTTCCTGCTCAGCCTGCAAGAGAAAGACGGTTCGTGGTGGGGGCGCTGGGGCGTTAATTACGTGTATGGAACCTATCTTGCGCTGGTTGGTTTGCGTTCGATCGCGCCTTTTAGTGGATTTGACATGGACTGCGACGAAGTCAAACAGGCCGCCGCGTGGCTGCGCAGCGTGCAGAACGCCGACGGCGGCTGGGGCGAAACCTGCGAGTCCTATAAAAAGCCGGAGCTGCGCGGGCGCGGCCCCAGCACGCCTTCGCAGACGGCCTGGGCGCTGATGGGGCTGATGGCGGCGGGCGATTACGAAACCAATTCGGTCAAACAGGGTGTCGAATATTTGCTCCGGCAACAGAACGCCGACGGCAGTTGGCCGGAGCCGGAATTCACAGGCACGGGATTCCCGGGGCACTTTTACATCAACTATCACCAGTACCGGAATCAATTCCCGCTGACGGCACTGGGGCGCTATCGGCAGTGGTTGAACGGAAGTAGGAAACTATGAGTTTCAAACGCCCGATTCAGGGTTTTGTCGCCCTGGCGCTGTTCGCAGGTTTGAACTGCGGGTTGTTCACACCCGCCCCACAGACCGCCAAGCCTTCCACTGATAACGACCGCATTGCGCGATTTGAACGTCAGCTCGATGAACTGCGAGCGAAGCTGATGATTCCGGGCCTGTCCGCCGCACTCGTCCGAGAGCAGCAGGTCATCTGGTCGAAAGGCTTTGGGTTTGCCGACGTCGAACGGAAAATTCCCGCCACGCCCGAAACCAATTACCGCATCGCCTCGCTGACAAAAACATTCGCGTCGGTCTTGCTGATGCAGTTGGTCGAACAAGGCAAGCTGGACCTGGACGCGCCGATGTCAAAGTTCTCGCCCGCATTTCAAAGTGAATTCAAGAATGACGCGATCACCGTCCGTCACGTGTTCACGCACACCTCACACAACAACCCCGGCGAGAGTTATCGTTACGACGGCAACCGGTTTTCTTACCTCAGTGAGGTGATCGAAAAAACTTCGGGCAAGAGCTTCCGCGAACTGCTGGCGAAAAACATCCTTGACAAGCTGGGGATGAGCGGCAGCGTGCCGGGGCAGAACGTGCTGGAAGAGCGCGAAAAGTGGGCGACGGCGCTGGGCGCGGAGAATATGAAACGGTATGAAACGGCGCTGCAGAAGCTGGCGAAGCCGTATCTGGTTTACGGTTCTGAAGTGATTCCGGGCGTTTACCCGCCGCGCGACATCAGCACTGCAGCGGGATTGATTTCGAACGTGGTTGATCTGGCGAAGTACGACGCCGCGATTGATCGCCACCTGCTATTGAAGGCCGAAACGCAGGAGCGGGCTTGGACGGCGGCGGTTTCGACGGGCGGGCGGACGTTGCCTTACGGCCTGGGCTGGTTCGTGCAGCAACAGGACGGGGTAAAGTTGATCTGGCATTACGGCCATTGGCCGCAGTCGTTTTCATCGTTGATTCTGAAAGTCCCTGAACGGAAGTTGACGTTCATCCTGCTGGCCAACAGCGACGCGCTGAGCGCGCCGTTCAACGGGCTTGGCGGCGGCAATGTAATGGCTTCTGCCTTCGCCGATACTTTCTTCCGTATCTTCGTGCGCGAGGAATTGATGGGACGATCCTTGCCCGACCCGCACTGGTCGCAATCGCGCGATCAATTCAAAGCCGAACTCGCCGGCTTCACCAACCGGGCCTCGAGTTACGGGTACGAAGCCGAACTCTTTTCCCACAATTCGCTGAGCAATTGGTTGGAAAGGCAGAGCCGGTCTGCGCACACGACCATCCAGCTTGATCCGAAAGTTTATGACAGTTACGTCGGCCAGTACGAACTCCGACCCGTCGGATTGCTAACGATCACGCGCGAAGACAGCAAGCTGTTTGCGCAACTGCCCAACGACCCGAATGTCGAAATATACCCTGAAGCCGAGAACAAATTTTTCCTCAAAGTGCGCGATATGCAATTGACCTTTGTTCGGGACCACACCGGCCAGGTGACTGGGGTGGAAGTCACCTTCTGGGGACGCCGCTTCGACGCAAAGAAGATCAAATGAGCAATTGGGACGAGCGTTACAGACAAGGCGAACACACAAATGACCCGCCGCATCCGTTGGTCGTCGAGTTCGCTTCGCAACTTCCACCCGGGCGCGCGCTCGACGTGGCTTGCGGTCCGGGCCGCCACACGCTGCTCCTTGCTGAACACGGGAAAG
>JADMIO010812969.1_pt1 | contig 10956 bp, 9 predicted proteins | sample 8958161 | NCBI WGS metagenome assembly JADMIO01 (sample SAMN16585339, study PRJNA669376) | soil metagenome | isolation source: Crop rotation soil | place: USA: Cullars Rotation, Alabama | collected 2011 | reverse complement strand
CTTTCCCCGCGTGGGCGCTCGGCGTGGCGTGCAGGCCTGCCGTCGACTCGCCGATGCCGCCGCCGCGGGCGGTCGTCCAAGCGCTGCTGCGGGCGCTCGGCTCGCCCGACTGGGAGTGCCGCCTCGCGGCCGCGTCGAGCCTCGGTGTCCTCGAAGCGACCGAGGCCGCGCCGGACGTGGCGATGCTCCTCGTGGATCCCGAGCGTCCGCCGGGTGTTGACGGCGCCCTGTGGCTCGCGTTGGGCGGACTCGGAGGATCCGCGATCTCTCCCCTGGAGGCTCTCCTCGAGCGGGGAGGGGATCGCCGGTGGGCCGAGACCGTGACGGCGGTGGTGCTCCGGCACGGACGAGACGCCTGGCCGCTGCTGACGCGCGAGCTCGAGACGTCGTCCGATGCGTCGGTGCGTGCGGCCGCCGCGACGTGCCTGCTCCTGCTCGCCGAACCGGCGAGCGCGTGCGCGCTCGCCGAGGTCGCGGGACGGGAGCCGGATCCCGCCATCGGGCGCGTGCTCTTGCAAGCGCTCGCCGCGACGCAGCACCCGCTCGCGCGCGCGTTCCTCGCCCACGCGGCAACGAGCGAGCGCGATCCCGACCTGCGCGCCGCTGCGGTAGCCCTGTCCGAACAGCCGCTCGCGCCGCCGCCGTCACCGCCGGATGCGCCCCGCTTGGGCGTGGCCCAGGCCCGAGAGCGCTTGCGCGCGCTGGCGCTGGGGCGCGCCTTGCCGGGTGACTTGCGCGCCGTCGAGGACGCGGCCTCGGTGGCCGACGTGCCGGTGATCGGCCGCACCCTGAGGGCGCTCCCGCTGCGGGAGGACGCCGACTGGTTGTCGGACCACGCACGGCTCGCGCAGCTCCGCGCGCGGCTCCTCTGTGCGGCCGATCCCGATTGCGCGCCCCGCGAGCCGAAGGTCGGGCGACCCGCCAAGGGAGACCTCGACGCTCCGCCGCGAGGTCGATGACCCGGACTAGCCTCCGCTGCGCGCCAGGCGCTCGATCTCGTCGCGCACGGCGCTCATGAGCGAGGCGCGGTCCCAGGGCTGCCCGTGGTCTGGTCGAAGCGGCCGACCGACCCTGACGAGCATGCGACCGGGCTCGATGCGCAGCGAGTGGGGCGGCATCCGCCGCGCTCCTTCGAGACACGCGATGGGCACGACGGGCAGGCGCAGCCGCTCGGCGAGCGCGAACGCCCCGCGCTTGAACGGGAGGAGATCTCCCGTCGGCGACCGCGTCCCCTCGGGGAAGACCAGGATGGGATGGTCGCTCAGCGCTCGGTCGCCGGCCTGGTCCAGCGAGCGCAAGGCGCCGCGGCGATCCGAGCGATCGATCGGGATGAAGCCGAGGAGGCGGATCGCCCAGCCGAACAGCGGCACGCGGAAGAGCGCCTCCTTGGCCACGAAGCGGGTGGTCGAGGGCACCACGCGGAACAGCACGGGGATGTCGAGCATCGATTGGTGCGACGAGACGTAGAGTGCGCCGCCTTCCTCGATGAGGTGCTCGCGTCCCTCCACCTCGACTCTCACGCCGGCCATGGCGACGAGCACGCGGGCCCAGAGCGCGACGATGGACGACGAGCGGCGGCCGCCGCGGTCGAAGGACGCCACGACGATGGCGGCGACGGCGAGTGCAGCGGTCGCCACCGCCATGCCGAGGATTCGCAGGACACTCATCATGGCGCGCCTCACCTCGGGAGCACGGCGGCCTCGCGCGAGACGCTCGTGCCGCAGGACGCGGGCACGCGGGCGGCATCCCTCGGGGGCGCGCATCGTACCGCAGTCTCGGGCGGCCCCGGACCGCGGAGCGTCGGCGCGGCGCTGGCCCGGCGCGCGTGGGACGGACATGATGCGCCGACGCAAGGAGGTCGCTCGCGTGGGGGTCGTCGTCCGCATCCTCGAGCGCGTCGGCGCGATGACGCTCATGGCCGGCCAGGCGGTGCGCGAGAGCGCGAGGCGGCCCCTGGAGTGGAAGGCCGTCATCACCCAGCTCGACCTGCTCGGCGTCCGCTCGCTCGGGATCGTGCTCGTGACGGCCGTCTTCTCGGGGATGGTGCTCGCGCTCCAGACGGCTCACGCGCTCGAGCAGTTCGGAGCGAAGCAGGCCATCGGCCAGGTCGTCGCGCTCTCGCTCGTCCGTGAGATGGGCCCCGTGCTGTCCGCGCTGCTGGTGGCGGGCCGCGTCGGCGCGGGCATCACCGCCGAGCTGGGCTCCATGGCGGTGACCGAGCAGGTGGACGCGATGCGGGCTCTAGGCGCCTCGCCGGTGAAGAAGCTCGTCCTGCCGCGGATCGTCGCCGTCGTCGTCATGCTCCCCCTGGTGACCCTGCTCGCGGACGCCGCTGGCATGCTCGGCGGCGCCGCCATCGTCTGGAGCGACCTCGGCCAGCCGACCTCCCAGTACTGGCAAGCCTGCCGCACGGCGCTGGAGGTCTCGGACGTGGTGTCGGGGCTCGGGAAGTCCGCGTGCTTCGCGGCTTTCGTCGCGATCATCGGTTGTTATAATGGGCTGACTGCGCGGGGTGGCGCCGACGGCGTGGGACGAGCGACGACGTCGACGGTCGTGGCGGCGAGCATCGCAATACTCACGTCCGACTTCTTTCTCACCAAGCTCTTCCTCCTGATCACCTGACGCTCGCGAGCGGCGGACGCGCCGCCGTCGGCGGGCTTCGCGCCGGACACGACTTGGACGATCCTTCGACATCCCCTTGGTGGTGGCTGGTCCTCGCCGGCTGCGCTGCCGTCTACGCGTGCACCGCCTTCACGCGCGTGGCCTTCCGGATGCTCGGCCCCGTCACGCTCGGCGCGCTCGTCGAACGCATCGGTCCCGATCGCACCGAGTTCCTGCGCAAGTCGCTGCGCGCGCCGACCGCGTTCTGGTTCTCGCTGACGCTCGCGAACCTCACCGCGCTCGTGGGGCTCCTGGTCGTGTTCTTCGGGTGCGGCTTCGAGGTCCGCTGGGGCGGCGTGGCGTTCGCGTTGCGGCCCGTGGGCCGCTGGGGGCACGATGCGCTGCTCTTCGTGGTGCTGCTCGGACTGCTCGCGACCGCGGAGCTCGTCATGCCCGTGGTGGCGGCGCGCGTCGATCGCGTCTGGTTCGTCGAGCGCGCGCTCGGCCCGCTGCGCGCGGTCCACGGGCTTTTCTCGCCGCTGAGCGAGCTGCTGGCACGTTGGTCCGTCGAGGAGGACGAAGACGAGGACGAGCAGAGCGCGAACGAGGAAGTGCAGGCGTACATCACGGTCGGCACGCGCGAGGGAATACTCGAGGAGGGCGAGGGCGAGCTGCTGCGCAACCTCCTCCTCTTCGGCGAGACGCGCGTGCGCGAGGTCATGACGCCGAGGACCGAGGTCGTCGGCATCGAGAAGGACGCGACGGTCGACCACGTCGTGGAGCGCATGGCGAGCACCCGCTTCTCGCGCATCCCCGTGCACGAAGGCCAGCTCGATTCGATTGTCGGCGTCGCGCACCTGAAGGACGCGGTCCTCGCGCTGCAAGGCGGCAGGGGAGACGACCCCGTGACGACGCTCATGCACGAGCCCTACATCGTTCCGGACTCCAAGCGCGTGGCCGAGCTCCTGCGCGACCTGCAGGCGCGCCGGCAGCAGCTCGCGATCGTCGTGGACGAGTTCGGCGGCACCGCGGGGATCGTGACGGTCGAAGACCTGCTCGAGGAGCTCGTCGGCGAGATCCGCGAGGAGCACGAGCGCGGCGAGGACGTCGTGAAGGCGTCCGACGGCACGTGGCTCGTGCGCGGGCGGGCCTCGCTACACGACGTCGGCGAGGCGCTCGGCGCCGACCTCGAGACCGAAGGCTCGTCGACCGTGGGCGGCTTGCTCCTGTCGCTCTGCGACCGCGTGCCGGCACGCGGCGAGACCGTCGAGCACGCGGGATGGAGGTTCCGCGTGGAGGACGGCGACCGGCGCCGCATCCTGCTCGTGCGGATCGCCTCCGCCGAGCAGGCGCGGCTCGCCAGCGAGGCCGCGCAGCGCGACGGGATGGTCGGATGAGCGAGGCAGGGTTCCGCAGCGGCCGCGTCGCGGTGATGGGCCGCACGAATGCCGGCAAGTCCACGCTCGTGAACCGGCTGGTGGGCGAGAAGGTGGCGATCGTCTCGCCGGTGCCGCAGACGACGCGGAGCGTCATCCTCGGCGTCCTCAACGAGCCGGACGCGCAGCTCGTTTTCCTCGACACGCCGGGCATCCACGCTCCTCAGTACTTGCTCAACCGCAGGATGCTCGAGGACGCCCAAGGCGCGATGGCCGGCGCCGACGTGACGCTCCTCGTCGTGGATGCCGCGGACCGCCCCGGCCGGGGTGACGCGTTCGCGCTGCAGCGCGTGCGCGACGCCGGGCTCCCGTTCGTCGTGGCGCTCAACAAGGTCGATGCGCTCTCCCGCAAGGAGGACCTTCTCCCCATGATCGAGCGGCACGCCGAGGCCGGCGCCCGCGCGGTGGTGCCGACGTCGGCGTTGGAGGGGACGGGGCTCGACGGCTTGCTGGCCGAGCTCCGAGCGCTGCTCCCCGAGGCGCCGCCGCTTCAGCGGCGCGACGTCGTGAGCGACCAGTCGCGCGCCTTCCGCGTGGGGGAGCTGATACGGGAGAAGGTCTTCCTCGCGACGCGGGAGGAAGTCCCTCACGCTTCGACGGTGTTCGTGGAGAGCATGGCGGAGCGCGCTCGCGAGGACGGGCGGCGGATCCTCGTCGTGGAGGCGACGATCGCGGTGGAGAAGGAGAACCAGAAGGCGATCATGATCGGACGCGGAGGCGCCATGCTGAAGCGCATCGGCACCGCGGCCCGCCTCGAGATCGAGTCGGCGCTCGGCGTCTCGTGCCACCTCAGCCTGCACGTCGTGGTCCTCCCGCGCTGGCGCGACGACCAGGGCGTGCTCGAGCGCGTCTTCAGCGACGCTCGAGCCTCAGCGACCGCGGACGTGATCGCCGCGGACGACGATGCCACCGAGGAGCCTGTCGACGAGGGCGATGGACGATGACCCCGCGCGAAGCCTGCCGCGCGATCGCGTGCGCGCTCGTCGCCGCGGCTCTCGCCTCCGCTGCGGGCGCTCGCACCGTGCGCGTCGGACTGGCCGTTCACGCGCCGGAGGTCGTCGTCGGCGCAACGGACGGTGGCGTCGTGCTGGAGGCGGGCGAGGCGGCTGTCGCGCGCGCGGAACGCGCCCCCGTGCGGTTCGGCGTGCGTCCGCTCGACGCCTCACGGGCCCAGCGGCAATGGGAGGTGCTCATCCGCGTCGAGCCGTCGATGCGCAAGGCGCTCCTCGCTCAGGCGGGGCTGAAGGCCGCGCTCGGCGTGCCCTTGCGCGTCGCGCGGACCCCGCGTGGCCACGCGGTGATTGCCGGGCCGTTCGCCAGCGAGGAGTCGGCGCGCGAGCTGGTCGAGGAGCTGGCGGCAGCCGGCATGAGCGAGGCCACGCTCGTCCCGAAGGAGACGCGAGCCGTGAACGGCCCGCGCCTCGTGGGGGTCACCGGCGGCTACGAGGTGCGGGCGATCGCAGGGGATCGCGTCCGTGTCCGGGCGGAGCGCGACGGGGCGCTGCTGCTGGTGGACGGCAAGCCCCATCGCGGTGAAATCGAGGTCTTCGTGGACGGGCGCGAAGCCCTCACGGTCGCGCTCGAGATCGACGTCGAGGACTATCTCCGAGGGGTGGTGCCCGCGGAGCTCGGGCCGGAGGCCTATCCCGCGCTCGAAGCGCAGCAGGCGCAAGCCATCGCGGCGCGGACCTACGCGCTCCGCATGCTGGGGCGACACGCGCCGGACGCCTTCGACCTCTGCGCCGGCCCGCACTGCCAGGTGTACGGCGGCACGACGCTCGAGCAGCCGCTATCGGACGCCGCGGTGGCGGCCACGCGAGGACGCGTCGTCGTCTTCGGCAACGAGCTCGCGGAGACGTACTTCTCCTCGACGTGCGGCGGTCACACCGAGGCGGTCGAGAACGTCTTCGACGAGCCGCCGCAGCCATACCTGTCGGGCGTGCCGTGCTACCCGGAGCGCGTTGCGTTCGCCAAGCTGACGGCGCCGGCGCACGTCCCGGATTGGCGCCTTGCCGACGGCGAGGACGCCCACGACGTCCTGGCGAAGCTGCGCGCCGTCGGCGTGGTGTCGCCCGCCGAGGGGGCCCGCGCCGGGTTCGTCAGGAGGGCTCGCGGCGACGAGGCCTCGTCGTGGCTGAGGCTGGCGGCCGCGGTCCTGGGCCGCACGCTCAGGGAAGACGCCCTCGGTCACTTCATGGTGGACAGTCGCATCGATCTCGTGCGGTCGGTGGCGGCGGCGACGGGACTGTTGGATCAGGGAACGCTCATCGCCCCGCAGGACCTCGCGGCCGCGGCTCGCTTCCGTGCCCTCGAAGGCATGGAGGGCGAGGACCTGCTTGCCGCGCTCCTGGCCCTCAAGGCGGGCTGGCTGCCGCGTGGGCTCGAGGCCGGATGGGGCGCGGATCGCGCCTCGCGTGGCGACGTGCTCGAGATCCTCGCCGCCTGGCTACAGTCGAACGGGGCCTTCGACGTCGACCCGGTACGCTTCGTGGCTCCCACGGACGGCGGCATCCTCGTCCAGCGTGCAGGCCGGCGCCTCGAGGTGAAGGTCGCGGGCGACGCGTCGCTCCTGGCCGGCGTGCGTGGCCAGGCGCCCAAGCTGTGCGACGTCCTCGACCTGAAGCCGGGCGACAAGCTGCGCATCATCGAGCGGCCTCAGGGAGCCACGTACGTCGCGCTCGAGGAGGACCCCGACGGAGCGGCGTACGACCGCACGAGCGCCTACTCGTGGTGGACGCGACGGCTGCCGATCGGGACCATCGCCGAGCGTGCCCGCACGGAGCTCGGGCTCGCCGACGTCGTGGACGTGCGCCCGACCCGAGTGTCGCCGGCCGGGCGCGTCGTGGGCCTTGCGCTCGTGGATCGCTCCGCCGTGACGCGCGAGGTCACGGGCTTCGCGGTCCGCCAGCTCCTGGGGCTGCCGGACGTGCGGGCCGACCTCGCGTTCGAGCACGACGCAAGCGGCGGGCTCCAGGCGATCGTCGCGACGGGCCGGGGCTGGGGTCACGGCGTCGGGCTGTGCCAGACGGGAGCCTACGGCATGGCGATGCAGGGCCTGACCGCGGACGCGATCCTCGCGCACTACTATCCCGGAACGACCGTGGTTGACGTCTCGCAGCTTGCGCCTGCCTCGAGCGCAAGCCCGGCACCGGCCGAGGGCGCAGGAGACGAGTCCGGGCGCTGAGGACTCGCGGCACGTCGATCGCAGGGAGCCGCCGTCGCTCGTTCAGTATTCGAGCGAGACGTAGAGCGTGGCGCCGTTTTCGATGTAGCGGAAGACGCCGCCGAAGTGGATGTCCAGCTCGGCGGTCTGCCCGGGGCGGAGCGTGCGCAGGCGTGCTCCCGTGTTGGCTGCCGCGAGCAGGTGGCCATCGGCGTCGAAGACGGCGACCGCGATGGCGGGCGCGATGCGGCGATCGGTCCCGTTGGTGACGACGATCCAGCCGCGGTTGGCCTCGTCGTGCCGCACCAGGAGCCCGCGCACCTTGCCGGGCCGGTGGAGCTTGAGCCGATCCACCGAGACGCCGTTGACGTCGAGGCCGACGTCGAGCCACTCGCGCGCCGCGAAGGCGACGCGAGCCGTCCCCGTGTCGGCCGGCACGTCGGGTTCCACCGCGGAGGCCGAAGCGGCGGCGAGGAGGGCGAGGAGCGCGCCAGCGAGGAGGCGTCCGGGGGGCACGGGGACACCGCAGGGAACGACGCAGGGGAGCCCCGCGCGAGGTGTCGCACGGTAGCACCCGCGTCCGAGCAGGGTCAACGCGCCGGCGCGTCGCGGCCGAGTGGGCGCGGCCGGGGCGGCGTGACATGATCACGCGGTCGGCCGACACGCGCGCCCGCGTCCGTGCGACGGGTGTCTCCCAGCAGGCACCCCGGGCCACGCGCGGCGGCGGATCATCCGTCCGAACAGCATGCGGCGCGCCCAAGGGCGCCGGCCGCAAGGAGAGCATCACGATGAAGTTGTCCCGCTCCACTCTCGCCATCGTTGGGGTCGCTTTCGCGCTTGTCGCCGGCATCGCCGGTGCGTGCGGCGAGAAGGCCAGCGCCACGAACGCTTCGGCCGGTTGTCACGGAGCCAAGGCTGCCGGCTGCCAGGGAGCCAAGGTCGCCGGCAAGGGCTGCTGCGCTGCCGCGAGGCAGGCCGCCAAGGTCGCTGAATCGACGGATCCCAGGACGTGCACCTTCCGGCCGGGCACCGTGTCGCTCAAGGGCCGGGTCATGTGCAATCACTGCGACCTCCACGCCAGCGAGTCGTGCCAGACGATGTTCCTGAGCGAGCGTGGCTGCATCTTCACGCTGGCCGGCGACCAGGCTTCGACGCTGCGCGAGGAGGCCGGCGGCGGCAAGGCCCTCGTGCGCGTCAAGGGCACGGTGGGGGAGACCGGGGAGCTGACGGTAAAGCGCTTCCAGGTGATCCGTTCGCTCGCCCCGGCGGCGTCGGTCGGCCTGTAGCCCGATTTCGGAGAGCCCGCGACGCCGGCCAGCAGGCCGCCGCGGGCTCTCGTTGTCTGCGGTGCGCCGGGCCGCCGCGATGCGGGCGGCGCCCGGAGGCGGCCGATACGCTCGGCCGACGCGGAGGGAAGCGGCGGTTCTCCTCTTACTTCCGAGGACATCGACGTGATCATCGGAATACCGCGCGAGATCAAGGACAACGAGTACCGCGTGAGCCTCGTGCCCGCCGGCGCGCGCTCCCTGGCGGACCGCGGCCACGAGGTCCTCGTCGAGACCAAGGCCGGCTCCGGCAGCGGCTTCCACGACGACGAGTACGCGGCGGCCGGCGCGCGCATCGTCGCGTCCGCGTCGACCGTGTGGGAGCAGGCCGAGATGATCATGAAGGTGAAGGAGCCGCTGCCGAGCGAGCACCGTCACCTCGGCGCGGGGCAGGTCCTCTTCACCTACCTGCACCTGGCCCCGATGCAGGACCTGACGCGCGCGCTGCTGGAAGCCGGTGTTACCGCCATCGCGTACGAGACCATCGAGGATCGCGACGGGAACCTGCCGATCCTCAAGCCGATGAGCGAGGTAGCGGGCCGCATGGCCGTGCAGGTGGGGGCGCAGTACCTGCAGAAGCCGAACGGCGGACGCGGAGTGCTGCTCGGCGGCGTGCCGGGCGTTCGGCCGGGTCGCGTGACGATCCTCGGCGCCGGCGTCGTCGGGCTGTCGTCCGCGCGCATCGCGCGCGGCCTCGGCGCGCACGTCGTCGTGATGGACGTCCGCATTGATCGGCTGGCTGCCGTCGAGGAGCTCTTCGACGGCACGGTCCACACGGAGTTCTCGAACCCCACCAACGTCGCCCGCGCGGTGGCGGAGTCCGACCTGGTGATCGGCGCCGTCCTCGTCCCGGGCGCCCAGGCACCGCGCCTCGTCACGCGCGAGATGCTGAAGTCCATGCAACCGGGGTCGGTGATCGTGGACGTCGCCGTGGATCAGGGCGGGTGCGTCGAGACCACGCACCCGACCACGCACTCCGAGCCCACCTACGTCGTCGACGGCGTGATCCACTACGGCGTTGCGAACATGCCGGGCGCCGTTCCGCGCACGTCCACGCTGGCGTTGACGAACGTGACGCTCGGCCACGCGATCCGCATCGCGGACGTGGGCGTGCGCGAGGCGCTGCGGAGCGATCCCGGACTTCTCCGGGGACTCAACACCTACAAGGGCGTGCTGACCTACCAGGCGGTCGCGGCGGCCCAGGGGCTCCAGGCGCACGATCCGCTCTCGCTCCTCTGAGCCATCGTCGGGCGCTTGCTTGCACGCCGCGAAGACGTTGCGGCACGTGCTTGTAGCGGGGCGCATGCCCCGCCTGCCAGCGAGATCCTCGCGGGTCGCGTCGTGATGGCGCGAGCTCGGTAGGCGGTTCCGCCGCAGTCTAGGAGCTTGCGTGCACGCGAGCGCGCGCGAGGCGGGCGCGCTCGAGATCCTGCGGCGTGTCGACGTTGATGATGATGCCCTCGTCGTCGACCGGCACCTCGAGCACCGGATGCCGCCTCACGAGGTCGTGGAGCGGAGCCGCCTCCGCGCACTCCAGCGCCTCCTCGCGCAACGCGGCGGCGAGCAGGATCGGATGTCCGCGGCGGTGACCCTCGGGAGTCCCGACGGTGGGGACCACGACGCGAGGTTGGCCCGTGGCGTGACCGAAGGTGCCCAGGAGCGTCTCCACCGTGGAGGCGGAGACGGCCGGGTGATCAACGGGGAAGATCAGCGCGTGAGCGCCAGGAGGGCACGCCTTCCAGCCGGCCTGGACCGACCCCATGCGGCCCTGGCTCCAGCGGCGGTTGCGGACGGCGCGAAGCGGGACGTCCGTCGAGCGGGCGGCGCGGACCGCGACCAGTCGCTCGACCTCCTCGGCACGGGCGCCGGTCACGACCACGACCTCGTCGACGAGCGCGCGCACGCACGTCTCGACCACGAGCTCGACCAGCGTGAGGCCCTCGAGGTGCGCGAGCGCCTTCGGGATGCCGAGCCTCGTTCCGCTGCCGGCCGCGAGGACGACGGCGCTGACCACGGTCAGAGCTCGAGGATGGAACGCGTCTTCTTGGCGAGGGCCAGGGCGTTGACCGGCTTGACGATGACGTCCGCCGCGCCCGAGTCGAAGGCGAAGGTCTCCTGGTCGGAGCGGCCGCTCGGCACGAGCATCATGATGGGGACGTCGCGCGTGGCGGCGTAGTTCTTCAGGATGCGCGTCGCCTCGATGCCGTCGAGCCGCGGCAGGTCCGTGCCGAGCAGGATCAGGTCGAAGCGGCCGGCCACGGCGCGGTCCACCGCGGCGACGCCGTCCGGGACCTGCTCCACGTCGATTCCGAGGGACTCGAGCTTCGCGCGCACCAGCCGTGCCGTCTCGGGATCGGCCTCCGCCACGAGCGCCTGCGGCCGCTCGCGCGGCGGCGGCAGGGCCTCGACGGGGAGGGTCGCCACGGCGGGC
>JADMIO011482896.1_pt1 | contig 10958 bp, 9 predicted proteins | sample 8958161 | NCBI WGS metagenome assembly JADMIO01 (sample SAMN16585339, study PRJNA669376) | soil metagenome | isolation source: Crop rotation soil | place: USA: Cullars Rotation, Alabama | collected 2011 | reverse complement strand
CCTATGCTGAGTTGAAGGCGTTTTTCAAGCAGCACAAAATACCAAGTGTTGTTTTGCCGGTAAACATGGGCATTAACGTTTACGAGGTAATCTACTCATCGCGCTATGCTGATAGCAGCATTGTAAAAGCATCAGGGCTTTTGTTTGTGCCGATGGAAAAGGATAAAGAGCTGCCTTTGTTGATTTACAACCACGGTACCGAGATATGCCGCGACCGCGCCTGTGATTTTCATGGCGAGCAAACCATTAGCCTGGCATTTGCAGCAGATGGTTACGTAGTACTGATGCCCGATTACGTTGGCCTTGGCCGCGGCGAGCGCGACCAGCTTTACCTTAATGCCAATGCCGAGGCTCATTCATCAGTTGACATGCTTATTGCCGTAGAAAAACTGTTGCCGCAACTGCAGGTAAAAACCGGTAAGCAACTCTTTGTAACGGGCTACTCCCAAGGCGGGCACGCAGCCATGGCAACACACCGCCTGCTGCAAACAGATTACAGCAACCGCTTTACCGTAACAGCATCATCGCCTATGTCGGGGCCATATGATATTGAGAAAACGGTGTACGAGTCGCGCACCAAAAAATACAAATACCCGGGTTTCCTGTTTTTGTTGTTGCAGGGCTACTATGGCTCTAACGGTAAAGTGACCGACCTGGTTAAAATCCTCGAAACGCCATATGATACCATTATCCCTCCTTTGCTGGATGGCCAACATGGCATTGGCGAAATTGATTCGTACCTGCCCGATAGTATTTTCAGGGTAGTGAAGGGTAGCTTCTACAACGACTTTGCAAATAATCCTGAGTCGGGTTTCAGGAAATACCTGCGCAGCAATAATGTATTCGACTGGAAACCTGAGCGCCCCATGCAGCTTTGTTATTGCGATAACGATGAAGAGGTAGACTTCCACAACTCCATCAACGCTTATAACACCATGAAGAAAAACGGCAGCAAATCCGTTGAACTTTGGCGTGCGGGTAAAAAATTCGGCCATGTAAACTGCGCCCTTTTTGCAGTGGTATACACCAAAATGTTTTTCGATGGCTTCCGTGCCGGCAAACCCGGCAGCCACGGCCCCGCCTTCAAACGCATGCTCCTCAACCTCGGCAAACTCGCCGTTAAAGGACAAGAAGACTAAACGGTTTACCGTTTGTGGTTTGAAAGGCAGTTGATAAATTGCATCTCCTCCTTTACATCCGTCATCCGTCATCCGTCATCCGTCATCCGTCATCCGTCACCCGTCCTATCTCACACGTCACACATAAAAAATTATATTTACAGGCATGAATAAATACATCAGCGAATTTCTCGGCATGTTCATCCTTGTTTTTGTGGGCACCGGGGCAGTGGTGGTTAATCAGCACACTAACGGCGCACTTGGTTTACCGGGCATAGCCATGGTTTGGGGCCTGGTAATCATAGCCATGATTTATGCCTTTGGCGATATATCGGGCACGCACATCAACCCTGCAGTAACTATTGCCTTTGCCGTTGATGGCAGGTTTGGGTGGAAAGAAGTTGGCCCTTACATCATTGCACAACTCGCCGGCGCATTTGCGGCCACCGGCCTGCTTAAGTATCTCTTCCCGGCCAACGAAATGCTGGGCACCACCCAACCACAGGGCAGCGACATGCAATCCCTGATAATGGAATTTGTAATGACGTTTATATTGATGATGGTGATACTGCGCGTTTCGGTTGGTGCCAAGGAGAAAGGCATAACTGCGGGCATCGCAATAGGCGCTACTGTTTGGCTGCTGGTTTTATTCGGTGGGCCTATCAGCAACACCGGCCTTAACCCAACGCGCTCAATTGCCCCGGCTGTAATTACAGGCCATTATAATGCGTTATGGATTTACATAGTAGGCCCCATAGCAGGAGCATTAGCGGCTGTAGGAGCACACAGGGTAATCCACCCAAAGGGAAGCTAAACGGTTGTTGTTTCGCGTACCATGGCGGCAACCGGCAATATGATGCGGAATACCGAGCCGCCTGAATGATTATCTTCAATTGCAATCCTGCCATTCATGGTTTCTGCAATTTTCTTACAGATGGCAAGGCCGATACCCGACCCTTTATAATTCTTATCAGTATGCACACGCTGGAACATCTGGAAAGCGCGCTCGCGTAAGTGTTGGGGTATACCTATCCCGTTGTCGGTAACAGTAATCTCAAGTGTATCACGGGTAATCTTGTATTTAAGCTTTATGATTGGTGCACCGCTATCGTTGTATTTAATACCATTGCCTATCAGGTTCTGAAACAACTGCAACATCATGGTACGGTCGGCACTGATAACGGGTAAATCGGTAAGCACAACCAGGGCGTTGCGTTCTTTTATCAGCATCTCCAGGTTCAACTTAATCTCGTCAATTACCGATGAAAGTTTTACCTCCTCAATTCTAGGGTTAGCATCCACTTTGGCAAGGCGCAACATATCATGTATCAAAATCTCCATGCGCTTTGCGCCGTCGGTAGCAAAATCCATAAACTCCTTTTGCCTTTCGGTAATGGTGCTGCCCATACTTTTTTGCAATAGCATAAGGTACGAGGTAATCATACGCAGTGGTTCGCGTAAATCATGCGATGCAACGTGGGCAAACTGTTTCAGTTCGTTGTTGCTGCCTTCCAGCTTCATCACATAGTGATTAATCTCGTCGTTTTTCTGGCGCAATAAGGCAGCTTCTTTTTCCTTCTGTTCGGTTTCAAATTCCTTTTTAGCGTGGGTAAGCGCCTTGGTTTTTTCAACGTCAAAGAAATACCTCAAGCCCTCGATATATTTCCGTTTATAATCAAGGGCGGCTTTCAAATCGCCTGACTCTTCTTTATGCTTTGCCAGCAATTCAAAAATGTGGTTCAGCTCACGCTTATTCTCCTGGCGGGTAAACAGGTCTTCAGCTTTGTGCAGTTCTACCATACCTTCTGCGATTTGGCCGATAATACAAAGCGCGTCGCCAAGGTTCATACGAACCATAGCCGTTTCATAAAGCATTTGCTTGCTGTCGTAAAAATCAAGCGCATCCTTTATATAAAAGAAAGCCTTGTCAAAATCGCGGATACGGAGGTGAAGTATGCCCAGGTTGGCTTTTGACAGAGCAATACTGTAGGGGTCGTTCATGCGAACGTCAATCTCCAGCGATTTAAATAACAGCTCTATCGCTTTGCGATATTCCTTCTTCCTTTCATAAACACCGGCATAGGCTACGTAGCTTTTTGAAAGCTTAAAGCCGCTGTCAATCTCTTCAAATATTTTTATCGCCTGCTCAAGGTATTCTTCCGATGAAATATTGAGCTCGGTGGTTGTTAATACAAGGCTGAGGTTGTAATAAAATGAGCCGAGGAAATTTTTTTCTTTAATTGTTAACTCGCTTTTGGCCTCCATTTGTTTGAGGCCTTTGAGGTAACTGTCCTGTGCTTTGAAAACGTCGCCTTTCAGCTGATACGAGTTGCCCATTGTCATATACAACTTGGGCCCGATACCGAGCGTTTCGTCGTCATCTAATTTCTCCAATACCTCTTCGCAATATTTGATGGCTTTTTCATAGTCATTTGCCACCATACAGTAGTAAAATGCGAGGATATACTTGGCCTGGGCGAAATACTTGGTGTTTCCGTTTTGTATGGCATGTTGCATCACCCGTTCGGCAAGCGGCAAGGCTTCCGGATTTCTACGCTCAACAAATTGTTCGGCCTCCGAAACCAATTTGTCTATATCCACGTAATTATCGGTGGTATACACACTCATATCTGTTTCTTACGGTGCTTTTGAAATATAGTTGCCATACGGCGACCAGGGTCTTTCAAAGCTGAGTGTGAGGGCGATTCAGGATTGGATTTATTACACAGCGAAACAACTAATGATGCCTGGCAAACGCTTCAACACGTTGCTATTGGCCTTATTTATTTGTGGCGTTGCCGTTGTGCAGGCTGCCATGGGAGGAAGGTGGTAAACAGGGGCATAAACGATAGTAAAGTGCTGAATATGAGCATTATGGTTAAAAGCAGCGGGCACCATAGCCCCTGCCCGGGGCCTTTCGGGCAACCGGTATTCATGGAACTACACCGGCCGTGAGCTTATGTGATTGGCTTACTTACGAGCAATAAACTCCTTCATTTCAATCAATAAGAGCCGCTTTCGCTTAAAAACGGGGCGGTTTTTTGTTTTTTGGCCAATCGGAGCGCATTGGCACCCATATTCGTTTGCATTTTCAGGCTCTTTGGCTATATTTGCCGTCCTTTTTTGCGAAAGCCCGGTTTTGCTAGTTGTTTGAAATTGTGGTTCCAAAGCTGTAGCAGTCATTATAAATTGTGGGAGTTGTGAAAGGGTTAAGAGAATTTGAGATTCCATACGTTGGCCTTAAAGTTGGAGTCCACAAATTCAACTACGATATCGACGCTAAGTTTTTCAAACACTTTGAAGATTCGCCTATCAGCGATTGCAAAGTGAGCGTAAAGCTGGAATTCGAAAAAAAGGAAACGTTCTTTGCATTGAATTTTTTCATTGACGGCGCGGTGCAAACAGAGTGCGACCGCTGCCTGGTTCCGTTCAACAAGAGCATTTTCGGCGATTTTACTTGCTATATCAAGTTCGCCGAAGACCCTTCTAAAATGAATGGCGATGATGAGGTTATCTTCATCAGTCGCGATGAAACGGTGATTGATGTATCGCAACTGGTTTACGAATACATCAACCTTTGCCTGCCCATACAAAAACTGGGCTGCGAAAAACCGGGTGAGGAACCGCAATGCAATAAAGAAGTACTGAAGTATATCAAAGGCTTGGAAAAGAACGCTGAGGCCGGTAAAAAAGAAAACGAAGAAGTTGACCCACGCTGGGCGGCTTTGAAGAATATAAAGAAACAGTAAAATATTATTAACTAATTAATACTTAAACGCCATGCCACATCCTAAACATAAAATCTCGAAAGCAAGAAGGGATAAAAGAAGGACACACTATAAGGCCGAAGCGCCTACAACAGGTGTTGACCAAACCACAGGCGAAGCGCATTTAATGCACCGCGCGCACTGGAATGAAGACAAACTTTATTACCGCGGCAAAGTGGTTCTGGAAAAAACCAAGAAATAACAGGTTAAAACTGAAAGGATATTTTTTCCCCATCGGCTTTTGCCGTTGGGGTTTTTTATTTTTAGGCGGAACCATTCCCGTTTCCCGTAGGGCAGGATTTAAATCTTACCCTACGGAAAGCGGGAGCGATAACGAATTTTGAACAATGACCTTTTTCTCAAAATATAAGGATTCAGCAAAAAGCGCACTGCGCCTGGCAATGCCTATTGTGGCAGGCCAGTTAGGGCAGGTGTTGATGGGCTTTTTCGATACCGTGCAGATTGGCGGCCTGGGGCATGATTACATCGCCGGCTCGGGCTTTGCCAATAACATCTATTGGATGACCAACCTGATAGGTGTAGGGGTGCTGTTTGCCGTGTCAACGCTGGTATCAGAAGCACGGGGCGAAAAGCACGATTGGAAGGCCATCGGCGTTTTCCGTTCGGGGGTAAAGGTGAGCATTATACTTACTGTGCTGCTCACAATAGTTCTATGGTTCGTTATGCAAAACCTCGACCTGTTTAAGCAGGAGAAGATTGTAAGCGATTTGGCCGCACGCTTTTTGGGAGTAATGATTTTCTCAACCATCTTCCTTTTCCTGTTTACTGCAGCTAAGCAATTGTTGGATGGCCTCGGCCGCACAACTATTGGCATGGTGGTTACGCTTGGTGGTTTAGCCATGAACGTATTTTTAAACTGGGTTTTGATTTACGGACACCTGGGCATGCCGCGCATGGAAATTGAAGGCGCTGCATTGGCTACTTCTATCTCACGCGCTGTAATGACCATTGCCCTGCTGGTTATCATTTGGCGCGATAAGCAGGTGCGTGAGTTGCGCGCTGAATATTTGGCAAAAGCTGAAAGGGCGAAAAGTTATATCAAACAAATTCTCGCCATCGGTATACCTGCCGGACTGCAATTCTTTTGGGAAGTTGCCGCCTTTGGCGCAGGCCAGATAATGAGCGGATGGTTCGGCACCGTTAACCAGGCGGCGTTTCAAATTGCTATTGGACTTGCTTCTATAGCATTCATGATTGTTACGGGCCTTTCAACAGCCGGCAATATTATGACGGGCTACCAATACGGTTCAAAAAGCCGCGAGGGTATACGCATGGCTGCTAATACCGTATTCCTGATAACAGTTGCGCTTGAAATAGTGTTCGCCATCATCTTCTTTGCATTCCACTCTGTATTGCCAAAACTGTATACGGCAGACGTAGAAGTGCTGCCTATCGCATCAGCCCTGCTTATTTTCAACGGCCTGTTCCAAATAAGCGATGGTATGCAATCAGTAATTGCAGGTGCGCTGCGCGGTGTTCAGGATGTGCGCATGCCCTCTATTATCGCCTTTGTTTCATATTGGCTGGTAATGGTGCCCTTATGTTATATCCTCAGTTGGAAAATGAAATACGGTTTAACCGGTATATGGATTGGTTTTACAGTAGGGCTCACCGTTGCAGCTGTTTCGTTGTATCTGCGCTTCCTTTACAAGTTGAAGCATCTGGAGTTTAGAGAGGTGTAATTACAACACTCCAAAGGTTCGACCCCTACGGGGCCGTAGAAACTCGTGATTACAATAGCTACCCACATTTGGTCCCTAACGGGACCAGAAATTCCAATTTGGTTCATGTAAAAAAATGAACGCTGCAGCAAGAATTGGCGCTTTTAGCACTCCGGCGTTTAGAGGATATGCCATTAACGACTTACAGGAGCCTGGTCCCGTTAGGGACCAAATGTAGGTAGCAAGCATCAAAGCAATTAATAAAGTCCCGTAGGGACGTTACCTTCGGCAGCAAAACATGAAATCCCATGTCAAACACCTACACCAAAATCCATATACAATTTGTGTTTGCTGTAAAACATCGTCACGGACTAATCCAACCCGAATGGAAAGAAGGTTTGAATAAATATATCACAGGAATTGTTCAGGCTAAAGACCATAAGCTACTGGCGATAAACGGCATGCCCGACCATCTTCATTTGCTCGCCGGTCTTCGGCCCAACCAATCTATTTCAGATTTGATGCAGGATGTAAAGGGCAGTTCTTCAAAATGGATAAACGACAATCGCTTAGTAAAAGGAAGATTTGAATGGCAGGAAGGGTATGGTGCATTTTCATATGGAGCCTCACAGGTGAATGATGTGATAAACTATATCAGGAACCAGGAGGAACATCATAAGAGAAAGTCCTTCATCGACGAATACAGAGAGTTTCTTCAGAAATTTGAAATTGATTACGATGAACGATATATTTTTCAGGAACTGGTTTAATCACTAACCCATTTAAAACAAAAACGCCCCGAAAAATTCGAGGCGTTTCTAAAAATATCTTTGTTACAATTTTAGTTACCGAACTTAGGACAGTAGATAGTCTGTGGCCCACGCAGGTTCCATACACCTATGTAAGTTAAACCAACCTCGAAACCGCCGCGTGATTGAGTACCGCTGATAAGCTGTGATACGTTGATATCGTAAGCTACGCCCAGGTTGATGTGGTTCCATTCAACACCTGCAGTAAGTGCTACTGATTCAGGAGTTAAACGTTTGTCTCTCCATGGAGCAGAATGATCGCCACCAACCATACGGAACATAGCTCCGAAACGGAAGTTGTTGCCTTGTGGTTCGCTTTCGTCAAACAAAATCCTGATATCTGCTGCCAGCATTGTTTCGATTGATTGGCCTTGTGCCAATACAATGAACTTAGGCTGCAAGTCGAACCTTCCTTTCAATGGTATGCGGATACCGCCGGTTCCAACATATTTAATATTCAGCCTAACACTGTGGTCGCCCAATAATGAAATTGCAGGGCGGTTGATGTGGTAAGCTGAGAAGCCTACATAAACATCGCTGCGGTGGCGGCGGCCAAGGGCCATATACCACAACAAGCCTGCGTTTACATCCCAGTAAAGCTTCTTGTTATCAACGTAAAACTCATTTGAAGGCAACAGGGCGTTATAACCACCTATGCTTGCATCCCACTGAGAACCCCACTGAAGGTTGGTGTAATCAATAGTTTGCTGGTAAATCTGTGATGAGAACCCTAATGCAAGGTAGTTGCTGTTATGAGGGTTCAATGTTTTGTGATAAGAAACCGCCAAACCCGCTACGTTATAGCCGAATTTTGACTCGCCTGCCTGGTCGCCCAGAAACGAAGCGCCGAAACCAAAAGCATCGCCTTTTGCAAAGCCTTTGTTGGTGCGGAAGTCAACTGAAAAAGGATAGGTGCGGTACATTGGCACAGCCTCGCTGCGCAACACTTCGCCCCATTGGCCACGGAACAAACCTGTTATACGGTAGTTACCTGCAAATGCGCCGGTTAAAGCCGGGTTAAGGTAAAGCGGAGACATATAGAACTGCGTTAAGTGCGGGTCCTGTGCACCGGCAGTGAAAACTAAAAGGGCGAGTAATAGTGTGTGTACAACTTTCTTCATTCTCTCAGGTTTAAAACTTCATCTAAAATATAAAAAATCCGGTTCTTAAAACTTTTTACGGGCAAAATTTACGCTATTCTACCCTACAACTTCTTAATCGAAAACCCCGCTTTAATGTTACAGCAAGCACACAGCTTGAAACTTGTTTAACTCGCTGATTATTTGTGCCCTACACACGGCATTTGTTAAATACCAAAATACCGGCGGTAAACCGCAAATATTACCATTTCTACCGGATTTCATACCTAAAAACGGCAATTTAATATCTAGACGGGGGCCGAACCCTAAACGCTGCAAAAGCCGCAAATATTTTGATTAGAAAATGGTTGCATGGGAGTAGGGAAAAAGTGGCGGGGGCAGGAGGCAAGGGAAGATTAGAAGTAACTATGGGCTACGGGGGTTGTTCCCGGGATTTTGAGCCCAATAACCGCTCATAAATTTTCGTTATCTATGTTAAAACAAACCTGACCCATGAGATTTTTTATTGGATTTTTATGGCTGCTTGCATGCTATAATGCGGGCGCCAATATGGCTTCGCCATATCAAAAGGGCACTGTAGGCGTTAATGCCCTGGCCAGTGCCGATATAGATGTGCTGCACGAAAAGATACTGGTAACCCCTGATAAGGACTTTGAAAAAGCCGCCTGGCAAATTGAATACCTTATTAAAACTGATAAAAGCGGCACCGTGCCACTGCTTTTTGTGGCCCTTGATTATGCCGAAGGTTTTAAAGTAACAGTTGACGGACAGGAGGTAACGCTTCGGCCAGTGCCCATCCGGCCGGGTGGAAATGATACTTCGGCTTTTTCAGGTTTTGGAGTTGTGCTGGATAGCCTTGACGGGAAAGGCGAAGGAAAGCATGCCATTATAACCTGGAAAGAAGGGCACACCGAACAGGTTTATTTGAAGGAGCTGAAATACTTTGAATTAAACCTGCAACCCGGGCAGCATACAGTTAAGGTGAGCTATACCGGTCGCGTTTCAGAGTACAACGCGGCCTGGATAAGGCATAAGGCCTTCTTCTATTCGCTTGTCCCGGCAAAATTCTGGAAATCATTTAGCGGGCTTGAAATAACCATTGACGGCAGCCAGTACCATAATAACTATGAAACCAATTTAGGGGCACCGCAATCGGGTAAAACAGAATCAATTGCTACCTGGAAGTTTGACAAGCTACCGGCCGACCAATTCTCACTAATGAACGTGCCTAAGGTAAGTTCACTGGCTACTACGCTTATCGCAGTTGACCCCAGCGGCCTGGCTATCATTGCCGGGGCAGTGATGATGGCAATAAACATCTGGTTGCTCTGGCTTTACAGACTAAAGAAACCTTCGGGTGGTAGCCCCCGTCCTATGATTGTAGGTAGCATTTTGGTACCACTGCTTTTTATGGTGGCTTATTTTTGGGCTTATTCTGTGATTGACTATTTCATAGGGCCTGATGCAAGCCGCAGGCACGGCTATTACTTTTTAAGCATAATTTTTTACCCGGTTTTAGTGCCGGTATATTTACTGGTGATGTGGATTATAGATATCATTATCCGCAGAAGGCTGCAGCCCAAATAAGCGTATGCCGGTGAATAAATTTCATGTTGCGTTGTTAGTGAGCCTTATGCTTTGCGTAAACTGTATGGCGCAAAATACCACTGTGAATGTGGATTCGCTCAAAAAGAACGACATACGCGCTTATCGCAATTACTATTGGGTAAACCTGCCCAAGCAGCAAGGCAACGTAAACGACTTTGACCATGTGTTTACACCCGCCCAACAACAAACATTAGACAGCCTTATCAAACAGCACATCAAAAACTCAAACATCAGCTTTACCATTGTTACCATTGATACTTTTGCCACGGCAAAACAGGTTTTTGAAGATATAGCCATTCGATTTGCGCGGGTATGGGGCATTGGGGTAAACACCCAAACACGGGGCTTTGCCATTTGCATTTGCTCCGGCCACAAAAGATTTCGCATTACAACGGGTTATGCCTTTGAATCAGTTGTGAATGATTCCGAAACGAGGGAGATATCAGACCACACCATGATTCCCCATCTTAAACAGAATGATTATTTCAGCGCTGTTGTTGATGGCATCAATGCGTTGGTAGCGCTGGCAAAAGGCAAAGGGCAGTAAACTCCCTTTTTGGCATGTTTAATGGTTGAAATTGCCTCTCAATTTCGCATTCCGCATTCCGAACTCCGCATTCGCCATTCTCACTTAATTGCTATTTTAGCCCGCTCAAAAATTGAATTATGTATAGGACGCACACGTGTGGTGAATTGAATCTTTCGGTTGCCGGTAAAGAGGTAACGCTTTGTGGCTGGGTACAGAAGACCCGGGCCATGGGTGCCATGACCTTCGTTGACCTGCGCGACCGTTATGGTATAACCCAGTTGTTTTTTAATGTTGAAACCGATGCATCTCTGTGCGACCGCGCCAATAAACTGGGCCGCGAGTTTG
>JADMIO010879540.1_pt1 | contig 10959 bp, 5 predicted proteins | sample 8958161 | NCBI WGS metagenome assembly JADMIO01 (sample SAMN16585339, study PRJNA669376) | soil metagenome | isolation source: Crop rotation soil | place: USA: Cullars Rotation, Alabama | collected 2011 | reverse complement strand
TCACGAACGGCGTGCCGTTCGCCACGCCGGTGTTCGACGGCGCGACCGAGGATGAGATCAAGCGGATGCTCGAGCTCGCGGGACTGCCGAAGAGCGGGCAGGTCAGCCTGTACGACGGGCGCACCGGCGAGTCGTTCGACCGCCCGGTCACCGTCGGCTTCATGCACATGCTGAAGCTGCACCACCTGGTCGACGACAAGATGCACGCGCGCTCGACGGGTCCGTACAGCCTCGTGACGCAGCAACCACTCGGCGGCAAGGCGCAGTTCGGTGGCCAGCGCTTCGGCGAAATGGAAGTGTGGGCGCTGGAAGCGTACGGCGCGGCGTACACGCTGCAGGAGATGCTGACGGTCAAGTCCGACGACGTGAACGGCCGCACCAAGGTCTACGAAAACATCGTCAAGGGCGAGCACCGCATCGAGGCCGGTATGCCGGAGTCGTTCAACGTGCTCGTGAAGGAAATTCGCTCCCTCGCGATCGACGTCGATATGGACCGCGACTAAACGGACGAAAGTGGACCCCTACTTTCGTCCGGATGAATCAGCCGTGAATCGCGGGCGGAGCCCGACGATTCACGGCGGCAATTACTTGGAAAAAGCGCCCAGGGCGAATCGTCGCCTAGGCGGAACTCGGAGAGTTCAATGAAGGCATTACTCGATCTGTTCAAGCAAGTTACGCAGGAAGAAGAGTTCGACGCGATCAAGATCGGCCTCGCATCGCCGGAGAAGATCCGCTCGTGGTCGTACGGCGAAGTGAAGAAGCCGGAGACGATCAACTACCGGACGTTCAAGCCGGAGCGCGACGGTCTGTTCTGCGCGAAGATCTTCGGGCCGGTCAAGGACTACGAGTGCCTGTGCGGCAAGTACAAGCGCCTGAAGCACCGTGGCGTCATCTGCGAGAAGTGCGGCGTCGAAGTGACGCTCGCCAAAGTGCGCCGCGAGCGCATGGGTCATATCGAGCTCGCCTCGCCGGTCGCGCACATCTGGTTCCTGAAGAGCCTGCCGTCGCGCATGGGCATGGTGCTCGACATGACGCTGCGCGACATCGAGCGCGTGCTGTATTTCGAAGCGTTCGTCGTGACCGATCCCGGGCTCACGCCGCTGAACCGCGGCCAGCTTCTGACGGAAGACGATTATCTCGCCAAGCTCGAGCAGCATGGCGACGACTTCTCGGCGACGATGGGTGCCGAGGGCATCCGCGAGCTCCTGAAGAGTCTCGAGGTCATCCGCGAGATCGACAAGCTGCGCAAGGAGCTCGAGACGACCGGCTCGGACACGAAGATCAAGAAGATCGCGAAGCGCCTGAAGGTGCTCGAGGCCTTCCACAAGTCCGGCATCAAGCCGGAGTGGATGATCCTCGAGGTGCTGCCCGTGCTGCCGCCCGAGTTGCGTCCGCTCGTCCCGCTCGACGGCGGCCGCTTCGCGACGTCCGATCTGAACGATCTGTATCGCCGTGTGATCAACCGCAACAACCGGTTGAAGCGTCTGCTCGAGCTCAAGGCGCCGGACATCATCGTGCGCAATGAGAAGCGGATGCTGCAGGAAGCCGTGGATTCGCTGCTCGACAACGGTCGTCGCGGCAAGGCGATGACCGGTGCCAACAAGCGCCCATTGAAGAGCCTCGCCGACATGATCAAGGGCAAGGGTGGCCGGTTCCGGCAGAACCTGCTCGGCAAGCGCGTCGACTACTCGGGTCGCTCGGTCATCGTCGTCGGTCCGCAGCTCAAGCTGCATCAATGCGGCCTGCCGAAGCTCATGGCGCTCGAGCTCTTCAAGCCGTTCATCTTCAACAAGCTCGAAACCATGGGCCTGGCGACGACGATCAAGGCGGCGAAGAAGATGGTCGAGGCGCAGGAACCGGTTGTCTGGGACATCCTGGAAGACGTCATCCGCGAGCACCCGGTGCTGCTCAATCGTGCGCCGACGCTGCATCGGCTCGGCATCCAGGCGTTCGAGCCGGTGCTGATCGAAGGCAAGGCGATCCAGCTGCATCCGCTCGTCTGCACGGCGTTCAACGCCGACTTTGACGGCGACCAGATGGCCGTGCACGTGCCGCTGTCACTCGAAGCCCAGATGGAAGCGCGCACGCTGATGCTGGCGTCGAACAACGTGCTGCTGCCGTCGAACGGCGAGCCGTGCATCGTGCCGTCGCAGGACATCGTGCTCGGTCTCTACTATGCGACGCGCGAGAAGATCGGCGCGCTCGGCGATGGTTCGGCCTTCGCGGACGTCGCGGAAGCGGCGCGCGCGTACGAATCGCGCCAGGCGGAGCTGCATGCGCGCGTCAAGGTGCGCATCAAGGAAGTCGATCTCAGGACCGGCCCCGACGGACAGACGGAGCGGGTCGAGAAGATCACACGCTACGACACGACGATCGGTCGGGCGCTGCTCTCCGAGATCCTGCCGCCCGGCTTGCCGTTCAGCTACATCAACAAGCCGCTCAAGAAGAAGGAGATCTCGCGGATCATCAACGCGAGCTTCCGCCGTTGCGGCCTGCGCGAGACGGTGATCTTCGCCGACAAGCTGATGCAGGCGGGTTACAGCCTGGCGACGCGTGCCCGCCGAGAAGACGAAGATCATCGGCGACGCCGAAACCCAGGTGAAGGAGATCGAGGCGCAATACACGTCGGGTCTCGTCACGCAGGGCGAGCGCTACAACAAGGTCGTGGACATCTGGGGCCGCGCAGGCGACGACATCGCGAAGGCGATGATGGCGCAGCTCGGCACGATGGAAGTGACCGATCGCGACGGCAACCCGGCGAAGCAGGACTCGTTCAACTCGATCTTCATGATGGCGGACTCCGGTGCGCGCGGTTCGGCCGCGCAAATCCGGCAGCTCGCCGGCATGCGGGGCCTGATGGCGAAGCCGGACGGGTCGATCATCGAAACGCCGATCACCGCGAATTTCCGGGAAGGGCTGAACGTGCTGCAGTACTTCATCAGCACGCACGGCGCCCGGAAGGGTCTCGCGGATACGGCCTTGAAGACGGCCAACTCGGGTTACCTGACGCGTCGACTCGTCGACGTCACCCAGGATCTCGTGGTGACGGAACACGATTGCGAGACGCGTAACGGCGTGGCGATGAAGGCGCTGGTCGAAGGCGGCGAAGTGATCGAGCCGCTGCGCGAGCGGATCCTCGGCCGCGTTGCCGCGTCCGACATCGTCAATCCGGAAACGCAGGAAACGCTGTACGAGGCGGGAACGCTGCTGGGCGAAGACGAGGTCGAGCGTATCGAGATGCTCGGCATCGACGAAGTCAAGGTGCGCACGCCGCTCACCTGCGATACGCGTTACGGTCTTTGCGCGGCGTGCTACGGCCGCGACCTCGGGCGTGGCCATCTCGTCAACGTCGGCGAAGCAGTCGGTGTCATCGCTGCGCAGTCGATCGGCGAGCCGGGAACGCAGCTCACAATGCGGACGTTCCACATCGGCGGCGCCGCATCACGGACGGCCGCGGCGTCCCAGGTCGAGTCGAAATCGGCAGGTACCGTCCGCTTCTCGTCGCTGATGCGCTACGTGACGAACGCGAAGGGCGAACTCGTGGTGATCGCGCGCTCCGGCGAAGTGATGATCCACGACGACAACGGCCGCGAGCGCGAGCGTCACAAGGTTCCTTACGGTGCGACGCTGCAGGTCAAGGATGGCGACACCGTCAGGGCCGGCAAGGTCCTGGCGCAGTGGGACGCAACGGCGCGGCCGATCATCACCGAGTACGCGGGAACGGTGAAGTTCGAGAACGTCGAGGAAGGCGTGACGGTGGCGAAGCAGGTCGACGAAGTAACCGGCCTGTCGACGCTCGTCGTGATCGATCCGAAGCGGCGCGCGGGAACCACGGCAAAGGGCGTGCGCCCGCAGGTCAAGCTGCTCGATGCGAACGGCGAGGAGATCAAGATCGCCGGCTCCGACTTGCCGGTCAACATCACGTTCCAGCTCGGCTCGATCATCACCGTCAAGGATGGTCAGCCGGTCGCGGTCGGCGAGGTGCTGGCGCGCGTCCCGCAGGAGACGTCGAAGACGCGCGACATCACGGGCGGTCTGCCGCGCGTGGCCGAACTGTTCGAGGCGCGTGCGCCGAAGGACGCCGGCACGCTGGCGGAAGTCACGGGTACCGTGTCGTTCGGCAAGGATACGAAGGGCAAGCAGCGTCTGGTCATCACCGATCTCGACGGTGTCGCGCACGAGTATCTGATCCCGAAGGACAAGCACGTGACGGCGCACGACGGCCAGGTGGTGAACAAGGGCGAGATGATCGTCGACGGTCCGGCGGACCCGCACGACATCCTGCGGCTCCTCGGCGTCGAAGCGCTCGCGCGCTACATAACGGACGAAGTGCAGGATGTCTACCGCCTGCAGGGCGTGAAGATCAACGACAAGCACATCGAAGTGATCGTGCGCCAGATGTTGCGGCGGGTGCAGGTGCAGGATGCCGGCGATACCCGCTTCATCGTCGGCGAGCAGGTCGAGCGTTCGGACTTGCTGGACGAGAACGACAAGACGCGAAACGACGAGACGAAGCAGGCGGCGACCTACGAGCACATGCTGCTCGGGATCACCAAGGCATCGCTTTCGACCGATTCGTTCATCTCGGCGGCCTCGTTCCAGGAGACGACGCGCGTGCTTACCGAAGCTGCGATCATGGGCAAGCGCGACGATCTGCGCGGTCTGAAGGAGAACGTCATCGTCGGCCGCCTGATTCCGGCAGGCACCGGCCTCGCGTATCACAACGCGCGCCGGCGTCAGAAGCTGCTCGGACCGGATGCGGCGATGATCACGACGGAAGAAGCGGCGACACCTGCTCAGACGTCCGAGGTATCCGCGAACGCGGCGTGATCGTTCCTTCGAAGCAACCATCGGGACCGGCGAGCGATCGCCGGTCTTTTTTTGCGTGCTCCACGCGTCTGGCCGCCCGCCGCGTCTGCACCGCCCTCGAGAGGCCGGCGCCGATGCCCGGCGCGCGCGACTCGGGAGTGCCGGCCGTCGCGGGTGGCGCGGCCAATGTCGTTCGCGCGCGAAGCGCGACGCCGACGCGCCGCGCCGGGCACCCGCAGGCCGGCGCTGACGGACGCGGAGCGCGGGCCGGGCGTTGGCGACGGTCTCTCGAAGCACCATGAAGCGGCGCGCCGAATATGCGTGGGCGATGTACGACTGGGCGAACTCCGTGTTCTCGGTCACCGTCATCTCCGCGTTCTTCCCGATATTCCTGAAGCAATACTGGAGCAGCGGGAGCGACGTGACGATGAGCACGTTGCAACTCGGCATTGCGAACGCCGTCGGCGGGATCGTCATCGCCGTCCTGTCGCCGATGCTCGGCGCGATCGCCGATCAGGGCGGCACGCGAAAACGCTTTCTTGCACTCTTCACCGGGCTCGCGATCGTGATGACGGCCGGGTTGCAGTTCGTCGAGCGCGGGGACTGGCAATGGGCGGTGACGCTCTACGCGATTGCCGGTATTGGTTTTTCAGGCGCCACCGCGTTCTACGACGCGTTGCTCGTCGACGTGGCCGACGATCGAAATTTGCATCGTGTCTCCGCGCTGGGCTTCGCGCTTGGCTATCTCGGCGGAGGCGTGCTCTTCGCCGTCAATGTCGCAATGACGCTGTGGCCCGATCGGTTCGGCCTGCGGGATGCAGCGCAAGCAGTGCGGCTGTCGTTCGGCATGGTGGCGATATGGTGGGCGCTCTTCTCGCTTCCCCTCTTCGTCTTCGTGCGCGAAGCACCGGCGCAATCCCGGGATTCCGGGTGGACCGTCGCAATGGCAGGCATGCGCCAGTTGCGGGAGACGTTGCGGGAAGCAGGGAAGTGGCGCCAGGTCGTCATCTTCCTGATCGCCTCGTGGCTCTATCTGGACGGCGTCAGCACCATCGCGCGGATGGCCGTGGACTACGGATTGGCCGTTGGCCTGGCCGAGCGTCATCTGATCGCGGCGCTATTGATCACGCAATTCGTGGGCTTTCCGGCAGCGATCGCTTTCGGCCGTCTCGGGGGCAGGTTCGGCGCGCGGCCGATGATCCTCGTCGGCCTCGGTGCGTACGTCGCCGCGGCGATCTGGAGCTACTTCATGCGCGCGGCCTGGGAGTTCTACGTGCTCGCCGTGATTGTCGGTCTCGTGCAGGGTGGCGTTCAGCTTCTGTCGCGATCGTTCTTCGCCCGCATGATCCCGGCCGCGCGCTCCGCCGAGTTCTTCGGCTTCTACAACATGGTCGGACGCGTGGGCACGGTCGTCGGGCCGTTGCTCGTCGGCTTCACGGCCGTTCTCACCGGAAGCTCGCGCGCAAGCATCCTCGTGATCGTCGTCCTGTTTGCAGGTGGGGGCCTGATGCTGCTCGCCGTCGACGAGAAGCGGGCCGTGCGAGCTGCGGGGCGGTGTGATGTCGAAGTCACCGGGGAGTAGCGCTCTCCCGCGTTCGCAGGCGCTTTCCGGACGTGCCGGCGGCCGCGTTGTCGGGCGGATAGCAGCCGATGGTGGCGATCGGCCGCGCGCTGATGGTCCAAGCCCGGGCGTAAGCACACCTGGCCGATGCGTCCGATCGACCGCGGGTCATCGCGCAAGCGTGCTCACTGGCAGATCGTGCCCGGGCTCACGAAAATCTGTCGTGTGATCGGTGTCGCCTGCGTCACGCCGTTGATCGTCCACGTGAACGTCCCGGCGTTGCCGTTCTCGAAAGCAAGCTCGGCGGAGCCGACGCTCGTTGCAACGACTTGGCCGGGATCGAAGGGCGTCGAATCGAACGGCGGTCCCGACGTTCTATAGAGCGTTCCCGCGTAGGTGCCGGTCGCCGTCTTCGGTGCGGTGAACGCGAGCCAAAGCGGTGATCCATCGTGATCGTACGTGAACCACGTGGCGAAGATGACATCGCCCTGATGCGCGAGATCGATGCCCCAACCCGCTTGGGAGCCGGCGGGCGCCGCCCACCACATGTCCTGGTAATTGTAGGCGGTGGTCAGATCGCTCTGCAGCGCAAACGTGCACGTGGGCAGGGATCCGAACTGCTGGCGCACGATCGTCTTCGTCTGCGCAACGCCGTTCACCACATAGGAGAACGTGCCGCTGCCGTCGGTTGCGAAAGTCAGCGACCCCGTCCCGACCGAACGGCTCGGCACTCCGCTCGACGAGAAGCGCTCGGAATCGAATGCAGGCCCGCTGGTTTGCACGATGCCGCCCGAATACTGCGCGCCCGTCGTGCGGTTCGCCGTCATCGAGAGCCATCGCGCGTCGCCGGCGCTGTCGTAGGTAAACCAGGTGGCGAAGATGATTTCGCTTTGATGTGCGAGGCTGATCCCCCATCCGGACTCCGATCCCGCGGGGCTCGCCCACCACAAACCCTGATAGTTCGGAGGTCCCGGCGAGATCACCTGGATCGACGTCGCGGGTGATAGCGCCCCGAACGGACCCGTCGCGCTCTTCATCTGCCATTGAAAGTTGTACGTACCCGGCGTGTCGGGCATCTGCACCCGGAACGCGAATGTTGCCTGTGCCCCTGGCGCGACCTCGCCGGACAGCGCGACGGTTGCGACACCCCACCGCGTATTGCCGGGCGGTGAAGCCGACGCCAGCGCGTAACCGTCCGCGGCTCGCCAGGTCGTAAGCGTCGTGTTCTTGAAGACGACGGTCACCGGAATGCTCGCCCCCGCAGGAGCGAGCGTGGCAACCTGCTGCGAAACGAACTCCGACGCGGCCGAGATCGATATGCCGGGATCGGGCGTCTCTTCGCCGAACGTGCCGTAATTCTGGGACAACATGCGGAAGCGGAACGGGGCGGTCGCGGCGAAGCCGCAGGTGAGCGGCTTCACGACGAAGTCGAACTCCACGCTCTCGCCCGGGGGCACATCCTTCGGCAGCAGCACGCGGTTCCCGCTGTAGATGCCGTGGCGATTGTCCTGGATGCACCAGAAGAAGTTGTCCTGTGGCCGCTGCGTCGCGAGAAACACATCGCCCTCGGAGCGCACCCACGTTGCCGTTCCCGTGTTGCGCATCGTCACGGAAACGCTGGTCTCGGTGAACAACTCGATGAACGATGGAACGCTCTGTGTCACGAACGCGGCCGAATAGACGTTCGCGTCGGCTTTCGACGCAGGAACGTCGGTCGCGGCGAATGCACCGCTCGCGTTGCACAGCACCACAAGCACGGCAGCAAGCGCTGCCAATGCGCTTCCCATCACGCGTTTTTCCACTGCGAGGGTGAATCCATGAGCGAGGTCACGCGCATCGAACATGATTGGATCGGCGGCAGGATTGTGCCAGACGGCACTCACAGGTGCCGTATGATCCGCGCTCGCTCCGCTCCCCGAGGACCTCGATGACCTCCGCACTTGCGATCACGGGCCTTTCGAAGACGTACCCGAACGGCGTTCGCGCGCTGTCGGAGGTCTCGCTGACGATTCCGACGGGCATGTTCGGTCTTCTCGGCCCGAACGGCGCGGGCAAGTCGACGCTCATGAGAACGCTCGCAACGCTCCAGGAAGCGGACGCCGGTAGCGTGCAGATGGGCGACATCGATGTGCTGCGCGACAAGGATGCCGTGCGCCGCACGCTCGGCTACCTGCCGCAGGACTTCGGCGTCTATCCGAAGGTGTCGGCCGAGGAGCTGCTGGATCATCTCGCGCGGTTGAAGGGCTTGACCAACACACGAAACCGGCGAGAGGTGGTCACCGCATTGCTCCGCCAGACGAATCTTTATGACGTAAGGCGCAAGGCGCTCGGGGGCTATTCGGGCGGCATGCGGCAGCGCTTCGGCATCGCCCAGGCATTGCTTGGCAACCCGCGTCTCGTCATCGTCGACGAGCCGACGGCCGGCCTCGATCCCGAGGAGCGCGTTCGTTTCCACAACCTGCTCGCCGAGATCGGCGAGAACGTCATCATCATCCTGTCGACCCACATCGTTTCGGACGTATCCGACCTCTGCGCGCGCATGGCGATCATCGACAAGGGACGCGTGCTCCTCACGGGGCGACCGCTCGAGCTCACGCGCATGCTCGACGGACTGGTGTGGCAGAAGGCGATCGCGCGCACGGAACTCGACGCGGCCAAGGGCGTATACCCCGTGATCTCGAGTCGCCTGCTCGCCGGTCGAACGCTGATCAACGTCGTCTGCGAGGAGCCGCCCAAGGATGGCTTCGTCCCCGTTTCCCCCACGCTCGAGGATGTGTATTTCGCGGCCATCGCCGGCCGGTTGCCGCGCATGCCCGCGGAAGCAACGCCGTCGATCAAAAATCTGGCTGCCGTGAAATGACGACTGCGCTCGCGCCGTTGCTCATGGATGCGCCGCGCGCGGCATGGCGCACGATTGCCGGGTTCGAGTTTCGCACGCGCGTGCGCCGTCTTTCGACGTGGGTGTATTTCGCGATTTTCGCGGCGCTCGCCATGCTCTGGACGGCTGCCGCGGGTGGCGCGATCAGCGGCGCCATCGTCTCCTTCGGTAGCGGCAAGGTGTGGATCAATTCGCCGTATGCGATCGCGCAAACCGTCGCATTTCTCGGCATGGCCGCATTGACGGTCGTGGCCGCCGTGATGGGACGTTCGGTCCAGCAGGACTTCGAGTACCGGGTCGAGCCGTTCTTTTTCACCGCACCGATCGACAAGATCGATTACCTCACGGGCCGCTACATCGGTGCCGCGCTGGTACTCGTCGTCATCCTGACCAGCATCCCGCTCGGCATCGCTGCCGGCGTCCTCGTGCCGGGCATCGATCCCGATCGCGTGGGCCCGGGTCGCCTCCTCGCCTACGTCACGCCGTATGTGACGGTGCTGCTGCCGAATGTCGTCGTGCTCGGTGGCCTCTTCTTCTGCATCGCGGCGCTGACGCGGCGCATGTTGCCGGTCTACGTGGCGAGCATTCTCCTGCTCGTCGGTTACCTCGCAGCACGCGGGCTGCTGCGCGATCTCGACAACAAGACGCTCGCGGCGATGATCGATCCGTTCGGTGTCACCGCCAATTCGTGGCTGACGGAGTACTGGTCGATCGACGAGCGAAACCACCGCCTGATCCCGCTCGAAGGGGTGCTGCTGTGGAATCGCCTGTTGTGGCTGTCGATCGGCGTCGCGGCGCTCGCGTTCTGCAAGCAACGCTTTGCGTTTGCGCAACCGAACATCAAACGCAGGAGCCGGCTCGGCGTCGACGCGGTCGACACTGCGACGATGCTGTCGACGCCATCCAGCGCGCCGGCCATACGAGTGGATAGGCCCGTGGCCTGGCGCCTGCTGCCGCGCCTCGTCTGGCTCGCCTTCCGGGAGACGATCAAGAACATCTACTTCGGCGTGATCGTGCTCGCGGGCGTGCTGTTCTCCATAACCGCGAGCACGACCGCCGGCAGCATTTTCGGCACGCCCACGTGGCCGGTGACCTATCAGATGCTCGAGCTCGTTTCCGGCGTCTTCGCCGTGTTCATGCTCGTCATCATCACTTTCTATGCCGGTGAGCTCACGTGGCGCGAGCGCGAGGCGCGCCTCGACCAGATCCACGACGCGCTGCCCTTGCCGACGTGGCTTCCGTTCGCCGCGAAGCTGCTCGCACTCATGCTGATCCCCGTCGTGCTGCAGGCGGTGCTGATGCTGACCGGGATCGGTATCCAGACGGCGAAGGGCTACACGAATTACCAGTTCCCTCTCTACATCAAGTGGTTGTTCGGGCTGCAGCTCGTCGACTACTGGCTGGTGTGCGTGCTCGCGCTCACGGTGCACTCCGTAATCAATCACAAGTACGTCGGTCACCTGCTGATGATCGTCTACTTCCTTCTCGTGTCCTTCGCCGACTTGCTGGGATACGAGCACAACCTGTACAAGTACGGCGCCAATGGCGGATTCGTCTATTCCGACATGAACGGCTTCGGACACTTCCTGGGCCGCGTGTGGTGGTTCGACGCGTACTGGAGCGCCGCGGCGATCCTGCTCGCCATTGCCGGATACGTGTTCTGGATCCGCGGCACGACTGCCGACCTGCGCAGTCGCATACGCGTGGCGGG
>JADMIO010690598.1_pt1 | contig 10959 bp, 10 predicted proteins | sample 8958161 | NCBI WGS metagenome assembly JADMIO01 (sample SAMN16585339, study PRJNA669376) | soil metagenome | isolation source: Crop rotation soil | place: USA: Cullars Rotation, Alabama | collected 2011 | reverse complement strand
AGCGATGGCGACGGCAACTGTTCCGAAGATTGTGGTGACGATAAATCATGCGTCGGGTGCGGGCTATTACGCGATGGCGGGTCAGGGTTTTGATCCTGATTTTATTTTCAGCTGGCCGACGGGCCGCATGGGAGTCATGGAAGGCGAGTCGGCGGTGCAGGCCGTTTTCGGCAGTCAACTCGAGAAGCTTCGCGCCAAAGGTGAATCCCCCGGGGAAAAACTCGAAACTGAAATGGAAGAGGTTCGGGCGACTTATGAGCGCGACCTGGACTCGAAATACGCTGCGGCGCGCGGATTTGTAGATGCGGTAATTGCGCCGGAATCGACTCGCGACGCTTTAGAGCTTGCATTATCCGTCAGTTTGAATTATTCAGGACCACACTTGGGACAGTTTATATTACCGGCGACCATCTCTTAGCGTTTATGGCGGATGGCAGCAGTCGGCGGTTTCTTGCAATACATCCGTAGGAATGGAGTTGGAATTTTTCACGGTGTTTCGGGGAGACTTACGTATCCCTGACAAGTTTTTCTACTCGCTCTGAGAGTGAACACACTAAAGGAGAAGGAACAGTGAGAAAGAGCACCATCTATCTTTTTACCCTGGGGTTGGTTGTTATGGTGTTGATGGCGGTCACCGGTGCGGGCCTGGTTGTCTCCGCACAGAACTCGAACTCATCAATGACCATGGAGAAGCCTGCCAAGTCGAAAAAACCGCGTAAGCCAAAAGCTACGGGGACTGGCCGTTGCGATCCAACCATGCAGGAACAGACCGATCTGTCCGGCACCTACACCGGGAAGGTTCGTCATGAAAATGGACCTGCCGAGGACGGGACGCTGACAATCACGGGCAACAATTTCACCATGAATGCCGGCTCCGACACGAAATCGGGTCGCATCACTGCGGTGACCACCTGTGGCTATATCGCCGTCACGATGATGATCGGTGATTTGACGCCCCCGACGCCGAGTCCGAATCCGCCGCCCGCACTTCCGGCGATTTCGCTGCGCGCAAAGAAAGTCGGCAATGGTCTCACGCTGACCAGCGTTCCGGGCGAGCCGAAGCAGGTTTGGTTCAGCACCAGCGGCGGCGGCGGCGGCAAGCCGAAAAGTCATCGCTCCAAATCAAAGAAGACGGCGCCGGCGGCTCCAGCCAAAACCACGCCATAGCGTCGAGCCTATCAACCAACGCGGACACGGGGCCGCGACGAGACCGGGATGAAATTCTCTTCGTCCTGTCCGTTCGGTTCCCCGTGTCTTATTATGTTTAGCGCATGAAAGAAAAGATTCGCATAGCAGCCGGACAGGGCTTCTGGGGCGATTTGCCGGACGCACCGGTTCGCCAGGTCGAAGGCGGCCCAATTGATTACCTGATGCTCGACTATCTGGCGGAAGTCACGATGTCGATCATGCAAAAGCAGAAGTCGCGCGATCCCCAGGCCGGATACGCTCGCGACTTCGTGTCTTTGATGAGAGAGATTCTGCCCGCTTGCGTAGCTCGGGGCATTAAGGTCACCGCCAATGCCGGCGGAGTGAATGTGGCCGGATGCGCCGCCGCGGTCCGCGACGTCGCGCGTGAGCTCGGTCTTGGCGGCAAAGTTAAAATCGGCATCGTCACGGGCGACGACATTCTGGGGCAAATAGATGAGCTCCTGAACCGCGGAATCGAATTACGAAACATGGACACGGGCGAGCCGCTGACCACTGTGCGCGACCGCATCCAGAGTGCGAATGCTTATCTCGGCGCCGCGCCCATCGTCGAGGCTTTGGACCGTGGAGCACAGTTTGTGATTACCGGCCGAGCCACCGATACAGGTCTGACGTTGGCGCCGCTGATTCATGAATTCGGTTGGGCCTCGGATGACTGGAACCGCTTGGCGGCAGGCACGATTGCCGGACACATCATCGAATGTGGCGCGCAATGTTCAGGCGGCAACTGCCAATACGATTGGCAGAATATTCCCGACCTTTGGAACGTCGGTTTTCCTATCGCCGAAGCCTCAGCCGACGGCACCTTCGTGATCACGAAGCACGAAAGTACCGGCGGTCGTGTGAACCTTGCCTCGGTCAAGGAGCAGTTGGTTTACGAGATGGGCGATCCGCATGAGTACATAACGCCGGACTGCATTGCTGATTTCACCTCGATTCGATTGGTCGATGATGGCCGCGACCGTGTGCGTGTCTTCGGCATCGCCGGCCGGGCGGCGACCGATTCGTTAAAGGTTTCGATTAGTTACTCATCCGGATTCAAAGCGGTAGGCACGCTGGTTTATTCGTGGCCGGACGCCGCGGCGAAGGCTGCCGCCGCCGCCGAGATTCTGCGGGCGCGTCTGGATCATCTCGGATTGAAGTTCGATCAAGTGCTCACCGAACTGGTCGGAGCGAACGCCACCCATGGCCCGCTCGCCGGGTCGCCCTCGGCCGACTTGCCGGAAGTGCAGCTTCGAGTGGGCGTCCGTAGTGACGATCGGAAAGTCGTAGAACGATTTACCAAAGAAATAGCGCCTTTGATTTTGACGGGTCCGCCCGGCGTTACCGGCTTTGCCGGAGGCCGGCCGAAAGTCGAGGAGATTGTCGCCTACTGGCCCGCCTTAATCCCCAAGAGTGAAATACATCCGCGTGTCGAAATCGTTGAGGCATAACTATGAAGGTGCAGTTGAGAAAGCTTGCGCATGCGCGCTCCGGTGATAAAGGTGACACGGCCAACGTTGGGCTCATCGCCCTGCAGCCGGAGTTCTATCCGCTCCTCGTTCGCGCGGTGACGGCGTCGCGCGCCAAGGACCACTTCAAAGGAATCTGTAACGGGAAAGTGGAGCGATTTGAGCTGCCGAATCTTGGTGCCTTGAATTTTCTTCTGCATGAAAGCCTGGGCGGTGGCGGCACTCTCTCTCTGATGACCGACGCTCAGGGCAAGACTTTCTCAACGGCGATGCTGCGCATGGAAATTGATGTTCCGGATGATGAGGCAGTTGCGCTCGGATTGAGTTGACGATGCCGGCGGGAACCGCATTCGGCCAATCTTCGATCGGGCATAATTTTGCCCAGGTTGGTAAGGTGCGTTTGCATTATGCGGAAACCGGCGCCGAGAATGACCGCCTGGTAATTCTGCTGCATGGGTTTCCGGAGTTCTGGTACTCGTGGCGGCATCAATTACCAGTGCTGGGACAGGATTACCATGTCGTGGCCCCGGACATGCGCGGGTATAACTTGAGTGACAAGCCGCCGCGCACATCAGATTATCGAATAGAACATCTCGTCAATGACGTCATCGGATTAATCTCTCACTTTGGAAAAGAGAAGGCAGACATTGTCGCGCACGATTGGGGAGCGGGCGTTGCCTGGGCTGTAGCGCAAAGGCATCCTGAATGCGTGAGCCGCCTAGCGGCGTTACAGGTTCCGATGCCGGCGGCGTGGCGCGCGAACATGACTTTCGCGCAACTTCGACGCAGCTGGTACATGTTCTTCTTTCAATTGCCGCGGATCCCCGAGTGGTGGGCCGGTGCGAATGATTTTGCCCGCGTTGACGAAATGTATCGCACCACGTCAGTGCGCCCGGGCTCGTTCAATGACGAGGACATCGCCGCCTACAAAGAGGCGCTGCGACAGCCGAGGGCTTTGACCTCCAGTCTAAATTATTACCGGGCGAATGTGTTTCGTTCGTTGCGTCGCGGTGGTGTCGAGACGCCGAGCGATGACGACGGGAAAATCCGGGTGCCGACGCTTTTCATTTATGGTGAGCAGGACATGGCCGTGATTCCTTCGACCGTTCAGAATCTGGGCCGTTTCATTGATGCTCCCTACCGCGAGGTTAGGATCCCCGACAGCGGTCATTGGGTCCAGAATGAAGCGGTCGCTGAGGTTAATACGGCACTGCGTGACTTTTTGCGCACAGAATTCTAATGACAGATTCAGATCAGATAGTTACTTCAGAGACTGCAGATGGCGTGGCCCGCCTGACGCTTAATCGCCCGCAGAAGCGCAACGCGTTAAATCCCGAGTTGGTGGAGGCCTTAAAGCACGGGTTGCGGAACGCGCACGCAGATTCATCGGTGCGGGCAATTGTGATTACCGGCGCTGGCGATGATTTTTGTTCCGGCGCTGATCTTTCGGTGCTGCAAAAGATTTCGACTGCCTCGGTTCAGGAGAACTTCGCGGATGCTCGCGCGCTGATGGAGCTGTTTATTTTGATTCGCTCGGTCAGACCTCCGGTCATCGCGGCGGTGAAGGGAAGGGCGCTCGCGGGCGGTTGCGGTCTGGCAACGGCCTGTGACCTCCTGCTGGCGGCTCGCTCGAGCCGCTTCGGATATCCGGAAGTGAAAATCGGATTTATTCCCGCGATGGTGATGGCGATTCTGCGCCGCAATGTTTCGGAAAAGCGCGCCTTCGAGATGATCGCGCTCGGCGGCGAGATGACTGGTGAAGATGCCGTCGCGATGGGCCTGGCCAACCGGGTCCTGGACGATGAAGCGTTCGACGATGAAGTCGATGCTTTTGTGCAACGATTAATGAAGACCAGCGATTCAGCCGTGGCCCTCACCAAGCGTTTGTTTTATCAGACTGATGCGATGAGCTTTGCAGATGCGCTTCAATTCGGGGTGGACGAAAACGTCATTGCTCGGATGAGCGCGGATTGTAAGAAGGGAATTGAACGGTTTTTGAAAAAGGCTTGAAGGCCTTAGTCGCGGGGCTTCACATTCTGCCGGATGAACTCAGCAATGTCCTGGGTGGAAGTGCCGGGTAGAAACACTTCTGCGACGCCTTGTTCCTTTAGCTTCGGAATGTCTTCCTGCGGCACAATCCCGCCGAGCACAACGAGCGTATCAGTCAGACCCTGTTCGCGCAGCAGCGACACGATTCGCGGGCAAAGCGTGTTATGAGCGCCACTGAGAATTGAGACACCGACGGCGTCGACGTCCTCTTGCAAGGCGGCCGCAGCAATCATTTCCGGCGTTTGGCGCAAGCCCGTGTAGATAACTTCCATGCCGGCGTCCCGCAAGGCGCGCGCGATGACTTTCGCGCCGCGGTCGTGGCCGTCAAGACCGGGTTTGGCAACCAGAACTCTTATCTTTCGATTTGATGGCATGGATCTAAATGGCCGGCTCTTCGTAGACGCCGTAGACATCGCGCAGTGCTGAGCAGATTTCGCCGAGGGTAGCGTAGGCGCGAACTGCTTCAATGGTAGCAGGCATGGTGTTGTCAGCGTTCTGCGCCGCCTTTCGCACCGCATCGAGCGTGCGTTCAACTTCGCCCGCGTCGCGATTCGCCCGGGTTTGCTCGAGGCGATCTAACTGTTGCTGCCGCACAGATTCGTCGATCACCAGGATAGGCACCTGCTGCGGCTCATCTGCCATCGCATATTTATTGACGCCGACGATGGTTTGCTCGTGGCGCTCGAGCGCCTTTTGATATTGGTACGCCGACTCCTGGATTTCGCGTTGCGGAAAACCCTTTTCGACGGCCTCGACCATACCGCCCATGGCGTCGATTCGATCAAAATATTCGAGCGCCCCCTGCTCCATCTTGTTGGTAAGTGCTTCAACGAAATACGAGCCGCCCAGTGGATCCAGAGTGTTGGCCACGCCGGTTTCCTCAGCGATAATTTGCTGCGTTCTCAGGGCGATGAGAGCCGCTTTGTCGGTGGGTAGCGCCAGTGCCTCGTCGAACGCGTCCGTATGTAACGACTGGGTGCCGCCCAGCACTCCGGCCAGGGCCTGAATTGCGACCCGGACAATATTGTTCAGTGGCTGCTGCACGGTTAAGGAGACGCCGGCCGTTTGCGTGTGAAAGCGCAGTTGCATTGTGCGTTCATTCACAGCGCCGAAGCGATCCCGCATCGTGCGTGCCCAGATGCGACGGGCGGCGCGATACTTGGCCACCTCCTCGAAGAAGTCATTATGCGCGTTGAAGAAAAACGAAATGCGCGGCACGAACTTCTCGATGTCCAGCCCAGCGCGTATGCCCCAGTCGACGTATTCAATTCCGTCACGAAGGGTAAACGCCAATTCCTGCACCGCCGTGGCGCCGGCCTCGCGGATGTGATAACCGCTCACGGAGATCGGGTTGTAGCGTGGGACATGTTCGGTGCAGAACTCGAACGTATCAACGACCAATTTCATCGCAGAGCGGATGGGGTAAATCCATTCCTTCTGGGCGATGTATTCTTTCAGAATGTCGTTTTGTAAGGTCCCGGAAATCTTCTTCCAGTCGGCCTTCTGCTTTTCCGCCACGACCAAATACATCGCCAGAAAAACAGATGCCGGTGCGTTAATCGTTTGCGAAACGGTCACTTGCTCGAGCGGAATTCCATCGAAGAGGACTTCCATGTCGGCGAGTGAGGAAACAGCTACACCGCACTTGCCGACCTCACCTTCTGAAAGCGGGGAGTCGGCGTCATAGCCCATTAGCGCCGGCAGGTCATACGCCACTGACAGGCCGTTCTGGCCTTCCTTCATCAGGTATTTGAAACGGGCATTTGTTTCTTCCGGCGTGCTGAAGCCGGCAAATTGGCGCATTGTCCAAAGTTTGCCGCGATAACCGGTGGCATGAATCCCCCGGGTGTAAGGAAACTGGCCCGGCGTAGCAATTTCGCGTTCGAGGTCAATGTCGCGCAAATCTGCGGCCTCGTAGAGGCGATTGATCTCCTCCAAAGAAACGGTTTGGAAGCTTGTCTTTCGCTCTCCCTTAGGCTTCGCCGAGGTCGCACTCGTTGAGGCGCTTTTGGTGTCTTCGATGGTGGAGTCCTTAATCTGTTGCATTGAATTTGAGCTGCAGGCCGGCGCTTGTTCGTTAAAGCCGGATATTAGTTGATGAGTTTTTGAGTGTCAATTTGCGCGTTTGCAGCGTGATTGAAAGAGAAGGCGCGCGGCTGTGGTGTTACTCAACAGCCGCGCGTTTAGGAAGGACCCGAAAAGTCGTGGACAGAAGCAGCAGGGTAAAGCGGGTGCTGTTAGCGGACAAACGAAACAGTTCGTAAAGTCGTGTTCGATGTTACAGATTCAATCGGAACGACAATGTCGCTCGGCATCACCATTCCCAACCGCTCACGCGCGGCGAGTTCAATGGTTCCGGAGTCATTGGTCAGTCGCTTGATTTCGAGTTCTAATGAATGATTAGCACGGCCGAGGGCGTCGATCTCGGCCAACATTTGTTGCTGTTGGCCAAATGACGCCTGGAACTCAGACCTCGATTTGACGATTACAGTAGCGCAGACGGCCGTGGCAGCCAGGACAATCATCGCCAAGAGCGTCCAGGACGGTAATAAATTGAGAGAACGAACCGCCGGGACCACCAGGTCAGTGGCGGATCTCATCGGCAGCGTCTGTGCGACCACGCCAAAACGCGGAGCCCGATTCCGAAGCCATTCTGTGTTTGTCACGTTATACAAGGAACACCTCCCTAAATCCGTTCGACCGGCACGGCCGGTTACCCGGGGTAGCCCGGAATCTGTCGGGCTTAAGCGTGCAAAGCGATGCCAATTTGCCGCAGACGGCGGCGCTGCCAAAACATACGGAGGGATGCCATCCTGCGTCTGGCGGCCAATCGAGCTGCCCGGTTACCTCTGAATGCGACCATTTGACTCATTGTTGAGGGTCCCAATTTCTGTCGTTTAACGACATAACCACAAGATAGAAGACCTTCGAAGGTGACAACCGCAAGATAAGGGGGGTGGATGGCTGTCAATCCCTTGCGCTGTAACGACTTACCGCAAGTTGGCCCGACTCTAGCACCAGCTGATCGATTGGGGCAATACCATTTCTTTGCAACAATTTAACAAGCTAACTTCAACGGTTACATCAACTAACGGCGATTAAGCGCTTAATTTGGCGAACGGCGGGCGAACAAAAAGACCGGAGTTTGCTGGAATCCTAGGGAGTTTCCTCGAAACACTCTCCTGGGCGTGCCGCGACTCGTGGTGACGCAGCCGCAATGCTCCGAGTCGTTCTGATACGCGGGGTCTGGAGGTGATTGGCAAAATGACTAAGCTTTCGACCACGTCCTAGCAGGCACGGCGGTTGCAGTGCTTGCGGTTGCAGATTTCTGTAGACCCCTGTGAGGAGCTAACCAACGTAAATGAGAGCTATTAAATATGCTGAGCGCGGCTTGGCAGCAACGGCGGGCTTGGTTTTTAATTCAATCCAATCGATTAACAAATACAAGCCAAATCCGTCATTCACCCCCAAATGGTCCGACAAACCCCTGCTCAAGTCGTGGCAGAAAACCAAACCGACGCTGGGCTGGCCCCGCACAACCGATTCGCTATGCCCAAACTGTGTGATTGAAGCACGTGACTCGATCATCAACGGCAACGAAGATGTCTCGATTCTGCTCAATGAAAAGGTTGGCGAAATCAAGGCGCAGATTATCGAACGTGATGGCGAAATCTGGATGATCAAGGATTGTCCGGTGCACGGCCATTTTGAAGACGTGATGGCCATCGATTCGAAGTTCCTGACGCACATCGAAGCGATGTTCCCCGGACGCGACATCCCGGCCCACAACGACGAAACTCTGCATAATCACGGGTCGAGCACGATTAAATACGGTCGCGGTGCGGTGCTAACGGTTGATCTGACGAATCGCTGCAACATGATGTGCGATCCCTGCTTCATGGACGCCAACCAGGTTGGCTTTGTTCATGAGTTGAGCATGGACGAAATCAAGGAAATCCTCGACAACGCCATTTCCATTAAGCCGCGGCGCCAAATGTCGGTGCAGTTCTCTGGCGGCGAGCCGACAATTTCACCCCATTTTATCGAGGCTATCCGGTATTCGCGTAAGGTCGGCTACAACTCAGTGCAGGCGGCGACCAACGGTATTGAGTTCGCCAAGAGCAAAGAATTCTGCCGCGAAGCTGCTGCGGCTGGCTTACGTTACGTCTATTTCCAGTTTGACGGCATTGGTAACGATGCGAACAGTCACCGGCAGGTGGGAAACCTGTTTGACGTGAAGTTACGGGCAATCAATAACCTGCACGAAGCTGGCGTTGAAATCGTTTTGGTTACCACGCTGGTTAACGGAATTAACAACGATCAAGTGGGTTCGATTATTCGATTTGCTTTGGATAATCCGAAGAAAATCGCGTTTCTTTCGTTCCAGCCGGTTTCGTTTACTGGCCGCGACGAGGCCATTACGCCTGAGCGCCGTCTGCAGCAGCGCTACACTCTGTCGCACCTCGCTCATGACGTGAAGAATCAGGTTGGAATTACCGAACCGACCCGCGACTGGTTCCCGCTTTCGTTAATGGGAGCGTTCGCAGACTTCGCAGATCTCGTGCATGGTCCGAACTCTGAGTGGGGTCAGGTTTCATGCGGATGCCATCCAAACTGCGGCGTTGGCACTGCGGTTATGATCGACAAAGAAACCAAGGAAATGAGTCCGGTGCCGGCATTCTTGAATATTCCGGGTCTGGTAAAGGACATGCGGAAGATTACCGATGCGGCACGCGGAAAATGGATGTCGAATTTCATGATGGGGCTGGCTCTCTTAAAGCACTACCGGCCGCAGAATGCGCCGTCGGAGTTCAATCTGTACGAGCTGTTCAAGAAGTTCGACAAGTCATTCGGCCTGACCGGGAAGGATTACGGCAAGGTCAGTGGCGACCGCAGCACCGACGATATCGCCAAGCGTCGTGCTGATCGTTGGAATTTCCTGTTTATCGCCGGTATGTGGTTCCAGGATCTTTTCAATTACGATTTCCGGCGCACTGAGATGTGCATCATTCCTTACGGCACTCAGGAAGGTGAAATCAGCTTCTGCGCGTACAATACCGGCATCGGCTGGCGCAATATCATTGAACATATGCACCAGAATGCGACCGTGGCAAAGTGGTATGAAGAGCACGGCCGGCACGAAATTTTTGCCGGCGGAAAAGACGTGCCGATGGCCGACAGCACCCACAACCTCAAGTTGAACGAGGTTGACCTGGCGCGGCCTAACAAGCCGGACATGACCGGACCGAAAACGGCCCATGAAGAGAAGGTCATGATGCGCAAGCTGTATAATCAAATGGTGCTTAAGCAACAGGAGATTGTCTCTGATAACGGTGATAAGCCGGTGCAGATTCAGGGGCTGGGCCGCAAGAAGGACGCTGCAGTTGCAGTCGTCTAATTGAAACGCAAAACTCAATCACCCCGCGAAGACCTCCAAATCTTCGCGGGGTGTTGTTGTGGTTGCTTGACCCGACCGCTCGCAACCGTGTTAAATTGAGCTCGATCAACGAGCAGCTTTAGCGAAATTAAAATTGGAGATATAGATGGCAGTAGTTACAGTTAATTCCGGCGAGTCGATTGAAAGCGCTTTGCGCCGCTTCAAACGTAAGGTAATGACCGAAGAGATTATTAAGGACGCAAAGAAGCACGCTTTCTTTATGCCGCCGGGACAAAAAGCGAAGCTGAAGTCCGCTTTGGCTCGCAAACGAAATAAGAAGAAGGGCCGTCCAAGGCCCCGCCCCGTCGCCGCCAAATCCTAGTCGTGCGCTCTTGCAGCGAGCCTCAGCCGTTATTCACCACCATAGTGAGATTCGGCCAGCACGTTTTGAATTAGGCGCACGCGTGTGACTTCGATGTCCCTCACGGGAAGATCATGACTCGCATCCTGCTGACAAACGACGACGGAATTCATTCCGAAGGACTGCAGATTCTCGAGCAAACCCTGCGCGAGTTAGGCGATGTGTTTGTGGTCGCGCCCGCCGCGGAAATGAGTGGAGCCTCGCACAGTCTGACCCTTTCAAGGCCCCTGCGCATTCGGCAAATAGACAATCGCCACTGGTCTGTTGATGGTACGCCAACCGATTGTGTGACCCTGGCTTTGCATCAAATTCTCAAAGCCGACGAATTGCCGGACGTTTGCGTCTCAGGAATAAACCACGGCGGAAATCTGGGGGACGATGCGACTTATTCCGGCACGGTCGCAGGCGCACTGGAGGCTACGATTCTGGGTGTTCCCGGATTGGCAATCAGCCTC
>JADMIO011529927.1_pt1 | contig 10961 bp, 8 predicted proteins | sample 8958161 | NCBI WGS metagenome assembly JADMIO01 (sample SAMN16585339, study PRJNA669376) | soil metagenome | isolation source: Crop rotation soil | place: USA: Cullars Rotation, Alabama | collected 2011 | reverse complement strand
GGGTGGCCGACACCACCGCGCATCAGGCCGTGGCCGCCGCGAGCGTAGAGGTGTTTGGTAGTATGCCGCCGGAGAAAATCGCCAAGTTCGATGAAGCGACCAAGACGGCGATCGCGTCTGTCGAGTTCAAAACGGCCTTTTGCTCGGAGTTACGGCGCGTTGGCCCGCCATCCTACAATCCCCGCTACATGATCCAGCATGGAATGAGCGCCTTCACCGGCCGGAGCGGCGACGGGCTGGTGCCGGGCTTTGACGCGGCCAAGGCGTGGGACGATGTGTTGGCCACTTTCGTCAGGTGTGCGCCCGTCAGCTAAGGTTCGCGTCTCCTGCGCATTTGCGACATAGCGCCAAAGATGTCGCGGCTGATCCTGTTCAACAAGCCTTATGGCGTGATCTGCCAGTTCACCGATCGCGGGACCGAGGGTTCGCCGCGCGCGACGCTGTCGGATTTCATCAAGGTGCCCAAGGTCTATCCGGCGGGACGACTCGATTTGGACAGCGAAGGGCTGTTGCTGCTGACCGACGACGGGCGGCTGCAGGCGCGCATTGCCGATCCAAAATTCAAGCTGCCGAAGACCTATCTCGTCCAGGTCGAGGGTGAAATCGCCGAGAACAGCCTCGCGGCATTGCGCGCAGGCGTCGATCTCAAGGACGGCAAAGCGCGCCCCGCCGAGGCAAAGCGTATCGACCCGCCCGCCTTATGGCCGCGCGACCCGCCGGTGCGGTTTCGCAAGACGGTGCCCGATTGCTGGATCGAATTGACCATTCGTGAAGGCCGCAACCGGCAGGTGCGCCGGATGACCGCAGCGGTCGGTCACCGTACCCTGCGGCTGGTCCGTTGGCGGGTTGGCGACTGGTCGCTCGACGGGATCGCGCCGGGCGAGTGGCGGGAAGTTTCCGTCTAAGCGTCGAGATCGAACGAAAGACTGCCCTGATCGATCAGTTGCGCGATAAACGGCGCGACGCCGCCCAAAGCGGGCTCAACAACCAGCCGGGATGACGCGCTCAGCGCTTCGGCAAATTTGGCGGCGCCGCCGGACATCGGAAAGCTCTCGCCATCGACGAAGAGGATCACGGCGTCTTCGCCCTGCCGGACGAATGAGAACCGGCTGGCCGGGTTACGGAGCAGAGGGACCCCCGCCGCGATATGCGCGAGGACGGTCTCGATCGGCATGGTTTCGTCCGGCCGGAAATCATGGTCGGCATATTTCGGCGTGCTGGTGAATTCGCCGAACCACCGCGCAAACGCATCGCGATCGAGCATCTTTTCGATGACCATCGCATGGGCCTTGGCCATGTCCTTCGCGGCGATTTCGCCGGGATTGGCCTGTACCGTCAGATTGGGATCGGCATAGCGATCATCCTCGGCCATTTCGGCGAGCAAATGGTCGCACCAATGCGCGATCAGTTCGGACCGCGATGGCGCGCGGAAACCGATCGAATAGGTCATGCAATCATCGCTCACCGCAATGCCGTTATGGGCAATCCCCGGCGGGACATAGAGCATGTCGCCCGGTTCAAGCACCCATTCTTCCGTCACCTCGAAATCAGCGAGCAGGCGCAAATCGTCATGTGGCAACAAGGGCGTCGAGGCATCGCAATGCGCCCCGATCTGCCAGCGGCGCTGCCCAAGCCCCTGAATCAGGAACACGTCATATTGGTCGAAATGCGCGCCCACGCCGCCGCGATCGCTGGCGTAGCTGACCATCACATCGTCGATCCGCCAGTTCGGGATGAAGCGGAACGGCTCGATCAGCGCGGCGACCTCGGGGACAAAGTGATCGACCGCCTGGACCAGCAACGTCCAGGGATGTTTGCCGAGCTTGGCGAAGCGCGTTTCCGAAATCGGCCCGTGCTCGATGGCAAAGCCCTTGGGCTTTTGTACGATCAGCCGCGCCTCGACGCCGTCCTCGCACGCCAGTCCAGCCAGTTCGTCGGCCTCAAGCGGGTTGCGCCACGCCGTCCATGGGTTGCGGATGAGCAGCGGCCGCTTCTGCCAATAGTCGCGCAGGAATGTGGTGCTGTCGAAATCGGCGAAGTGCATATTCCTCAAGTACAGGCGGACTGCGCTGACCGCAAAGAGCGTTTGACTCTTAAATCTACATATGTTGAGTTGTGCGTATGGGACGGACTCGCCAACCTTCGAAGCAGATGCGCGCGCTGCTCGACGCGCTGTCGGCGCAGCGCAGCGAATGGCAGCATGGCTATGATCTGATGAAGCAGACCGGGCTGCATTCGGGGACGCTTTATCCGCTGCTGATCCGCATGACCGATCAGGGGCTGGTCGAAGCCGAATGGACCGAACCCGCCCAGCCCGGCCGCCCGCCGCGCCATGCCTATCGCCTGACTGCGGATGGTTACGCGCTGGCGATCGAACCGCCCGCAGGCGTCGCCCCCGTTCGGGTGACGAAATGACCGGCGTCACCGCCCGCGCGATTATGGCGCTGGCGATGTGCTGCATCGACGCGCGCCGCCGCGACTGGGCGGACGCGATGCGCGCGGAGTTCGACTTTGCGCGCGATGAAGGCCGAGGGTTGTCCTTCGCCACTGGCTGCTTTTCCGCCGCCTGTCGCCAGCTCGTGTCGAGCGAGGCGGGGTGGCAGACGCTGACCAGCTACGGGCTTATCCTCGCCGTCATGCTGCCGATGGCCGCGCTGCAGATCGGCTGTGCGCTGCTCGGCCTGCAGTATCTCTACCCGGGGCAGCGCGGGATGCCGGGGGCGATGATCGATCTGCCTTATTATGAGCATCAGATGCGCGGCGTGTATCAGGCGGCCGTCCCCGCGCTGGCGATCCTGATGTTCCTCCTTGGCGCAGGGCAGCTGCGCATCGCGTGGGCGATGCTCGATCGCGATTGGGGCCGCGTTCGCCACTTCAGCCTGATGTCGCTTGCAGCGGCCATAACGCTGATCGTGCTGATGTATCTGCTGCTGCTCGATGGGCGGCAGGCGCTGCTGCTGACGGGCATTCTCTCGGTCGAGCTGGCGAGCCTGATCGTCCTCGCCGGTTGGCATCACCACGAACAGCCCGGCTAACCGCCAGCCCACTCAATCCCGCAGATTTTCAGGCCGGAGCCCGCGCGCACTCCAGGCCAGTCTCGACGCGCGCCCAGTGAAGGAGAATGTCATGATCAAATTGGCGCAACTGACCCTCGCCGCGATCGGCCTTTACGCCGTGGCGGCACCCGCCGAACCCTCGCCGTTCCTGGGGCAATGGGAACTCGATCTCACCCGCATGCCCGCCGATTATGGCACGCCACCGAAACGCGTGGTCTATTCCTTTGCGGACCAGGGCGCGGGCCAGTGGCTGACCAATATCGACATCACGGCGCAGGACGGCAGCGTGCGCCATATGGCGGTGCGCTATGCCCGTGATGGCAAGGCCGCACCGGGGCTGGGTGATGTGTCCGAAGGCGATACCGCGGCGGTCAATTCACCCGCCGCCGACGTGCTCGTCATGAGCATCGCGGCGGAAAAGCATCTCGGCTCGGTGCGGGTCTATGCGATCTCGGCGGACGGCAAGGAAATGACCGAGTCCGCCGCCAACGTGAACAATGACGGCGCCCCGTTTGTGCGCAACTTCCACTTCAAGCGGATTGGCTGAAGCGGGGAAGGCGGCGTGCGCCGAAACGCGTTACGCCGCCAGCCGCAATTCCACCGCAGGCGTGCCGATCGGGCGGAAGACGATTTCCGCCGCTAGGGGCTCACTGCTCACCGGCGCGCTGACCAGCATCAGGCCGCTCGCCGAACAGGCGTACAGCTCGTCGGACAGGCGCTCGACGCCGTCATAGATCGGCGTCAGCGGCTTGGTGCGATCATCGGTTTCGAATTCGATACCCTTGACCGTGGTCAGCATGACGCTTTCGATTTCGAGGTGGCGCGCGATGCGGCCGAGCATCACGCCCGCCTGCAGCCCGCCATTGCCCAGCGGCACGACGACCTTGAAGAAGCCGTCATGCGTCGGCCAAGCTTCTAGATCGACGAGCGCCTGATCATTATCGCGCGCGACGATGCACGGCACGTTGAGCGCATTGCGACGCACGTCCGCGTCACGCAGTTCGAGGCCGAAACGTTGTTGCGCGAAATTCGCCAGCGCGAGGTCGAACCGCTCACCGCACAGCTCCGCCGCCGGAAACAGGCGGTTGGTCGTGCCCGCATAGCGCAGGCCGTTGCGCCGCAGATCCTGCTTGGCGGTGTTGCTGTCGAGCAGCTTGTTCTTGTCGCGCGTGCCCAGGTTCACGTCATGCGCGAACGTGCCGAGCAGATCGTTTTCTACCGCCGAGGGGAGGAACAGGAAGCGGGTCAGCGAAGCGGTCGCCGCCTGGCGTTCGGCGTCGAGATCGCCATCCGTCGCGACGCGCGCATAGTCGAGGCAAGCCGCCTGAACGTCGCCACGCACCTGCTGCTGCCGCTTGTGATCGCGCGCCGCCGAATAGATGCCGCGCCCGTCGTCGCGATAATCGGTGACGGTGCCGAGACCGCTGGTGACCAGCTGCTCGAGCGCCGAGATCGACCGCGTCAGCGCGAGCAGGAACGCGTCGTCATAATGATCGGTGCTGATGAAGCCGGCCTTGTCGAGCCCGCTGCAATCGACTTCGCGAAGGAGGAGGTAACGACCCGCGACATGCACGCCGAGCCGCTCTTCGAGCAGCGCAGCGATTTCGTTCTGCACGGTGCCATTGTAACCCAGATCGACGAACATCACCGCGTCGCCGCGCTCGACGCCCGCGCGGCGCAGATGCTTGGCGATGCGATCGAGGAACAGCGAACCGCGCTTCTGCACCTTCGCGGCCATTTCGGGCTGACGGAGGTAGCGGCGCATCAGGGCGATGTGATCGCCCATTTCCTTGCCTTCGCGCGCGGTGAGGAGCAGCTGATCGGCATGGACGCTGAAGCGTTCGTGCTTTTCGCTGTCAAGATAGCGTTCGAGGGCCGCCGGATCGGCAAGCCCGCCGCGCCGTGCGGTAAAGCGGCTGATCGAGGCGTAGATCGGCTTGGCGCCCGAGCGCGCTTCGCGAACGAGGCCGGGCAGGTGGCCGTCGCGCAGCAGGTAGACGGTCTTGACCGGACGGCCGGTTTCCGCCGCGAGTTTGGCTTCTTCGGCTTCCAGCCAGCGATCGAAACCGGTCAGCACCGGGCCGATCACGTCGAAGCCGAGCGTGCCGGCATCGTCCATGTCCGGACGGCTCGACAGCGCGGGACGATGCAGCTGGAATGCCGGCTTGGCGCCGCGCACTGCCGGATCGGCGAGGGTCGCAGCTGCGGCTTCGAGCCGCAGCTGCGTCTCCTGAAGATGCGTGAACTGGCGCAGATGGACGCCGTGGATGCCCAGCTTGCGCGGTGAATCATGGTCGGCGATCTTGTTGTCGCCGAGATGCAGGATCTTGCCCGCGGCAATGCCAAGCTGGTCCAGCACCGGCTCGAACAGGCCGCCCGCCTTGGGCATGCCGAATTCGGACGAGCAGAACAGATTGTCGATCAGGCTGATCACGCGGTCGCCGCCCGCGCGCTCGATCAGGTCGATCAGCTGTCCGGCGTTGAGATAGGTGTCGCTGACGATCATCGTCATCAGCCCGCGCGTCTTGGCGGCTTCGAGCAACTGCACGACGGGTTCGAACGCATAGCAATGCGCCGCTTCGGCATCGAGTTCGGCCTGCATCGCCGCGAAGCGCGCGTCTTCGCTCGCCGCCGGCATCAGCATGTTGTAAATTTCGTCCAGCGTGACTTCGCAGCCACGCGCCGCGCGCGCCTTGCCCTCGGCGCCCATCCGCCGCTGGATCGCCCCGCCCTTGATCGGCAAATCGCAGAAGACATCCTTTGGCGCTTGCCCGCGCCGCCACAGCAGCGTGTCGAAACAGTCGAGGCTGAGCACTTCCACATCGGGGAAGCGGTCGAGCAGGGTGCCAATCTCGTGAGCGGCGATCTGGGTGAGCGCGGACGGATTCTGGGTCATGGTTATGACCTATGACCAACTGTGGTTAACAACTCGTTTGCGATTTGCCCTCGGCCTCGTCGCGCTTATGGGAAGCCATGGTCGAACCTGCCCCGCTGCGCCGCATTGCCATCGACCGGGGCGGGACGTTTACTGATGTCGTCGCTGAACGTAGCGACGGGTCGGTCGAGGTTCTCAAACTCCTGTCGGTCGATCCGGGGCGTTACGATGATGCGGCGATCGAGGCGGTGCGTCGCCTGACCGGCGTTGCTGCGGGGCGGCTGCCCGCGCTGGATGTCCGCATTGGCACAACCATCGCAACCAACGCCCTGCTCGAACGCGCGGGTGAGCCAACCCTGCTGGCGATTACGTGCGGTTTCGGTGACGCGCTGACCATCGGCTATCAGGACCGGCCGGACATTTTTGCGCGAGAGATCAAGCGTTCGCCGCCGCTGGCCGCTGCTGTGGTCGAGATTGACGAACGGATTGGCGCGGATGGCAGCGTCGTGCACCAATTGGACACCCAAAAAGCACGCGAAAACCTGTCAAAACACCACGAAAACGGGGTCAAAAGCATCGCAATCGTGCTCATGCACGGGTGGAAATACCCCGAACATGAGGCAAAACTCGCCGAAATCGCCCGCGAAATCGGCTTTTCGCAAGTGTCTGTCAGCCACCGCGTCGCGCCGCTGATCCGCCTCGTCGCGCGTGGCGATACCACCGTGGCGGACGCGTACCTATCGCCCGTCCTGCGTCGCTATATTGAAGGCGTCGAACGCGAACTCGGCGCGCCTGCACTCTTCATGCGCTCCTCGGGCGGCCTCGTTGCGGGCGAAAATTTCAGCGGCAAAGATGCGCTGCTGTCCGGACCGGCGGGCGGCATTGTCGGTATGGCGGCGGCGGCAAAGACGGCGGGCGAGCCCCGCGTCATCGGCTTCGACATGGGCGGCACTTCGACCGACGTGTCGCTTTACGCGGGCGAGTACGAACGCCGGCAGGAAGCGGTGATTGGCGGCACGCGCGTCACCGCGCCGATGCTGCGGATCGATACGGTCGCGGCGGGCGGTGGGTCGATCTGCGCGTTCGATGGCGGCGCATTCACCGTCGGGCCCGAGAGTGCGGGCGCGGTGCCGGGTCCTGCCTGCTACCGGCGCGGTGGTCCGCTGACGATCACCGACTGCAATTTGATTTTGGGCAAGATCCGCCCCGAACATTTTCCGCCGGTGTTCGGTCCCGAGGGCGATCAGCCGCTTGATGCCGATGCTGCCCACATCCGCCTCGCCGAATTGCTCGATCAGGTCGAAGCCACCACCGGCAACCGCCCCGATCCGCACGCCGCCGCCGAGGGGCTGATCGCCATTGCCGTCGCCAACATGGCCAATGCGATCAAGGCGGTATCGGTCGCGCGCGGGCATGATCCGGCGAGCTACGCGCTGATGAGCTTCGGCGGCGCGGGCGGGCAGCACGCCTGCCTCATCGCCGATGCGCTGGGGATGGACCGTGTGCTGGTCCACCCGCTCGCAGGCGTGCTCAGTGCCTATGGCATCGCGCTCGCCGACCGGCGCGGGGTGCGGCAGATGACCTTGAGCGTACCGCTCAGCGAGGAACTGCGCTGGCAATCGGCGCTCGACCGCTTGGCGCGCGAGGCCTGGGTAGAACTCGATGGCGCGCGCGGCGAACGGCAGACGATCGCCACCCTTCAGCTACGCTATGCGCGTACCGATCATGGCATCGATGTGCCGCTCGGCAGTGTCGAGGAGATGGCCGCCGCTTTCGAAGCCGCGCACCGCGAGCGCTTCGGCTTTGTCAGCAAAGACACGCTCATCGTCGAACGCGTCCAGGTCGAAGCCGTGCTGCCGACGCGGCCGCTGGTCCTGACTGGCGGTGCAAGGGGTGAAGCTCGACCCGAAACTGTCGATATCACCATGGCCGGCGCGAGACACTCGGCGCCGCTCTACCAGCGCGACACCCTCGCGCCCGGCACGACCATTACCGGGCCGGCACTGATCATCGACCCGACCTCGACCGTAGCGGTCGAACCCGATTGGTCCGCTGAACCGCTGAACGACGGCACGCTCCGCCTGACCCGGGCAGCACGCGCGCAGACCGCCGCTGCCGACACCGCCGCCGATCCCGTCCGCCTCGCCATCTTCGCCGGACTGTTCATGGGCGTGGCGGAGGAAATGGGCTCGGCGCTTCAGCGCAGTGCGGCCTCGGTCAACATCCGCGAACGCCTCGATTTCAGCTGCGCGTTGTTCGACGCGAGCGGCAGCCTGATCGCCAACGCCCCCCACATTCCCGTCCACCTCGGATCGATGGGCGAGTGCGTGAAGAGCCTGATGGCGAGCCACGCGATGGCGCCGGGCGATGCGTTTGCGCTCAACGATCCGTTCAAGGGCGGCACGCATCTGCCCGACGTGACGGTCGTGCAACCAGTGTTCGCGGGCGGAGACAAGCCCGCCTTCTTTGTCGCTGCCAGGGGCCACCATGCCGACATCGGCGGCATCGCCCCCGGCTCGATGCCGGCGGACAGCCGGACAATCATGGACGAAGGCGTCATCCTCGACGAGCGTATCGTCGCGAGCGGCACATTCCTCGAAACCGAACTGCGCGCCAAACTCGGCAGCGGCGCTCACCCGGCGCGCAACATCGACCAGAATATCGCCGATATTTCGGCCCAGCTCGCCGCCTGTGCGCGCGGCGCGACCGAACTGCAGCGCCTCGTCGTCGAACAAGGCGCGGATGTCGTCACGAGTTACATGGCGCATGTTCAGGATCACGCCGAAGGATTGGCGCGCCGCCGTATCCGCGAGTTGAAGGATGGCAACTTCGCTTATGAAACAGATGACGGCGCAGTGGTGTGCGCCGCCGTTCGCGTCGATCTGGCGGGCACGCTGACCGTCGATTTCACGGGCACCAGCGATCAGCGTCCGGGCAACACCAACGCGCCTTATGCCGTCACCCGTGCCGCTGCGCTCTATGCACTGCGCACGCTGATCGATGCGGACGTCCCGCTCAATGACGGGTTCCTGCGCCCGGTTACGCTGATCGTGCCGGAAGGCTCGATGCTCAATCCGCGCTTTCCTGCCGCAGTCGTCGCGGGCAATGTGGAGACCAGCCAGATCGTCACCGATGCGCTGATGGGCGCACTTGGGGCGATGGCGGGGAGCCAGGGGACGATGAACAATTTCACCTTTGGCGACGACGCCCTGCAATATTACGAGACCATCGCGGGTGGCGCAGGGGCAGGGCCGGGCTTTGCGGGGGCAAGCGCGGTGCAGACGCACATGACGAATAGCCGCCTGACCGATCCCGAAGTTTTGGAAACGCGCTATCCTGTTCGCCTCGAGGAATTTTCGATCCGCAAGGGTTCCGGCGGGGCTGGCGAATGGGCAGGCGGGGATGGCGCAGTCCGGCGCGTCCGTTTCCTGAAGCCGATGCGCGCCAACATATTGAGCGATCATCGCCGCACCGCCCCGTTCGGGCTTGCAGGCGGCAGCGACGGCGCGACCGGCATCAACAGGATCGACCGCGCCGATGGCGGTATCGAATCCCGCCCCGGTGTCGGCAGCGCGGACATGTCTGCTGGCGATGTATTCACCATCGAAACGCCCGGCGGCGGCGGATACGGAGCGCCGCACTGATGCTCGCGCTGATCGGCCTGCCGATCCTCATCATCGGCTTCCTGCTGCGCTTCAACCCGTTGCTGATCGTCGTCGCAGCGGCGCTGGCGACCGGCCTTGCAGCGGGGGTCGATCTGCTCGCGGTGGTCGCGGCGTTCGGCAAGGCGTTCAACGACAGCCGCACGATCATGCTGCCCTGGCTGGTGCTGCCAGTGATCGGACTGCTCGAACGCCACGGGCTGCGCGCGCGGGGCCGTGCGCTGATCGAGCGCGCGCGCGGCGCGACGCTGGCGCGGCTGCTCGTGACTTACCTGTTTATTCGCCAAATCACCGCCGGGCTTGGCCTGATTTCGATCGCTGGACCGGCACAGACCGTCCGCCCGCTGCTCGCGCCGATGGCCGAAGCTGCCGCCCAGCCCCGCGACGATGACGAGACCGAAAGGGTCAAGGCGATGGCCGCCGCCACCGACACCGTCGGGCTGCTGTTCGGCGAGGACATGTTCCTCGCGATCGGCTCGATCTTGCTGATGCAGGGCATCCTTGCCGCGGAAGGGATCGAGCTGACTCCGTTGGAGCTCTCCGTCTGGGCGATCCCGCCCGCCATCGCCGCCTTCCTCATCCATGGCTTTCGTATCTGGTGGTTCCAGCGGAGGCTGAAGCGATGATCGGACTCGGCTTCGTCTATGCCGTCGCGGGCGCGCTGTTTGCGGCTTATGCAATCCTCTCCGTCGCGGACCGGCGCTGGCGCAACGGGCTGCTGTGGGGACTGCTGGCCATGTCGTTCTGGTTCGGCGACCGGCTGGGCGACGTTGGCAACGGCATACTCGTCGCCACGATCGTCCTTGTTGCCGTCCTCGGCCTCAGCCCGGCCAAGCCCGCGGAACTCGGCACGCCCAAGGGCGACGGGCTGTTCGGCGTGGCGCTGATCGTTCCGGCGATTGCGCTGGGCGGCACGCTTTACGCGCGCTGGTTTCCGGGGCTGATGGATCCCAAACAGGCGACGCTGATCAGCCTTGTCTTTGGGGTCATTGTCGCGTTGGTGGTTGCGTTCGTCTGGCTTCGTCCGAAGCCCCTGACGCCGATCAAGGAAGGGTTGCGGCTGATTGATACGATCGGTTCGATCACCCTGCTGCCGCCCTTGCTCGCGGCGCTGGGGGCGATCTTCACGCTCGCCAAGGTCGGCGCGATTGTCGGCGCCTTTGCCGGTGCGGTCTTACCAGCGGGCAGTCTGCTCCCCGCCGTCGTCGCTTATGCGGCGGGCATGTTCGTACTCACCGTCTTGATGGGCAATGCTTTCGCCGCCTTCCCGATCATGGCGACGGCGATCGGCATTCCGGTGCTGGTGCACCAGCATCATGGCAGCCCGGCGGTCGTCGCGGCGGTCGGGATGCTGTGCGGCTTTTGCGG
>JADMIO010941490.1_pt1 | contig 10962 bp, 11 predicted proteins | sample 8958161 | NCBI WGS metagenome assembly JADMIO01 (sample SAMN16585339, study PRJNA669376) | soil metagenome | isolation source: Crop rotation soil | place: USA: Cullars Rotation, Alabama | collected 2011 | reverse complement strand
GTCGCCGGGCAGCCGGTGGAAGTCGAGCATCGAGATCGCGCGCCCGCCGGCGGCGCCGCGCACGCGCACCAGCGCGTCGAGCGCCGAGAGCGCGACGCACATGTCGGAAGGATGCGTCGCCACGCAGTGCTCGCTCGCGCCGAAGATCGCGTGCTGACGGTTGTGGCCTTCGATCGCGGCGCAGCCCGATCCCGGCTCGCGCTTGTTGCACATCGTGAACGCCGGATCGTAGAAGTAATGACAGCGTGTGCGCTGGAGAATGTTACCGCCGACGGTCGCGGCATTGCGCAGCTGAGGCGTCGCGCCGGAGAGCAGCGCGCGCGCGAGCAGCGGATAGTGGCGGCGGATCAGCGGATGATCCGCGACGTCGCTGTTCCTCGCCAGCGCGCCGACGCGAACGCCGCCTTTCGGAAGCTCCTCGATGCCCGCGAGCGCGAGGCGGCTGATGTCGACGAGCGCCTGCGGCGTCTCGACGCCGCCTTTCATGAGATCGACGAGATTGGTGCCGCCGGCGAGATACTTCGCGCCGGGCATCGCCGCGGCGGCGATCGCGGCCTCGGCATCCGCGGCGCGTGTATAGGTGAACGGCTGCACGCTCAGGCGTCCTGCGGCGACGCGTCCGCAACGGCGCGCACGGCGGCGACGATGTTCGGATACGCGCCGCAGCGGCAGAGGTTGCCGCTCATGCGCTCGCGGATCTCGTCGTCGGTGAGCTCGAGGTCCGCTCCGAGGTGCGGCGTCACCGCGCTTGCCGCACCCGCGCGCGCTTCGTCGACGAGCGCGACGGCGGACACGATCTGCCCGGACGTGCAGTAACCGCACTGAAAGGCGTCGTGCTCGACGAACGCGGATTGCATCGGGTGCAGCGCGCTGCCGGCGAGCCCCTCGACGGTCGTCACCCGCTCGCCGTCGTGCGCCGCGGCGAGCGTGAGGCACGAATAGACGCGCCGGCCGTTCACGAGCACCGTGCACGCGCCGCACTGGCCGCGGTCGCAGCCTTTCTTGGCTCCGGTGAGACCGAGCTGATCGCGCAACGCCTCGAGCAGCGTGACGCGCGGATCGATGCGCAGGCTGCGCTCGGCGCCGTTCACCTTCAGCGTGACTTCGAGCACGCCGCCCTCGGGCGTAGCGCCTTCACTCATCGGCTCCTCCGGACGTGACGCGAGGCTTCCATTGTCGTGTCACGACGGTCGTTTGCAAGTGACATACCTCACACCGATTCACGCGAAGACGGCCCACAGGTCGAGCACCGCGTGCGACACCATCAGCGGGAAAAGCTGTCTCTTTCGCGCGTACCACCAGGCGTAGACCAGCCCGAGCGGCGCGACCGTGACGATCGCCGCAGGCCCCTGGTAAAGGTGATACAGGAGCCTCACGCCGGCGCTCAACGCGATCGCGAGCGATCGCCGCCGCGGGCCGACGACGGTCATCAGATAACCGCAGACGAACAGCTCCTCGAAGAAAGGGTTGAGGAGCGAAAGCGCTATCTTCGTGAGCGGTCGTGTGCCCTCGCCGACAAACGGCACATCGCTTTGCACCTCCGGCATTCCGAACGCGCTGGCGACGAACCACGTCGCGAACACCGCGCCGTAGGCGGCGACCGTCAGCACGAGCCCGTCGAGCGCGAGACGCCGCGACGCGGTCAGGCCGACGCGCTGCGCAGTCCACCCCCGCAGCGCGAGGAACGGCAGGAGCACCGCGAGCGCGAGGCTTTCGTAGCGGATCAACCACGCGAGATCGTCCTCGACGAACAGCGGTTCGGTGATCGGTACGTCGAACGAAGTGACCGAGACATACGAGAACCATCCGAACGCGCCGAGCATGACGATCGCGAACTCGACCGGCACGGGTATGCGCCGGACGAGCGCTGCGACGTGCTGCATGCGAGGCGCGGCCGCGTCGTGCTATTCCAGCACTTCCGCACCCTTGCGCAGCACCCGCCGCGCGAAGTAGTGGAAGGTCGCGCCCACCGCCTTGGGCTTGAGGCGGTAGTCGTGCGCTTCCTTCGCGAGCGCCGGCTCGAGCTCCCTGATCGGGCCGACGGCGCGCGCCAGGAGCTGCATGCGCGCCGCGCGCTCGATGAAGACCGACAGCACGAGCGCTTCCTCCATCGTCGCGCACGCGCAGAGCTGGCCGTGATGCGCGAGCAGGATCGAGCGCTTGTCGCCGAGCGCGTTGTGGATGATCTCGCCTTCCTCGTCGCCGATCGGCGGCCCCGGCCAGTGCGGCAGGAAAGCGCAGTCTTCGTAGAACATCGACGTGTCCATGTGCGCCGCGACGAGCGGCTCGCCGGTGAGCGAGAGCGCGGAGCAGTACGGCGGGTGCGTGTGGATGATCGCGTTCACCGTCGGACGATGGCGGTAGATCCAGAGGTGGAAGCGGTTCGACGGGTTGACCATGCCGTCGCCTTCGAGGAGGTTCAGGTCGTCGTCGACGAGCACGATGTTGCTCGCCTGCGCCTCGTCGAAGCCGAGGCCGAAGGAGAGCATCCAGTAGGTGCCGGGTTTCTCCGCGCGCGCGGTGATCTGACCCGCGAGGGCCGACTCGTGGCCTTCGTCCGCGAGGATGCGGCACGCGAGCGCGATCTTCTCTCGCAGGGTCCATTGGGGCGTGCGCAGGTGCCGGTTCATCTCCTGCGTGGTGCGGGCGTGGTAGGCCTCTTTGGGGCGGACGATGGGCATGCGTTCTCCTCAGGTCTGAACCTGGGTCAGACCGCAGGTACGAAAACCGGGTCTGACCCGAACAAAACCGGGTCTGACCCCGAAACGCCGGGGTCAGGCCCCTCTCTTACTCCACTCGCGCGCCGGCTTCCTTCGCCGTGCGGCTCCACTTCACGAGCTCCTTGCGCACGAAGTCGTCGAGCTCGGCGGGCGTGGTACCGAGCACTTCGGTGCCGAGGCCCTGAAAGCGCTCCTTCACGTCCGGCAGCTTGAGGCACTTCACGATCTCGGCGTTGACGCGCGCGACGATCGGCCTGGGCGTGCCGGCCGGCGCGTAGAAGCCGTACCAGTTCTCGGCGACGATGCCGGGGAAGCCCAGCTCGACCGTCGTCGGCAGCTCGGGCATCACCGAGGAGCGCTGCGTGCTCGTCACCGCGAGACCCCGGACCTTTCCCGATTTGATGTGCGGGCCGAGCGCGAGCATGGTCTCGAACGCCGCGGAGATCTGGCCGCCGGCGAGGCTCGCGACGGTCGGGCCGCCGCCCTTGAAGGGCACGTGCGTCATCTGGATGCCGGCCTGGCGCTTGAGCAGCTCTCCGGCGAGGTGGAACACCGTGCCGTTGCCGGCCGAGCCGAAGCTGAGCTCGCCGGGCTTGCTCTTCGCGTAAGCGATGAGCTCCTTCAGCGTCTTCGCCGGCACCGACGGATGTGTGGCGAGCACGATGGTCGCGGACGCAGCGAGCGTGATCGGCGTGAAATCCTTCAGCGTGTCGTACGGCAGCTTCGAATAGATGCTCGGGTTGATGACGTGGCTCGTCGGCGCCATGAGCAGCGTGTAACCGTCGGGAAGCGCGTGCGCGACGATCTCGGTGCCGATGATGCCGCCCGCGCCGCCGCGGTTGTCGACGACGACCTGCTGGGCCATCGCGTCGCCGATCTTCTGCGCGACGACACGGCCGATGATGTCGGTGCCGCCGCCCGGCGGATACGGCACGACCAGCCGCACCGGCCGCACGGGATACGACTGCGCGAGCGATGCGGTTGCCGTCACGACGAGTGCTGCTGCCAGGGTGCGCGCGATCATCGTATTACTCCGCGCGCATGCCGCGCTCTCTGATGACCTTTCCATACTTCTGCGCCTCGCTCTTCAGATGCGCCGTGAGCTCCTCCGGCGTGCTCGCGATCACGTCGAGGCCGCGGTCGGCGAAGCGCTGCGTCTCTAACGGTGCGCGCAGCATCGCGCGCAGCCTGTCGCTCAGCAACCCGACGACCGCCGGCGGCGTCGCTTTCGGCGCGACGATCGCGTGCCACGTGGTGAAGAGGTAGCCGGGGACGGTCTCGGCGATGGTGGGCACCTCGGGCATGATGCGCTCGCGCTTCTGCGCCGTCACGCCGAGCGCGCGCAGGCGCTTCGCCTGGATGAACGGAAACGTCTCCGGCACGCTCGAGAACGTGATCTCGGTCTCGCCCGCCATCGTCGCGGTGACCGCCGGAGCCCCGCCCTTGAACTGCACCGCGACGAGGTTGGTCTTAGCGAGATAGTTGAAGAGCTCGCCCGAGATGTGTGGGTTGGTCGCGACACCCGCCGAGCCGTAGTTGAGCTTGCCGGGCCGCGAGTTCGCGAGCGCGATCAGCTCCTTCACGCTGTGCACCGGCAGCGACGGGTGGACCGTCAGCACCGACGCCGACGACGAGATCAGCGAGATCGGCGCGAAATCGGCGATCGGGTCATACGGGACGCGGCTGTACAGGAACTGGTTGGTGACGAAAGGCAGCGTGTTCACGAGCAGCGTATAGCCGTCGGGCGGCGAGTTCTTCGCGACCTCGCAGCCGATGTTGCCGGAAGCGCCGCTGCGGTTATCGACGACGATCTGCTGGCCGAGCGGCTTGGCGAGATCGTTGGCGACGATGCGCGCGACGAGGTCGACGCTGCCGCCCGGCGGAAACGGCGCGATGATGCGGATCGGCTTGGCGGGATAGCTCTGCGCGTGACCCAGCGTCGCGGTGGCGGCGAGCGCGACGAAAACGGCTGTTCTCCTCATGTCCTCCTCCTCGTAGGCGCCGACGTAGAATAGCCCAAGCCGCTCCCCACTTATCATCTATCACTCGTCATTTATCACGGATATGGACACCGCTACCGCTTCACTGATCCGTTACCGCATGTTCATCGGCGGCGAATGGGTCGACGCCGCTTCCGGCGCGACTTTCGAAACTTCCAATCCCTACACCGGCAAGCCGTGGGCGCTCGTGCCGCGCGCGGGCCCCGAAGACGTCGACCGCGCGGTGCAGGCCGCGCACAAGGCGTTCACGCAGGGCGACTGGCCGAAGCTCACCGCGACCCAGCGCGGCGCGCTACTGCGCAGGCTCGCCGACCTGATCGGTCCGAAGGCGCGCCAGCTCGCGGAGATCGAGGTCCGCGACAACGGCAAGCTCATCTCGGAGATGGCCGCGCAGACCGCGTACATGGCGCAGTGGTATTACTACTACGGCGGGCTCGCCGACAAGGTCGAAGGATCGGTGCTGCCGACCGACAAGGCGGACGTGTTCAACTACACGCGGTACGAGCCGCTGGGGGTCGTCGCCGCGCTCGTGCCGTGGAACTCGCCGCTGCTGCTCACCGCATGGAAGCTCGCGCCGGCGCTCGCGGCGGGCAACACCGTCGTCGTCAAGCCGTCGGAGTTCACGTCGGCGTCGCTGCTGGAATTCATGAAGCTGGTCGAGGAAGCGGGCTTCCCGCCGGGCGTGGTCAACGTCGTCACCGGCTTCGGGCCCGAGACCGGCGCGCCGCTCGTCGAGCACCCGCTCGTCGCAAAGATCACCTTCACCGGCTCCGACGCGACGGGCCAGCGCATCTACGAGACCGCCGCGAAAGGCCTCAAGCGCGTGAGCATGGAGCTCGGCGGCAAGTCGCCGAACATCGTCTTCGAGGACGCGGACGTCGACAATGCGGTCAAGGGCGCGATCTCCGGCATCTTCGCGGCAACCGGCCAGACGTGCATCGCCGGATCGCGGCTCCTCGTGCAGCGATCGATTCACGACGAGTTCGTCGAGAAGCTCGTCGCGTTCGCCAAGAGCGCGAAGATGGGCGACCCGATGAGCACCGAGACTCAGGTCGGCCCGATCACGACGCCGCCGCAATTCAAGAAGGTGCTCGACTACATCGACATCGCGAAAGGCGAGGGCGCCACCGCCGCGCTCGGCGGCGCGAAGGCGAACGGTTTCGGCGACGGCTGGTTCGTGCAGCCGACGATCTTCACCGGCGTGAACAACACGATGCGCATCGCGCAGGAAGAGGTGTTCGGGCCGGTGCTGTCGGTGATCCCGTTCGAGGACGAGGAGGACGCGATCCGCATCGGCAACGGCGTCGTCTACGGCCTCGCCGCCGGCGTGTGGACGCAGAACATCAAGCGCGCGCTCACCATGGCCAACCGCCTCCAGGCCGGCACGGTGTGGATCAACACCTATCGCGCGGTCAGCTTCATGTCGCCGTTCGGCGGCTACAAGAGAAGCGGCATCGGTCGCGAGAGCGGTCAGGAGATGATCAAGGAGTATCTGCAGGCGAAAAGCGTGTGGATCTCGACGGCGACGGAGGTGCCGAATCCGTTCGTGATGCGTTAGGACATGACGGATGACCCGTGACGGGTAAAGCGTGACGGACGAACGGTTGAGACCGCTTCGTCATTCCCGCGAAAGCGGGAATCCATTTTGGCTTTGCCCGCCAAAAATGGATTCCCGATAGCTCCCGCTACCGCGGGTCGGGAATGACGACGATCCCGATCACCCTATCCGCAACTCCGCGCGCATATCCGCGATCGCCTGGTTCTTGGTGCGCTTGATCCAGCGCTTCCTCTTGCCGATCGCTTCGTTTTCGACCTCCGGCACGACCTTCATCGCGACGAACACCGGGCCGGGACCGCTCATGATCTCCGGCAGCGCCTTGCCGAACGCCTCGAGATCGGTGAACGCGTAAGCGCGCGGGTAGCCGGCGCCCTTGGCGAGCAGGTCGTACTGGACGTTCTTCGCGTTCGGCACCGGTTGGCCACCCGTCGTGCCGTAGCACTCGTTGTCGAGCATGAAGTGATAGAAGTTCGCCGGCTTCTGCTCGGCGACGGTCATCAGCACGCCGAGACTCATCTGGAGGTCGCCCTCCGAATCGAAGAGCACGACCTTGCGCTGCGGCAGGGCCATCGCGAGGCCGAGCGCGAATCCGCAGTGGCCGCCCATCGCCGGGTCGCCGAGCGGCACGTCCATCGGGCCTTCGCTGATGTTGATCCAGTGGCGTCCGCCGCGTCCGGGGACGACGATCGCGTCGCCGCGGTATTTCGCGAACAGCTTGAGCGCGTCTGCAGTGTTGAACATGTGCCTTCCCCCTTATTTCGCGACGAAGCCGTGGTACTCGTCTCCGACGAGCACGGCGACCGGCCGATTGGTCTTCTTCGCCTCTTCGAACGCAACGCCGATCCGCGACGAGTCGGCGTCGCTTTCGATGAGGTAATAGTTGATGTTGAACGCGTTGAGGAAGCGCTCGGTGTAAACGGCCGCGGTGTCGGTCGTGACGCCGTGCCGCGTCCAGCCGCGCAGGCCCACCATCAGCACCACCGGAACGTCGAGCCCGAGCAGCCAGCCGCGGATCGAGTCGCCGGACTCCATGAGGCCGGTGTTCTGGATGAGGATCAGCGGCTTTGCGCCGCCCGCGTGCAGGCCCGCGGCGATCGACGCCGCGAGACCTTCGCGCGGCACCGCGACGAGCGTGATCGTCGGCTCGGCCTGCATGAGCAGGTACAGCCAGTTCGTCTCGCTGTCGGGCAGCCACACGACGTGGGTGATGCCCTGCTTCTTCATCTCGCGCAATACGGTTTCGGGACTGAGGTGCGTTGCTACGACGGAATCGTTCATTTCAACTTCTCCTCTGAGTCGCAGCGGCCGCGAGGCCGCCTAAGGAAAGGAGGTTCAAGGAGGGAAATCCCGGTTTCCCTCTGTGGCGTCCGCGCCTTTTTTGCGTGAGCAAAGCTCACGCAAAGATGTACTGGCCCCCGTTGACGTGAAGGGTCTGACCGGTGATGAATCCGCCGCCGGGACCGCACAGGAATCTGACGGTGGCCGCGATCTCGTCGGGCTCGCCCCAGCGCCCGAGGGGTATCTTGCCTTTGGGTGAATCCTTCGGCGGGCGGTACGCCGGCCGCGTCGTGTTCATGTTGCCGGGCGAGACGCAGTTCACGCGGATGTTGTATTCGGCGAGCTCTTTCGCGAGCGAGCGCGTGAGACCGACGAGACCGTTCTTGGCCGCGGAGCTGCTCGCCTTGCCGATCGCGCCGGACAGCGCATTGTCCCCGCCGAGGGTGACGATGTTGCCGCCGCCGGACTCGATCATCGACGGCAGCACGGCCTTGATGCAATGGAACGAGCCGTCCAGCGAGATGCTCATGATCTCGCGCCACTGCTCGAAGGTCATGTCGCGGAACGGCACTTCGCGCCGGATCGATGCGTTGAGGACCAGGATGTCGATGCGGCCGAAGCGCTCGAGGACGCGCTCGACCATGTCCCGGACGGCCGCGGCGTCCGCGACGTCCGCCATGCAGGTCTGCGCCTGACCCCCGGCGTGGCGGATGTGGTCGACGACGCCGTCCGCCTGCTCGCGCGAGTTGCAGGTGTTGACTGCGACCGCGGCGCCCGCGTCGGCCAGAGCGAGGGAGATCGAGCGGCCGATGTTGAGCGCGCCGCCGGTCACGAGGGCGACCTTCCCGGCGAGCTCGCGCGCGGCACTTTGCCCGCCGGACCGCGCCGTTTCGATTACAGCGTCATTGCCCATGTGCCGTCCTGCCCCCGGATGCGTCTTGTCCGGCCGATGGTAGCAGAGGCGGCGGCGCCGCACCGGGGCCGCCAATTATTGATCGGTATGGATTATTTCCAGGAGCCGGGGGGTCCCGACCCTTCCCTCCAGCGCCGGTTGTAATAGACTAGGGAGGCGCGGCACTCAATCAAAAGCTGAAGCGGAGGGACAGTCGTGAAGATCCTGATCGTAGACGATCATCCACTCATACGCGAGGCGATGCGATCGGTGCTCAAGCAGCTCGATGACGGCATCGAAGTCCTCGAAGCGGGCACGTGCGAAGAAGCGCTCTCGACCGCTGCGCGCGAACCCGACCTGGCGCTGGTGCTGCTCGACCTGCGCCTCCCCGGCACCAGCGGCCTCGAGGGTCTGCAGGTGCTGCGCGACAAGCATCCGAGCATCCCTGTCGTCGTGCTCTCGGCGTCCGAAGACCGCAGCGAAGTCATGCGCGCGATCGACCTCGGCGCGATGGGCTTCATTCCCAAGACACAGCCGAGCGGCGTCATGATCGGCGCGCTGAAGGTCGTGCTCTCGGGCGGCGTCTACCTGCCCGCGGACGTGATGTCGCAGCAACCGCTGACCCCGCCTTCGCCGGCGACCGGCGAGAGCGAAGGCATCTACGACCCGAAGGCTCAGGGCGCCGAGCTCGGCCTCACGCCGCGTCAGGCCGAAGTGCTGTCGCTGCTGATCCAGGGCAAGCCGAACAAGGTGATCTGCCGCGACCTCAATCTGGCCGAAGGCACGGTGAAGATCCACGTGGCCGCGATCCTGAAGGCGCTCGGCGTCATGAACCGCACGCAGGCGGTGGTGGCGGTGAGCCGCATGGGATTGAAGCTCGGGCCGCTGCGTCCGCGGCCGGGCGCTCAGCCTCCCGGTCCGCCCGGTGCGGGACCGTCCGCGGTACGCCTCGTGCGGCCCGGAACCTGACCGACCGACAGCCATTCGGCCGCGGCGGCGCCTGCCGCGCGGCCGGTCGCGAAGCACGCCGTGAGCAGATAGCCGCCGGTCGGCGCTTCCCAGTCGAGCATCTCCCCGGCGCAGAAGACACCGGGCATCCCGCGCACCTCCAGCCTCTCGTCCACCCCTTCGAATGCGACCCCGCCCGCGGTGCTGATCGCCTCGGCGAGCGGGCGCGGCCGCACGAGCTCGAGCGGCAGGCGCTTGATCGCGCCGGCGAGGCGCACCGGGTCGGCGACGGCGTCTGCCGACAGCACCTCGCGCAGCAAACCCATCTTCACGCCTTTCAGGCCGGTGCGGCTTTGCACGTGGCTCGACAGCGAGCGCGAGCCGCGCGGGCGCGCGAGCTCGCGCACGAGCCACGCCTCCTCGCGATCGGGCGCGAGGTCGAGCACGAGCGTGGCGGCGCCGTCGCGTGCGATCGCGTCGCGCAGCGGCGCCGACAGCGCGTAGACGAGCCCGCCTTCGACGCCTGCCGCGGTCACGATGAGCTCCCCCTGCCGCCTGACGGCGCCGAAGGTCGCGACGACCGACTTCAGCGGCGAGCCGGCGTAGCGCTCGCGGAAATGAGCCGTCCAGTCGGCGTCGAAGCCGCAGTTCGCGGGCTCGAGCGGGCGGATCCCGACGCCGCGTCGCCGGAGGACGTCGACCCACGCGGCATCTGAGCCGAGCTGCGGCCAGCTCCCGCCGCCGAGCGCGAGTACGACGGCGTCGGCGCGACGCGCGATTTCACCGTCAGGGGTCGCGAACGCGAGCGCATCCGAATCGTTCCAGCCGAGCCAGCGGTGGCGCACGTGCATCTTCACGCCGGACGCGCGCAGCCGATGCAGCCACGCGCGAAGCAGCGGCGCGGCTTTCATCTCGTTCGGGAAGACGCGTCCCGAAGTGCCGACGAACGTCTCGACGCCGAGGCCGTGCACCCACGCGCGCAACGCGTCGGCGCCGAACGCGTCGAGCATCGGCTCGAGCGCGGCGCGGCGCTCGCCGTAGCGCGCGTAAAACGCATCGCGCGGCTCGCTGTGCGTGATGTTGAGCCCGCCCTTGCCCGCCATGAGGAGCTTGCGTCCGACCGAGGGCATGCGGTCATAGACGTCGACCGCGATGCCGGCTGCGGCGAGCACTTCCGCCGCCATGAGGCCCGCGGGTCCCGCGCCGATGACTGCTGCTGTCGAGTTCAAAAGCAATTACCGCAAAGGACGCAATGGAAAAGCCAAGCCGATCGTTGCCGGGAACGCGGTGACGTGGCAATCGCATTGCGAGTGCACACCGGGCGCCCGGGATCGCTTCGTCGCGGCGCTCCTCGCGATGACAATCCTTTGCGTCCTTGCGTCCTTTGCGGTCAAAAACGCCTTTCAAGGTCGTATAAAATGCAAGTCTTCCGTCGATTACGCCGCGCTGCTCCCGCAGCGCTACCGCATGACTTCCCGCACACCCCCCGATCTCACGCGCCTCCTGGCGCCGCGAGCGGTCGCTATTGTAGGCGCGACCGAAGACACGACCCGCTTCGGCGGGCGC
>JADMIO013065037.1_pt1 | contig 10963 bp, 10 predicted proteins | sample 8958161 | NCBI WGS metagenome assembly JADMIO01 (sample SAMN16585339, study PRJNA669376) | soil metagenome | isolation source: Crop rotation soil | place: USA: Cullars Rotation, Alabama | collected 2011 | reverse complement strand
ATCGCCATGCGGATTTCATTAATCGCTTTGATGCGATCATCTTCCGGCAAGCTGGCGAGAAATTGCGTTAAATCCTGCGTTAATCGTTGTTGCATAGTATCCCCCATTCCTGACGTTTTCCTTTTATCCGTTCGTTATAACGCTGATAGTTCTTCGATTTTGTGGGGCTAAATGATAATGCCCGACACCAGTAATCGTTATTGAGTAAAACTTTGCATATCCGCCGCCAGGAGGGGATATCTTTCGCGCCAATGTCCCCTTGCTGGGTTTGTGGAACCTCGATGCCTTTTTTCTGATACCAGTGCAAATAAATGGCGATTTTATTGCGGTAATGCTCAGCTGTTTTTTCCGGCATGCTATTGAGCAGCAATAATGCATATTCTTGCCAGTCTAAATGTTCTGGCTTGAGGATTTTCCGATGCCCATAGAAATGATTGTCATGTCCGGCGTAAATGCCGCCACTTTTTACCCCGCTGACTCGTGCGCACATAGCAGCCCAGCGATCCGGTTCGATAACGTGATAGAGCCATAATCCTTGTCGTTGCTCCGGGCCAAAAGGTTCGCAAATTCGCATATGACGCAGAGGAACGCCTGCCTGATACATTAGGTTATACAGTGGGTTGCAGAGACTTTGATGATTTGCATACCAGGTCCAGATATCAGCCACTTTCCAGTCGTAAATGGGGTAAATGTACCAGCTATGACCGCCTGGTGCGGCCGTAGTCCAGGGTTTATCGTCGGCAAAACGTTGTTTATTTAAACTGGCGATGGCGACAAAACGGTTGTAGGACTCATCCGCACGGATGCCGATCATCATCGCCGCCGGACGTTTTTGTGAAAACCATTCGGCAAACTCACGTACAAATTGTTCGAAGGTCATGCCTGGCTGGTAAAAGCAGAAAAAGTCAGGGTCGGTTATCGCATCTTGGGGAGGTTGACGTACCCATTCGACATCAGGTTCCCAGCACTGCCATTCGGGTTGGTATTGTGAAAGGGAATTTTGCGTCGTAAGCGGGAGCGCAACCCAGTAAAACTCTTCGATGACATCGGTGTACAACTCGCGCAGGGACTGAACATAGTTAATGGTGCAAGAGAATTGCGCCTCCCAGTCGATAAACAAAACGCAGATTTTTTTGCCCATTTGTCGGGCAAGTTCGGCTGTCAGATGCAGCATTAAACCAGAGTCTTTGCCGCCAGAAAATGAGACTCAAACTCGGGGTAGGGTGTTGAGTGTCCAGGTAATACGCTCTCGTGCAGCTTCCAGAATATTGAGCGGAAGAGGAATTTTATAAATAGACATCTGAAGACGCTCTCTGAACGTTACAGGGTGATCAGTGAGATAAGTCTGTTAATTATAAAGTAAACACTGTAAAGCAGAGTGTTTTATTTTTCATTCGCGCTGTGAATAAATAGATGAAAGTTATAGTAGCTGTCTGTAGTTATATATCAAAAACTCTCATTTAGACGGTCAATAAATCGGGAGAACACCAAATTATTTAAAGAAGATTTATTATAGGAAATGTAAAGCTTTATTGAAGGTAACGGATGTTCTAGTTTTATCTCTTTTAAGTTAAGAAAGTCACGGTAGGAATTATAAAGTTCATAGGGGACTATTCCCAGTAAATCTGTAACTGCAATGCTATTAATGATTGTCAGCAAAGAGGAACCACGAAATGAGATTTTGCGATTCATAAATCTCTCGTCTATTTCCATTTGAATATCATCAACCCCTGCTGATTTAGATATTAATTGGGTGAACTCTTCTGCCATAATTTGTTCATAAGTGCTATTGTCAGTAATTCGTGGATGCCTATTACTACAAATTAGAGTATTGCGAATCGTATGCAATGGCATGCAAATGACGGAACGGCTGATCACTGGCATTTGGGTGATCACCAGATCGGCTTTGCGGTGAACCAACAGTTCTTCAGCATTCTCTGCTGACATGAGGATATCATGGCACTCAATCTCGACAGAGGAATCTTGCCGTAGGCAGCGGATCAGCATACTATTATTAGAGCAAGAAATGAGCTGAGGGCCGTAGATAATAAAGTTTTTCTTTAGTTCGGACTTATTGACTATATTAATTGTTTGTTCAAGGCCTCTGAGATTTTTCTCAAGATGGTGATGCAGATTTAACCCTGTTGTCGTCGGCGCGATACCTTTTCCTGAGCGAATGAATAAAGGGTCATTAAATTGCGCACGTAAGCGTTGTAACGACTGGCTCACGGCTGATGGGGTGATATATAGTGATTCAGCAGCTTTGCTAATGCTTAAATGCTGGTAAATACACTCAAATATGACAAGAAGATTTAAGTCGAACTTTTTCAAGTCGTAGAGATTGGCCATACACTACTCCGGTTATATTTTTCTTCCATGATATATTCACTTAATCAATGTTTTTTGCGTATATATTTTTATTGATTATGTTTTTTTGCTTAACTCAGGATTAAGTTTTTCTAAAATAGCACAGCCACTTAGGGCAGAGCGAGCAATTCATGCTTTTTTAGGATGGTTGAAAAGCAGGGATATAGTTCAACCATCCATGAATTACCTTTTATTTATTCCCCATAATGATATTAAGCGTTTTCTGATCGGGCAACCCCACGGCCTGTTGTAGCGTATTTTCCTTACTCATGTAATAGATAGCCGGCGTGACATTTGCCCCCAGATCGTCCATCAGTTTCTCATTGTCACTTAACACTTTCATTTGCTCTGTACTTACGTTTGCAGGCACGTTTAGCTTAAGCTTGCCACCAGAGGCTTCATATTGTTGCCAGGTTTTTGCGGGATCTTTGGAGGCAAGAATTGCCGCTGCTGTCGCCGGGCTTTCTGGCTTGATAACCCCAACCAACAATGTTCTTAATTGCACTTTGCCAGAATCTACCCACGGGCGCGCCTGCTGCCAGAACTGTTTACAATATGGGCAGAACGGATCGGCGAAGACGTAGACAATGACCGGCGCATCTTTTTTACCGTCGAGGAGCCAGTGGGATTGTTCCATCCGTTGCCACATTTCGCGTCCGGCTGGTGCGTAAATTTCTTTTTCGATAAGTGTGTTACTCAGGTTTTCACCTTTCTCGTTGTACATGTAACCAGAGATAGCGTGCTTACCATCTGGAGTCAGGTAGATGGTGACGCCCATATCCTGATACTTTCCGAGATAACCTTTCATTCCTCCGGGGGCATCGAATGTTTTGATGATTGTAATGCCCTGTTTTTCAATCGCTTTTACTGGAGCAGGAAGTTCCTCTGCGAAGGCGATTGCAGGAAGCAGAGCCAGTAAAAGTATCTTTTTTAACATTAATTTGTCCTTTTCAGTCAGTGCAAAAGTCGAGTAAAAGGCATAACCTATCACTGTCATAGGTAAGAGCTTAGATCAGGTGATTGCCCTTTGTTTATGAGGGTGTTGTAATCCATGTCGTTGTTGCATTTGTAAGGGCAACACCTCAGCCTGCAGGCAGGCACTGAAGATACCAAAGGGTAGTTCAGATTACACGGTCACCTGGAAAGGGGGCCATTTTACTTTTTATCGCCGCTGGCGGTGCAAAGTTCACAAAGTTGTCTTACGAAGGTTGTAAGGTAAAACTTATCGATTTGATAATGGAAACGCATTAGCCGAATCGGCAAAAATTGGTTACCTTACATCTCATCGAAAACACGGAGGAAGTATAGATGTCCTTGATTAACACCAAAATTAAACCTTTTAAAAACCAGGCATTCAAAAACGGCGAATTCATCGAAATCACCGAAAAAGATACCGAAGGCCGCTGGAGCGTCTTCTTCTTCTACCCGGCTGACTTTACTTTCGTATGCCCGACCGAACTGGGTGACGTTGCTGACCACTACGAAGAACTGCAGAAACTGGGCGTAGACGTATACGCAGTATCTACCGATACTCACTTCACCCACAAAGCATGGCACAGCAGCTCTGAAACCATCGCTAAAATCAAATATGCGATGATCGGCGACCCGACTGGCGCCCTGACCCGTAACTTCGACAACATGCGTGAAGATGAAGGTCTGGCTGACCGTGCGACCTTCGTTGTTGACCCGCAGGGTATCATCCAGGCAATCGAAGTTACCGCTGAAGGCATTGGCCGTGACGCGTCTGACCTGCTGCGTAAAATCAAAGCAGCACAGTACGTAGCTTCTCACCCAGGTGAAGTTTGCCCGGCTAAATGGAAAGAAGGTGAAGCAACTCTGGCTCCGTCTCTGGACCTGGTTGGTAAAATCTAAATTTCCTTCGTCTTTCACGCCATAGCGGCGTTGGCGTCGCCCGCTCACCCCGGTCACTTACTTGTGTAAGCTCCCGGGGATTCACAGGCTAGCCGCCTTGCTCTGACGCGAAATACTTCGGAAATTCACCTAATTCTTCGGGTGCTGCGGCACCCGATTTTCTTCCCCGCACCATGATGCAAGCTGCATCCAGGTAGCCGCAGAGGCCGCTTGCATGATGATGTTTAAAGCCCAGGAGATAAACATGCTCGACACAAATATGAAAACTCAACTCAAGGCTTACCTTGAGAAATTGACCAAGCCTGTTGAGTTAATTGCCACGCTGGATGACAGCGCTAAATCGGCAGAAATCAAGGAACTGTTGGCTGAAATCGCAGAACTGTCAGACAAAGTCACCTTTAAAGAAGATAACAGCTTGCCGGTGCGTAAGCCGTCTTTCCTGATCACCAACCCAGGTTCCAACCAGGGGCCACGTTTTGCAGGCTCCCCGCTGGGCCACGAGTTCACCTCGCTGGTACTGGCGTTGCTGTGGACCGGTGGTCATCCGTCGAAAGAAGCGCAGTCTCTGCTGGAGCAGATTCGCCATATTGACGGTGATTTTGAATTCGAAACCTATTACTCGCTCTCTTGCCACAACTGCCCGGACGTGGTGCAGGCGCTGAACCTGATGAGCGTACTGAACCCGCGCATCAAGCACACTGCAATTGACGGCGGCACCTTCCAGAACGAAATCACCGATCGCAACGTGATGGGCGTTCCGGCAGTGTTCGTAAACGGGAAAGAGTTTGGTCAGGGCCGCATGACGTTGACTGAAATCGTTGCCAAAATTGATACTGGCGCGGAAAAACGTGCGGCAGAAGAGCTGAACAAGCGTGATGCTTATGACGTATTAATCGTCGGTTCCGGCCCGGCGGGTGCAGCGGCAGCAATTTACTCCGCACGTAAAGGCATCCGTACCGGTCTGATGGGCGAACGTTTTGGTGGTCAGATCCTCGATACCGTTGATATCGAAAACTACATTTCTGTACCGAAGACTGAAGGGCAGAAGCTGGCAGGCGCACTGAAAGTTCACGTTGATGAATACGACGTTGATGTGATCGACAGCCAGAGCGCCAGCAAACTGATCCCAGCAGCAGTTGAAGGTGGTCTGCATCAGATTGAAACAGCTTCTGGCGCGGTACTGAAAGCACGCAGCATTATCGTGGCGACCGGTGCAAAATGGCGCAACATGAACGTTCCGGGCGAAGATCAGTATCGCACCAAAGGCGTGACCTACTGCCCGCACTGCGACGGCCCGCTGTTTAAAGGTAAACGCGTAGCGGTTATCGGCGGCGGTAACTCCGGCGTGGAAGCGGCAATTGACCTGGCGGGTATCGTTGAGCACGTAACGCTGCTGGAATTTGCGCCAGAAATGAAAGCCGACCAGGTTCTGCAGGACAAACTGCGCAGCCTGAAAAACGTCGACATTATTCTGAATGCGCAAACCACGGAAGTGAAAGGCGACGGCAGCAAAGTCGTTGGTCTGGAATATCGAGATCGTGTCAGCGGCGATATTCACAACATCGAACTGGCCGGTATTTTCGTCCAGATTGGTCTGCTGCCGAACACCAACTGGCTCGAAGGCGCAGTCGAACGTAACCGCATGGGCGAGATTATCATTGATGCGAAATGCGAAACCAACGTGAAAGGCGTGTTCGCAGCGGGTGACTGTACGACGGTTCCGTACAAGCAGATCATCATCGCCACTGGCGAAGGTGCCAAAGCCTCTCTGAGTGCTTTTGACTACCTGATTCGCACCAAAACTGCATAAGAAGAAGTAAGATTCACCTGCAATTGCTTAGCCGCCGGGGTCAAACCTGGCGGCTTTTTTATGGCATTAAAAAGCCCCGCCGGGATGGCTCCGGGCAGGGCGGGATACTTATTCTGGCAATTAACGCACAACCAGCACCGGCAGATTGGCGTGGCGGATCACGCTCGAGGCGTTAGAACCTAACAGATGGGTCGAAATCGATGGGTTGCGAGAACCAATAACTACAACATCAGCCCCCAGTTCTTCTGCCAACTCATTGACTTCATCCCGCACGCTACCAAAACGGACATGTTGTTTAATGCGGGAAGGATCGATGGTGAAGTGGCTGACCATCGTTTGCAGACGTTCTTGTGCTTCATGTTGCAGATGCTCTTCAAAACGACGCACATCAGCGGCAAAACGGTGCAGGCTCAGGCTGGCTGACCCGGGTAGTACGTGAAGTAGATGAATAACTCCGTCATCCTGGGCGAGGAATTCAGCGTGGCGAACAGCTTTGTCGCTCAATTCCATTTCAAATACATCAACTGGCATAATGATTGTCTTATACATAACCCTTTCTCCCTGTTAATCATGAACAAATCATTCGCCATGATTATAATATTTATCCCTGATATTTGTCTGGTTCTTTTTCCTTACGAACTGTTTCTGTGATGAATATATTCTCACTGAACACCAGGAATTCTCCCAAAACCTGTGGTACCGCCCGTTTTCCCGCTGTGATAGCTACCCTTAAAGACTGACTCTTTTTTGAACTGTCTCTGGAGGTTGCATGAAAGCATTGACTTATCACGGCCCACATCACGTTCAGGTAGAAAATGTTCCCGATCCGGGCGTTGAACAGGCAGATGATATTATTCTGCGTATTACGGCAACGGCGATCTGTGGCTCTGACCTCCATCTTTATCGAGGCAAAATACCTCAGGTTAAACATGGCGATATTTTTGGTCATGAATTTATGGGGGAAGTAGTTGAAACCGGAAAGGACGTAAAAAATTTGCAAAAAGGCGACCGAGTGGTAATTCCGTTCGTCATTGCTTGTGGCGACTGTTTTTTCTGTCGATTGCAACAATATGCCGCCTGCGAAAATACCAATGCGGGTAAAGGCGCTGCGCTCAATAAAAAACAGATACCAGCTCCAGCGGCATTGTTTGGTTATAGTCACCTGTATGGCGGCGTTCCTGGTGGGCAGGCGGAATATGTACGCGTCCCTAAAGGGAATGTGGGGCCGTTTAAAGTACCGCCTTTGCTTTCAGATGATAAAGCGCTTTTCCTTTCTGATATTCTGCCAACGGCATGGCAGGCAGCAAAAAATGCGCAGATCCAACAAGGTTCAAGCGTTGCAGTCTATGGTGCTGGTCCTGTGGGATTGTTGACAATCGCCTGTGCACGGTTGCTCGGTGCGGAACAGATTTTTGTTGTTGATCATCATCCCTACCGCTTGCATTTCGCCGCCGACCGCTACGGCGCGATCCCGATTAATTTTGATGAAGACAGCGATCCGGCACAGTCAATTATTGAACAAACGGCAGGTCACCGGGGCGTGGATGCAGTAATAGACGCCGTCGGTTTTGAAGCGAAAGGCAGCACCACGGAAACGGTGCTGACTAACCTGAAACTGGAGGGCAGCAGCGGTAAAGCGTTGCGTCAGTGTATTGCGGCGGTCAGGCGTGGCGGCATTGTTAGCGTACCGGGCGTCTACGCTGGATTTATTCACGGTTTCCTGTTTGGCGACGCCTTTGATAAAGGGTTGTCGTTTAAAATGGGACAGACCCACGTTCACGCATGGCTGGGAGAATTATTACCGTTAATTGAGAAAGGATTACTGAAACCAGAAGAAATTGTTACCCACTATATGCCGTTTGAAGAGGCCGCCCGGGGATATGAGATTTTCGAAAAACGTGAAGAGGAGTGCCGTAAGGTGATTCTGGTACCCGGTGCACAAAGCGCAGAGGCGGCGCAGAAGGCGGTTTCAGGTCTGGTGAATGCGATGCCGGGGGGAACAATATGATCGTCAGGAGTGGTTTTCGAGGTAAAGGACAGCCATGACGATAATCGCCGCCATAATCAGAAATCCTATCAGGATGTAAAATGCTTCTGCCATGGTTATTCCCACAAACGAAACGGAATAATTTTGCAGCAAAAGTGAACAGTGAGAACCAGGAAAAATTGCTGATTTTGCGTAAAGAGGATGCGAGTGCATCCTCTGGGCAAAGCGAGTTATCGCTTGTGCAGATGGGATTAAAGCAGGTAGTCGCCAGCAGCTTCTGGCTGGTATTCGAGTTCCAGCACTTCAAGGTGGGTTGCAACGCCGCCCGGAAGTTCCCAGTGAATGGAATCGCCAACGCGCAGCCCCAGCAGTGCGGCACCTACCGGAGCCATAACGGAAAGCTGAGTATTGCTATCGGTCATTTTTGCCGGATACACCAGCGTGCGCACACGCACTTCGCCATCGCTAAGATTGCGGAATTTAACCCGGCTGTTCATTGTCACCACGTCGTGTGGCATCTCTTCTGGCGAACACATTTGGGCGCGATCCAACTCTGCGTTTAACGCGTCGGCGATTGGCAAACCAGCATAGGCGGGTTGCTCCAGCAGAATATCGATGCGTTCGGCATCCAGGTCGTTAATGATGATAGTTGGTCTGGACATTTTTACTCCATGTCGTCGGTGCTGCGAGTGTCGCAGATAAACATACCCAAAAGAAAACCCTCACCGTCAGGCGGCGAGGGTTTAACTCACATGATGATACTGACTGTTGCTCACTCTTTGAAGTGATTTGCGTCACATTCAGGGAATTCCTCAATGCAGCGCATTATGTATAAATCTTAATCGCCTTGGTTTATGGAAGACGAATTAGCGTGTTTTGTAAATCAGATGATTAATAACCCGCTTTATCAATCACAAAGGTTTTGCCACAGTTACCTGGGTGAGGTTGTGGCAAGAATGAGTTTGCAGAAAGCGGAGCGTTGATGGCGTCAGCTTTGATCGAGATCTGAATTTCAGTCAAATACGCAGGGTTACCCTGGCACGTTAGCTTAACTGCTTTCACGTTCTCTTTTCCCCAGCTTTTGGCAAAGGCGGCGTCAAAGTCACGGCGGCTCACTGTTTTACCGTAATTATCCGCAAGGAATTTTCCGGCTTCGCTCTCTTTAATTTCTTGATTCAGGCGTACCATCGTACCGAAGTATGCGTCCGGATCAAAACCAAAGCAGGCACCGTGTTTGGCATATTCGTAGCGTTCCAGGCAGGAACGTCCGCCAGCTCCTGGCATGACTTCACTTAGTTTAGCGGCCGTTTCCAGTGATAATCCGGTTTCCGGCGATGAACACATTCGGCTGGCGCGCGCTTCTGGTAGATTCGGGATTGGGCGAGTAGCGCAACCGAAGCGCATCCAGCGGCGTTCATCAACACCACGGGCAGCAACCGATTTAGGCAATCCTGGCCACAGACCATGTACGGTCAGAAAATCAGCTTTGTTGGTCGTTTCGGTTTGCAGGCGACATTCATCTCGTTCGTTACGATTTCGATCGTGTTGACTCTGGCAAAATCCGGTTTGCCAGGAGAGGGCCAGGACATAGCGATCAAAATCGCCATACTGTTTTGCCTGCAACGCTAAGGCGTTGGCAGAAGAGAAGGGAAGCAGAGAAACCGCGAGCAACGCGGCGTTACGCCAGAATGCTTTCATAATGGGTGTGGAACTCATACATACACTGAATACTATCTATTAAATCATAAAAAAGCCCGCCAGGTGGGCTTACCTGGCGGGCGTGATGATTTATTCAGCGTTTGGCGAACGTATTAGTTCCACATGGCGAGAATCGGCCAGCCAACCAACAGCAACATAGAGATGTAAATCACCCCGAAGATTGCGCCAAGACGCCAGTAATCTTTTGATTTCACATAGCCACAGCCGTAAATAATCACCCCAGGACCGGTTGCATACGGCGTCAGACAGCCCATGATACCGATAGACAGCACCAGCAGGATACACAGTTGTTCCATTGGTACGCCCGGAATACCTTTACCGACGGCCAGAATAACCGGCAGCATGGTTGCGGTGTGCGCAGACAGGCTGGCAAACAGGTAGTGTGCAAAGTAGAACACCAGAACCAGTACAATCACCGTTGCGTTTGGTGAGAATCCTTCCAGGTGCGTACTCATGGTACCGGCGAACCAGTCAATAAAACCAGAACGAGTCAGGCCGTTAGCCATCACAACCAGAGTTGCCAGGTTGACCAGTGTGTTCCATGCGCTGTTATAGCGGGTAATGTCTTTCCAAGGCACAACGTGCAGGGCCAGCATTAGCGAAACTGCCAGCAGACCAACCGCAGTAGCATTAATGACTTCACTGCCAAATACCCACAAACCTAAGCTGAGCAATACAAGGCCAATCAGTGTCCACTCTCTGCGTGTCAGCGCACCCATGGTTTTCAGTTCATCACCCGCCCAGGTTGCCACTTCTTCACTGTGTGTGATTTCCGGTTTGTACAGCACGTAGGAAAGCCACGGCGCAATGATAAGCAAGATAACCCCAACCGGCAGGAAGCAGAGGAACCACTGCAACCAGCTAATCTGGATACCGGCAATTTTGCTGACGAACTCCAGACCCAGCACGTTTGGTGCCGCACCGGTGACAAACATGGACGAACTCAGACTGGTACTAATGACCATCATCCACATCAAATAGCCGCCAATACGACGCGCGGACGGATCGTTCGGGAATGATTTAAACAACGGCGGCAGGTTTTTAATGACCGGAAAAACCGTACCCCCGGTACGCGCGGTGTTGGAAGGTGTAAACGGTGCCAGCAGAATGTCGATAATGACAATCGCATAACCCAACGTCAGCGTGCGTTTGCCCATGAATTTCACCAGGAAAAGGGCAATGCGACGACCTAACCCGGAAACTTCATA
>JADMIO010846100.1_pt1 | contig 10963 bp, 8 predicted proteins | sample 8958161 | NCBI WGS metagenome assembly JADMIO01 (sample SAMN16585339, study PRJNA669376) | soil metagenome | isolation source: Crop rotation soil | place: USA: Cullars Rotation, Alabama | collected 2011 | reverse complement strand
CTTTCCCAGGTCCCCCGCAACGAAGCGCACTCCGGTCGCGGCCGGCTGAGCCGCCGGATCGCGCGCCAGCGCCGCGACCCGATGGCCGCGTCTTCCGAGCTCCGCCGCCAGAGGCCCGCCGATGAAGCCCGTCGCTCCGGTCAAGAACACGTTCACGGCGGATAGAATGTCGCGCGATGGTGCGCGCGTCCATCCTTCTTTATCACTGGTTCACCGGCCCGACCCCATCCGCTTCACCGGAATTCGCGATGGACCCCGCCGACTTCCGCGCCCAGATGGTCTGGCTCAAGCAGAGCGGGCGCGCCCTGGTCAGCCTGCGCCAGGTGGTCGACGCGCTCGACGGCCGCGGGTCGCTGCCGGCGCGCGCGACCGCGGTGACCTTCGACGACGCCTACGAGGATTTCGTCGAGCACGCCCTGCCGGTCGTGAGCGAGCTTTCGATCCCGACGACCCTGTTCGCGGTCGCCGGGCGGGTCGGGGGCACGAACGACTGGGATCGCAAGCGCGGCGAGCCCGCCCGCGCGCTGCTGGGCTGGCCCGGCCTGCGTCAGGCGGCCGGCGCGGGAGTCGAGATCGGGTCGCATTCGATGACCCACCCGGACCTGCGGACCGTGTCGAGCGAGGCGCTGGCCCAGGAATGCCGCGCGAGCCGCGCGCTGCTCGAGGACGGGATCGGGCGGCCGATCCGGCTGTTCGCCTACCCCCACGGCGCCCACGACGCGCGCGTGAAGGCCGCGGTGCGCGAGGCCGGATACGACGGGGCCGCCGCCGTGCTGTTGCGGGCGACGGACCTGCTGCGCTCGGACCGGTTCGCGCTGATGCGGGTGATCGTCCACGCAGATCGAGGCCCTCGAAGCTTCCGTGCTCGGGTACGCTGTGCGGCCACCATGCATCGCTCCGGTGGTGAAGGGGCTCGCACGTGATCTGGAACGCGAACGGGCTCGTCGTCGCCCTGGTGGTGCTGGGACTGTTCCTTCTGGCCGCCGAGGCGGGCTTCCGGCTCGGGCGGCGGCGGCACGAGCCGGCGGACGAGCGGACGAAGGGGCACCTCGGCTCGCTCCAGGGGGCGCTGCTGGGGCTTCTCGCCCTGATGCTCGGCTTCACCTTCGCGATGGCGATGGGACGCTTCGACGCGCGCAAGTCGCTCGTGCTCGACGAGGCGAACGCGATCGGCACCACCGCCCTGCGCGCGCGGCTGCTCCCCGAGGCCCAGCGCGGCGAGATCCTGCCGCTGCTGCGGTCCTACGTGGACGCCCGGCTCGCCTTCTACGACGTCGGGATCGACCCGGTCCGGCTCGAGGAGACGTATTCCACGGCCGCCCGGCTGCAGGAGCAGCTCTGGCAGGTGGCGGTGCGCCTCGCGCAGGAAGATCCCCGCTCCGTCCCGGCCGGCCTGTTCGTGAGCTCGCTCAACGAGACGATCGACCTGAGCGAGAAGCGCCGTCAGGCCCTCGACAACCACGTACCCGAGCCGGTTCTCGTGGTCGTGATCGGCCTGGCGGCCGTGGCCCTCGGCTTCGTCGGACACGCCTGCGGCCTCGACGGCCCGCGGCGCTTCGCATCCACGGCGCTCGTGTCGCTGCTGATCGCGCTCGTGATCCTCGTGATCCTCGATCTCGATCGGCCGCGGCGCGGGGTCATCCGGGTCAGCCAGGCGAGCATGATCCGGCTGAAGCATTCGCTCGCGGGGGAGTGACGTGGGACGATTCTCGGGAGCGCTCCGGATCGCGAGGATCGTCGTCGCGGTGCTCGCGTGCGGCGCGGCTCTGGCGGCGCCTCCGAAGCCCACCCTGGCCCAGCTGCGCGCGCTCGTCGCGGAGCAGAAGGCCCAGATCGAGGAGCAGCAGCGTCAGATCGCCGAGCAGCAGGCCAAGCTCGCGGAGCAGGCGACCGACGTCGCCGAGCAGAACCTCAAGCTGGCCGCGCTCGAGGAGCAGCTGCGGCTGATGACCGAGAGGCTCGCGCTGGTCGAGCAGCAGCTCCCCGCCACCGAGGATCAGAAGGCGCTCGAGGATCGCCTGTCGAAGATGGAGAAGGTCGCGTCCCAGACTCCCGAGCTGCCTCCCAACCTCGTGTCGGCCGGCGATTTCCCGGGCTCGATCCGCATTCCCGGCACGGACGCCGCGATCAAGCTCGGCGGCAGGATCCGCACGGCGGTCGTCTTCACGATGGACCCGCTGGGATCGGAGGATCGCTTCCTGACCAACTCGATCCCGGTCGAGCCGACCGACACCGCGGCGGGAAAGGGGGAGCGGACGACCTTTTCGGCCAACACCAGCCGCTTCAACTTCGAGATGCGCACGCCGACCGGGGCGACCAGCCTGCGAACGTTCATCGAGGGGGACTTCTTCGGCAACGCCGGGGTGAGCGACCAGCGCATCGCCTTCCGGCTCCGCCACGCCTTCGCTCAGTTCCGGGGATTCCTCGGCGGGCAGACCTGGTCCACGTTCTCCGACCCGGCCGCGAACCACCAGGACCTCGACTTCGAGGGGATCAACGGCGAGAACGTCATCCGCCAGGCCCAGATCCGTTACACGAAGCAGATCCGCGAGAACCTCAGCGTCGCCGGCGCGCTGGAGACGCCGCAGGTGTCCTTGACGGGCGGTCAAGGCGTCAACGTGGTTCCCGACATCGTCGGCCGGATCATCTGGAGCTTCAAGGAGATCGGACACCTGCAGACCGCCGTGGTCGGGCGCCAGATTCGCGGCGAGCCGAACCAGACCGGGACCGGCGCCCAGTCCGTCCCCGCCTGGGGCGTGACCGTCAGCGGCGTGGTCCCGTTCTACTACTTCAACCTGACCGACCGGTTCATCTTCCAGCTCAACGCCGGCAAGGGAATCGCGCGCTACATCAACGACCTCAACTCCCTCGGGGGCCAGGACGCGGTCTTCGACGCGGCCGGCGGTCTCCACGCGCTACCCGCGGTCGGCTGGTACCTCGACTACGAGCACCAGTGGAAAGAGTGGGAGCGCACGAAGAGGATGAAGCTCCGCTCGTCGTTCATCTGGAGCTTCGTCACCGTGGACAACCTCGATTTCCAGCCCGGCGAGGCGTACCGCAAGACCAACCGCTATTCGGTCAACCTCGTGTTCTCGCCCGTGGAGCGGATCGACATGGGGGTCGAGTACATCCACGGGAACCGCCAGAACAACAATGGGCACCAGGCGGGCGCCGACCAGGTCCAGGTGGTGGGCATCTTTCGTTTTTGAAACTCCGTCACCGCTTCCGTGTATGCTCGCGCCACCACGTCCGTGTCCGTGGCAGGTTTTGCGAGAAGAGGGAGTAGTGGATGGAGGTTTTCAGGAACGCGTCGGGGTCTGCCCTTCGTCGTGCGCTGGGCGTCGTGCTCGCCGTCTGCGGGACGAGTCTCGTCCTTGCGGCGGAACTACCCGGAACCGTCGTCAGGTGCGCGTCCCAGCAGACCGGGCGGACCGTCTGTCCGGCCGACACCTCCGCGGGCGTGGCGCTGCTGCAAACCTTCGGCACCGCACCGTGTCTTCTCGGCAAGACCTGGGGTTACGAGGATCGGGGGATCTGGGTCTCGGAGGGCTGCGCCGGCGAGTTCCTCGTTGTCGGACGCGACGTGCCGGTGCAAGCCGAAGCTGAAAAAAAACCGGCAGAGAAGTCCCCCGAGTTCATACCCAACCGCGGATTCCGGCTCTACGAAGGCGAGAACGGTCAGATCTACATGCGCCTGTTCACCTACGCGCGCTATCTGGACCAGGAGAGCCTCGACCCCGGCTACACCGATTTCTTCGGGGGCGCGCACGCGGTCAAGCAGCGGAAGGACATCCAGCTCAACAAGGTCTTCATGCCGTTCTCGGGATGGTTCCTCAATCCGAAGTTCCGCTACTACCTGTACGTCTGGTCCTCGAACGTCTCGCAAGGGGACCCGGCCCAGGTCGTGGCCGCCGGCAACATCAGCTGGACCTTCAACCGGTTCGTGACCGCCGGGTTCGGGATCACGGCGCTGCCGTCCGTTCGCAGCACCGAGGGACAGTTTCCCTACTGGCTCACCGTGGACAATCGCCTCACTGCGGACGAGTTCTTCCGCGGCTCCTACACGACCGGGATCTGGGTCAAGGGCCAGCTCGGCGCCGGGGTCAACTACATGGCCATGCTGGCCAACAACCTCAGCACGCTCGGCGTGAGCGCGGCCCAGCTCGACAACGGGCTGAACACGTCGTCCTACAGCATCAACTGGATGCCGAGCACGGGAGAATTCGGGCTGTACGGGACCTTCGGCGACTACGACGACCACGACAAGGTCGCGACCCGCCTGGGCGCGCACTACACCCGCAGCAAGGAAGACGCGCAGAACCAGCCCGGAACCGATGCGATCGAGAACAGCCAGATCCGCCTGACGGACGGCAGCACGATCTTCACGCCCAACCTGTTCGGCCCCGGCATCACGGTGCAGCGCGTGCAGTACCAGATGGCGAGCGTGGACGCGGGGATCAAGTACCGCGGCTTCTCGATCGAGGCCGAGTACTACTGGCGCTGGCTGAGCGACTTCGCCGGACCGGGCGCCGGCGCGATCGAGGACATCGACGACCACGGCTACCAGGTGCAGACCTCCGCGATGGTCCTTCCGCAGATTCTTCAGGCGTACCTGAGCGGCTCGGAGATCAAGGGCCGCTTCGGGGACGCCTCGGAGGTGCGGGCGGGGCTGAACTGGTACGTGCTCGCCAAGCGCGGCCTGCGGCTCAATGCCGAGTGGATCCACCTGAACCACTGCCCCGTCGGCTACACCGCGGTTCCCTACCCGGTGGGGGGCAACGGAGACGTCTACCACGTGGACCTCGAGATGCAGTTCTGACCGGTTTCAAGGGGGGGCCCTCATGAGACGCTCGATCGCACTGGTGTTCTCGACCGTCCTCGTGCTCACGGCCCTGTCCGGCCCGCGCGCGCAGGCGCCCGTCGCGGCCGCGCCCAACCTGTACGAGTTCAACGACTGCCACTTCCACCTCACGAACTACGTCCAGCAGGGGACGGACATCCGCGACTTCGTGAAGATCATGGGCACCAAGGTGGGACGGGTCGCGCTGTTCGGGATCCCGCTGCAGCAGACCTGGTCGCACGCCAACAGCGGCGACTTCGCGCCGACGTACTACCTGCAGACCGACGCCCCGCTGTACTACTACTCGTTCACCGACGCCTACATCGCGATGGCCTACCGGTCGCTTCCCAAGGCGGACCAGGCCCGCTTCGACCCGATGATCACCGGGTTCAACCCGGCCGACATGTACGCCGCCGACCACATCCGGCGCGTGCTGACGACGTTTCCCGGCGTGTTCTCCGGGATCGGCGAGTTCACGATCCACAAGGAGTTCGTCTCGGCCAAGGTCGCGGGGGAGACCGCCAGCCTGCTCAACCCGGCTCTCGACCGGATCCTCGACTTCGCGGCCGAGGCGGGGCTCGTCGTGCTGCTCCACAACGACGTGGACATGCCCTTCCCCAAGCCGGGCCAGGACCCCTATCCCGTCAAGCAGCTGGCCGAGCTGCTCAAGCGCCACCCGCGCACCACCGTGATCTGGGCGCACATGGGCCTCGGGCGCGTCGTGCACCCGGTCAAGGACCAGCTCGCGATAATGGAGCGCGGCCTGCAGAACGCGGCGCTCCCGAACCTCTACCTCGACATCTCGTGGGACGAGGTCGCCAAGTACCTGGTCGCGACCCCCGAGAGCACCAAGATGGCGGCCGACCTGATCAACCGTTTCCCCGATCGGTTCCTGTTCGGGACGGACGAGGTCGCTCCCTCGGACCAGGCCAAGTACCTGAAGGTCTACAAGCAGTACGAGCCGCTCTTCGCGCTGCTGACCGAGGACGCCAGCCGCAAGCTCCGCAAGGGGAACTACGAGCGTCTGTTCGACGAGGCCCGGACCAAGGTGCGGGCCTGGGAACAGGCCAACGTGCATTGAACGCAACAACAACCAGAAGAAGGAGGAGAGGATGAGATTCCGGTTCGGGAAGGCGCTGCGAGCCATGCTCGCCGCCGCGAGCGTCCTGCTCGCCTCGCTGGCAGGGGCTTACGCCCAGGTGCCGAGCGCGGCCGATGTCGATGCCGCGCTCAAGGCGGCCTACGACAAGTACAAGACGCTGAAGGAAGGCAAGAACGCCGACTACATCCCGGCCCTGGCGAAGGTGGACTCGAACATCTACGGCATCGCGCTGGTGACCGTGGACGGGAAGGTCTACACGGCGGGGGACGTCTCCTCGCAGGTCTCGATCCAGTCGATCTCGAAGGTCTTCACCATGGCCAAGGTCATGGAGGAGCAGGGAGTCGACGCAATCGAGAAGAACATGGGCGTGGACGCGACCGGCCAAGCCTTCAACTCGATCGTCGCGGTCGAGCAATACAAGGGCGCCGAGATGAACGCCATGGTGAACCCCGGCGCGATCACGGCGACGAGCATGGTCTCGGGCGCCAGCCGCGACGAGATCTGGAACAAGATCCTGACGTGGTACGGCGACTTCGCCGGCCGCAAGCTCACGGTGGACCAGGAGGTCTTCAAGTCGGAGGCCGACACCAACCAGCGCAACCAGGCGATCTCGATGCTGATGTTCGCCTACGGCCACATCAAGGCCAACCCGCTCCAGGCGAACGACATCTACACCGAGCAGTGCGCCGTGGCGGTCAACGCCAAGGACCTGGCGACGATGGCGGCCACGCTCGCCAACGGCGGCAAGAACCCGGTCACCGGCAAGCAGGTCATGAAGAACGAGAACGTGCCGGAGGTCCTGGCCGTGATGGCGACCGCCGGACTCTACGACGACTCGGGCAAGTGGTTCTTCCACACCGGGCTGCCCGGCAAGAGCGGCGTCGGCGGCGGGCTCATCGCCGTCTCGCCCGGGAAGTTCGGGATCGCGGTGGTCTCGCCGCCGCTCGACTCGGCCGGCAACAGCGTGCGCGCCCAGAAGGCGATCGCCGACGTCTCGAACGCGCTGCACGGCAACCCGCTGGAATCCAAACCCAGATGAACCGACTCACATGGAGGATCCGAATGAAGACGACCCGATGGTTTGCGATCGCCGCGCTCCTGCTGCTGGGAGCCGGGGCTGCGACCGTTTCCGCCCAGGAAAACAAGACCGTGGTGGACATCTACGGCTTCGCCATGCTCGACATGGGCTACCAGACCGGGCAGAACGACCCGGACTGGTTCGACGTCGTCCGCCCGACCAAGCTGCCGTCGTTCGAGAACGAGTTCGGGCACGACGGGCGCTTCTTCGCCGGCGTGCGCCAGAGCCGCTTCGGGATCAAGTCGTTCACGCCCACCGCGGCGGGCGACCTCAACACGATCTTCGAGTTCGAGCTCTTTGGCGTCGGAGTCGACGCCGGGCAGACGACGTTCCGTCTGCGGCACGCCTGGGGCGAGCTGGGCCACTTCGGCGCGGGCCAGACCTGGAGCCCGTTCATGGATCCTGACGTGTTCCCCAACTCGGTCGAGTACTGGGGACCCAACGGGATGGTCTTCTTCCGGAACGTGCAGCTGCGCTGGACGCCGTTCTCCGGGACCAACACCTTCATGGTGGCGCTGGAGCGCCCGGGCGCGTCCGGCGATGCCGGCGTGTACGCCGGACGCATCGATCTCGCCGACGTCAGCCCGCGCTTCCCGCTTCCCGACCTGTCGGCCCGCTGGCGGCACACGGCCGACTGGGGCCATTTCCAGGTCGCCGGGATCCTGCGTGAGATCAAGTGGGACGATCTCGGGACCGTTCCCGGAGACATTTCGGGCGACCAGCTCGGCTGGGGCGTGAACGTCAGCACCAACGTGAAGTTCGGCGCGAAGAACCTGATCCGCGCCTCGATCGTGGTGGGCGAGGGGATCGAGAACTACATGAACGACGCGCCGGTGGACATCGGGATCACGAACGACCCGACCGACATCGGCGAGGCCCTGCCCCTCGTGGGCCTGGTCGCCTTCTACGAGCGCAACTGGAACGAGAAGTTCTCGAGCTGCATCGGCTTCTCGAGCCTGGACATCGACAACAGCGAGGGCCAGGCGCCCTCGGCGTTCCACGTTGGCCAGTACGCTCTCGCGAACGTGATGTACTACCCGGTCCCGAGCGTGATGCTGGGCCCCGAGCTTCAGTGGGGCAAGCGCGAGAACAACTCCGACGGCTTCACGGTGGACGACTTCCGGATCCAGTTCTCCGCCAAGTACAACTTCAACTGGAAGCTGGGCGGCAAGAGCTGACCCGGGTGCGCGGGGCGGCCCTCAGCTCGCCTTTTCGGGAGCCGCCCCGCGCCACATGAGAAAGCCCAGCGCGGCCAGGACCAGCGCGGCGAACAGGTTGCTCTCCGCGATCCCGAACGGAAGATGGCGGAGCAGCGCGACCGCCGGGTGATAACCCGACTCGCGGTCGAACCCCGGAAGAAAGCCCAGCATCGCCGCCGCGATCCCCAGGATCGAGGCCCCCGCGATCAGCCCCGAGCAGTACAGCGTCCCCTGCGACTCGTCCTCGGCGTCCGGCTCGCGGTGGTAGGTCGCGTCGGCGATCTTGCGCACCAACCCCCCCAGGAAGACCGGCATCGTCGAGGAGAGCGGCAAGTACACGCCCACCGCGAAGGTCAGCGAGCGGAAGCCCAGCAGCTCGACGAAGACCGCGATCGCAGCCCCGAGCAGGATCAGGTCCCACGGAAGCTTGTGGGTCAGCAGGCCGTCGATCACGACCGACATCAGCTTGGCCTGGGGCGCGCGCAGCCGTCCGGCGCCGATCCCGTCCTCGCGCAGGATCCGCGCCTCGCCCGAGTCCCGATCGACCAGGTACGTCCCCTCGGGCTGGCCGGGGGGAAGGTCGTCGAGCCGGAGCCGGACGAACAGATAGTCGCGGCCGTCGGTCAGGCTGCGGACGCTGTCGGCCCGCTCGCGCAGGGTCTGCGCGACCGCGAACGGGGCCGCGAGCGGCTTTTCGGTCGTCTCGGCCATGTTCAGCAGGTACGCGGTCCAGCCCACGGCCAGCACCGAGGTCAGGACCCCGATCAGCAGCGCGAGCTGCTGCTTGACCGGCGTCGAGCCCACCAGGAAGCCGGTCTTGAGGTCCTGCGAGCAGGTCCCGGCGTTGCTGATCGCGATGCACACGATCGCCCCGATCATCAGCGCCAGGCGGCTGTAGGCGGAGCCTTCCCAACCGGCGAGCAGGAACACCGCGCAGGTCGCCATCAACACGCCGATCGTCATCCCCGACAGCGGGCACGAGGACGAGCCGACCTCGCCGGTGATCCGCGACGACACGACCGAGAAGAGGAATCCGAGGGTCAGGATGAGGATCGCGCCCATCAGGTTCATGTGAAAGGCGGGGATCGCCCAGATGAACAGGAGGATGAAGAGCGCTCCGCCCACCAGCACGCCGATCGGCGTGTCGCGCTCGGTGCGCGCGACCGAGTGCGCCCCGGCTCCCTTGCTCATCAGGCCGCTGATCGAGGCCCGGACCGACGAGACGATCGAGGGTGCCGCGCGCACCAGCGCGAAGATCCCCCCGGTCGCGACCGCGCCGGCCCCGATGTGCTTGACGTAGTTGGACCAGACGTCGTCGGGACCCATGTCGCGGATCAGCCCGATCGCCGGGGCGAGCGGGTGCTCGAGCCCCGAGCCGAAGAGCACGATCGCGGGGACGAGCACGAACGACGCGAGCAGGCTCCCGGCGACCATCATCAAGGACGTGCGGTAGCCGATGATGTAGCCCACGCCGAGCAGCTCGGGCGCCACGTCGCAGGCCAGCTGCGAGCCCTTGAAGCCGGAGATCGTCGTGGCCAGGCTCGCCTTCACGCCGCCGAAGAGCGCCTGGAACGCCTTGAACGCCGCGCCGATGCCCAGGCCCACGAAGACCTTGCGGGCCGAGGTCCCGCCGCGCTCCCCCGCTTCGAGGATCTCCGCGCAGGCCTTCCCTTCCGGATAGCGAAGGACCCCGTGCTCCTTGACGATCAGGTAGCGCCGCAGCGGCACCATCATGAGGACGCCGAGCATCCCGCCGGTCAGCGCGATCAGCGTGGTCAACCCCACCTGCAGCGGATAGCCGAGGAAGATCAGAGCGGGAACGCTGAACACGACCGCCGACGCGACCGACTCCCCGGCCGAGCCGGTCGTCTGGACGATGTTGTGCTCGAGGATCGCGCGCTCGCCGCCGCGCTTGCGGATGGCCCAGATCGCGAGCACCGCGATCGGGACCGAGGCCGAGGTCGTGAGGCCGACCCGCAGTGCGAGATAGGTCGAGGCGACCCCGAAGACGATCCCGAGCAGCGCGCCCAGCAGCAGCGCGCGGAACGTGAGTTCGGGCGGATTCTCGTGCGCGGCGACGCTGGGCTGGAAGGGGGCGGTGGTTTCGCTCATCCGCCGGAACTTACACTATCTTACGGCGACGCCGTAGCCGGAGTGGTCCACTTGGGTCTCGCGGTCGGGATCATCATCCACAACGAAGAGCGCAACGTGGGCCGGCTCCTCGCCCGCCTCGAGGAAGAGCTGCGCGCCGACCCGCGACTCGACCGCGTCGTCGTGGTGTCGAGCGCCAGCAGCGACCGCTCCGACGAGATCGTGCGCGAGGCGGCCGCGCGCTGGCCGGCGGTGGGCCTGATCGTCGAGAGCGAGCGCAAGGGGAAGGCATCCGCGATCAACCTGTTCCTGCGCGAGGCCCGCGGCTCGCAGGAGTGCCTGCTGCTGTCGGGGGACGTGCTGCCCGAGCCGGGGGCGCTCGCGAAGCTGCTCGACGCGCTGGCCGATCCGGAGGTGGGGATGGCGGCCGGGCGGCCGGTCCCGGTCGCGGCCGGCCCGGGGATCGCGGGCCGGGTCGCGCGCTTCCAGTGGGACCTGCACCACGAGGTCAGCCTGGCGAGCCCGAAGCTGGGAGAGGTCGTCGCCTTCCGCAACGTCGTCGAGCAGCTCCCGGCCGACACCGCGGTGGACGAGGCCTCGCTCGAGGCGATCCTGACCGCGCGCGGGATGCGGCTGGCGTACGTCGGCGAAAG
>JADMIO012796936.1_pt1 | contig 10964 bp, 9 predicted proteins | sample 8958161 | NCBI WGS metagenome assembly JADMIO01 (sample SAMN16585339, study PRJNA669376) | soil metagenome | isolation source: Crop rotation soil | place: USA: Cullars Rotation, Alabama | collected 2011 | reverse complement strand
GCCGCGACTTCAAGTCACGTGAATTCCAAGCTTCGGATCCCACTGTGCTGGAAAGTTGTCGCTGCAGTCGCCCTCGATGAGCTCGACGGCGCCGGCGTCGACGTGCGCCGCGATGTTCTCGCGGTGCCCCGTGGCGAAATTGTCGAGGACGCGGACGCGTTGCCCCATCGCCACGAGGTGCTCGACGAGGTGGCTGCCGATGAAGCCGGCGCCGCCCGTCACGAGCCACGTCCAGCGGCGCCGTGCGATTTCGCTCCTTACGTCGTCGTACCGAGCCATGGCTGTGTGACGTCTTGTAACGTCAGGGCCCGCAAGACAAGAGCATCGATCGATGGTCGTCCGTCAGTGCTCGCGTGGGCCCGTGTCCGGCGGAGGACAATGCTCGATCCACGACGGGCACACGCTGCCGTCGACGTTCGCATACCGGTCGGTGATCGTGGCGACGCCGTCGACGTCGACGGTGACGAGATAGGCGTCGAGGTCGACGCAGCCTTCGGGGCAATCGCCGAAGCGATCCATGAAGCGATAAACGGCGTCGCCGCTGAGATCGAGCGACAAGACGTCGACGAACGGCCCGTCCTCTTCGTCCTCGGGCGCCGCCTGCGCCTCGACGAACGCCGAGTCGGAATCGAGGATCGCTTGCGTCTTGCTCGGCTGAAAGAGCCCTGCCCAACTCATCACGCCAGCGGCGCTCGTCGAAAACGCGCTCGCGCTCGCGGCGCCGTGGAAGACGTCGGCGACATCCTGCAACGCACCGCGACACTCCTCCACGTCGGCGGTCACGCAATCCGCCCACGCGTTCTGCGCTCGATCGGCGGTGTCGACGCGAAAGCCGAGCTCGTCGGGAAATGCCGCCCGCGCCGCCGCCAGGTCGCGAGCGATCCGATCGTACGCGTCCTGATCGGCGACCCAGCGACCCGGCGTGTAGAGCAGCGCGACGTACTCCGCTTCGACGTCATCGCGCGGCGTCGACGCCAGATCCTCGTCGGTCGGCAGGCCCTCTTGATCGAAGTCGACCTCATGCGGTGTTGGATGCTTGTCGCCCCCGCCGCTCGTCGATCCCGGGGCGCAGCCGACGCCAAAGGTCAACGCTGCGACGAACGGGAGAACGGCAATGACGACGCGCGACATGCGCTCACGATAGCAGGCGCGCGGGACCGGCGCACCGACGACGACGGCCGCGCAAGATCTTGCGCGAGCCCGTCGCCTCGTCAAACTCGCATGCCCTGCTACGGTCGACGCATGAAGGTTCTCCGCGCCGCCACTCTCGCGTTCGCGTTTCTTGTCGACGTCAGCACCGGGTGCATCGGCAACACCTCCTTGCCGCCGTTCCTGCCGGCGAGTGAGGGAGAGGGCGACGGCGACTTCGGCGGCTGCGAAGGCGAGGGTGAAGGCGAAGGCGAAGGCGACGTCATCCCTCGCGATACGCATGAGTGCGCCGTCGACGTCGACTGCCCCGCGCCGAAGGTATGCGAGCGCGGCATCGGCGACGGCTGCGGCTCCATCTGCGTCGACGCACCGTCGCTCGGGTCCGAATGCCGCGTGGTTTCCGACGTCGGCTGTGAAGGGTTCGAAGTGTCGTGTGGGCCCGGTGCCGAGTGCGCGCTTGGCGAAGACGGCGGTCTCGGTCCGACGTCAATCTGCGCCGTGCCCGCCGGTGTGGGCGAATCCTGCCCGTCCGAGTACGTCGACTTTCTCGCGCCACCTCTGCAGGACGGTTGCGACGACGGACTGCGCTGCGTCGGCGGCGTCTGCGACGCGCCGTGCGACGCTGCGCGCTCGCTGCAGGTGTCGACGACGAGCGCCGGCGGCGTTTGCGCGGACGATGCATTCGCTTGTGAAACGTTCCGCGCCGTCGGCGACGACGGCAGCACCGGCGACGCGTCGCTCTGCGTGCGCGCAGTTGGGTACGGCGGCGCATGCCGGCGTTCGATCGATTGCAGGTCGCCGTTCTTCTGCGACGTCGTCAACGCCGACGGCGGATTTTGCGAGAGCCACGACTTCGAAGGCGAGTGCGATCCTGCGGCGTCCGCGGGGAGCCCGTCCTGTCCCGATGGTGAAGCGTGCCTCGTCGTCGGCTTCCAAGAAGTGCCCGACCGCGTCATCGGCGGCTGCGGATTCGCCTGCGTCGACGACGACGCCGCCGACGACGGATGTCCCACAGGAACAGCGTGCGTCGCCGCGCTCTGCCTCGAGCTCGCGTGCGAGCCGGTCGGCGCTCCGCCGCCTGACTGTGATGCCGGTGGTGAAGGCGAAGGCGAAGAGCTCCTCGGCCCGCCGGGGGTCGTGTGTCGTGACGACGACGATTGCGCCGGCGGCGTCTGCGGCGCCGGCCATCGCTGCTTCGATCATCAGTGTGACAGCGATTCGGACTGCTCGAGCGGCACCGTCTGCTCCCGCGCCGAGCGCAACGGCCTCACCTGTGGCTCCGTCTGCGAAGCGCCACACGAGAGCGGCGACACCTGCGCATTCACGACCGGCTTCGGCTGCGACGCCACGTTGCCTTGCTATGCCCCGCTCCGCTGCGCCGGCCCTTCGCAGGCTGACAAGAAGGACTGCACGCCATGACCGCGGCGCCAGTCGCCCCGGCTGCTACGCTCGCCGAGATGATCGTCGGACGAGTCGCTTGCGCAATCGTCTTGGTGAGCGCGTGCGCGTGCACGCCGGAGCACCATGATGAAGGCCTGGAGGGTGACCATTGCGCGCCCAACAGAGACGAGTGCGTCGCGCCGCTCGAGTGCTTGGACAGGACCTGCGTCGTCCCGGGCGGCGACGGCGCGGTTTGCGTGAGCGGCTTGGGACCCGATGACGACGGCTGTGTCGATGGATTCGTTTGCGTGCGGGAAGAATGCCGCGTCTCGCCGCCACCGAACTGCTCGACTGATGGGGACTGCGCCGACGATGAAGTCTGTGCCGACACCGAGACGTGCTCGAAAGCGTGCACACCGAGGGGCGGCGCCGGCGCGTTCTGCGGTTCATGCGAGTGCGAGGACCTTGAGTGCTGTCCTTCGATCATTCCCTGCGGTGCGGCGTTCGACTGCGTCATCGAGGGGGAAGGCGGTGACTGCGAGCCCGGCGTCTGCGCCGCAGATCTCTGCGCGAGCGACGACGACTGTGACACCGGCGCGACGTGCCAAGCGTTCGACTGCGGCCACTACTGTGCGGGCGGCGCTGCGGAAGATGTTCCATGCGCCAGGAACTTCGGCACCTGTGAGGTCCGTCGACGCTGCGACACGGGACTTGAGTGTGGCGGCAACGCGCTTGCGAATCTCACGTGCGCTCCGCCGCACGGCATCGGCGAGTCATGCATTCCTGACGTGCCGATCGACGATCGGCCTGTCGGCGACGACGGGTGCGACGACGGCCTGCATTGCGCCGGTGGCGTTTGCGTCGAAGGCGCGCCGTGCCGAACCGCCGACGACTGCGGGCCGAACGAGGGATGCGACGAAGGCCTTTGCCATTTGCGCGCGTGCGCAAGCGACGCCGATTGCGTCGGCAGCGCCGCGGGTAGCGCGTGTCACTTTCACGACAACGGCGACTGCGGCAGCGAGTGCGTCGCACCCGCCGGGCTTCACGAGCGCTGTGTCTTCGTCAGCGACAGCTTCGTCTGCGACAACGAAAGCGTCTCCTGCGACGTCGGCCTCGTCTGCGCGGAGCAGCCGAACAACACGAACGAGGTCGTGAAGACCTGCGAGCTGCCGTGAGCGTGCGCGGGCTCATGAAGCAGCTGTTTGCGGTGCTCTTCGTGGTCATCATCGCCAGCGCCGCGTGCGTCCCCGGGTCGCCTGATACCGGGTGTGATCTTGGCGACGGCGACTGCGAAGCACCGCTTGAATGCATCGATGGAAAATGCGCGGAGCCTGGCGGCGTCGGCGCACACTGTGATTGGCTCGGCGGAACCCGTGATGACGGGTGCGCCGACGGGCTCAGATGCGGTTTCGGTCGATGCTTTGCGCCGGGCACGCCGGATTGTGTGGACGACTCGGACTGCGATGCGGACGAGGTTTGTGCCGGTACGTCCGACTGCTCTCGCAAGTGCACTGCGAGAGGTGCAATCGGCGACGGTTGCGGCGTGTGCGATTCGGATTGTGAGGCCGGCTGCTGTCCGTCCGATGTCGGCTGCGGTCCGGGCCTCGAGTGTACAATCCTCTCCGAAGGCGGCGACTGTCAGTCCGGCGTTTGTGCGCCCAACCAATGTCAAGACGACGACGGCTGCGACGCCGGCACGTTCTGCGTTTCAGTCGACTGCGGCCATGCGTGCCGACCCGCTGCCGGCGAGGGCGAGCTCTGTGCGGGCGGCGGCGAATGCGGCGTCAGCGATCAGCCTTGCGCCGAAGGCTTGGAGTGCGCCGGCGGTGATCGCGGCGGGCTCGTCTGCATTCCGCCTCGTGACGCAGGCGGAGCGTGCGTCGACTTGGCGCCCGCCGAGAACGACGGCTGCATCGATGGCTTGCATTGCGCGTTCGGAATTTGCGGCGATTTGATTGCGTGCGATTCATCTCACCCCTGCCCTGAGGGGCAAGGGTGCGGTGACGGCATTTGCCACGAACGCGCGTGTGCTTCCGACGTAGACTGCGCAGACAATCTCGACGGCAACACGGCGTGCTTCTTCCACGGTCTGAGCGCTGCCTGTGGCTCGGAGTGCGCCGCGCCGCGCGCGCTCCACGAAGAATGCGCGCAGCGAGACTCAGCCGCCGACGGGTGCGAAACCTTCAGCATCTCATGCGCCGACGGTCTCGCATGCATCGTCGAGACATCGACCGCGACGGCATTCACGAGCACGTGCACCGACTCCCCTTGAGCGCGGGATCAGTCGTCGAGCAGCAGAATCCGATATGCGCCGCGGAAGCCGCCGGCGACGAAGAAGGCGCCGTCGACGGTGTGCGAAGGAGGCGCCGCTGCGCGGTACAGGATGGTGGACTCGGGGACGGTGTTGAAGTCGCCGTCGTCGATGTCGAGCGAGATGCGCGAGAGGAGCTGGAACGCCTGGCGCCCGAGGAGAGCGCGCCGCGGCGCGAGTCGCAGGAGAGTCCCGGTTGGCCAGCGTTGCACGCGCTGCAATGCGAGCGTCGTGGCGTCGAAGATCTCCACGTCACTTGGCAATTGCCGAAACGGGATGTCGTGCACGACGAGATTCTCGCCGTCGAAGCGAAAGCAGCAATTCGGCCCGACAGCCGCCGTCGCCGTCAGCGTCGCGTGATCGTCGTCCATCGTGACGCGATTCAGCGCATAGAACTTCGCGAAATTCTCGTCATAGCGGAGGTCTTCCGTCACGAGCGAACCGTCGGCGGCTTCGCCGAGAACGCGCCCCGGAACCGAGATCGACGGACCGGCTGCAGCGAGACCGCTGGTCTCGTCCCAATGCAGGCGTTGCACCTTGAAGCGCGCGGTGGGGTGGCCCGGCCCGTCGGCTGCGAGATGCTCGACGAAGCCGAGCCACAAATCGCCGTCACGCGCGGCCCGCAGAGCGGCAACGGACTCCTCGGCGCCGCCCCGCATCACCTCTTCCACAAGCGGCGTCGACGGGTCGCGCAGATCGATCGCCTTCACGACGAAGCTGCGGGTGTCAGGTGATGCGAGTGTCGCCGACGCGCGGACGAGCAGGTCGCCGACGACGACGAAGTCGAGCTCGGACGCGTCGGCGGCGGCGGCGCCTACGTCACCGCGCTCGTAGAAGCCTGCGAGCTCGGTGTCTGCGCGTACGATCGGTGCGTGAACGTCGGTCACATCCACGACCACGATCTGTGCGTCGCCCTCTGCCACGGACGGCGACACCGCGACCACGAGCGACGATCCGACTGTGATCAGCCGGGACGCGAAAGGCGCGGCGATCTCGGCGAGGGGCGCCTCGTCGGCGTTCGCGGGCATGTGGTCGAACGTTGCAATGGTGCTCGACACTGATCGCAGCGTCACGCTCCGGAGTGCAGGATGCACGATCCATGCGGCGCCGTTCGGCAGCGGAACAACGTCGCCAACTTCATGCAGCAACTCGAGCTCCTCTGGGGCGCTCGCGCTCGGGTCACCGAGCAGGACGCTGCGGCCGAGCGTGACTGCCAATGTTCCATCGCTCAACAGTTGCGCCGTCCGTCCGCGGAAGTCGCTCGGCCAAGCGGCGAGCGCCGTCAGTGTGCCCGTGACGACGTCGTAGCGGAATCGTTCGACTGCGTTCGCAGTGCTATTGCGAAAGCCAACCAGCAAGCCGGTGCCTTCGGCGTCGACGTCGTCGAACACTCGCGCCGTTCTCGCAATGCTCGTCTGCACCCGGTCCAGAAGCACCGGGGCGCGAGGCGACGCGAGATCATAGAGCCGAGCGTCGGCTTCGCCCGAGACGATGAGGCCCGTCGCCGCTCCGACACAGGCGAGCGCCGCGCCGACACCGACGTCGGCGTCGATCGGACTCGCTGCCGTCGTGTCGACGGCGAAGAGCTGGCCGCCACTATCGACGGCGTACCAAACATCAGCGCATTGCACGGGAATCGAATCGAGCGGATCTCCGAACGCGACGCTCGACAACGGCACGAAGGCGGAGCCGCTGACATCGAAGCGCTGCCGATGCGACGTGGATTCGCCACCGCTGATCACGTCGAGGACGCCATCCGTGAGCGCCATGCTTCCGATCGAAGCGACAGAGACGCGGTCGAGCTCGACTGGGTTCGCACGATCAACGAGGTCGTAGAGCACCAAGGCCGTCGGAATGATCCCAGTGGCGCTCGGCTGCACCGGCACGACGAGCCGATCGCCTTCGAGGCGCCCGGCGATACCCGGCTTGGGCTGCGCTCCTGAGTCGATCTCGCCGGCGACGACGATGCCCGCCGGCGTCACGAGCGCCAAGGTGATCAACACGTCGAGTTGCGCGTCCTGGCCCGCAAGAACGATCTCCGTTCCGTCAGCGACGGTCTGACTCTCGACCCACAGGAGCCCGCGCGCGTCGTCGAAGGTCAAGCGGCCCGCTTGCACGACGCCACTGGCGACGCGCGCGACGTCGCCGAGGCTCGTGACGATGATGTTGCTGTCGCCTGCGTCGGGCAGAACGAGCCTCACCTCGTTCGCGAGCAGCGACGAGCTCGATACGCGCACGGCGCGAAGCTCATTCGAGTCATCGATGCGCTGCATGCTCGCCGTCGTCGGCTGCGCAGCAAAGAGCACGCCATTCTGTTCGAGGAGCGTCGGCGTGTGGATGCGGTCTTCGTCAGCGCCATCGTCTTCGTCGCCGTCGTCGTCGAAGTGCTCACCGCCGTCGCTTTGCGCATTGTCGGCGCTGACAAACTCTGTGGCGCCGATCGCGTTCAGCCCGAACGGCGTCGCGCCATCGTCTTCGTGTGCCTGCGGCTTCGGCGCGCGCGCGCACGCGAGGACGGCACCGAAGCCACCGATCGCGATCAGCCGGGCCAGGCGAGTCATCCTTTGATCGTACCGGCTGGTGCATGCGACCGCACCGATCGCGCTCGCGCAGGTTCTTGCGCGGTGAACGAGGTCAGGACCGGCGAGCAGCCGTGACGAAGCGCGACACGCCGCGGCTCGCCCGCGCAAGAAGTTGCGCAGGCCGCGCGGACGGCGCGGTTCTCGTGAGGGTGCGCGGCCGCGGCACGTCGGTTGCTCAAGGGAGTCGCCGAGGTAGCCAACATGAAATCGCTCATCGACCTTCGCCTGCTCGCACCCGTTCTCTTGACGTTCGCGGCCGCTGCTTGTGCACCCGACGGCGTCGGCGGAGGCGGTCGCGGCATCTTCGGCGGCCCGCGCGGCGAAGAAGGAGAAGGCGGCGAAGGCGAAGAGGGCGAGGGCGAAGGCGAAGGCGAGGGCGAGGGCGACGCGCAAATCGACGAGCCCGATCCGCAGGGTACGTTCGAGAACCCCGGAGAGAACCCGTTCGTGTCGACGAGCGAAGAGCCGACGAGCACGTTCTCCGTCGACGTCGACACCGCGAGCTACAGCATCGCGCGCCGTCAACTGAATGCAGGCGTCCTTCCCGATCCGGATTCGGTGCGCGTGGAGGAGTTCATCAACTACTTCGACTACGACTACGAGGCGCCCGCCGAAGGCGACGCGTTCGCCGTCCACCTCGAGTCGGCGCCGTCGCGCTTCGGCGAAGGCCTCGACTTGCTGCGCATCGGCATCCAAGGCTCCGAGGTGCCGATCGAGCAGCGCCAGAAGGCGAACCTCGTGTTCCTCATCGACATCTCGGGCTCGATGCAGTCGCCGCAGAAGCTCGGCCTTGTGAAATTCACGCTCGCACAACTGGTGGACAAGCTGCAGCCGACGGACACGCTCGGCATCGTCGTCTACGCCGGCAGCGAAGGCGTGCTCCTCGATCCGACGCCGGTCTCGGACAAGTCGCGCATCCTCGACGCGATCGACGGGCTCGCCGCCGGCGGATCGACCGCGGGTGAAGCGGGGATCCGCGCCGCATACGATCTCGCCGAGAGCGCGTTCGTGCAGGACGGCATCAACCGGGTGGTGCTCTGCACCGACGGCGACTTCAACGTCGGCGCGACCGGTGACGCCCTCGTCTCGATCATCGAAGACTTCCGCTCGCGCGACATCTTCCTGTCGGCCTTCGGCTTCGGCGCATCGAACGACGCCGAGATGGAAGCGTTCGCCGACCACGGCAACGGCAACTACGCGTTCATCGACAGCGAGAACGAAGCGCTCCGCGTCGTCGGCAGCGAGCTCGTGAGCTCGCTGCAGGTCATTGCGAAGGACGTGAAGGTGCAAGTGGAGCTCAACCCCGCCGTGGTCTCGCGCTATCGCCTCATCGGCTACGAGAATCGCGTGCTGAACAACGACGACTTCAACAACGATCAGGTCGACGCCGGCGACATCGGCGCCGGACACGACGTCACCGCGCTCTACGAGATCGAGCTCACCGACGACGCCAAGAACGCCGTCGTCGAGTCCACCTCGCCGATCGCGACCGTGCTCGTGCGCCACAAACAACCGACAGGCGACACGAGCACCGAGCAGCAGTTCGCCATCACGCTCGCCGAGCACGTCGCCTCGTTCGACGACGCCACCGCCGACACCCGCTTCGCCGCCGCCGTCGCGGAATTCGCCGAGATTCTCCGCCACTCGACCTTCTCCGACGGCGCCCGCTTCGCCGACGTCCGCGCCATCGTCGACGACGTGCGCAGTCCTGACTCGCCGACCGAGTCCGAGCTCGTCGATCTCATCGACGAGGCATCGACGCAATGGGCAGAGACACCGTGAGTGGCCGCGCGCTCAAGCATGCGCGCCACGAACGAGATACGATTCGCCGGATGCGAGCATCGTTTGGAGCCGAAGTGCTCTTCATCGCACTGATCCTCGCGGCGCTCGCGCTGTCCGCCTCCTGCACCGAACCGCAACGCGGCGGCAAGGACGACGCAGGCGACGGCGGCGACGACGACGCCGGCGACGCCGACGACGCCGACGATGCTGGCGAGGAGCCGACGCGCTGCCGCATCGGCCTCACGGAATGCACACCGCCGCGCGAATGCCTTGGTGAGGGTGAAGGCGAAGAGGGCGAGGGAGAGGTCGAAGGCAACTGCACCGATCCGGGCGGCGCACATGCGCTCTGCAATCCGAACGTCTCATCCGACGACGACGGCTGCAGCGCGGGCCTCGAGTGCCTCGGCGGCGTCTGCGGGATACAGCTTTGTGGCGGCGTCGCGTGTAGCGACGATGAGGACTGCCGAACCGGCCCAGACTGTGCCGATCACTGCGTCGCCCGCGGAGGCGCAGGGGCGAGATGTGGCTTTTGCGATTCGTTCTGCGAAGGACAAACGTGTTGCGACACTCGCCTGCCAGGGTGCGAAAGCGGTCTGACGTGCGTCACCGACAGCGAAGGAGGCGATTGCCTCACGGGACACTGCGCACCAAGCGACGGAATGTGACCGGCAAATCAGTACGACCGGCGTTCGGCTATTCGCATTGACGCGTGTCCGGGTTGCAGGTGAAGCCCGCGGAGCAGCCGTCGTCGGCGCCGGCGACGACGCCGTGTGGCGTGCACGGGTCACCGAAGCTGCCAACCTCGGCGCAGAGGACATCTCCCGACGCGCCAATGTCGAAACACTCGCGACCGGGCCGACATGGAAGGCAGCGCGTGTGCTCGCGGTCGATGCAGACGGCACCATCGTCGGCGACCGGCGTGCACCGCGTATTGCTCACTTGCCCGCACGGCGGCGCGCAAGCGAGGCCGTCGGCGCAAGCGTCGATATCAGGATTGCAGGGCGCATCCAGCGCAAGCGGTTCGACGCAGACACGGCTGGTTTCGACTTGGTTGTCGAAGGCGAGCGCACAGATGAGTCCGTCAGTGCACTCGGTCCGAAAGTTGCGCTCGCAGTTGCTGAAGTCGTCGCAGACATGAGCGCATTCATCGTCGAGCGCGACGGGCTGGACACAGACCGAGGTGCAGTCCACGGTGTTTTGATGCGACTGGCATGCACCGCTCGCGCAGTCGGCGCCCGAAGTGCAAGGAGCTCCGAGGTCGCCGAGCGGCGCCGCGCCGGGACACGCCGAGAGCACCGCGAGGAGTGCGCCGACGATGAGAAGCTCGCGCGGGAGGCGCACTACTTCGGAACCTTGAGATCGAAGACGAAGCCGTGCTCTTCGCGCTTGGCGCCGGCGACGTCGATGGTGATGGTTTGCTTGATGCCGGCGAGCTTGGTGGTGTCGAGGGTGAGATCGTTCCAGCCCTTTGCGAATGTAATCTCTTTCTTGAGCTCGACGTCGCCGGCTTTGACGGTGATGGTGGCCGGTGATTTCTCTTTGCGCTCTTTCTCGACGGGGAAATCGGTGAATCCCGCGAAACCCGTGATCGTGCCGGCGAGAGGGACGTCTTTGAACTCGAGGTGCACGACGTCGTTCTCGGGGCTCGCCCAGATGCCGGTGTGCATGACGGTGCCCGAGAGCTCGGCGCTGCGACCGACGCCGCGGCCGGGAATGTTGTCGTCGTTGCCGCACAACCAGCGTTGCTCGAGCCAGCGCAT
>JADMIO011560829.1_pt1 | contig 10964 bp, 13 predicted proteins | sample 8958161 | NCBI WGS metagenome assembly JADMIO01 (sample SAMN16585339, study PRJNA669376) | soil metagenome | isolation source: Crop rotation soil | place: USA: Cullars Rotation, Alabama | collected 2011 | reverse complement strand
GCCGAAGCCGACGGTAAACGTTTTAATATGCGCATCGCCCAGCCGCCCGAGCGCGCTCACCACCGAAGTCGAATCCAGCCCGCCGCTTAAATAGGCGCCGTGCGGCACGTCGCCCATACGGTGCATGTCGATGCATTCTTCGAACAGTGCATCGAAGCGCTCCTGGAATTCTTTGTCGGAAAGCTTTGCCTTCTCGCGGATCTGCGGCTCCCAGTAGCAATGCTGCTCCAGCTTGCCGGCGCGCCAGCGCATCCAGTGGCCGGGGGCAAGGCGCTCGACGCCTTTAAACAGGCTGCCCGGGCCGGGCACGTAGCGCATGGCGAGATAGCGGGTTACGGCCGATGGTTCAGCTTCGGCTGCAAACTGCCCGCTTGCCAGCAGCGATTTTATTTCCGAGCCGAAAACAAGCTTATTGCCGGAGGTCCAGTAATAAAGCGGCTTGATGCCCACGCGGTCGCGCGCGATGAAAACGCTGCGGTCGCGCCGGTCGAGCACGGCGAAGGCGAACATGCCGCGCAATTTATCCAGGCAGCGTTCCTTATGGCGTGCGTAAAGCGCCAGCACCACCTCGGTATCGGAACGTGTACGCAGGTTCTGGCCCTGCGCTTTCAACTCGGCGGCAAGCTCGCGATAGTTATAAATCTCGCCGTTAAAGACGATGGAAAACGCGCCGTCCTCGCTGTGGATCGGCTGGGTGCCACCGGCGATGTCGACAATGCTGAGCCGCGTCATGCCGAGGCCGATATCCTCAAACAGGCAGTGGCCCGCTTCGTCCGGCCCGCGATGGGTAATGCTGCGCATCATCGCGCTCAGCATGGACGGACTGCCGTCAATCCCTGCGAATCCAGTGATGCCGCACATTAGAGGTTGCAGAGATTGAGCGTGGGGCGGCCCTGCTTCTCGAAATCGCCGAGCACCGGCTTGAATTCCCGATGCGCAACCAGAAACACGTTGAGGTCGGCCGCGGCGATAGCGCTGGTATCCTTGATCATGGTGCCGGGAAAGCTTTCCGCGTTCTGCCCGCGGCGCACGAACGGATCATACGCTTCGATGGAAAACTGGCGCGTATCCGCCAGCGATTTCAGCACTTCCATCGCCGGGCTTTCGCGGAAATCATTCACATCGGCCTTATACGTCAGGCCGAAAACGGCGAGCTTTTTGTAATTGTTCTGCTTCGAAAGCTCGACCACATGGTCCACCACCAGGTGCGGCTGGCGGTTGTTGATCAGCCGCGCTGCACGGATAACCGAGGGCTTCGTTGGGTCTGCGCCGTGAATCAGGAACCACGGGTCGATCGGAATGCAATGCCCGCCGACGCCGATGCCCGGCTGCAAAATTTCCACGCGCGGATGCATGTTGGCGAAACGGCGCACCGCGTTGACATCGACCTCGTGCAGCTTGCACATATTTTTAAGCTCGTTGGCAAACGCGATATTGACGTCGCGGAAGGAATTCTCAGCGAGCTTGACGAACTCTGCGGTTTCCGCCGTGGTCTCGTGGCACTGGCCCGTGGTGAGTTTTGAAAAGAGCGCCCGGGCGCGGGTGGCGGATTCCGGGTTCACGCCGCCGATGACCCGATCCAGCGTCGAAAGCTCCTCGAGGATTTTCCCGGGCAGGATTCGCTCCGGACAATAGGCCGCGAAAATTTCCGCGCCGGCATGGCGTTTCAGCTGTTCATAGATTTGCCGCGTCGTGCCTACCGGCGAGGTCGATTCCAGCACCACCAGATCGCCCGGTTTCACCACGCTGCGGATGCTTTCCACCGCCGACATCACCGCGGTAAGATCCGGCTCGTTCGAAGCAGTCACCGGCGTCGGCACGCAGATAAGGTAGGCATCCGCCGGCTGCGCTGCATCGAAAGCTTTGAATTTGCCTGTTCTCAGGCCCGAGGCCAGCAGTTCCGGGATGCCGGTTTCCTGGATGTCCGTCTGCCCGGCGTTTAAGCTCCGAACGCGCTCCGCGTTGGCATCAAAGCCAAGCACGGTGAACCCGGCGGCCGAATAAGTAAGCGCCGTGGGCAGGCCCACATAGCCCAGGCCAATGACGCAGATAGAATTAATGGGCGGCAACGAGGGCCTCCTCGGGCTCCGCTGCTTCTTCGCCTTTTGCCGGCTGCCCGGCGGGCAGCAGCTGCTCCACCAGTGCGTGCCGGATGCGCTGCGCGGCCATGCCGTCGCCATACGGATTTCGCGCATCGGCGGGCGAGGTGGCGCCGGCGAGTACGGCCTTGGCGCGCGCCACAATTTTTTCCTCGTTGCAGCCCACCAGCTCGAGGAAGCCGCTTTCCACGCCTTCCGGCCGCTCGGTGACGTTGCGGGTAATCAGTACTTTCTTGTTAAACGTGGGCGCCTCTTCCTGGATGCCGCCCGAGTCGGAAATAATAAATGCGCAGCGCTGCATCAGGTAGATGAATTCGGGATAGTTGAGCGGCGGCAGGATGTGAACATCACGCGTATCGGAAAGGAAGCGATTGATCTCACGCTGAATATTGGGGTGCGCGGGGAACACCACCTGGCAATCCGTCTCCATGACGATCCGCTTTAGCGCGGCAAATACCTGGCGGCTGCCCTCGCCGTAATTTTCCCGGCGGTGGCCGGTGACCAGGATGAAACCGCGCGCGGGATCGAGGAAGCGGAACTTTTCGTTCAGCTCCGCGTTCAACGCCGCATTGGTTTCGATTTTATCCGCCATGAAGTGCAGCGCGTCGACCACCGTATTGCCGGTGACATAAATTTCCTTTTCGTTCACGCCTTCGCGCAGCAGGTTTTCCCTCGCCGAATGCGTCGGCGCCAGGTAAACGTCGCACATGGCATCGGTCACGCGGCGGTTGACTTCCTCCGGCCACGGTTCGTTGCGGTTGAAGGAACGCAGGCCCGCCTCGACATGCGCGATCCGGATGCGGTTGAGGTAGGCCGCCATGGAGGCCGCCGTCGTCGTCGCCGTGTCGCCGTGTACGATAATCAGGTCCGGCTGCAGCTGGCGGAAAGCGGTGTTCATTTTGGTGAAGAGCAGCGCATAGAGCTCGGTGATATCCTGCGTGCGGCGGCGAATGGTCAGCGAATAATCCGGCTGCCAGTCGAAGACGTCAAACACCTGCTGGATGATCTCATCGTGCTGGCCGCTGTTGAGCACCAGGGTGGTAAACCGCGATTCGGCCTTAAGCGCCTGGTAAACCGGCGCCATTTTAATAGCTTCGGGGCGGGTACCCACAATGATGAGTATCTTCTTCTGCATAGGGCCAAAAATGCACGAAAGTTAGCCCTGCTGCTTATCATTGAAACCTATGATTGTCCAAAAATAATCGCCTTGGTAGAAAACTTCGTTAAACAGCTTTTCCCATTCGGCGGGCTGGAGGTAGGTTTTTGCGGTTAACATCCAGATTTCAAACATTTCTTTTTCCTTTTCATCGCAATACGCGTCCACCTGAATAAAGATGTTTTTCTTATGCTTAGTGACGCGGATGAGCTCCCGGATCGCCTGTTTGCACCCCTCCTGATCGAGGTTATGGATCGTATTGATGGCCACCGACGCATCGAAATAATCGTCCGGCCAGGGTAGCTTATCGCAGCTGCCGAGGACGATGTTATCCTGTACATCCGCCAGCGCATGCGCCTTGGCGTATTTCGAAATATCAAGCCCGGCCACTTCGATCCCCGGGCATGCTTCCCGCAGGTCGTGCATGAGGAAGCCTTTCGCGCAGCCGACATCGAGAAAGCGGGAGGAAGCGGTAAGGCCGTAGCGCTCGATCAGACGCTTGGCAACCGCCTGCCAGCGGCCATCGTAGTGGTAGCCGCCGTAGCCCTGCTCGCGCGGACCGTCGAAATATTCCGCATCGAATTTCAGCGCCGCCGCGCGGTGTGCTTCCTTATTCGGCAGGCGGATGGAAACATCGCGCTGCAGCTTCTCCGGCTGGCCGAGCAGGTTGAAATACATGCTCACCCCGCCTGGCGCAGGTAGCTCTCCAGCTGCGTGAACTGCAGGCCGGGGGCAAGCTTGCGCGCTGCGCTGTTGTCGAATGCGCGGTAACCGTTATGCGGCATCGGACCAGAGCGCGGCTTGCTGACGATCTGGCTTTTCCCCGCCGCGGCAATACGCGCGATATCCATGAACGATATCACGGTGCCGGTGACGGCGTTTACCGGCCCGCGTGTGGAGCGTTCGATCATCGCCACCGCCAGCTTCGCGACGTCGCCGACATAGATATGGTCACGCCGCTCCTCGCCTTCGCCGAAGAGTTCGATGTTTTTTCCCGCCTGCGCCAGCCGCAGGAAGGAGTTCGGGCCATAGCCGTTATGCGGGTCGTTTTCGCCGTAAATCAGCGTGGGGCGCAGGTGACCCACGGGGGCCGAGAGATTTTTCTCCAAAATATATTCGCGCATGCAATGCATGATGCCGTGCGCGCTGCCGGGCGCCACCATGGAAGTTTCGCTCAGCTTCTCCATGCTGTCGCCATACACCGCATCCGAGCTGATATTGAGCACGTAGGCGAGCTTCCTAGGCCTCAACGCTTCGGCGGTATGCGTAATGAGCGCCACGTTTTCCAGCAGCATCTCGTAATTTTTGGCAGGCGCCCTGGCCGCTGCACAGACAACGATATCGCCGTCTTTCACCATGCGCGCGATCACCTCACGGCTCTCCGCCTGCGTAAAGTCGCAATCCCTCCGGGAAACCGCGATCACCTCATATTTGCCCGCCAGGGCTTTACCAATGGCCGAGCCGACAAACCCCGAACCGCCCAGAATCACTACACGTTGCATATACCCCCCGCTAAGGGCGGCAAAATAACACTACCCGGTAAAAATAAACCAGAATAAAGTTCTTGCAATTGATTCTCATTATCATTAGTTTCCCCTCCCGAAGGAGAACCATCATGCATCAACGCCTGCTTATCGCCGCCGCTTTCCTGCTATCCGCAGCCCCTGCCTACGCCGCCCACAAGCTTCACATGCCGTATGTGGAAGAAGGCGAATGGGAGCTCGAATATTTCGGCAGCCGCAGCAATGACGGCGATCCGACGATCGACAACACGCAGCTGCACGAGATTTCCGTCGGCTATGGCGTTAACAGCTGGTGGCGCACGGAAGTGGAGGCGCATCTCGAAAAAGCCCCGCAGGACCAGACGCGCTTCGATGCATGGGAATGGGAAAATTCCTTCCAGTTCACCGAGCGCGGTGAATACTGGCTCGATGCCGGCGTGGTGCTGGCCTATGAACACACCCCGCAGAGTAATCGCGCCAACGCCGTGGAAGGCATCCTCGTGCTCGCCAAGGATATCGGCCGCACTACGCACGTATTGAACGCCACGTTGGAAAAAGAAGTAGGCTCGGGGCCGAAGGGAAGCGTGGAAGGCGAACTGCTGTGGAGCAGCCGCTACACCGTCACCCCTTATTTCGAACCGGGCTTTGAGATCAGCAGCGGCTTCGGCGAGCTTTCCCACCCCGGCCGCTTCGCCGACCAGGATCACAGCATCGGCCCGGTCATTTACGGCTCGCTGCCAGTACACATGGCCGGCAAAGCCGATGGACTAAAATACCGCATAGGTTATATGTTTGGTATCTCCGATGCCGCTGCCAGCGGCGATGCCCTCGCCCAGCTGGAATACGAAATTCACTTTTAGGTTTCCATGCTCGCCACCCTCATCATCGTCTTCCGCGAAATAATTGAAGCCGGATTAGTGGTGGGCATCATCCTTGCCGCTGCGCGCGGAGTAGAAGGGCGTGGCAAATGGGTAACCTTCGGTATTCTCGGCGGCGTTGCCGGAGCATGCATCGTGGCGCTCTTTGCCGACTCCATCGCCGGCGCCATGGCGGGCATGGGCCAGGAAATCTTCAACGCCTCCATCCTCTTCCTCGCCGTGCTCATGCTCGGCTGGCATAATGTCTGGATGGCGCGGCACGGGCGCGTGCTTGCCGCCGAGATGAAAGCCGTCGGAAGCGCGGTCGCTACCGGTCACCGCTCCATCACCGCCCTTGCCGTCGTTGTCGGTCTTGCGGTTTTACGCGAAGGCTCGGAGATTGTGCTCTTTCTGTATGGGATTGCAATCGCCGGCGGCGACAGCGCAGTTTCCATGCTGGCCGGCGGCGCGCTGGGAGTGGCTGCCGGCGCCGCCACCTCGGCACTAATTTATCTCGGTCTCCTGAAAATTCCGACGCGGCATCTTTTCAATGTCACCAGCGCACTGATCGCGCTGCTTGCCGCCGGCATGGCCGCGCAGGCGGTTGCCTTCCTGCAGCAGGCAGGCATGGTCTCCGTACTCACCGATACGATGTGGGACACCTCCGCCATCCTTACCGATGGCAGCATTATCGGCCGCGCGCTCCACACGCTGATCGGCTACACCGACCGCCCCAACGAGCTGCAGGTGATGGCGTACGCCGCCACGCTTGCCATCATTCTCGCCCTGATGGCCCTGCTGAAACCGGCACGCCGTCCCATTACGCAAAGTTAATCTCCACGTAGTATTGCGTTTAGCTAGGCTCTCCTATGCTGCAGGCATAACCAAGGAGATGACTATGCGTACACCATTATTACTCACTGCACTTGCCGCGATAAGCCTTGCCCCGATGGCAGCAGAAGCCAAGGACTGGCATCATGATAACGACCGCCACTGGCAGCACGATGATCACCACTGGAATAACGGCTGGCGTGGCCGGGAAGACTGGCGCTGGCGTGTAAACTATCGCCCGTACGTGGTGACGCCGGCGTATAATTACTACTATCCGCAGCCGGTTTATTATCAGCCGCAGCCGGTTTATTACCAGCCGCAGTCGAGCTTCTCATTTTTCTTCCGTAACTAGATACTTTATACCGACTTTACGGACGCGCTAGGTACTGCCGATAGAGAGATTATGTGGGTGGCGTTAGGGTACAATCATCCTTCACCACCCACATTTTATTTCTATGCGTCCGAGATACCGCATTCCTAATTTACATCTGGTCCACAACGGCAAACCGACGCACACCCGCCGCGCGAAAAACCGCGATTTTAAGGGCGTACAACTGCGCAACTGGCTGGAACAGGCGCAACTCTCCGTTGCCATTCTGGAATGCCGCGCCGATCCGCAATGGAGCACGCCAAAGCAGGCGAGATTCCACCAGCTGCAGTTGCGCTTCCGCATGCTCTATATCACCGCTTGCCACTACTGCACGATTATCGAAGAAACAAAAATGGGCGGCCGGCGCATCTCCGCTTTCGTCCAGATCGAGCGGCTGCTGGATTTGCTCTCACGCCTGCAGCAACGTATGCGCGAAGAACTGGAGCAGGAAGAACCCGCTCACGTTGAAGATCAGGACCTCCTCAGCTGGCGCGTATAAAGACGCTAGGAGCGCAGGGCATTTTATGCTAGCGTGAGCGTCTTCCTATGCAATCATCCTCTCCTCCCTCCGCCGGGGCACACCGGCCGGTGCGCGGCCGCGGCGCTTTAGAAAACCCGCAGGTGCGCTTCGAGCATCTCGGCACGGAAATCGAGCCGGACGCCGAAAGCCCTGAGCGCCTGCCTACGGAATATTACAAGGACAGCTCGCGCAGCATTATCTCCACCAACGACAGTCCCGACATCGGCTTTGACGCCTCGTTCAACGCCTATCGCGGCTGCGAGCACGGCTGCATCTATTGCTACGCGCGACCGACGCATGAATATCTCGGCATGTCCTGCGGGCTGGATTTCGAAACCAAGCTGCTCGTGAAAACCGATGCCCCGGAACTCCTGCGCAAATCGCTGAACGCGCCCTCATGGAAGCCGCAGACACTGGTCATGAGCGGCGTCACCGACCCGTACCAGCCCGCCGAAAAGAAATTCAAGATTACGCGCGGCTGCCTCGAAGCCCTACTGGAGTTCCGCAACCCGGTCACCATCATTACCAAGAACCACCTGGTAACGCGCGACATCGATATCCTCTCCGAGATGGCAAAATATAATCTGGCGCGCGTCATGGTCTCGATCACCACGCTCGATAAAAAACTTGCCCGCGTCATGGAGCCGCGCGCCTCAGCGCCGTCGATGCGCCTCAAGGCCATTGAACAGCTGCGGGTAGCGGGTGTTTCAGCCGGCGTCATGATGGCGCCGATTATCCCCGGGCTTACCGATCACGAAATCCCCGCCCTGCTGAAAGCTGCCAAAAACGCCGGCGCGCAGGGGGCGGGGCATACCATTGTACGCCTGCCATACGGCGTGAAGGATTTGTTCCAGAGCTGGCTGGAGGAGCATTATCCGCTGCGCAAGCAAAAGGTGCTGAACCGCATCCGCGAGATGCGCGGCGGAAAGTTATACAATGCCGAGTTCGGCAGCCGCATGACGGGCACCGGCGTCTATGCCGACCAGATCAATCAGTTCTTTGAGCAGACCTGCCATGCGCTGGGGCTCGACCAGCCAATGCCGAAGCTGGCCAAACACCACTTCCGCCGGGTTACCCCGCAGCTTTCGCTTTTTTAAGAAGGCCCATACGCGCACCGACTTTTTCAAACGTCGCCAGCGCCCGGTCAATCTGCGCGTCGGTCAGCGCCGCGCACATCTGGATGCGCAGGCGCGCCGTGCCTTCCGGCACGACGGGATAGCCGAAGCCGGTGATGAAAATCCCTTCCTTCAGTAATTCCTCGCTGAGCTTCAGCGCAAATGCCGTTTCGCCGACGATGATCGGCACAATTGCCGATTCGCCCTCCAGCGGATTAAAGCCGATGGCGCGCAGCCCGTCGCGCATGCGGCGGGTGATGGCGTGCAGCCGCTCAACGCGCTGCGGCTCGCGCTCCATCACCTGTATGGCTTTCAGCGCGCTGCCGGCAATCGTCGCCGGTAAAGCATTGGAGAAAAGCTGCGGCCGCGAAACCTGCTCCAGATAATCGATAACGGTTTTTGATGCCGCAACGTAACCGCCCGCGCCGCCGCCCAGTGCCTTGCCGAGCGTACCGGTGACGATATCCACCTTGTCCTCAAGCCCGTAATGCTCCGCCGTGCCGCGGCCATGCTTGCCCATGACGCCGACGCCGTGCGAATCATCGAGGATGATGGCGGCGTTATAATCCCGCGCCAGCTTCACCAATTCCGGCAGGCGCACGATATCGCCTTCCATGCTGAACACGCCGTCGGTGACGATGAAGATGCGCCGCGCGCCCTTTATCTCCTCAAGCCTGGCTTTCAAGTCCTGCATGTCGGAATGCTTGTAGACCGCGCGCTTTGCTTTCGAAGCGCGGCAGCCGTCAATCAGCGAGGCATGATTAAGCGCATCGCTCACCAGCGCATCCTCGGCGCCGGCAATCGAGGGAATCAGGCCGGTATTGGCCGCCCAGCAGGAAACGTAGGTGAGTGCGGCTTCCGTGCGGTGCATCCGCGCAATTGCTTCTTCGATTTCGCGGTGGATGGAAAAGGTGCCGCAGATGAAGCGCACCGACGCCGTGCCCGCGCCGTATTTCTTCAGCGCCGCAATCCCCGCCTCCACCACTTCCGGATGGTCGGCCAGGCCCAGGTAGTTGTTCGAAGAAAGCACCAGCACCTCGCCGCGCTCCTCCATCTGCACGACCGGCTCCATCGGCGAGGCGATATGGCGGAAGCGCTTGCGCGTGCCGGCCGCCTCCATGGCGGCAAGCTCCTTCTTCAGGCTTTCATCGAGGACCTTACTCATGGTAAAATCTCATACAAGGTTCGCCCATGAAAGACAATGCCCCCTTGCGTGTGCTTCTGGTGGAGGATAACCGCGCCACTGCGGTAGTGGGCGAAGCCGTGCTCGAAATATTGGGCGCGCAATGCATTCTGGCCGTAAGCGGCCAGGAGGCGCTGGAGAAAATCTGGGATCGCAACGTCGATATTGTGCTGATGGACGTGAATATGCCCATTCTGGACGGGCTGCAGACCACCCGCTTGATCCGCGAGGATGAAGTTACGCGCAACCTTTCGCGCATGCCGATCATCGCCGTTACCGCCCATACGATGGCCGGGGACCGCGAGCGCTGCATCGCCGCCGGCATGGATGATTACCTGCCCAAACCCCTCGATCCGGCGACGCTGGAACCTATGCTGCGGCGTTACCGGCAATAAAAAAGGCGGCGCAAGGCCGCCTTTTTATACACGCATGAGCTCTATTTGCGGCTGTTGCTACGCGAAGAGGTGCGTGATTTGCGCGAAGACGAGCGCGAGGAGGACTTACGCTGGCTGCCTCCTTTACGCCCGCCTTTGCTGCTGGATGCAGTGGAACGTTTCTTGCCGCGGCCGGAGCCGGACTTCTTGCCGCCGCCGTCCTGCTTGTTCACGGTCGCCCAGGCACGGCGCTCGGATTCTTTCTTGGACACTCCGCGATCTTCATATCCTTCTTCGATATGTTCGGCCTGGCGCTTTTGCTTGCTGGTATAGGATGCTTTGCTTCCCTGGGGCATGATGGATCTCCTTTAGGTTACTTCACCAGTATGAAAAATTTGCCATAAGAAAACCAGCGGGAGAAGTTGCATGGATATAAATGCCGGCTAAAGCTGGTCCTCGACCGGCAGCACGCGGAAGAACCATACCTGCGCGCCGCGCCACAGGCCGGCGCCTGGCTCTCCGCCGCGCACCAGCTTGCCGTTTTCTTCGGTTTCCCATTGCAGGGAACCGTCTTCCGCCAGCACAACATGGTAACTTGCGCCGTCCCCCGTCGTATCCTCAAACATCTTCAACACCTGCGCGGCAAGCTGCGGGCTGTGGATCACCAGCCCCAGCTCCGTATTGAGCTCGATGGAACGCGGATCGAGATTGAACGACCCGATGACGAGGTCTTTTCCATCGACCACATACGCTTTGGAATGCAGGGATGCGCGACCTGCCCGGCTGGTTCTGCCGCGAACGCTTCCCGGGAATGGGCCGGAACTCATAAAGCTCGACGCCGCTTTCCACCACGGCCTTGCGGTAACGGCTATAACCGGTATGCACCGCCGGCACGTCGGTGGAGGCGAGCGAATTGGTGAGCACCCGCACCCTGATTCCGCGCTTTACCAGTCCGGC
>JADMIO011421349.1_pt1 | contig 10964 bp, 9 predicted proteins | sample 8958161 | NCBI WGS metagenome assembly JADMIO01 (sample SAMN16585339, study PRJNA669376) | soil metagenome | isolation source: Crop rotation soil | place: USA: Cullars Rotation, Alabama | collected 2011 | reverse complement strand
GCTCTTCCGATCTTGTTTTAACATTTCCATTCCGCCCAGGCTCAGTACCCTGATATGGCTGATATTTTTCTCTGCATTTTTGAATGAAATGGAAATAGCACCCCCTTTTTGAACGGGATTGGGGTAGCATTTAAAAGCGTTTGTTCCTTCTTCCTTCTCGCCCCTTGGTATTAGGCGGGTAATTCTATAGCTACATCTGATTCTCTTAGGGCACCATGTTCCGCTGACAACTACTTCGCCGCAGATTTTGATGTCGCGACTTAAACGGATCGTATCCGTTTTTGAAATATCGTCGTTGAAATAAACGGCCTTTGTTTCATAACCGACTGCAGTTACTGTCATCTTCAGGCCATTAAATTCTTTTGGACTATTGGAAGAAAACGAACCCTTATCATCAACTACATAGAACATTGTGTTGTCACCGTTCTTCATGGTTATCCCAACCGAAGCACCGGCAACCGGGCTGCTGTCATCCCCATCGATGACAACCATTTTTTTATAATTCAATTTTAAATTGATAACGATCAACCCGTTCTCCCCCTGGCTTCCGGCTATTGCCGTTGCCTGTGCTCCTTTGAGAATTGTTATGTTTTCTATTGAATTAAGATCGATCGAATTCATTTCCTCCACTGAACTCAGGTTACCATTTATGATGATCAGGGGTTGTGAGTCACCATTAATAGTACGACAGGAAACCAGGCGTATGGGCGCAGGCTTTATACTTGTATCTTTCCTGGTTGCGTCCGCAGGATTCTTATTCACACAAGTCATCTTCCCTGTTGTACTCGTACTCACTGTTTGAATATTCAGACCTCCGATCTTACATACGAATTGATTTTTTATTGTATCCTGCTTAGGTTTTGGAGCCGGTCTTGATATACCGGGGCAATAAACAACAACCGTGGCGGACCTGGATTGTTCTTTCATTGCCGGCCCGACCCTTTGAATACTGCTACCCGGAATCATATTGTTTATCCCCTCACCCAAATTCCCATAAGGTATACAAATACTTATTGGTCTTCCTGGCACGGTATCTTTTTTGAGGACAGGAACGGGTAATTTAAGATCGGAGAAATTACGGGGTTGAGGTAATAGTATCCCACCCCCGCGACAGACCTGCACTTTAAAATCCGTATGCATGCCATGCGGCCGGGTTGTTGGAAATAATTGGGAAATGATACTCTCTTTCAGCTGGGCAGAAGAATTAAAAGCAAGAAATGACAAAAAAAGTGTAGAGATTATCCTCATAAGTTTGGTTTGATTCAATATTCAATGTTCAAAAAAAAGGGAGCCAGTAGAAACCAGCTCCGTATCACTAACCGGCTGTTAAATGATTAGCCATTTTTCTTCTGATGCTGTTGCATCGAAAATTGCATATCGTTATGGATAGAAAGTATCAATAAACAGGTGGCAGTACAGAAAACAGGGCTGGTGATGCAGTGGTGGCCGTTCCAGCTACCGTCCTGGTTCTGAATGTTTACGAGCTTGCCGGTGGTGCTTTCATACCATTTTTTCCAGCTATCCCCACCTTGCATTAAAAGACTTTCCCCGGTCATTAAAAAACTCATGAACTCCTCGCCTCCGTTGTTCCCAAAGCCGGATAATACATCATCCCGCTGCGCCTGTTGCACAGATGCCCTGTTGATCGAATAGGCAGTGACCAGCTCTTTGGCATCACCGGGTGTGATACCGGCCGCTTTCAGGTTCTCTTCATTGACCACGTTGTCTTTTATCTTTCCTTCCGTTTTTGCTTTGTTGACCAGGTCCTGTGCTCTTTTCGATTCTTTGGCGCTGGCACGGGTGGTGCTGGATAAACCATAGAGCATTACGCCGGCCGCTTTACTGGTAACAGGAGCATTGGTCGTTACGTCAAAATTGCTGTTCTGGTATTTGCGGCTGCGATCCATTACTGTTTTATCCACTTTTCTTCCTACTTCATCGGCACTTTCAAGCGCATTATTCGCCAGTGCCGATTGCAATACCGGCGCCCAACCACCGTCTCTCCATGATCCATCCTGGTCCTGACATTTCTGTATCCTCGCCACACATTTATCCAATGCTTTTTCAATCTTTGTTTTCATCGCGGGATCACTGAGATTATACCGCAATATGTTGGTGAAGAATTGCGCCGTGAGTATCACGTCGATATTCCTTCCCAGTTTGATCTGTGGTTGTGTGTTGGTGAGCGTGGTGAGATAAGGCTGGTTATCGGGACATTCCTCCGTGATCTTTATCAAAAAATCCGTTGCCTTCTTCAGGTTTTTTGAATAGGTTCCTTTGTCCAGCGTATTATCTGTTCTCAGCAGCGACATAGCTACCAATGCTGTTGTCGCAGGATCGCTGGTCACCGCATGCGGATCAAGTATATCCTGTCTTGCATGCGTACCGGCACCCCAACCTCCATCGGGAGCCTGTGCTTTGTCCGTCCATTCCAATCCCTTTTTAATGGACGCTTCCACTGCTTCGGGTGTACGGAAATCGCTGATCAGTTTACCGTCCTGGCTGGTGTCGATACCGAGAATGGTCTTCATTACACAGACGTGGTTGGCGTTCGGATTGTTACAGCATTTGACGGTCTTTGTTTCCGGCTTTGTTGTCTTCATGTTGGCAGTGGCCAGTAAACCGGCGACAGCCACGGCTGAGAATGACAGCAGTACATTCCTTTTTTCTAAAAATTTCATGGCATTTTGTTTTAGAGATGAATAAAAGAATTGTAACAGCCGGGAGGAAAACAAAAAACACAAAACAAGAAATAAGGAACCGTTGAAGTATCGACGACTGTTTACTCTGTCAGATTACTTTTTCGTTCCTTATTTCGTGTTACTTATTTCTTATTTATCTTGAACTAACTTCTTCCTTCTTCACTTCAGGCTTCGCCTTCGCCAGCATCTCCGCATTCTGCACCAGTTTGATGAACTCGGAACGATAGCCTTCTTCATCCAGACCTTTTGCTTTGCTGGCCAGGTTCAATACATCGGCATAGGAAGCAGCCGATTTGAACTCGGAGTTGCGGAGCAGCATACCGAACTGGGCAACAGAGGCGGCAAAGCGGAAATTCTCGGAAGTGGATGCAATAGCGATATGTTTATCCAATACAGGATGTTCGATGAGCTTGCTGACATCACCATCGGGTTGTTTGTAGCGGAATTTGACGGTCAGTATCTCATCGGTTTGAGACGATTTGCTCAGGGGTTCTATATTCTTCTGGTATTTTAAAGGATCCACATCTTTGAGAAAGCTGCTCTTCACACCAACAGGAATAATTTCATACAGGGCCGTTACGGTATGACCGCTTCCCAATTCACCTGCATCTTTTTTATCGTCGTTGAAATCTTCATTTTTCAACATTCTGTTCTCGTAACCGATCAGGCGGTAACCCTGTACTTTGGCGGGATTGAATTCCACCTGGAGTTTTACATCTTTGGCAATGGTGAACAGCGTGCCCCCGAATTCATTCACCAATACTTTTTTTGCTTCGCTGATGCCATCGATATACGCATGGTTCCCGTTTCCTTTATCGGCCAGCTGTTGCATTTTGCTGTCCTGGTAATTACCCATACCATAACCGAGTACGGTCAGGAACACACCGGATTTTCTTTCTTCTTCGACCATGCGCACCAGTTCATCATTGCTGCTGACACCAACATTGAAGTCGCCATCGGTACAAAGAATGACACGGTTGTTGCCACCTTTTACAAAATTCTCTTTCGCTGTTTTATAAGCCAGCTTAATACCTGCTCCACCTGCAGTTGAACCACCGGCTTCGAGGTTATCGATCGCTTCTTTGATCTTTATCTTCTCCGTTCCGTTGGTAGGATTCAATACCAAACCTGCAGCACCTGCATAAACAACGATCGATACTTTATCGTCCTGTCTCAACTGGTCTACCAACATCTTCAATGAGGCTTTCACCAAACCCAGGCGCATGGGACCGCTCATGGAACCAGACACATCGATCAGGAAAACCATATTGGAAGCAGGCAGGTTATCGGTAGGAATTTTCTTTCCCTGCAAACCGATCAATACCAGTTTGTGGTCCTTGTTCCAGGGCGCATCGGATATTTCTGTATTGATAGAGAAGGGATCGTTGCCGGTTGGCTGGGGATATGTATAATGAAAATAGTTCACCATTTCTTCGATCCGCACGGCACCCGCGGGTGGTAATTGTCCCTGGTTAATAAAACGACGAACATTGCTATAAGAAGCCGCATCTACATCGATAGAGAAAGTAGACAGCGGGTTATTCTTTGTTTTTAAAAATATATTCTCGGCGATATTATCGTATCCCTCGCGACTAAATTCTTCTTCGTCCATTTCGGGGCTATAATAACCGGTGCTGACAGGAGTGTTCACCGTACCGGCTGCAACCTTCCTGTTGTACATATCCATCCTTCCATAGGGTTTATTGGCCTCTTTATCTTTTGTAATGGCCATCGAAGCCTTGAGTGTAACATTGATGACAGTGCGGCCGTTGATATTTTCCTGGACGGGGATATAACCGGTCGCGGAAAAGACCAGTGTGCCGGAAGATTTGGCTACAACCAGGTGATAAATACCTTTTGAATCGGAAATTGTTGATTGTGTTGCGCCTTTTACGACAATGGATGCCGAAGGTATGGGGCTGCCCTTTTCGTCAGTTATGGTACCGGTGATCGTAATCGTTTTAACCGGGCGGAAAGCCAGCATAATCAGTATCACTGGCGCGATAAGGATAAGTAAACGTTTCATAAAATGTGTTTAGACCATTTGATGCCGTTATTTTTTTTATTCCACAAAAAATTATCATTTGGTAAAAGCTTTAACATTTGCTTCGCCCTCCTTCGTCGGGCTCGCAATGACGGAGATGGGATGCGAGGAAAGCTCAGTTTTTCGAAACATTTCGATTGTGGGGTGAGGCCAGACGAGCAGCGAACAGAACGATGAAGTGAGTGACACAACAGACGATGCCATATGTACTGAAGCTGGTTTCATAAATTTTTATTCACTAATTTTAGCCATTGGCTTTTATAAAGAACATATCTCATTCTTCCCTGGCGGATAAAGAACTCGTGGCACTGTACAAGGAGTCAGGCGACATGTCCGTACTGGGAGAACTCTACCAGCGATATATGGAACTGGTCTATGGTGTCTGCCTGAAATACTATAAGGACAGCGAAACGGCCAAGGACGGTGTGATGCAGATCTTCGAAGAATTGGTATCAAAATTGAAAAAGCACGAGGTGGATAACTTTAAGGGCTGGCTGCACCAGGTGGCTAAAAACCATTGCCTGATGCAGTTGCGGACCCCTAAAAACATGAAAACCGTGGAATTCAAGGCGGAGATTGTGCAATCGGAAGAAAATGTGCATCTGAATGGTGTGTTGGAAAAAGAGGAGAATTTCGAGAAAATGGAATACTGCCTCGGGACCCTGGCAGCGGAGCAACAGGAGGCGATCCGGCTCTTTTACCTGGAGGGTAAATGTTATAACGAGATCGTCGAAATAACCGGCCAGGAATGGAACCAGGTTCGGAGCCTGATACAGAATGGCCGGCGGAATTTGAAGATATGTATGGAGAACCCTTCGACTCCGCTCAGGGTGAAGGCCCGGGAGGAATAGACAGGGTGAGAACTAAGCAAGAACTGACAAAGGGGTGATGGCCCCGATTTAGAAAAAAAACAGAACTTTGTAAAGCCAAATGGCAAACGATAATATTATAACCCATTTTACCGCTACGGATATTGAAAAATATCACCGGGGCCAGCTATCTGCCAAACAGATGCACGACCTGGAAAAAGCAGCACTCGATGATCCGTTCCTGGCCGATGCACTGGAAGGTTATTCGGTAGCCGGTGTGAATGCTGCTGCTGATATAGCCGATCTGAAGAACAGGCTTGGTGAAAAAGTAGAAGGTGCAAAAGTCATTCCGTTGCCATCAGCTCCGCGTAATTCTTACAGGGCTCTTCGTGCAGCGGTGATGATCCTCTTTATCGCCGGAGCGGGGTTACTCGTGTATAAACTCGGGTTCGATAAGAAGAATAACGAGGTCGCACAGAATAATGCCATCGAAAAAGAAAAAACGACAACAGATACAATTAAAAATACTACTGTTCCCAATGGAACAGCCAGCACCCCCACTCCTGTTACTGCTACAAATCCGAATGACAAGGAGGGTCCGGCCAAAAATGAGCGAACACAACCTGTAACTACAGGGCAGGAAGAGTTTCACCTTTCAAAAACTGAAGGACAGAATGGTGCCGGTGTTAAAACAACGACGGCCCCGGTTACTGTTAGTACTGATCATATTGTAACAAGAGGTGCTGCCGAGACAAAACCCGGAACCAATCCTCCTGTAAAAACTGCTGAAGCAGATACAAAGTACTTCGACGCTGTTGCAGAGAAAAAAGAAAATGCTGCCCGGGAAGATTATGAAAAAGCTAAACAGGCAAAGGACGATGTGACCGTTGGTATCAATGATAAAGTTGTACAACAGAATAACAGGGCCCAGGCTGCTGCCCGCAAGGCAGATAACGGTTTTGGTATTACAAATAATACAACCACTTTCCGCGGTCGTGTAGTGGATGCCGATAACAATGGTGTTCCTTTTGCGAATGTGACCAATGTACAGGATAAAGATGCCGGGACATTCACCGATGCAAAAGGATATTTCAATCTTACCTACCCGGATTCTGTGATGAATGTACAGGTCAGGTCGCTTGGTTTTGAGAATTACAATGTACAATTACGGAGCACTGTCGCTAACAACCAGGTCACTTTACCGGAAGACAGGAAAAACATTGCGGAGGTAGTATTAAGCAACCAGAAATCAAATGCTGTTGCCCGTAACCGTGATGCCAATATGAAGGTTGAAGAGCCCGAACCAGTGGACGGTTGGGTATATTACGATGCTTACCTCGCTAATAATATCGAAATCCCCGAAGATCTGAAGAGCGCAAAAACAGAAAAAGCGGAAGTACAGGTTTCCTTTGCCGTTGACAAAAATGGCGACCCCACCGATGTAAGGATCGAAAAATCTGATTGCGCCAAATGTAATAAGGAAGCAATACGTCTTGTCAAGGAAGGTCCGAAATTCAAACGGGCGGCCAATAAGAAGGGAAGGACGACGGTGACTGTAAGCTTTTAAAGGTTTGGAGTTTGAAGTTTAGGGTTTGGGGTTAGTACCCTAAAGCGTAAAAATCATTACAATTTTCGTGGTTGCCTGTAATTTATGAGAACAATATTTTCAAAATTTCTGCTTACGCTTTTGATCTTAACTGCTAATCGACAATTCATTTTTGGACAGCCCCAAAACACAATTTCTCCCAAAGACTATTACGACTTTTACAATTCTTTAATCAATTCTGACTCAGTAAACGAATTCAATCTTTCAAGCAAACCAAGCCTCAAGCCCATTATAGATGACTCTGTCCTAATTTTTAGAGACAGTAGTTTGTTTTCCAGGAATGATATTCAATTTATAAAACAACAAATTGATGAAGGAGTGAATTTCACATGGCAAGATAAAATCCTGGGAGCACATATTATAAAAGATACAAAGATTAAAGAGATTTTTAGAAAAGGCACCCGAAAGGGCTGGAGAAAATTTAATCATAGATACAAAGGCGGCTTTTCAAGATTTTCCATTCCATTATTTTCTATTGACAGGAAGACTTGTATAATCTATCAAAGCAACCATTGCGGGAGTTTATGTGGAGGCGGTGGCATATCGGCATATAGGAAAATAAATGGGAAATGGACCTTTATTAAAACTGTAGGAACTATTTGGATTAGTTAATTTCGGTAAACTGTTTCGTTGAAAAAAAGATTTCCCAGCTACCAGTTCTGAGACTTTAGTGACTTTTACGCAGTGAACGACCCCAACCCCAAACACCAAACCCCAAACTCCAAACCCTCAACTATCCCCTATCTTTGCCTTCTCTAAAAACTATTGCTAATATGAAAAAGCTATTTATCGCAGCTATCGCTGTTCTTGCTATGCTGAACATCGATGCGCAGACACTCACAACGCCTCAACCAAGCCCCACACAAACCATCAAACAGAATTTCGGTCTTTCTTCTATAGAGCTTAGTTATTCCCGTCCGGGTATGAAGGGCCGGAAAATATTTGGCGATCTCGTGCCCTTTGGAAAAGTATGGCGTACGGGTGCTAACAATGCGACGGTGATCACCTTTGCCGATGATGTAACGATCGGTGGCAAAAAAGTCCCTGCGGGTAAATACGGGCTGGTGACCATTCCTGAAAAAAGGAACTGGACCATCATCATCACCAAACAACTGGATGTAACAAGTCCCGCTGCATACAAACAAAGCGAGGATGTGGTAAGAGTGGAAGCAAAGACCATGGATATGGAAGAAAGCATGGAATCGTTCACGATGCAATTCGCGAATGTAAAGCCCAACAGCACCGACCTGCATATCATGTGGGACCGCACCGCTGTGGCGCTTCCGATCACTACCGATATCGAATCAAAAGTGATGGCGCAGATCGACCAGCTGATGAATAAAGACAATCGTCCTTATTTTAATGCGGCGATGTATTATATGGAGAGCGGCAAAGACCTGAACCAGGCCCTGGCATGGTTTGATAAAGGCGTGGAGCTGCAACCCTCTGCTTTCTGGATCCATCACCAGCGGGCGAATTGCCTGGCCAAACTGGGTAAGAAAGAAGAAGCAAAAGCAGCGGCGGAAAAATCAAAGACATTGGCAGCCGAGCAGAAGAATGATGATTATGTGAAGCTGAACGAGAAATTGCTGGCTGAACTGGCCACTAATTAATATGTAAGATTTTAGGTTAAAGATTTAAAACTCCTCTACATGAGGAGTTTTTTTATTGGATCTATCTCAGAGCATCTATTGTCATTCCGAGCGAAGCGAGGAACGGCTGTTGCTACGAAGAGATTAATTCCGACGCAGGAGGAATCTGCGGTTAGATTCCTCCTGCGTCGGAATCGCAATATAGGCTCCAATCTTTCATTTATCCTTCGCTCCGCTCAGGATGACAATCTAAGATTCGACCTTTATCGGCCCGATTGATCTTTGCCCCCAAAAGCATTTAGTAACAAACTAAAGAAGATCACGCCAAAAGCCCCGATCGGGTTGAGCCAGAGAAAGCCCATTTTAAAGACCCCTGCCTTGGTGAGAATGAATACGGTCAACACCAATAGCTCGGCCAGCACAGCTCCCCAGAAAACAACATGCCCGCTTTTGATATGCTTCAGGAAAAAAGCCATGAGGAAAACACCCAGTATCACACCATAGAACAGGGAACCCAGTACATTCACCGCTTCGATCAGGCTATTGCCGATATTATAGGTGAACATGGCAACGATGATGCAGAATATTCCCCAGGCCAGTGTATACCATTTCGATAACCGGTATTCATCTTCGCTGCTTTCTTTTTTCTTTGTGAAGCGCCGGTGAAAATCGATCATGGTACAGGAAGCAAGCGAATTGATGGCGGCAGCGATACTTCCCCAGGAGGCGAGAAAGATAATGGCGATCAGCAGGCCCACTAATCCCACGGGGAGATTATCGACAACGAACCGGAGAAAGATATAATTGGTATCATTGGTATCTTCTTTGGGCAGGGCTTTTTTCAAGACCGCCTTATATTCCTTTCGGATAGAATCCTTTTTTGCATTGCCATATTTTATCCTCTCCAGCACTTCGGCTGCTTCTGCCTGGTCTCCCTTTTTCTTTGACTCGAAATAATGTTTTTGCCATCCACCGATCGCATTGGCATAATCTTCATATCCTGATTCAAGCGTTGTCAATTCCGTAGAATAGCTGGTCGCATGCGCTTTGGTGACCAATGCCTGGTTAAAGAATAGTGGCGCTTTGTTGAACTGGTAAAATGCAAAGACCAGTATCCCGATCATCAGAATGGCGAACTGCATCGGCACTTTTACAAAACCATTCATGATCAGTCCCATCCGGCTCTCTTTTACCGATTTTGCCGTAAGATAGCGCCCCACCTGGCTTTGGTCGGTACCGAAATAGGACAGCGCCAGGAAAAAACCACCGATAATACCACTCAGCAGGTTGTACTGGTCGCTCCAGTTGAATTTACCATGCTCCACGCCGGTTGTGATCACGTTGAATTTTCCCATCTTGCCACCCACTTCCAATGCATCGGTAAAACTGATATCTTTTGGCAGCATGTGCACGACCATATAACCGGCCAGGAACATGCCTGCAAAAATGATGATCAGTTGCAGTTGCTGTGTATAGGCCACTGCGCGGGCACCACCACTCATGGTATAAATGATCAGCAGACCTCCCATCAGGATATTGGTATGAATGATATTCCATCCGAACAGCGAAGACAAAATGATCGAAGGTGCAAATACACTGACGCCGGTTGACAGTCCTCTTTGCAACAAGAACAAGAACGAGGTCAGTGTTCTTGTTTTATTATCAAAACGGTTCTCGAGGTATTCGTAAGCCGTGTATACTTTCAGTTTGTGAAAAATGGGAACAAAGAAGATACAGATGACCACCATGGCCAGTGGTATCCCGAAATAATATTGCACGAAACGCATGCCGTCGGTATATGCCTGGCCCGGTGCTGAAAGAAAGGTGATTGCGCTGGCCTGTGTACCCATAATGCTCAGCAATACCAGTCCCCAGGGCATACTGCGGTTGTCGAGAAAATAGCCGTCGAGGTTATGCGAAGTACGGCTCTTGTATAAACCATAAGTGATAATGGTTAGCAGGGTAACGACCAGTACTATCCAATCAAGCTGGCTCATGAAAATTGTTTGGTTAACAAAAAGAAAAGGATAATGAGCACGACAAGAAAGCCGATCACCAGTGCGTACCAATGATTCCAACTTTTGAAGAATGGCGCTTTATCGTTATCCGGTCCCTGCATAGTTTATTTGCGGGTAGCTCTTAACCAGCCTGTCATCACGACCAGGACTCCCAACACTAACCCGATCAGTATCCCGATCCTTATCTTCTTTA
>JADMIO011560828.1_pt1 | contig 10965 bp, 1 predicted proteins | sample 8958161 | NCBI WGS metagenome assembly JADMIO01 (sample SAMN16585339, study PRJNA669376) | soil metagenome | isolation source: Crop rotation soil | place: USA: Cullars Rotation, Alabama | collected 2011 | reverse complement strand
GGCCCGCCGTTCTTGTACTACGATCGCCCACCCGCTGTCGAAGAAATCATTATGTCCCCCCTCGCACATAAAACGCGTGAGGCCCGCCGGCCCGCCCGCGTATGCCGCCGCCAGCTTGTCCGCATGTGCGCACGGTATTCCCGGATCCTGCCGCCCATGCCCGTTGAAATAAGGAATGGTCAATTCCCGAATCTTTTCCTCAGACAGAAACCGATGCTTCAAAAACATCGACACCGGCAGAAAGGGATACATCCCCTTCGCCAGATCGACCATCGACGAAAACGAGCTGAACGTCATCAGCGCGCAAAACGTGTTTTCCGACTTGTGCCGCCGCGCCAGGTCGATCGCCACCGCCCCGCCCAATGACCACCCCGCCGCCACCAGTTTCGTCCGATCCACCTCCGGCCGCGCCAACACATGCTGATACGCCGCCTCCGCCGCCTGATAGCACCCCTGTTCCGACGGACTCCCACTCGACATCCCATACCCCGGATAATCCACCAGCATGCAGTGATACCCCATCCGCCTGAACATATTGCCCGAAAGCACCGCCGAAGACATCGATTCCCCATTCCCATAAAAATAAAGAATCGTCGGCCGTTCCTCATTCACCGGCAGTCCCCGCTTGTCCTCCGCACTTCCAAAATATCCCATCAAGTCCGTTCCATCAGCCGCCTTGAGGCGAACCAGCGCCGCCCCGCGCCCGGCATCGACCTGCGTGTCCGGGGAGCCCTGGTAAAAAGAACCCGGGAAAATAAGCCGTTCCTGAAACACGTAAGCTCCCAGCCCGATCAGCGCATACATGAGCACAGCGGAACGAACGATGCGTTTGAGCAAACGCAGCCAACGCTGCCTTCTTGTCATAATAAGCGACTCTGCTTTTTTCATTCATCGACCTTAACACTGCCCTTGCATTTCACTACGCCACGCCCGGCAGTTCTGTTCGCAAAGCTCATCCGGATATCCATAGCGCCTTAGTATCCTCGCCGAGTACAGAATTCACCTTCCACCTGTTATAGTGAGCTTCACCATCTCCCACGGCGCAATGCGCCATCCCCTCCGGGCCGAGGTTTTTGATGTCAACCGACGAGTCTATTCCCGAGCAGGCTGATGCCCGGGCTCCCGCGGTTGACGTCATGCCCACAGAGGAACACGATCGCGCCGCGCAACCGGTGGATTCGGAAGAGCCGCCCCGGCTCCCCTTCCCCGTCGTCGCCATCGGAGCATCGGCCGGCGGCCTGGAAGCCTTCGGCGAATTCTTCAACGCGATGCCCGCCGACAGCGGCATGGCCTTCATCCTCATCCAGCACCTGCCGCCCGACCGCGAAAGCATGATCGCCGAAATCCTGTCCAAGCGCACCACCATGCCCGTCGCCCAAGTTCAGGATGGCATGCCTGTCCAGCCGAATCACGTCTATGTCATCCGCCCCGGGCACACGCTGACCATCAAAGACGGCGTCCTGCACCTCGGTAAGCGCGTCGAGACGCCCGGGCACAGCCGCCCGGTCGATGATTTTTTCAAATCTCTCGCCGAAGAGCAGCGCGAACGCGCCATCGCCATCATCATGTCCGGCATGGGCAGCAATGGCGCCGCCGGCGCCCAGGCCATCAAGGCCGTCGGAGGCATGTGCATCGCCCAGGACCCGGATTCCGCCCAATTCCCCTCCATGCCCCGGCACCTTATTGACGCGGGCTATGCCGATTACATCCTCCGCCCCCCGGACATGCCCGAGGTGCTGCTGCAATATGCCCACCATCCTTACACGCGGGGAGGGCGACAGGAAAATGCCGCCTCACGACACGAGGAGCAGCACCTGCGCGAAATAATCGCGATCCTCCGGGCGCGGACGCGTCACGATTTCTCCGGTTACAAAAAAGCCACGATTCAGCGCCGCATCCAGCGTCGCATGGGCCTCAACCATATCACCCCCCTGTCCGAATATACGAAGCTGATGCGCGAGAGCCCGGTCGAATCCAGCGCCCTGCTCGATGACCTGCTGATTCACGTCACCGGGTTTTTCCGCGACGCCGAAGCCTGGGAGTCGCTCCGCTCCAAGGTCATCGTCCCTCTGATTGCCGCGCGCCAGCCGGGTGAATCACTGCGCTGCTGGGTCACCGCCTGCTCCAGCGGCGAGGAGGCCTATACGCTCGGTATGCTGCTGATCGAAGAGGCCGAACGCGTTAACAAATTCCTCGATATCAAAATATTCGCCACCGATACCGCCCAGCGCACCCTGGCCAACGCGCGACAGGGCATCTACCCCGGCGGCCTCGAAGCCGACATCACTCCGGAACGGCTGGAGCGCTTCTTCCACAAGGAAGACGAAGTCTATCGCGTCCGACAGGATTTGCGCGAGCTGGTCATCTTTGCCCCGCAAAATGTCCTCCAGGATCCCCCCTTCTTCAAGCTCGACATCGCCACCTGCCGCAATCTGCTCATTTATCTCGAGCCCGAAATGCAACAGCGCGTGCTCTCCCTGCTGCATTTTGGGTTGCGTGATGGCGGAGCACTGTTTCTGGGCACCAGCGAAACCGCCAGCATCGATGGGTTGTTTGAAACCCTCGACAAAAAGGCGCGCATTTTCCGGCGCATCGGAAAACCGCAGAATGGACCCCTCACTCTTTTGCCCCGGACGCCCGTCGGCCTGCGCGAGAAGGTGCTCGCGGAACATGTCGATCCCATCCCGCGATCCGTGGCGCAGCTTACCCGGCGCACCCTCCTGGCCCATCATGTCCCCGCCGCTGTCACCGTCGACCGCGACTTCCGCATCGTCTATTTCCAGGGCAATACCCATCCCTATTTCTCTCAGCCCACCGGCGAACCCACGCGCGACCTCATGGCCGTCATCCGCGACAGTGTCCGCGGGGCCGTGCGGACGGCCCTGCAGCGCGCTGTCAAGGAAAATGGCACCGCCATCGTTATGGATGGCTGGATCCTGACCGAACAGGGCCGCCGAAAGGTCGTGGTGACCGCCTCGCCGCTCGAGGCCAGCGCCCATCCGCCCCTGTACGTCGTGAGTTTCAAGGAACAGGCGGACCTGGCCCTTACGCCCGTCCAGGGCCATGCGCCAGCGGACCCCCGCGCTCTCGACGAAGAACTGCAGCACATGCGCGAAGAGTTGCAGAGCACCATCGAAGAACTCCAGACCAGCAACGAGGAACAGAAGGCCTCCAACGAAGAAATCACCTGCATCAACGAGGAACTCCAGAGCACCAATGAGGAACTGGAAACCAGCAAGGAGGAATTGCAGTCCCTCAATGAGGAACTTACCACCGTCAACTCCCAGCTCCTTGCCAAAATAGAGGAGCACCAGGCCAGCAGCAATGACTTGAACAGCCTCCTCGTGAGCACCGATATCGCGGTGGTCTTTTTGGACCGGCGCCTGCGCATCCGCCGCTACACCCCGGCCATGAAGTCCCTGATGGAGCTGATCTCCACCGATGTCGGCCGGCCGCTGCGCGATCTCTCCTGGAAGTTTTCCGATCCCGAGCTGCTCGCCGATGTCCAGGCGGTCCTTGACACGCTGGTGCCCATCGAACGCGAGATCAGGGCCGAGGGCGACCGCTGGTACATCCGCCGTGTGCTCCCCTACCGCACCCCCGAAGACCGCATCGACGGCGTGGTGATGACCTTCATGGACATTTCCGAGCGCAAGCGGACCGCCGCGGCGCTGGCCGAAAGGGCCCGCCTCCTCGACTTAAGCAACGATGCCATCATTGTGCGCGATGTCCACAACCGCGTCATTTACTGGAATCACGGCGCCGCCGAACTCTACGGCTGGACCCCTAAGGAAGCCATTGGGAAGGACCTTCAGGAACTGGTTCACACCGACGCGGATATCCCCCATGAACAATTGATCGCTGAACTTCAGAAACATGACCGCCTCGAACGCGAGGTCGTCCAGGTCGCACGCGACGGCCGCCGTATCACGGCCCTCTGCCGGTGGGCGCTCGACCGCGATGCCGATGGCAAGCCCGGCGCCATCCTCACCACTGCCACCGACATGACCGCGCACAAACTTGCCGGCGAAAAGGCCCGCGCCAATGAAGAGCACTTCCGTCTCCTCATGGACAGCGTGCGCGATTTCGGCATCTTCCTGCTCGATCCGCACGGCCGCATCTCCGCCTGGAATGCCGCCGCCGAGCGTCTCCTCGGCTGGACCGAAAAAGAGGCCCTCGGCCAGAGCGGCAGCCTCATCTTCACCCCCGAAGACCGCGCCGCAGCTATCCCCGAGAAAGAGCTGGCCCACGCCCGCGCCCACGGTGCTGCCACCGACGAACGCTGGCATCTTAGAAAAGACGGCTCGCGCTTCTGGGCCAGCGGCGTCATGTCCGCCATCCGTCCCGGCGGCGTCCTGCTCGGATTCGTCAAAGTGCTGCGCGACGAAACCGTCCGCAAGCAGACCGAGGACATGCTCCAGGCCGCCAAAACCGCGGCCGAAGATGCCAACCGCATTAAGGATGAATTCCTCGCCACCCTCTCCCACGAAATCCGCACCCCGCTCTCCGCCATCCTGTTATGGGTGAAGATGCTTAAGGAGCGCGCTGACGACCCGGCGCAGCTTCGGGAAGGATTGGCGGCCATTGAATCCAGCGCCGAAGCGCAGGCGCGCCTGATTGAAGACATGCTCGACACGTCGCGCATCGCCCTCGGAAAACTACGCATGGAATTGGCGGAAACCGAACTCGCACCCTTCGTCCGCGCGGCCGTCGAAACAATCGAGCCCACCGCGGTCGCAAAAAGCATCACGCTCGAACTCACCTGCCCCCACGATGGCGCAATGGTGCTCCTCGATGAGAACCGCATGCGCCAGGTGCTCTGGAACGTGCTCACCAATGCCGTCAAATTCACGCCTTCCGGGGGAACCGTTTCGGTCGTTGTCGCCACGCTCGACGCCGAGGTGGAAATCCGCGTCATCGACAGCGGCCAGGGCATCAGCCGGGAGTTCCTCCCCCACATCTTTGACCGCTTCCGCCAGTTTGAAAGCTCCACCACGCGCAGATATGGCGGGCTCGGACTCGGCCTCACCATCAGCAAGCAGCTCGTGGAACTCCACGGCGGCACGATCGAAGCCGCCAGCGGCGGGCCCGGCACCGGCACCACCGTCACCATCCGTCTGCCCCTCCTGAAGAACCGCGCCGCGCGAATCCGGAGGCTCTCTGAAAAAAGCGAGAGCGAAGAGACGACGCTCGCCGGCATCCGCGTCCTGCTCGTGGAGGATAATCCACAAACGCGCCAGGCCATGAGCGTCATGCTGCGCCGCGCCGGCGCGGAGCTCATGACCGCCGATTCCGGCGCGGTCGCGCTCGATGCCATCGCCCAGTCCCGGCCCGACCTCCTCGTCAGCGACATCGGCCTGCCCGACCTCGATGGGTATACCCTGATCCGGACCATCCGCGCTCAGGAGGCACAGCGGGACATCGCACCCGTTCCCGCCGTGGCGTTAAGCGCCTACGCCCGCGAAGAGGATCGTCAGAAAGCACTGGAGGCCGGTTTTCAACAACACGTCGGGAAGCCCATCGAACCGAGGCGTCTCATTTCCGCTTTGCGCGGCCTTCTGAATGAATCGCCAATCGACGGCGATTGAAAGACTTGTTAAACGGGGCAAACCATCAGGTCCTCTTCACCCCGGAAACCCCGCGCATTTAACATCTCTGTGAAAATAATCCAGTGCTCAAGCGATGAATTCCTAAAATAAGCCCCCCGAATCTATTGCGTCGGGCGTTTTTTGGGGTATTTCTTTCTTAACGTTTCTTCATTTCTCGCCCGGTGGTTCCGCTGGAGGCAGCCGAAACCCGGGCTCGTGGGACCCATCTTCGCAAAGGGGAGAGTTTATGACCGGTCAATCCAGGGCCCGCCGCGCTGGCAGAATCGCCGCGGCGCCGTACTTGATGCGCGCCGCCGCTGTGGCCGCTCTTTTTGCCACCACCGCCTACGCCGACACCATCTCCACCTACACCGGTCCCGACACCGGAACCTGGAACAGCGCCGCCAACTGGACCAATGTCCCACCCGAAGCGTTCGTCCCCAACAACGGCAATGGTGGCGTCGATTACCAGGTCATCATCGACAACAGCACGCGCAGCGCCATCGTCACCACCAACGGCAACTTCACCGTCAACGGCGTCACGATCGACCTCGGCGATACTCTTACCGTCGTCGACAACAACACCCTCACCGTCCTTGCCGGCGGCACCATCACGGATAATGGCACCTTCAATCTCTCTACCTCTGGGAATCCCAGCCGCCTCATGATCGGCAACAGCACGAACGGCACTCTCACCCTTGCCGGTACCGGCTTCCTCGTCATGAGCAACAGCAACGCCAATCTGATCGGAGCTGACGTCGCCGGCAAGTTCCTCCTCAATACTGCCGGCCACCACATCCAGGGCGGCGGCATCATCGGCACCGGAGCGGCTTTCACGCTCCTCAACCAGGGTTTTATCACTGCCGCTAATGGCGGCATCATGACTGTCAATCCCGGCGCGGGGCTTACCAACACCGGCACGATGCAGGCCGGAAATACCACCTCCATCGGCACCCTTGTCCTTCAGAACGACACCTACACCAACACCGGCGGCTCCATCATCGCCAACGATGGCAGTGTCGTGCAGCTCCGCAACAACTCCAACATCATCGGCGGCCTGCTCACAACCAATGGCACCGGCAGCATTCAAACCACCGGCGGGCACTTTTCGGCCCGCGTCGCCGGCGTAACCCTCACCGGCGGAAGCAAGCTGACCGTCGTCGACAACAGCAGCCTCATCCTTACCCCAGGTTTCACCTTCACCGACAATGGCCTTGTCTTGCTCCAGAGCGCCGGCAACCAGACAAATCTTCAACTTGGCGGCCCCGGCACTGTCACCCTCGCCGGCTCCGGCACCGTCTCCCTTGGCGCACACCCGGCCAACCGCTTCCTCGCCAGCAGCACCGGTTCCACGCTCGTCAACGTCGCCGGCCATACCATCGAAGGCGGAGGCACTTTTAGTCCCGACGGAGGCGTATTTGCCGTCATCAACTCCGGCCTTATTACTTCCATCGGCAATATGTCTTTCCGCCCCGGCGGCGGCGTCACCAACACCGGCACCCTCACCGCAGGCCGCGGAACCCTTACCGGAACCCTCCAGCTCGAAAATGAAACTTTCACCAACGCCGGCGGCTCCATCATCGCCAACGATGGCAGTGTCGTGCAGCTCCGCAACAACTCCAACATCATCGGCGGCCTGCTCACAACCAATGGCACCGGCAGCATTCAAACCACCGGCGGGCACTTTTCGGCCCGCGTCGCCGGCGTAACCCTCACCGGCGGAAGCAAGCTGACCGTTGTCGACAACAGCAGCCTCATCCTTACCGCCGGTTCCACCCTCACCAACGAAGGCACAATCGCGCTTGTCAGTGCCGGCAACCAGACCAACATCGTCCTGGATGGCCCCGGCGCGATTTCACTCGTCGGCTCCGGCACCGTCACCATGAATGGCTTCGCCTCCAACCGCTTCATCGCCAATGGCACCGGCGTTACTTTCATTCACGGCGCCTCGCACACGATCATCGGCGCCGGCGTCATGGGCCCCGGCGGAGACGCTTTTGCACTCGTCAATAACGGCACCATCGCCGCGTTCTCCACCAATGGCGCCGCATTGACCCTCGCCACCGGACTGGGCATCACCAATAACGGACTCCTCCTCGCCGCCGCAGGAACCCAAAGCATCCTCATCCTTTCAAGCGCCATCGACAATACTTCAGGCGTCATTCGCGCCGACGCCGGCGGCCGCGTCGTTCTCAATAATTCCACCGACATCACCGGCGGCACGCTTCAGTCCGTTGGCTCCGGCGAGATTCAGACCGCCAGCGGCAGTTTTTCGAGCCAGCTCACAGGACCGCTTCTCATTCCCACCGGCAGCCTTATTCACATTGTCGACAACAGCCTCCTCCAGCTCAACGGAGGAAGTACCTACACCAATAATGGGCTCATCAATTTTACCAGCATCGGCAACCAGACCAGGCTTCGCCTCACCGGCAGCGGTACCGTCGCCCTCGCTGGCACCGGCGTGATTACGCTCAACAATTTCGCCGCCAACCGCATCGACGCCAACGCCACCGGCCTTACCCTCATCAATACCACCAGCATCGAGGGATCCGGCGCCATGGACACCAGCGGCGGCGCAGCTTACTCACTCGTTAACGCCGGCACGATCTCCGGCGTCGGCTCCGTCGGCCTCATCGTCGCGCCGGGCGCCGGTACCACCAACAACGGCCTCATGCAGGCCGGCACCTCTGTCAGCACGGGTATCCTCGATATTCGCGATCTCATCACCAACAATGGCACCATCCTCGCCAATGCCGCAAGCACCGTCATCGTTCGTAACGGCACCAACATCGTCGGCGGAACTCTCAGCGGCGCCGGCACCGGCAGCCACTTCACCACCATCGGCGGCCAGTTCACCGCGCAGCTGACGGGTCCCATGACCATCACCTCGGGAACGCTTTTCGACATCAACGACAACAGCAGCCTCCATCTCGTTGCCGGCGGCGTCTATACCAACCACGGCGTTTTCTCCCTCAACAGCATTGGCAACCAGACCAATCTCGTGCTCGACGGCCCCGGAACCGTCACCCTCGCCGGGTCGGGCACTGTCACCTCCGGCACCAACGCCTCCAACCGCATAAACGCAGGCACCGCAGGCATCATCCTGCTCAATGCTTCGGGTCATACCATCATGGGTTCTCCCGTCATCGGAAACGGTTTCGGCACCACATATATCCTCGTCAATGAAGGCATCGTCCGCGCCTCCAATGCCAACACCTTTATCGTCAACCCCGGCATCTCCACCGCCAACACCGGTACCTTCCACGCCACCAACGGCAGCACCCTCCAGGTCAACGGCCTGTTCCTTCAGGACACCTCCGGCACCCTCACCGCAGGCACCTACATCTCCGACAACAACTCCCGCATCAACCTGATCAACTCCCCCAACATCACCACCATCGGCGCACTGGCCACCGTCATCCTCAACGGCTCCGCCTCCGCCTTCAATCAGATCGACAACCCCACCAACACCACCGGCTTCGTCACCACCAACAGCGGCACCTTCCGCTTGCTGGATAATCGCTCCTACACCGTCGCCACCGGCTTTACCAACAACGGCACCCTCGAACTCGGCGGTGGCACCTTCACCGCGCCCAACTTCACCAACAACGCCCTCGCCACCCTCTTGGGCTTCGGCACCGTGGCGCCGCGCCCCATCAACCACGGCACCATTCGCGCCGTCGGTGGCACCCTCGTCTTCAACAACGGCATCCAGGGCGGCTCGGGCACCATCCAGATCGATCCCGGCGCAACGCTCGACCTCTCCCCGGGTGCGCTCGATTCCTCCGCCGACAATCTCATTCACAACGGCAGCACCCCCAATTCCCTCGTCTTGGGCGGCAACGACGTCCTCGTCAAAGTCTCTTACACCAACAACAATTTCGGCAGCGGCAATTCCTTCAACAAGCACGCCAACGTCTCGCCCGCCGTCGGCGGCGTCTCCGGCGGCCGAATCCTCGCCGACGGCAACAACACCCAGTCCCTCAGCGGCAGCCTCACCGGCGGCACGCTCCCCTCCGCTCTCATGGATTTCGGCCACATCCACGTCGGCGACGTCCGCAACTTCTCCTACACCATCAACAACAACGGCTCCACCGGCCCCAGCGTCCTCTACGCCATCCAGACCTCCGTCAACGGCGGCAACATCACCGACGGCCGCCTCACCGGCACCGGCGTCACACCGCAGAACATCGGCCCCGTCGCGCTGGGCGCAAGTTCTTCAACGCTCGGCGTCACGCTTACCGGCTCCTCCGCCGGCACCCTCACCGGCCAGGCCGTCCATATCGCCAACAATTTCGATAACATCGCCGAGCAAACCATGACCGTCGCCGGCGCTGTTTATCGTTACGCCGCGCCGGTCGTCCAGGGAACCCCGCTGAATCTCGGCAAGTTCCACGTCGGCGACGCGGTCCCGCCCGCCGGCCACTACGCGCTCACCAACAACGTCCCCAACGATGGCTTCTCCGAAAAACTCGACGCCAGCGTCTCAGGCGCTTCCGGCCCCATCGTCATCTCCGGCTCGGTCAGCCTCCTGCTCCCCGGCGCCACCAACAACACCTCCATCGTCGCCAGCCTCGTCTCCACCGCCACCGCCGGTCACATGACCGGCACCGCGAACCTCAATCTCGTCTCTAATGGCGAAGCCCCCGGCGCCGTCAACAATTCCGGCCTCGGCACCACCCCGCTTCCCCCGGCTGTCGTCCTTAATGCCTCCGCCGACATCTATCGCTACGCCAACCCTGTCGTCAACAACAACCCCGTCAACTTCGGCAACCGCCACCTTAACGACGTTGTCACGGCCAATATCTCCGTCACCAACAATGTCCCCAACGACACCTTCTCCGAAGACCTGAAGGGCGTGATTGGCTCGCCCTCCGGCGCCAACACCTTCACCGCCGGCACGGGAAACACCTTTGACCACGTCATCCCGACCGGCTCCACCAATGTCGTCGCCCACCTCGACACCTCCTCCGTGGGCACCAAGTCCGGCTCCGCCAGCCTCACCCTGATCTCCAACGGCGACGGCAACAGCGGCCTCGGCCAGACCCCGCGCTCCACCGTCACCTTGAGCAGCTCCGGCGCCGTCTACCGCCTCGCTTCCGCCGGCACAATCCCCAACATCAACCTCGGCCAGATCCACGTCAATGCCACCCCCGCCTCCGCCCAGATCACGATCACCAACACCGCTCCCAACGACGGCTTCTCCGAAAAACTCGCCGCCAATTTCGTCGGCACCACCGGTTTCGCCGGCACTTCCGGCGGGCCGGTCCTCGTCGATTCCGGCACCTTCAATGGCTCCGATATGGCCATCACCCTCAACACCAGCTCCGCCCAGATCGGCCGCTCCGGCACCGCCACCGTTCACTTCGTTTCCGAC
>JADMIO011624681.1_pt1 | contig 10966 bp, 9 predicted proteins | sample 8958161 | NCBI WGS metagenome assembly JADMIO01 (sample SAMN16585339, study PRJNA669376) | soil metagenome | isolation source: Crop rotation soil | place: USA: Cullars Rotation, Alabama | collected 2011 | reverse complement strand
GGCAGCGAGGAACAGCAGTCCTTTGAACGTCGCGTGATTCATCGTGTGATACAGGGCAGCGACGATTGCGATCGAAGCGAGGGCGGGATGATTGAGGGCGCGAAACATCAGAGCCGCGCCGAAGCCGATGACGATGATGCCGATATTCTCGATGCTGTGGTAGGCAAGGAGGCGTTTGAGGTCGTGCTCCTGCAGCGCGTATAGGACACCGACGAGGGCGCTGACCACTCCGGCTCCGAGGACTACCGCGCCGATCCACAGCGGTGGAGGTCCGTAGAAATCGAAGAAGACACGGGCCATGCCGTAGATCCCGGTCTTGATGACGATGCCGGACATCAGGGCTGACACGTTGCTGGGCGCGACGGGGTGAGCGTCGGGGAGCCAGATGTGCAGCGGAACAATGCCGGCCTTGACGCCGAAGCCGAGGAAGAACAGGAGAAAGACGAGAGCCTGCTGGCTGGCCGGAAGTTTCGAAGCGATCAGGTGGAGCGCGGCGAAATCCAGGCTGCCGGCGGATCCGCCGAGAATGAGGAATCCGGCGAGCAGGAGTCCGGCGCCCGCATGGGACATGACGAGGAATACCATCGCGGCGCGGCGAGCCTCCTGCTTCTCGTGCTCGAAGGTCACGAGGCAGAAGGCCGCGATGGTCATGATCTCCCAGGCCAGCAGGAAGAAGAATGCGTTCGCGGCGGTAAACACCAGCGTCAGGCTGAGGAGCAGCAGGTTGTAGAAGAAGCCGAGTACGCCGACGTTTCGCGTCCGCTCCATGGGCTGGAGATAGCCGAAGGAGTAGACGGTCACGGCGAAGGAGAGAATCGCGAGCGAGAGGGTGAACCAGGCGGAGAGCGGATCGAGGCGGACGGTCCACGGGAAGAGGGTCGTCGCGGAGGGCAGGGTCCAGGTGGACACAGCGGCGTTGGAGAGGGTGTGGCAGGACGCGATGGCCAGCAGGACACTGCCGGCGAGTGCTAGCGCGAAGGTGACGGGGCGAGCGAGCGGGTTCCGCCAGGCGGCGAGTCCGGCCGCGGCGCCCGCGAGAAACGCCAGCAGGGACGCCGGGAATAGCCAGGCAGAGGTCAATGCCGTGACTCTCTTTTCATCTCGCCCAGTTTCTGGATGTTGTCGCTGAAATTGGCCTCGCAATAGCGGCGCATGATGTCGAGCATCTCGATCAGCAGCGGGTTGCTGACGGAGTAAAAGACCTGGTTGCCGTCGCGGCGATTTTTCAAGATTTGCCGGTTGCGAAGGACCGTGAGGTGCTGCGACAGGTTGGCCTGCTCCACCTGCAGTTTTTCCTGGATCGCGCCGGCCGGCAGTTCTCCATCGCGCAGGATCTCCAGGATGGCGATACGGGTGGGATGCGACAGGGCCTGGAAAACCTCGGCCTTGTAGGTCCTCAACTGCTGCTGCTGGAGTGGCACAAGACATTAGAATATTCGATTTCTCGAATATTCGCAAGTGCTAGCGGAAGAGCTTCTCGAGCTTAGGCAGGGCCGCTTCCATGCGCTGGGGTTTGTCCAACACGCCGGCGAACAGGTCGCCCTTTTCCGAAAATCGCTCGCGGACGTTGGAGATGTGGAACTGGCTGGGATGGAGTCCGCGCTGCACTTCGCTCCAGTCGAGAGGGGTAGCCACCGGGGCGCCGCCATAGGCCCGGAGAACATACGGCGCAGCGATCGTCTTCGACTTGCCGATCTGGAGGTAGTCGAAGTACACGCGATTGCGCTGGCGCTTGGCGACGGACCGCGGCGTGGTGAACATGTCGGGCTTCTCGTGAATCACAATGCGCGAGATCAGCTCGGCGAAAATGCGCGCCTCTTCGTAGCTGTAGACGGGTTCGAGCGGGATGTAGACGTGCATGCCGTCGCCGCCCGTCGTCTTCGGATACCCTTCGAGGCCGATCTGATCGAGGACCCGCTTGACCATCAGGGCGGCGTCGACAATGAGGTCGAACGGACAGTCCTGCGGATCGAGGTCGATCAGGATGTAATCGGGATTCTCGAGGTGCGGAGTGCGGCTCATCCACGGGTTGTGATCGATGCAGCCGAGATTGACGAGGTACAGGAGGCTGGCGCGGTCGCCGGCGAAGGCATAACGGATCGGCTTCTGGTTATGCTCGGAATCGATCAACTCGGTGCGCAGCCAGGGAGCGAAGCTGTCGGCTGTGTTCTTCTGAAAGAAAAAGTCCTCTTTGATGCCGTTGGGATAGCGCTTGAGCGAGAGCGGGCGGTCCTTGAGATGCGGCAGAATGAGGTCGGCGATGGCGTCGTAATAGTTGAGAACATCGCGCTTGGTGTAGCCCTCGTCGGGATAAAAGACCTTCTTGAGGTTCGTGAACTTCAGCGTCTGGCCGTCGATCTTAAGAGTGGCCTCCTTGGCGCTCGCGGGCAGCAGTTCGCGGGTGGCGATATCGTCCGTGGGAGTGGCGGTCTCGCGCGCCACATCACGGGGTGAGACGTCATTGCGCAGCCCGAGGTACACCGGCGCGCGCAGGCGTTGGTCCTGCGTCCAGTTGGCGAATTTCACCTGGCAGACCAGCTCAGGCTTCACCCACGTCATGCCGCGATCGGGTTTTGGCTGTTCCACGAAGGGGCACTTGTCGATCTCGAGCGGCCGCAGTCGAGAGTGGAGCATGGCGAGCGTTTTCTGGTCGAAGCCGGTGCCGACATTGCCCACCCAGCGGAGCTTACCGTTTTCGAATGTGCCGAGGACGAGCGCGCCGAAGTAATCGCGATCGCCTTGCGGCTCGGTGTAGCCGCCGATGACGAACTCCTGCTCGCCGACGATTTTGATTTTCAACCACTCGCGGCTGCGCTTGGATTCGTAGCAACTGGAAGCGTGCTTGGCGATCAGTCCCTCAAGTCCGTTTTCGCGGGCCGCTTCGAGCAGGGCGTCGCCGGCGCCGGGAAAGACGTCGGAGATGCGCAGGACGCCGCCGGGAGTGACCACCTGCTCCAGCAGCGCGCGGCGCTGGTCCAGACGAACGCTGCGGAGATCGTAACCATCGAGATACAGCAGGTCGAAGGCGAAGTAGACAACCGGAGTGGATCGCACCAGGTGCGCGATCGAGTTGGGATCGGTGTTGGCGATGCGCGGCTGAATGAGGTGGAACTGCGAGACACCCTTGGAATCGAGAACCGCGATTTCGCCGTCGAGGATGGCGCGGGCCCCGGCGATCTGGTGGTGAATGACGGCGACCTCGGGATACTGGCGCTCACAGCGATGGCCGGTTCGCGATTGCAGCCGCACCTCTTCCTGGTCGATGAACGCCACAGCACGGACGCCATCCCATTTCACTTCGAAGAGCCACTCGTCGCCACGCGGAGGATAATCCACCAGCGTGGCTTTCATCGGATCGATCGACGACGGCATGTCGGCGGCCCGGACGCCCTTCAGGCTCCCGAGGTCAAGCGTCGTTTTTTTTTAGGCGGCGACGGCGGTGAGGCCGAAGTCGTAGAGGATTTCGCGGTGCGTTTTGCGGGGCGGCTGCTTTCCCAGATGCGGTCGGCCGCGCCCGCGGTCTTACGCTTCGATTTCCGCGCCGGCAGATTGTTGGCGATTTCCTCCTGGGTCCGGCCGGAGATCACGCTCCAGGCGTGCTCTTCGACATCCCAGCCCTCCTGGGCGAACTCGTCGCGCTTCTTGATCAGCAGCCACTCGTTGCCCTTACTGCCGCGGCCCTTCATGTGAACGAGCGCATAATCGCCGTTCAGCTTTTGGCCGTGGAGACGAAATTTGAGGTCGCCTTTCTTGAGCTGCTCGTCGCCGGAAAGATCGCCGAGGAGCTCGTAGGAGCCTGCGTCCCACAGCATCACGCTGCCGGCGCCGTAATTGCCCGCGGGGATGTTGCCTTCGAAATCGCCATAGTCGACCGGGTGATCCTCGACATGCGCTGCGAAATGCTTGACTGACGGATCGAGCGTTGGCCCTTTGGGGACGGCCCACGATTTCAGGACGCCATCCAACTCGAGGCGAAAGTCGTAGTGCAGGCGGGAGGCGTCGTGCCGCTGTACGCAGAAATACCTGGCATTCCCCTTGCTCTTTCCTACCTTGGGAGGGGGTTCCGGGGTCTTCTCGAAACGGCGTTTGGCTGCGTATTCTTCGAGAGGCATAAGTCCCTTTACATCCTAACATTTACAGTGGATTGGGCTTTGTAGTATGGTGAAAATCAAGGTTTTTGGAATTCGAGGGTGACATATGGCATCGAGCGTTTGGAAAGGCCACCTCACATTTGGTCTGGTTTCGTTTCCCGTCCGGCTCTTCAGCGCGGCTCGCAGTGAAACCGTCAGCTTCAATTTGCTGCACAAAGACGACCACTCGCGCATCCGGCAAGTGACATTTTGCCAAAAGGAAGACAAACCGGTCTCCCGCAGCGAGCTGGTGAAGGGCTATGAGTACGAGAAGGATCGGTACGTCGTTATCGAAGACGAGGACATCAAGAAGGTGGCGCCGAAGACCGCCAAAGTGATGGAGATCCTGGAATTCGTGAAGGCCGAACAGGTAGATCCGATCTACCTGGAGAGCTCGTATTATGTCGCGCCCGATGAAGGCGGCGAGAAGCCCTATGCGCTGCTGTTCCAGGCGCTGCGCGAGTCCTCATATTATGCGCTGGCGAAGGTGGCGATGCACAATCGCGAGCACATCATCGTGCTGCGGCCGGGCGCGAAGGGCATCGTGTCGCACACCATGTACTTCCAGGACGAGATCCGGCAGGTGGAAGAGTTCCGGACGGATACCAGCCTGGTGAAGGACAAGGAACTCGCCATGGCGAAGATGCTGATTTCGTCGCTGGAGGCCGAGTTCGAGCCGGAAAAGTACCACGACGAATACCGCGTGAATCTCCACAAGATGATCGAGGCGAAAATCGAGGGCAAGAAGGTAGTGTCCGCTCCGACGGAGCATGTCGCCCCGGTCATCGACATCATGGAGGCTCTGAAGAAGAGCCTGGCGGAGAAGCGCAAGCCGGCGCAGGCGGCGACAGCGGCGGCAACTCACGACGAGGAAGAGGCGGTCGCGGAAGTCGAAGCCGCTCCCAAGAAGCGGGCGCGCAAGAGCAAAGTGGGGTGAGCGGCGCTCCGTTCAGGCGGATGCTTTTCGCAAAACCATTTCCGCGTTCAACGCCCCTTCGGGCGTCTCTTCGTGCTTGAACATCAGGTAGAGATCGCGCCCGGTGGCGAGCAGGTCCTTCGACCGCGTGGCGAACGCCTCGACATCGTCGGAGGTGTAGTCCGGTTTGCGAAGACGGAAGTAGACGAAATCCGCGGTGATCACTTCGGGGACCTCCAGGCGTTCCGACTCGGCCACACATAACGATGCGTTGCGCTGCTCGAGCACGTCGTACACTTCGGCGGTAAGCCACGACGCATGGCGGAATTCGAAAGCGTAGCGCATGCCTGTTGGCAGCAGGTCGAGATAGCTCTTCAAGAGTTCCACATCGCACTTCATCGCGGGCGGCAATTGGAATAAGACGGGACCCAAATGGCGCGAAGTGCGCAGCGGATCGATCGCTTTCAAAAATATTTCGGTGGCCTGTTCAGCGTTCTTGAGTCGCAGGATGTGGGTGATCCGCATGTTCGCTTTCACGGCAAAGACGAACCCGGGTCCGACGGCTTCCACCCACTTCTGCAGCGTCGCGGCGGCAGGCAAGCGGCGAAATGTGTAGTTGATCTCCACGCAATTCAGGCGCTCCGCGTAGTGCTTGAGGAACTGGTGCGACGGAAGCTTCGCGGGATAGAAGCCCGGCTTCCAAGCCGGGTACGCGAAGCCGGAGGTTCCGGCATACAAAGTGGCCATGGTTTTTCATTATCGCTCCGGCAAACCACAGCGCCATGCCTTATGATGATTTTTCCGGCCGGAGATTCCTCATGTTGATACATCTGATCGTCGTGTGGTTGGTGAGCGCCTTCGCGCTCTGGCTGGTGGCTCGCATCATCCCGGGGATCGAGGTGCGGGACTTCGGCTCGGCAATGATCGCGGCCGCGGTGATCGCGATTGTGAACGCGGTGGTAGGACCGGTTCTGCGCCTCTTCGGATTCCCCCTGATCTTCCTGACGCTGGGACTGTTTCTGCTGGTAATCAACGCCATTCTGCTGATGCTGGCTTCGTTGTTTACACCCGGGTTCCGGGTCCGCGGGTTCATTCCGGCGCTGGTTGGTTCGATCGTGTTGACGATCCTGACCGCGATCCTGCGGCGGCTGGTGTTGGTCTAGTGTTCACGCCTCAAACGCCGGACGAACTGGCCGAGGTGCTGCGGCGCGCCGCCTCGCACGACCGGACCATTGAGCTTCACGGCAATTCCACAAAGTCGCGGATGGCCGGTCCGGTGGAGCCGGCGGATGAAGTGGTGACCACGACCGGCCTGCGGCGCGTCCTGCAATACGAACCACAAGATCTGACGATCAGCGTCGAGGCCGGCCTCCCCTGGCGCGAATTGACGGCGACGCTGGCCGCCAACCGGCAGATGGTTCCGCTCGATCCCCCTTTCAGCGCGGGAGCCACCGTGGGTGGAGTGGTGGCATCCAACTCGAACGGGCCGAGACGGCGGCTGTACGGCACCGCGCGCGACGTCGTCATCGGCATGCAGTTCGCAACTCTGGAGGGCAAACTCGTACAGTCCGGCGGCATGGTGGTGAAGAACGTCGCGGGACTCGACATGGCGAAACTGATGATCGGATCGTTTGGGACCCTCGCGGCCATCGCGGTCGTCAACTTCAAGCTGATCCCGATGCCCGAAATGGAGCGTAGCTTCGTGCTGCCTTTTGCGACTCTGGACGCGGCGATCGCCGCGCGCAACCAGATTCTGCAGGGCGCACTGCAGCCGGCGGCGATCGACCTGCTGAATCCCGCGGCCGCCGCGGGGATCGGAAATCCTTCGTGGCTGCTGGCGGTGCGGAGCGCGGGCAACCAGGCGGCGGTGTTGCGGTACGAGCGGGAACTTTCACGATATCCGGACGCGGTGGCGTTCGACGAGAGCCGCCATCTGACGCTGTGGCGATACCTGGAAGATTTTGCGCCTGCGTTCTTCGCCCGGCACCCCGATAGCGCCGCCGTGCGGGCGTCGTGTACGCTGAAAGAGGTTGAAAGCGTGATGGCAACCCTGGAAGGTCCGGCAATTGCCCGGGCCGGATCGGGTGTCGTATACGGATACTTCGAAGCCTGCGATAGCGCCGTCGCATGGCTTGCGGCAGCGGTTCAGCGGGGCAGCAAAGCAGTCATCGAATATGCGCCGGAAGAGCGGAAGTTGTCTCTGGAATTGTGGCCCTCGGCCGGCGGGGATGTGGAGATCATGCGACGGGTCAAAAAGCTGTTTGATCCGAAGAGCCTTCTGAATCGTGGCCGACTCTATAACCGTATCTGAAAAACACGACCTTGGGCCCCGGCAGTTCGACCTGGACCGCTGTGTGCATTGCGGTCTTTGTCTAAATGCCTGCCCGACCTATCGCGAGCTGGGGCTGGAAATGGATTCGCCCCGCGGCCGCGTCTACCAGATGGTGCAGGTGGCGAACGGCGCTCCGTTGACGCCTTCCTACATCGAGCACATCGATCTTTGCCTGGCCTGCCGCGGTTGCGAGTCGGCATGCCCTTCAGGAGTGCGCTACGGCCGGATGGTGGAGGACGCACGGGCGCAGATCGAAGCAACCCGGCAGCGCGGACCGATCGGCAGGATGGTGCGGCGGTTTGTTTTTGGCCACCTGCTGCAATCGCGCGCCACCATGTCGATCCTGGGCACGATGCTGTATCTCTACGAATCCAGCGGGATCAAGGCGCTGGTCCGCGGCATGGGGTTCCTGAAATTGCTGGGCCGGCTGGGCGACCTAGAGCAGCTCTCGCCGGGCGCCGAGCCGCCATTCTTCTTCAGCCAGATCGGCCGGACCTTTCCCGCGCAGGGCGAGCGCCGCTATCGCGTCGCGCTGATGGCCGGGTGTATCGCGAATGTGGCGTTCGCGCGGCTGAACGAGGCGACCGTCCGGGTGCTGCAGAAGAACGGTTGTGAAGTAGTCGTGCCGGAAGGGCAGGGCTGCTGCGGAGCGCTGCACGTTCACTCGGGTCTGCGATCGGAAGCGCAGGAGTTGGCGCGCCGCAATATCGACGCGGTACTGGCCGGCGGGTACGATGCGATCCTCACCAACGCGGCCGGCTGCGGCTCCACGCTCAAGGAGTATGGCGAGCTGCTGGAGGACGATCCGAAATACGTGGCGAAGGGCCGCGAATTCTCCGCGCAGATGAAAGATATCACGGAGTTTCTCGCGTCCATCGAACTGAACCCGAAGATGGGTCCGGTCAGCGCCGCGGTAACGTATCAGGACTCCTGCCACCTGGCGCACGGACAGCGCGTCCGCACCGGTCCACGGAAGCTGCTGGCGGCAGTGCCGGGACTGACGTTCCACGAAATGGCGGGAGCGGACATTTGCTGCGGCAGCGCGGGTATTTATAACGTCGTGCAGAACCAGATGTCCGGGCAGATCCTGAAGCACAAGATGGAGACCGTAAACGCCACCAAGGCAGGTATCATCGCGACGGCCAATCCAGGGTGCATGCTACAACTCCAGGCGGGCGTGCGGCAGCACGGAACGGGACAGCGGGTGATGCACGTGGTGGAAATTCTCGACCTGGCGTACAAGAACTATTGAAGAGCCGGCCTACCGCGTTTTCAGTTCCTGGTCTTTGTATTGCAATTGGTACAGCTTCCAGTAGATTCCACGCTGCGCCAGAAGTTCCTGGTGGGTGCCCGATTCCCGGAGGCGGCCTTTGTGCATGACGAGGATGCGGTCCGCGCGCTGGATAGTGGATAGGCGGTGCGCGATGACAATGGACGTGCGGCCTTCCACCATGCGGTTCAGCGCGTCGCGGACACGAAGCTCGGTCTCGGTGTCCACGCTGGAAGTTGCTTCGTCGAGAATCAGGTAGCGCGGGCTGTGCGCCAGGGCTCTCGCGAAACTGATGAGTTGCTTCTGTCCGGTGGACAGACCGCTGCCGCGCTCGCGAACGGGCTGGGCGAAGCCTTCGGGCAGGCTGCGGACGAAATCCAGCAGGTTCACCTGTTCGGCCGCGGCCTCGATCTCTTCCTGGCGGATCGACTCCGTCCCGAGGCGGATGTTCTCGCCCACGGTGCCGGTGAATAAATAAGGATCCTGGAGCACTACTCCGAACTGACGCCGCAGGTCCAAAGGGTCGAACTCGCGGATGTCGACGCCGCCGATTCGTATGCTGCCGCGCTGGACATCGTAAAACCGCAGCAGCAGGCTGATGATCGTGGTCTTGCCCGCGCCCGTGTGGCCCACAACCGCCACGGTCTCCCCAGGCGAGATTCGGAAGCTGACATCTTGCAGGATCCAGTCATCCTCTTTATATGCGAACCAGACGTGATCGAATTCGATGGCGGCAATCTCGCGCTCGACCGCGCGCGGCGCGGCCGGAGGGAGAATCGACGGTTCGGTGTCCAGTAGTTTAAAGATGCGCTCCGACGACGCCATCGCGCCCTGTAGAATGTTGTACTTCTCACTGAGGTCCTGGATCGGACGGAAGAAGCGCAGGCCGTACTGGAGGAAGGCCACGACGACGCCGAGTGTCAGGGTGCCGCGCTGGACCCGGAAGCCGCCGTACGTCAGGATAGACGCCAGCGCAATCATCGAGATGAACTCCACGATCGGGTAGAACCATCCGTACGCGGTGATCGCGTTCTTGTAAGCGTTCATGTGATCGCGGTTGATCACTTCGAACTCGCGCCCGCTGCGCTCCTCGCGGTTGAACAACTGGAGCACCACCATGCCGGTGATGTGCTCCTGCAGGTAGGAGTTGATCCGGGCTATGGCGAGCCGGATTCGCCGGTAACTCTGCGCGACGCTGCGGCGGAAGACGATCGTCACCAGTATGACGAATGGCATGGCGGCCAGCATGATGCCGGCGAGCAGCGGGCTCATGCGGAACATCACGGCGACGATGAAAGAGAGCACCAGCAGGTCGCCGAGGATGGTGACGAGGCCCGAGGCGAAGAGATCGTTCAGTACATCCACATCCGTGGTGACCCGCGTAACCAGCCGGCCGACGGGATTGCGGTCATAAAACGAAAGATCGAGCCTTTGCAGGTGCTCCATCAACTGCCGGCGCAGGTCGAACATGGCGAGCTGGCCGGTGTACTGCATCAAATAGGTCTGGGCAAACTCCGAAAGGAACGTTCCCGCGAGTACGCAAAAGTAAAGGAGGGCGATTCTGGCCAGCCCGGACCAGGGATCCGCGGGCAAAACCGGGTCGAAAACCGTTGTCGCAGGCTGGGGCTGCAAGTAGCGGTCGACGGCGGTCCGAGTGAGCAGCGGCCCAAGCACCTGGAGGATGGATTGGATCAGGAGGAAAAACAGAGACAGCGCCACCATCCCGCGGTAGGGACGGATGTAGCCGAGGAGGCGGCGCATGAGCCGGGAGTCGTATGCTTTGCCGAGGACTTCTTCTTCCACTCGTTCCAGGATAGCTTGGGGCGCGTCGCGGTTATTTGATTTTGCCCCGCATCTGGTAGAGCCATTGGAGTGCCGTGTTCATGATCTCTTCGCCGGCGCCGATTGCGGCCGGGGAAACCTGGGCGTCGGCCCCATAGCCTCCTTCGGCCACGGCTTCGATGGTCGGATAGTACTGGTGGTAACCATTGCAGTAACCTATGAAGAATAAGCGCTCCATTCGGGCTCGCTCCTTCAGACGCAACGAATGCGAAGAGAAAAATTCGCCGGAAACGCCCACGAGACCGATTTCCCGATTGAGCAGCGCCACCGTCAGGCGGGGGCGAACTCCGTTCTGGTACTCGTCAAAGTAATTCGCCACTAACTCCGGAAAGAACGCCACAGAATAACCGGCGCGAACGATCGGATTGTTGAAATCGGTGCGGGAAGCGTACCGAAACTGCTGCTCCTTCACGGTCAGATCCGGGCTGGCGGGCGCGGCGGTCTGCAGAGAGCCGGCGAGTTTGACGGCTTCGCGG
>JADMIO010787702.1_pt1 | contig 10966 bp, 13 predicted proteins | sample 8958161 | NCBI WGS metagenome assembly JADMIO01 (sample SAMN16585339, study PRJNA669376) | soil metagenome | isolation source: Crop rotation soil | place: USA: Cullars Rotation, Alabama | collected 2011 | reverse complement strand
CTTTCCCCGTAGCCAAGCGGATCGGCTTCGCGAAGAAGATCGGAGACGTTTTTCATAGCGCGCCTCGCAACTGGGGCTGGAGGATTCGCTTCAGGTCGCGCCGCGCCATCGAGAGGTGCCATCGCACCGTCATCACGCGGACGCCAAGAGATGCCGCGATCGCCGCGGGCGCCATCCCCTCGAGCTCGTGCATCACGACGATCGCACGGCGGCGCGGTTCGAGCCGCTCGAGCGCCGACCAGACGATGCGCTTCGCGATCATGGCCGCTTCGAGGTCGGACGCCGGCGGCGGCTCGACGCACAACACGGCTGCCGACCGCTGTCGGACCGCGGCCTTGCGCCACTGGTCGCGCCGGATGTTGACGAGGACGCGGACCAGCCAGGCTTCCTCGCGAGCCAGGCCGGCGGGAACCGATGTCAGCGATCGGGCGGCCTTGAGAAAGGTGTCCTGGACGAGGTCGCGCGCCTCGTCCGCGCTGGACGTCAGACGCCGCGCGAGACGGTAGAGCCGCGCGTGGTGCAGGTCGAAGAGGGCCGTGAGCCGCGCAGCTCGATGGTCGTGGGCCGCCTCGACCGGCAACGCGACGGAGACGGGCACTGCGTTCATACCTCCATAGACGTCCGGGAGGCGAATTCTTTTGAGGGCCGGGTCCGCGTTCGCCCGGCGCCGGTGCGCCGCGGAACCCGGCCTACGCCGCCGCGTCAGGAAATCATGCCGCCGCCATCGACGAACAGCGTGCTGCCGGTCGTGAACGGGTTGGTCATCAGCATCAGGATGGCATCGGCGACGTCCTCGGCCTGGCCCACGCGCCTGGCGGGGAGGGTTGCGGCCGCGTGATCGAGCATCGCCTTCTTGCGGTCGCCAGGCATCGCGGCGCGAATGGGCGTGTCGATCAGGCCGGGCGAGACCGTGTTCACGCGCACCGGCGCCAGCGCGAGCGCCAGGCCGCGGCCCAGGCTCTCGAGTGCCGCGTTGATGCAGCCCTGGAGCAGCGCGTCCTTGTTCGGCCGCTGGCTGAGGTACCCCGACACCAGCGTCAGCGACCCTTCCTGCGCGATGGTCGCGAGCTTCGCGGTCTTGTACGCAGTCCAGAACTTCGCGTTCATGTTGCCGTAGGCGTCCTGCAGCGAGAGGTCGTGCAGTCCCGCCGATCGTCCCGCCGCCACCGAGACGACGATGTGATCCCATTCGCGCTGCGTGGCGAAGAAGGCCTCGAGCGCGGCATCGTTGGTGGTATCGAGCGGCGCGCCGGCCGCGCCGTGGCCGACCTGCGCGACCGCGGCGTTGACTTTCTCACTCGAGCGCGAGGCGAGCGTCACCTTCGCACCGGCCGTGGCCGCGGCTTTCGCGGTCGCCAACCCGATGCCCGAGCTGCCTCCCAACACCAGCACACGCGATCCCTTCAACGATCGGCCCATTCCAACCTCCTTCGCGTCGTTGCGGGCCGACCTGAAGGTCGGCCCCTACGTTCGGTCGGGCCGCGCGGGCCCGCCGCTGCCTGCGTAGGGCCGACCTTCAGGTCGGCCCTCCTACGGTCGAGACCGTACCAACCAACCTGGCGTAGGGGCCGACCTTCAGGTCGGCGCTTCGGGGTCGAGACCGTACCAAGCAACCTGGCGTAGGGGCCGACCTTCAGGTCGGCCCTCCTGCGGTCGAGATCGTACTAGGATTGGCGCATGCGACCGACGTTCTTCAAGACCGCGCGCGCGTTCGAGCGGTGGCTCGCCGCCAACCATCGCAAGGCGCGGTTGCTGCTCGTCGGCTTCTACACGGTGGCGTCCGGTCGGCCGAGCATGCGATTCCCCGAGGCGCTCGATGCCGCGCTCTGCTACGGATGGATCGACGGTCTCAGAAAACGGCTCGATGCGGACATCTACACCGTGCGATTCACGCCGCGGGCGAAGGACAGCTACTGGAGCGCGATCAACACGCAGCGCGCGAAGCTGCTGATCGAGCAGGGCCGCATGAAACGCGCGGGGCTGGCGGCCTTCAACGCCCGCGACGAGGAGAGGACGCGGCGCTACTCGTACGAGCGCGACAACGCGGTCCTCGACGCCGCGTCACTGCGCGCGCTGAAGGCGGACGGCAAGGCCTACGCGTTCTTCGAGGCGCTGCCGCCAGGCATGAAGCGGGCGGTGGCACACTGGATTGCCAGCGCGAAGCGCGAGGAGACACGGGCGAGGCGGCTCGCGCACCTCATCGATCGCTCGCGCGCCGGCAAGCGCATCGATCTCCTGCGACCGCTCAAGGATTAGGCGCCACTATTGCCAGGGAACACGTCGAGGATTTGCAGCAGCGCGTCGGAGAATCTGCTCCCGTGTGGCTCCAGGAAAGATCTTCTGCCAGGCGGCCAATGTCGTTTCGTGACACTTGATCGAGTCAACGGTCCTCACGTCTTCGCACGCCACGATGACGTCGAAGCCGGCCCCGTCGGGCGCCGCGAGAGGCGCGTACAAGATGCCAAACGCGATGCCGTGCGTCGTTTCGTTGACCGCCGCCGGCGTCCTCGACCACAGCTCGGAGTCGAAGTCCTCAGGGAAATCGCATGCGTAGCCGCCATACGCGAAACCGTTGTCCTTGCACGTCTGCTGACCCTTTGGCGACTTCCAGAACTCCCGAAGCCTGCCAATCTCGTCAGCGCGCACGCGGTCGTACGGCTTCGCGGGGTACACCTCCACCTCGTTATGAGAGGCGAGGTCGAGCAGCGCCATGGTCACGAAGTGGGTTGGCCGGAAATGCGGCTGTGGATGTTCGTACAGAACGAGCCCGCCTGGAAGCACCTGCAGGAACGTCGCGTACACGGCAGCGAGCCTTTTGAGATCCGGCGTGAGAATCGACTGCGCACGGCCGTCGATGGCGACTCGCATTTCAACGATGATGACTCCACGTTGACGGAAAATGCGTTCAAACCGCCCACCCATCAAACCCGGAGTCGTGTTCTCCACCGGCATCTGGGCCTCTTGCCAGCGACCTGTCTTCACGTTGCCCGCGATGACGTGCCACGGTGCGTCTTCACGGTCATGAGGCGCCGGCCAATACGCGACCACGAAGCCGCGATCGTCGTTCATGAACGTCGCGTCCGATTCCACCATCGTCGACAGCACCGACTCCGGCATCGCTGGAACAAGACATCCGCATTCCACCAGCACCGACTCCAACGACCGAGCCGGTTGCTGCGCCTGCGCTTCGGCAGAGATTGCCAGCAGCGCCACAGTCACGAGCGCGCGGATCATTTGGCTCATCGTACGCGTTACTGGGGTTCGAATCGTGTGCCGCGCGTTTCGGGACCAAGCCAAATCACGGCCCCCACGGTGACGCCCGCCACCGCGATGACGAGCGCCATCGCCGTGCCGAGCGGCATGCCGCGCTGCTGCAACAGCCCGATGAACGTCGGCGTGACCGACCCGATCGCCGCGCCGGTGTGATACGCGAGGCCGGGCCCGACGCCGCGGACGATCGTCGGGAATCGCTCCGTGAGATACGTCGGCGCCATCCCCCAGATGCCGATCCCGCACAGCCCCATGACGACCGCGCCGAGCCACATCACCGTGTGACTCGTCGTCAGCGTGAACAGCGGCACCGCCGCGACGCCGAGCAAGGCGGCGAGCGCCACCGCGCCGCGCCGCCCCAGCCGGCGATCCGAGACCCATCCCCACACCGGGTTGCCAAGCGCCTGGCCGAGATTCAGCGTGACGAGATACCACAGCGGCTCGATGCCGCGCGCCCGCAGCAGCGTCGCGTACCAGAACGTGATTGCGTAGTACGAGAACATGAACGCCGTCATCAGCGCGGCGCACTGCAGCGTGGTGCCGATCAGGTCGCGCTGGAACAGGCGGACGAACGGCGGCCGCTCGGCGCGCCCGCTGGCGGCGACAATCCTCCGCCGCTCGAGCCACACGGGACTCTCGGGCACGCGCGCGGCAATCCATGGAGCGAGCAGGATCGGCGCGATGCCGATGCTCAACATCACGCGCCAGCCGATCGCCGCATCGAACAGCGGGTAGACGAACCGGAACGCGAAGGCGGCCAGGATGAAGCCCCACGCGAAGCCGCCCTGCAGCAGCCCCGAGGCCGAACCGCGCAGGTGCGCGGGCCAGTGCTCGAGCGTCAGCGGCATGCCGGCCGCCCAGACGCCCCCCATGCCGATGCCGAAGAGCGCCCGCAGCGCGAAGAGCATCGTATAGGAGGTCGAGAAGCCGCTGAGGAACGCGAAGATCGAGAGCCACAGGATCGACAGCACGAGCGGCAGCTTGCGACCCCACTTGTCCGCCATCGTTCCCGAGATGACGCCGCCCGCCAGCCGCATCACGAGCGTGACCGTGCCGAGGGCGCCCGCCAGCACCGCGTCCACCGCGAACGTCCTCTGGATGTCGATGAGGATGAAGGTGAGGACCGTGAAGTCGAAGCCGTCGAACATCCACCCGAGGAACGTCGCGAGGAACGCGCGCTTCTGGTCGCGGGTGAGCGCGCCCAGCCGGTTGGCGGGTGGCGGGTGGTGGATGGTCGTCACGGCGCGCAGCAGCCAGTTGATGGTTGGTGGTTGGTGGTCACGGCGCGACGCGCTGCCGGCCAAGTTACAATTTGCGCCTCGCGATGGAATTCTATACGTGGCTGCAGGACACAGCCTTCGCTCATTGGGTCGCCAGCTCCCCTTCGTTGCTTGCCTACCCGACCATCCTGACGCTCCACACCGTCGGCATGTCGATCGTCGTCGGGACGTGCGTCGTTCTCGACCTCCGGCTGCTCGGCGTCGGCGGTGACGTGCCGTTGCAGGCGCTGCGGCGGGCGCCGCGGCTCGTCTGGACCGGGTTCCTCGTCAACGCGATGACGGGCCTCGCGCTGTTCACGACCGATGCCGAGCACAAGGTCGTGCAGACGGTCTTCTACGTGAAGCTGGTGTTGATTGCGGTTGCGCTCGCGACCTACGGCCGCATCCGGTCGCTCGTGTTCGCCGAAGAGAGCTCCGCGGTTCACGCGGCGTCGACCGAGGTCAAGACGCTCGCCGTGGTCTCGCTGATTCTCTGGACGGGCGCGACCGTCGCCGGCCGGCTGATGGCGTACCTGCTGTGACGGTTCCCGCCCTCGATCCGGTCGTCGAGTTCATCCGCAGCACGCGGCTGTCGGAGATCTTTCGCGACCAGGTCGGCTGGCTCTGGCCGCTCTGCGAGAGCCTGCACTTCGTCGGTCTCTCGCTGCTGATCGGCGCCGCCGGCTTCTTCGACCTGCGCCTGCTCGGCTTCATGAAAGGCGTGCCGCTGCGCTCGGCGAAGCGGTTCGTGCCGTGGGCCATGGTGGGCTTTGCCGTGAACCTGCTCACCGGCCTCGTCTTTTTCATCTCCCAGCCGCAGCAGTATGCGACCAACCTCGCCATGTGGCTGAAGGTCGTTTTTCTACTGGCGGCCGGTATCAACGCGATGCTGTTCGAAACCACGTTCAGCGACAGGCTGATGGCGCTCCCGCCCGATGCCGAGATGCCCGTTTCCGCCCGGATCGTCGGCGCGGTGTCGCTGCTCTCGTGGTTCGCGGTGCTGTACTTCGGGCGGATGCTGCCGTATCTCGATCCGAATCCGCGCTCCGGCGTGTAAAATATCAGCCGTCCTCAGGAGGCTATATTCATGATGCGTAAGGTCTTGGCCGGGCTCGCGGTGGCGGGCGTCCTCGCGGTGGCCGTCCCGCGTGTTGCGCTGGCACACCACGCCATGCAGGCGGAGTTCGACCAGAACAACGTCGTCGTCATCTCGGGCGTGCTCAAGAAGGTGAACTGGGTGAACCCTCACGTGAACTTCCTGCTGGACGTGACCGAGCCGGACGGCAAGGTGACCACGTGGACGCTGGTGCACGCGGGGCCGAACCAGCTGCGCGCCGCTGGGTTGAGCGATCGCGACTTCTTCCAGGTCGGGAAGAACTACACCGCGAGCCTGGCGCTCGCGCGCAACGGCTCGCCGCGCGGCTATGTCTTCACCATCAAGACGCCGGACGACAAGTACATCTACCTGACGTTCGGATCGGTCGGCGCGGATCCGCTGAACAAGGACGGCAAGGGCGGCCTTGGCAACGGCCACCCCACGACCTTCCAGAACTGACGGCAGCAGAACGAAGAGCGATCGTAGGGGCCGACCTTCAGGTCGGCCCGGGCTCGAGGAGAGAGGCATGACGCGGCGGCCGCGTGGATGTCCGCGTCGCAGCCATCCGCGCAGTACGGCGGCGGCGGCGGAGGACGTGCCGCCGAGGATGCGAAGCTGGCCGCGATGCCGACGCCGAAGCTGGCGGACGGCCACCCCGACCTGAGCGGACGCTGGGGCGGCGGCGGGTTCGGCGGCGGCAACGCCACGCAGCGCTTCGACGCGAAGGGGAACTACCACAACCTGCGGAACGATCGAAAGGGGAGTCCCGTCAACCAGGAGCGCGACTCGGGGCTCTCGCAGCGCTTCACCGAGAACCTTCCGCACTACAAGCCCGAGTTCTGGGACAAGGTGGACTACCTCGACGTCAACGGGAACGTCGAGGACACCAACTTCCACTGCTTCCCGGCGGGGGTGCCGCGCATGGGGCCGCCGACGAAGATCATGGCGACGCCGACGGAAGTCGTCTTTCTCTACAACCAGAAGAACACGTGGCGGCTGGTCCCGATGAACCGCGCGCACGACCCGATCAACTCGAAGGACCAGACCTACCTGGGCGACTCGGTCGGCAAGTGGGAGGGCGACACGCTCGTCGTGGACGTGACCGGCTTCAACGACGAGACGTGGCTCGAGTGGCCAGGCTACTTCCACACGAACAAGATGCGCGTGGTCGAGAGGCTGCGGCGCGAAGGCAACCTGCTGCACTACCAGGCGACGGTGTACGACCCGGACGTGCTCGCGGAGCCGTGGGTGATGGACGAGCGCATCATGCGGCTGAACACCGCGCCGATGGTGCAGATCGAGGATCCGCCGTGCGTCGAGAGCGACGGCGCGAATCTCTATACGAAGGAGCGCGGGTAGCGGCATCGGGCCGGGGTCCGGCATCCGGGATCCGCGATAACGCGCGACGAAACGATTCAGGTAGCGCGCGACGAACGCGCGTCACGTAGGGCCGGCTGCAGCCGGCCCTACGTTTTCATGGACCGCCACCACCACTGGAACACCGTCTACACGACGAAGGGTGAGCGCGACGTCAGCTGGTTCGAGCCGTCGGCTGATGTCTCGCTGTCCCTGATCGAGGCCGCGGGGCTCGCCGCCGACAGCTGCGTGCTCGACGTCGGCGGCGGCCAGTCGCACCTGGTCGACGCGCTGCTCGCGCGGGGTGTGACGTGCATCGGCGTGCTCGACGTCGCGCGCGAGGCGCTGCTGCGCACGCAGGCACGGCTCGGCGGCCGGGCGGCGGACGTCGCGTGGATTCAGGCGGACGTCACGGGCATGTGGTCGTGGAAGGACGTCGACATCTGGCACGACCGCGCGGTGTTTCACTTCCTGACCGAGCGGGCAGACCGCGAGAAGTACGCGGCCCGGCTCGTCGAGCACGTGAAGCCCGGCGGCTCGGCCGTCATCGCGACCTTCGCCCTCGACGGTCCGGAGAAGTGCAGCGGGCTGCCGGTCGTCCGCTACTCGCCGGAGACGCTGGCGGCGGAGCTCGGCAGCGGCTTCACGCTGATCGAGGCGCGCCCGCACGCGCACACGACGCCGTGGGGCGCGACGCAGGCGTTCCAGTATTCCCGTCTCCAGAAGATCTAGCGCTTCGCCTTGAGCGCGGCGATGAACTCGGTGGGTGTCTCGACCCGGATGCCGTACCGCAGCGCCGACAGAAAATGGCGCCGGTTGTCGGTGACCACGACGCTCGCGCCGGCCGCCTTCGCGGTCTCCGCGATGTGCGTGTCGTAGATGCGGCCGCCCGCCATCGAATCGCGCGCCGCGGCCTGAAGCATCGGAAGGCGATGGGCGCCGGGCAGGTCGTGAACGCTGAATCTCGAGAAGACCTCCTCCTGGAGGAGCAGACAGGCGTCAGACGGCGTCACCCTGAACTCGGGGGGCAGCCGGGTCGCCACCGAGAAGAACTCGAGGCAGCAGTGCCACGCGGTCGAGGGACTCTGAACGCGCTGTTCGGCGACGGCGTGCATCACGGATTGCGCGGGTGCGCTCTGGGGACCGAAGTCGATCAACCCCGCGAGGATCACGCTGGTGTCGAGAAAGACGCTCATGCCTCGGCTCGCCCCGGATGACACCGAGCCTGGCGGCGCGTCACGGCCAGCGGTTGCGTTCCTCTTCGATCAGCGCGGCGACGTCGATGGCGGGGCGGCTGTCGGCGCTCACGGACGGGCGGGCGACCAGGCGGCGGCCCACCTTCACGAGGCGCGGACCCGCTGCGACGCGCTCGAGCCGGATGCCGAGTTCGTCGCTGGTGATCTCGAGCTCGGCGCCGGGTGAGAAGCCGGCCCGCTCGCGGATTGCCGCCGGAATGACCACGCGACCTGCCTTATCGATGGTCGTACGCATACCATCAATATACCATTGCGCAGCCGCGAACCTCGAACCTCGAACCTCCAACCTCGAACCTCGAAGCCGCGGATCCCGGATCCCGGATCCCGGATCCCGGACCCCGCCCGCCCTCAATCCTTGTACGGATCGAACTCGTCGCGGCCGGCCATCGCGACGCCGACCGGCCTCAGCGTGTGCAGGACGTCGATCGTGTCGCCGTGGTACTCGAGCACCTCCGACAGCCGCTTGTAGCACTCCGGCGCCTCGTCGGCGCCGCCGCCGCGCAGCTCCACGCCTTGCGTCTTCAGCGTGTCCTGCCACTCGCGCCAGTTCACCCGGCCCGGCTTCACGCAGCGCGCGCCCTTCCACTTGCCCTTCGCCTCCATGCGCCCCATCACGCGTCCCGCGCCGTGGACCGTCGAGTAGAGCGCATGGCGCGACTCCGGCGATTCCTTTCCGCGGACGATCACCGCGTCGTCGCCCATCGAGCCGCCGACGAAGCCGAGCTGCCCCGGGAACGCCGGCGTCGCGCCCTTGCGGACGACCAGCCATTTCTTCCCGTCGTGCTCCTCCCACCAGGCGAAATTGTGATGGTTGTGGACGCGCATCTCGTCGCGCGCGCCGAGGATGCGCAGCACGCGGTTGACGACCCAATCGCGGCCGGCGTACGCGTACTCGCCGGCGACGTTCATCGCGGCCAGGTAGTCATCGGCCAGCGCGGTGCCGAGGCGAATCGCCGCGGGCCGTGCGTCCATGCTGTCGTTGACGCGGTCGCCCCACTTCCTGCCGCTCGCGAGCGCCAGAAAGCCCGACGCCGTCTTGTGGCCGAAGCCGCGCGACCCGAAGTGGACGCCGACCCAGAGCCGGCCGTCCGCCCGATCCTCGAGCAGGTCGACGTAGTGATTGCCGCTGCCGACGGTGCCGAGCTGCGACTTCGCCAGCGAGAGCAGCGAGCGCTGTTCGGCGACGGGGCTGTGCGCGATGGAGTCGAAGACGTGCGCCTCGCGGATCGGCTCGTCGTTCTTGCGGCCGACGCCGAACGAGATCGTGTTCCAGATCTCGTCCATCATCCGCCGGACGTCCACGTCTGACGCCTCGAGATTGGTGCGAACCGCGCAGTTGCCGCACGCGATGTCGTAGCCGACCCCCGCGGGCATGACGACGGACTGCGAGGCCAGGACACCGCCGATGGGCATGGAGTAGCCCTTGTGGTGGTCGGCGCAGAGCACGCCGCGCGCCTCCTCCCCGCCCGCGTCGAGGCAGCGATCGATCTGCGCGCGCGCGTCTTCTTCGACTGGACCGAATGCGACGAGCTCGTGCGATGCGGTGCTCATGGGGCAGCACGATTCATGGCTCGTGCCGTTGCACTAGTAGACGCTGATGTTCGAGAAGTCTTGCCTCCCGCGGCTCGTCCACCCGAGTTGTCCCCGCGCATTCCTCAGCTGCGCCCACCACACCTGCACTGGATACTGCGTGACGTCGGCGATGCGCCCGCGGTCCACGGCTTCGTGAACCGCACGATCCCGGGTTTGGTGATGACGACGACGCCGGTGATTGCCTGAACCCGTTCGCCGGCTTTGATGCGAAAGGCGATGGGTGATGACGCGCTGCGCCGGAGGCGCGCCATCGTTGGCCGCTTGGCGGTCCACTCGCGATACACGCATCCTTCGAACGGACACGCGCCCGGATCTTCAAACGGCATTGGCGGACGCTCTTGTGATGCGACATTGCCTGTGAGCAGCAGGAACGACAGCGCGGCGGCGAATACGATTCGCATAAGAACGAACGATCGTGATGCCATCGTGTCGCGGACCCGCCGGACCCCGGATCCCGGATCCCGGATCCCGGATCCCGGATCCCGGATCCCGGATCCCGGATCCCGTCCGGGCGCAGCCTCAATTCACCGCGAAGCAGTAGAAGAGCCCGTCGCCGCCGGTCGACTTGATCTCATCCTGGCTGCAGCCGGCCGTGTCGTGCGCCGAGTTCCACGACGAGTTGGTGGGCGAGTCGTTGCCGTTGCGGTCGAAGTGCCCGACGCGCGCCTTGCCCGACATCGGGAAGTAGCGCACCCAGTTGCCGCACGTCGTGTTGGCCGAGTCCGACCCGGGATAGGCGGTGCCGTCGGGCTGCGAGCCGGTCAGGATGTCGTGCTTGTTCGGCGTGTCGCCGCGCCCGGGCAGCATCTCGCCCTTTTCGGTGAGTGCCGTGTCCTTCTTGACGTTGTTCCGGTCGCTGTGCAGCTCGGCGACGCTGCTCGCGATGAGCACGCCCTTCGCGTTGTACCAGGGACCGTTGCCGATGCGCTCGCGCGCGTTGATCGTCGGATGGCCCGCCGACCCGTTCTCGCTCAGGTACGCGTGCCATGTCCTGCCGCCGGCGCCCGCAGCCGCCGCCAGCATCTGGCAGTGGCGGTCCGCGCCGAGCAGCCCGCCCAGGTTTCCGCCCTTCCCGGGGCCGACGCTCGTGACGAAGAAGCTCATGGACGTGCCGCCCTGGGGCTGCCGGGGGAAAG
>JADMIO012731304.1_pt1 | contig 10967 bp, 10 predicted proteins | sample 8958161 | NCBI WGS metagenome assembly JADMIO01 (sample SAMN16585339, study PRJNA669376) | soil metagenome | isolation source: Crop rotation soil | place: USA: Cullars Rotation, Alabama | collected 2011 | reverse complement strand
CTTTCCCAACTCACCCAGCATGATCTCCGCAGAATCGCTCACCTTTCTCAAGAAGCTCCTCGATACACCCGGCCCGTCAGGATTCGAAGCAGCACCCGCCAAAGTCTGGCGTGAACAGGCGAAAAAGTTCGCAAAAGTCAGCGGCGACGTCGCGGGGAACAGTCTCGCCGAAGTAAACGGTGACGGCAAACCGACAATCATGCTCGCGGGTCACATCGACGAAATCGGCGTCATCGTCAACTACGTCGACGACAAAGGCTACGCCTACATCCAACCCATCGGCGGCTGGGATCCGCAGGTACTGATCGGACAACGCATTCGGTTTAGCGGCCGCAACGGCGATGTGTTTGGCGTCGTCGGCAAGAAGCCGATCCATCTGATAAAGCCGGACGAGCGCGAGAAGGCGGCGAAGTTTCAGGATCTGTGGGTCGATCTGGGCTTCAAGGACAAGAAGGAAGCCGAAGAAGCAATTCAGGTCGGGGACGCGGGCGTGATCGACTCGCGCACGATGGAATTTCCGAATGGGCGCATCGTCTCGCGCTCGATCGACGATCGTATCGGCGCGTTCGTCGTCCTCGAAGCGCTTCGTCGCTACGCCGACAAGCCCGGATCCGCGAAAGTCGTCGCCGTCGCGACGACCCAGGAGGAAATCGGCTATCGCGGCGGTGGGGCCGGCGTCTGCGCGACGTGCATCGGACCACAGATGGCGATCGTTGTCGACGTCACATTCGCCATCGATCATCCAGGCGTTGAGAAAAAGGAGCACGGCGAAGCGGCAATCGACTCCGGCCCGGTTCTTACGCGCGGCTCGATCATCTCACCGGTCGTCTTCCGCCTGCTGCGTGACACAGCGGAGAAGAAGAAGATTCCTTTCTCACTCCACGCCGCCGGCCGCGAGACCAGCACCGACGCAGATGCAATCCATATCGCACGCGAGGGCGTAGCGACGGCGCTCGTCTCGGTCCCGAACCGCTACATGCACTCGCCAAACGAGCTGGTGAGCGTCCAGGATCTCGATCACGCCGCGGAGCTCATTGCAGAGACGTGCAGACAGGTCACGGCCAGCACTGATTTCACCGCACGTTAGAGTTGCGCGGACAAGTCACCGCTCGCCGCTAACCGTTCACCACTCCCTCTTCCCCGCTTTCCCGCGCATGCCCCAACCAATCCCCGCCCCGCGCGAGGAGGGCTTCACAACCTCAACCGACGTCCCGCTTTATTGGGCGAGGTACGGCAAGGTCGGCGCGCCGAAGTTGATGGTTCTGCACGGCGGTCCGGGCGCAGATCACTGTTATCTGTTGCCGCAAATGCTACGGCTCGGCCACAACTACGACCTGACGTTTTACGATCAGCGCGGCGGCGGTCGGTCGCGAACCGATGCCGGCGTGGCGGTGAGGTGGCAAGCTCATGTCGAAGATTTGGGAAGGATTGCGGACGAGCATCGCCTCGAGCCGATCTCGATCGTTGGATATTCGTGGGGCGCGATGCTGGCGCTTCTGTACGCGATCGAACAGCGTAGAAACCCGCATCTGATCCCACTGGCGCGGCTGGCGCTGATCAATCCCGCGCCACTGACCCGCGAGTACCGCCGTCAGTTCGACGCCGAGTTTACGCGTAGACAGGCCAGCCCGGATATCCAACAGTTGCGCGACGAGCTGAACGCGTCGGGTTTGCGCGAGCGCGACCCGGCAGCCTATCGCCAGCGCGCGTTCGAGCTCAGCGTCGCCGGGTATTTTTCCGATCCCCGCAGGGCGACCGACCTCACACCCTTCCGAGTCATCGGCCGTGTACAGCAGTCGGTGTGGCAAAGTCTCGGGAATTTCAACCTGTTCCCGGACCTGCAAGCGATTAAAATCCCTTCAATTGTGATCCACGGGCGTGACGATCCTATTCCATTAGCGTCTTCCAGTGAAGCTGCTCACGCCCTCGGAACGGATCTGGTGGTTCTGGACGACTGCGGCCATGTGCCGTACGTTGAACAACCGGACCGACTCTTCGCGGCACTCGAACCATTCCTGGATGAGACAAATCCGCCTGTACGACGCTGAAATTCAGCCATGACATCAGATTCCGGCGTAACGCAGCACGCGATCAGCTCGATCACGGTTGACGGCAAAGAATACAGAGTAGCGCTCCGTCTCGCCTATGACGGGGTCGAATACATCGGCAGGCTCTGGTTCAGCGATCCAAACAGCGACCAAATGGGAATCCCCGATCACGGCGCTGTTCCCGGTCGCACCATAGCCGAAGCCGTCGAAACCGCTCGCAAGCTGACTCCTCAGGACCTCGAGCGCCGCTGCCACCGCGCCTTGGCGGACAAGCGTCGCTATATCCGACTTCGCCGCGCGACCGAAGAGATCATCACCAAGATCAAGTACATGAATAGGGTCGCGGTGACGATGAGGCACGGGATGCTCGACAGTGAGGGCGCCAGTCAGGAGCTCGAGCTGATTCAGAAGCAGATCGAAGAGATAGTTAAGACGCTGCCGTTCCACGCTGGCGTAGAAGAAGCGACTTAAACCAGCCGGCAGCAAACTACAAACTGAAGACGACCTGCCTGCGGCCCTTCAGCCCGGGAGCCTGCAGCCGCGAGCCCATATAAATCATACGGCCAGCCGAAAGGCTGGCCGTTTTGTAGCTCAGGGCTGCGGGCTCCCGGGCTGAGAGGCTGCCAGCAGGTCGTCTTCAGTTTGTAGTTTGCTGCCGGCTGGTCTTTTCAGCTGTCCATAAAACTAGATTGCTGAAATGGACTCGAGATCTGCCGCACACGTCCTCACTCAGATCGGCGCAATCCTCAGGCTAAAGGGCGAGCAAAGGTTCAAGGCAAAAGCCTACCAGGGGGCCGCGCGCGCACTGATCGCGCTGGACACCGACGACCTCGGCCCCCTGCTTCGCTCCGGCGAGCTCGCCGACACACCGGGTATCGGGCCTGCGACACTCTCGGTGGTCCGCGATCTGGTCGAGACCGGCGAATCGCGATACCTCAATCAGCTCAGTGAAGGGATGCCGTCCGGGATGGTGGATTTGATCCGCGTCCCTGGACTCAACGCCGAGAAAATCCAATTCATTCACGCGGAGCTCGGCGTCCAGACCCTCGAAGATCTGGAGCGCGTCGCTCAGAACGGAGAGCTCGCCAAATTGCCGAAGTTCGGCGAAAAGACAGCGCAGAAGATTCTGCGCGGCATCGAGGTCGTGCGGCGCGACGCGCACCTACAGCGTTTCCCCGCTGCCATCGTCCAGGCCCACATGCTTGCGACCAACGTCGACCGGCATCCGGACGTGACGCACGCGGAAATTGCCGGCTCGATCAGGCGGCACAACGAGCTGGTCGCCGACGTCGACATCGTCGCTGATTGCGCAAAGGATCCAATCAAAGTCGCGGACTCATTCGCGAGATCGCCGGGCGTGCGCGAGGCACAGACGAAAGCGGATGAGCCTGGATCAGTTCAGATTCGATTTGTTGACGGCACCCACCTCGACATTCATTGCGTCAACAAAGCCGACTACCCCGTCGCGTTGTGGCGAGCGACTGGGAATTCATCGCACGTCGACGAATTGCTGGCGTTGGCAAGGAGCCGCGGGTTCGAGATCCGCGGCAACGCTCTGATCGGACCCGACGGCAAGCGCATTCCGCTCAAGGACGAGGACGCGTTTTTTACAGCGCTCGATCTGGTGCCGATCCCGCCCGAGATGCGCGAGGGAATGGGTGAAGTGGAAGCCTCCGCTCGGCGCGAGCTACCCAATCTCGTCGTCTACGAGGATCTTCGCGGAATCCTGCATTGTCATTCCGATTACTCAGATGGTGTCGCGACGATCGAAGAGCTGGCCGAGGGCGCGATCGAACGCGGCTGGGATTACATCGGCATCTCGGATCACTCCGAGTCGGCGTTCTACGCTCGCGGTTTGAAACGCGATCGACTGTTGCGTCAACACGAAGAGATCGACGAGATCAATGCTCGGCTCAAAAACTTTGGGATTCTCAAAGGCATCGAAGCGGACATCCTGGCTGACGGCCGCGTCGATTACGACTCTGAGATTCTCGATACCTTCGACTACGTGATCGGCTCGATCCATTCGCGCTTCAGCATGGACGGCGACGCGATGACCAAGCGCGTGCTGGCGGCACTCGACGATCCGCACCTTACGATTCTCGCGCATCCGACCGGCCGCTTGCTCCTCTCGCGCGAACCGTACGCGCTCGACGTCGAAGCCGTGCTCGACAAGGCGGCGCAGGTCGGCGTATCGGTCGAGCTGAACGCCGATCCACACCGGCTGGATCTGGACTGGCGCTATTGCCGTCGGGCGAAAGAATTGGGTGTGACAATCGAGATCGGCCCGGATGCGCATTCGGTGCCCGGTCTTGACAACGTTCATTTTGGTATCGGACTCGCGCGCAAAGCGTGGCTCGAATCCGGAGAGATTCTCAATGCGCGTAGTGCGGCTGATGTCATTGCATTCGCGCGCCGAAGAAGAAAATGAGGAAAACGATCGTCAAGCTGGCAGGGAAAAAAGTCCTTCGTGTAGACGGCGATGCAAGTGTGCGAATAGTGCGGCCGCGCAAAACAGACCGCCTCAAGAAACTCGCGCGCAAGCCGCGGAGTCGTTCGATCGCGAAGGCACAGATTCCCGCGCACGCCCGCGAGCTGTACGCCCGCCTGCGCGCCGTATATCCAGATGCGCACGTCGAGCTCGATTACACCACGCCACTCGAGCTGCTAATTGCAACCATTCTCAGCGCGCAATGCACCGACAAGCGCGTCAACATGGTGACACCGCTGGTGTTCAGGACTTTTCCGACCGCGCAGTCTTTGGCTGATGCCGACCCGGCGGTGATGGAAGAGATGATCAAGAGCACCGGCTTCTTCAGAAACAAGACGAAAAGCCTTATCGCCCTCGGTAAAGCACTCGTCGAGCGGCACAATGGACAGGTGCCTGATTCCATGGCGGAGCTGGTCAAACTCCCCGGCGTCGGCCGGAAAACAGCCAACGTCATACTCGGCAACGCCTTCAACAAGAATGAAGGCGTCGTCGTCGACACCCACGTAGGCAGGCTCGCCGTACGGCTCGGCCTGACGCACCAAACCGATCCGGTGAAAGCCGAGCAGGATCTAATGGCGTTGGTGGACCAGGGGGATTGGACTATGCTGGCGCACGTGCTGATCTTCCACGGTCGGCGAGTCTGCTTCGCTCGGTCACCACAGTGCGCGATCTGCACGCTCGCCGAGATCTGTCCGTCGAGTACCGTTTAAGCGGGGGCAATTATGAAAATCGGCATCATCGGCGCCGGCAATATCGGCGGCAATCTCACCCGGCGTTTCGCTCAGCTCGGGCACCAGGTTTACGTCGCGAACTCACGCGGACCCGAGACGCTGGCGAATCTCGCGCGCGAGACAGGCGCGAAGGCAGTGACGCCACGTGAGGCAGCGCGGCAGGGCGAAGTCGTGATCGTCACGATTCCTGAAAAGAACATTCCGAAGCTGCCGGATGACTTATTCGCCGATACGCCGGCAAACGCAGTGATCGTGGATACCGGCAATTACTATCCGCAGCGCGACGGCTACCTCGCTGATATCGAGTCGGGAACGACCGAAAGTCGCTGGGTCTCGAAGCAGCTGGGACGTCCAGTCATCAAAGCGTTCAACAACATTTACGCGAAGCATCTACTGGAAAACGGGAAGCCGCGCGGTGCGGCTGGCCGCATTGCTCTTCCGGTTGCGGGCGACGACAAGCGAGCAAAGGATGTCGTGATCAAGCTGCTCGACGAGATGGGGTTCGACGGTGTCGATTCGGGGGGACTCGACGATTCGTGGAAGCAGCAGCCGGGGACTCCCGTCTACGCCGCCGACTTTGACGCCGCCGGAGTGCAGCGCGCGCTTGGACAGGCCAGTCCGGAACGGCCGGCAGGATTTCGCGCGGCTACTGCACCGAAGTGAGGATTGAGGCGTTCGGACTAAACAACCCAACCGGCGGAGTTCGGCTTAAGTGAGGAGTGCGGAAGATCCGAATCCCTCAATTAATCCGCATTCCGGACTGGCCGTTGGTCCGAACGCCTCAATCCATTCTATTAGTTTTACCTAATCCCCTTCCCAGCAGATGACGAAATACGCCACGATTGAAACGCCTAAAGGAACGATGCGCGCTGAGCTCTTTGAGAAGGACGCGCCGAACACTGTCGCCAATTTCGAGAAGCTGGCGAACTCAGGATTCTATGACGGGACGAAATTCCACCGCGTGATCAAGGACTTCGTCGTGCAGGGGGGCGACCCGTACTCGAAAGGTGGCGCCGAGGCGAAGGGGCCGGTTGGAACGGGAGGGCCCGGCTACAAGATCAAGTGCGAAACTTCCGGGAATCCCCACAAGCATCAGATCGGCGCGCTGTCGATGGCGCACGCCGGTAAGGATACCGGCGGGAGTCAGTTCTTCATCGTGCTCAACGAAGCGAACACTCGACACCTCAACGGGGTGCACACAGTTTTCGGCCGGGTGGTCGAGGGACTGGACGTGATTCCGAAGATCAACCAGAACGACACCCTGTCGAAGGCGCGCGTGGCAAGCGAGCCGGGAGCAAAATGATGGCGACGAAAAAGAAGACCGATCTCGCTGCTGCGCTCACCGGCTTCGTCCTCAGCGCGGTGACGCTCTTCCTGATTCTGACCTCGATCGTGTTGTTGACGAATGCCAAGTATAGGCATCTCGAGGAGTCCAAGGCTGTAACGACGCACTGAAACAGGATCAGCCGGCAGCAAACTACAAACTGAAGACTACCTGCCGGCAGCTATTCAGCCCGGGAGCCTGCTGCCGCGAGCCCTCACTATCGCGATTAAATACAGCTCGGGGCTGCGGGCTCCCGGGCTGACAGGCAGCAGGCAGGTAGTCTTCTGTTAGTAGTTTGCCCCTTTCCATCCACTTCGTACTCTGATATCTTACTGACCGGTCAGTTACTATTTGTTTACCGGAATGTCCGCTACGAGCTCAGAAGCCGTCGCTAAATCGCCAAAGTGGCGCAGAAGACCCGAAGACCGGCCCCAGCAGATCATTGAGGCCGCGCTCGAAGTCTTTGGCGAATGCGGACTCGCCAAGGCTCGCCTCCAGGACATCGCCGCCCGTGCCGGAGTCTCCAAAGGCACCATCTACCTCTACTTCCCGAATAAAGAAGAGCTCTTCCGCGAAGTAGTGCGACAGACCGCCGTCGCCGCCATCGAGACAGGCGAAAAAACGGCTAGCCAGGGCGGTACGCCAAGTGAGCAACTCTACGGCGCCATGCGCGGATACTGGGCCTTCGTCAGCTCGCCAATCTTCAACACCCTGCACCGCCTCGTACTCGGCGAGCTCCACCAGTTCCCGGACCTCGCCCGATTCTACGCCGACGAAGTCACTGCCCGCGGACTCAGGCTCCTCAGCGGTATCATCCGCCGCGGCACCGAGGCCGGCGAGTTCCGTGAAATCGATCCTATGATCGCCGCTCGGATGCTGGTAGCGCTGACCGTCATGAACGCGATCTGGAGCGACGAGCACACCGGCGTTCCGCTGCTTTGCCACAAGAAACACGAAGACGTTTTTCGTGAGGTGGCGCAGTTCTATCTACACTCCCTCAGCACATCCATCGGCGCCTGCGAGCAGGCTGACGGCGCCCCTGCGGTTTCGTTCTTCCCTTTTCACAATGAATGAGATCTTCTCCACCGTTCGGCGCGGAATTGCCGCCGCCGCAACGATTGCACTCGTATCATCTCCGGCCGCGGCGCAGAACGTGGATTCGTTGCCACGTCCGGTCGACGGCGTCGTCAGGCTTTCCCTCGGTGATGCCGCCCGCCTGGCAGCGCAGCAAAGCGCGGTCGCTCAGGGCGCGCGCCTTCGCGCCGATGAAGCACAGGCTCGCGTGCGTGAGCGCCGCGCCGATCTGCTTCCCCAGGTGAGCGCATACGCCAATCAGTCGGGACACACTTTCAACACTGCCACCTTCGGCATCGACTTCCCCGCGCCACCCGGCCAACCGCCGATCTTTGATCCGGCAGGCCAGGTGGAAGGACCGGTCAACCTCGTCGACATTCGCGGTCGCGTGCAGCAGAACCTGCTCGACTTCAGTGCGATCGGTCGCGTGAAATCCGCGCAGGCTCAGGCCCGTTCGTCGAACGCCGATGCGGACGCGAGTGCGGAGTTGGCGGCGACCACTGCAACAACAGCCTACGTGAGAGCCATGCGCGCTGATGCGGATCTGCGCGCTCGGCAGGCAGACACGGTTCTGGCGACGGAGCTCCTTCGTATCGCCCAGTCCCAGCTCCAGGCGGGCACCGGCGTCGGACTCGACGTCACGCGCGCCAGGGCGCAGCTGGCCGCCACACGCGCCAGTCTCATCAGCTCCCGCAATGCCCGCGATCACGCTCATCTCGACGTGCTCCGCGCGCTCGCGCTTCCGGTCGGCACCGAGGTCGTTCTCGCCGACTCCTTATCGCCAACAGCAGCACGGGAGACTCTACCTGACGAGGCGACGCTGGTCAGTCAGGCAATTCGCAACCGTCCCGATCTGATCGCAGAGGAAGAGCGGGTGCGCGCCGCGAAACAGGGACTTTCCGCGATCAAAGCTGAACGCCTGCCAACTCTGGGGCTCGTCGCCGACGACGGTGTCATTGGAAAGACCGGGGGAAAGCTCCTTGGCACGTACACCTGGGGTTTGCAGGTGTCGCTGCCGATTTTCGACGGATTCCGCCGGGAGGCTCGCGTTCAGGAACAGCAGTCGATGGTGAAGGAAGCGCAAATCCGCCAGCGCGATCTCGAGCAACAGGCACAGGCTGATGTGCGCGGCGCTCTTCTCGATCTGGCGAACGCCACCGAACAACTCGCGGCGGCAACGGAACGACTCAGTCTCGCCCAGCAGGAGCTGGCGCAGGCACGGGATCGCTTCAACGCCGGAGTGGCAGGAAATGCGGACGTCGTGAACGCGTCGCTTGCACTCACACAATCACGCACGTTGGTGAACGACGCTGAGACTGCGTATCAGCTTGCTCGTGTGGCGTTAGCTCGCGCCACCGGCAGTGTCACGACCTTGAGATAATCCAGCAACATTTCAGGACTAAATTCAGACTAAGAAACAGGAAATCCAATGGCCACCGCAATCGAACCCGAAGCGCCGCAAACCCCGAGCGGCAACGGCTCTCGTACCTCTCAGACTCGAACCGAACACGTGACAGAGACGACAACAGGATCGAACAAAAAGAAATTCGTGCTGCCGATCGTCGGCCTAATCGCGCTGTTCGTTCTATTCTGGGCGTTCCAGAAATGGAACTACGGTCGCACGCACCAGTCGACGGACAACGCACAGGTCGACGGCCACATCGTGCCCGTGCTGGCGAAAGTGGGCGGCTACGTGAAATCCGTTTCCATCAACGAGAACGATCACGTAAAGGCGGGTCAGCAACTCGTTCAGCTGGACGACGCCGACTACGTCGTGCGGCTGCAGCAATCGCAGGCGGATCTCGCCGCCGCTGAGGCCACCGCCGGAAGCTCCGGCTTCGCCGGTCAGGCGCAGGCTCAGGTGCAAAGCGCCGCCGGCCAGCGCGCCGCACTGGACGCGCAGATCGGTGCCGCTCGTGCGAACGCCAACAAGGCAGACGCTGATCTTGCGCGCGCGAAGGAATTGGCCGGCAAGCAGATCATCTCCAAACAACAGCTCGATGCTTCGCAAGCGGCCGCCGAGGTTGCGCATGCGAACCTTCTCGCTGCAGAGCGTCAGGCCTCGGCGGCGGGTGGAACCGTGAACACCGCCGAAGCTGGTGTCCGCGTCGCCAGTGCACGCACGCTGGCCGCACGTGCTGCTGCCGCGAACGCGCAGCTGCAGCTGGACTACACCAAGATCACCGCGCCTGCATCGGGCGAAGTCTCACGCAAACAGGTCGAAGTTGGTCAGCTCGTGAATCCCGGTCAGCCGCTTTTGAGCATCGTCGCCGACACCGGCGTTTGGGTCACCGCCAATTTCAAGGAGACCCAGCTAGCCAAAATTCATCCGGGACAGCCGGTTGAATTCTCAGTCGACGCTTACGGATGCACTGGGGAAGGAAAAGTCGAGAGCGTAAGCGGAGCGACGGGCGCCAAGTTCGCGCTGCTCCCACCCGACAACGCGACCGGCAACTTTACCAAGGTCGTGCAACGCGTACCGGTTCGCATCGCGGTCACCAAGCCCTGCGGAGCCAGTCGTCCTTTGCGTCCCGGCCTTTCGGTCGACGTGCACGTGGATACTTCCCGGTGAGCACCGCCGTACTGCAGTCGACGGGGATCACTACATCCGTCGAGGATAAGTACGCCCACAAATACATCATCGCCGCCACAGTTACCATGGCGGCGATGCTGGAGCTGATTGATACTTCGATCGTAAACGTCGCCATTCCCCACATGATGGGGAACCTTGGCGCAACGCTGGACGAGATCGCGTGGGTGTCGACGGCCTATATCATCGCCAACGTCATCGTCATTCCGATGTCCGGCTGGCTCTCTGCCTACTTTGGCAGAAAGCGCTACTTCACCGGCTCGATTCTGCTGTTCACAGCCGCGTCGTTTTTCTGCGGCGCTTCTCATTCGCTGCTGGCGCTGATCTTCTGGCGCGTCATTCAGGGAATTGGCGGCGGGGCGCTGTTGTCGACGGCGCAAGCGACACTCTACGAATCATTTCCGCCTGAAGAAGCCGGAACTGGTATGGCGATCTTCGGCGTCGGCGTGATGGTCGGGCCGACACTCGGACCGACACTCGGCGGCTGGATCACGGACAACTACAACTGGCCGTGGATCTTCTACATCAACGTTCCCCTCGGCATCATCGCCGCGATCCTGACCGTGACCTACGTCCACGACGCAGCACACCAGGAGCGCGCCGACAAGATCGATTATCTGGGGATCGGGTTGCTGGCATTGTGCGTCGGTTCGCTGCAGTGGATGCTCGAGCGCGGCGAGCGCTACGATTGGTGGGAATCCCGGGAAAG
>JADMIO010866757.1_pt1 | contig 10967 bp, 8 predicted proteins | sample 8958161 | NCBI WGS metagenome assembly JADMIO01 (sample SAMN16585339, study PRJNA669376) | soil metagenome | isolation source: Crop rotation soil | place: USA: Cullars Rotation, Alabama | collected 2011 | reverse complement strand
CGCGACCGCCTCTGGAGCCGCGTCGCCCAGGGGCTCGACGCCGAGACGATCGAGCTCCCCGTCGGCGTGGGCATCGCGGGAGACGTTGCCAGGACGCACACCCTGGCCAACATCCGGGAGGTCTACTCCGATCCTCGCTTCAACCCCGCCGTGGACCAGCGCACCGGCTACCGCACCCGCTCCGTCATCTGCGTTCCCGTCCTGACCTCGGACGGGCGCCTTCTCGGCGTCATTCAGAGCGTCAACAAGCTGACCAGCGACCACTTCGATGAGAGCGACGAGTCGCTGATGCGCGCCATCGCCTCGCACGTCGCCGTCGCCATCGAACGGGCGCGCCTCACCGAAGTCCATCTGCAGAACGAGCGGCTGGAGCAGGCGCTGAGACTGGCCAACGAGATCCAGATGCGAATGCTCCCGCGCGGATCGGCGGGATCGACGAACGGCACGTTCGAGCTGCATGCCCACCTCAGGCCCGCGCGCGAAGTGGGCGGCGACCTCTACGACTTCTTCTGGGACAACGATCGTCTCTACTTCTGCATCGGCGACGTTTCCGGGAAGGGCGTCGGCGCCGCGCTGGTCATGGCCGTGACCAAGACGCTCTTTCGCGCGAATGCCGCTCTCCAGGAGGAGCCCGCCGTGGTGCTCGAGGCGATGAGCGCCCGGCTTTACGAGGAGACCGACCCCGCGATGTTCGTCACGGCGTTCTGCGGCTGGCTCGACCTCCGCGACGGCCGCATGCGCTTCGCCAACGCCGGCCACGACCGCCCCATCCTCCTCTCGTCCGAGCCGCCGCACGCCATCGAGAGCAAGCCGGGTCTTCCGCTCGGCGTTTTCCCATCGTTCAAGTACGTCACGACCGAGACGCAGATCGCATCCGGCGACTCGCTCTTTCTCTACACCGACGGCGTCAGCGAAGCCACGCGAAACGGCGAAGAGCTGTTCGGAATGGACCGGGTCTACTCGGTCCTCTCTTCCGCCGAGAGCCACCAGCCCGACCTCGTCGTCGGCTCGATGATGACCGCGCTCGACGAGTTCGTCGAAGGCGGCGAGCAGGCCGACGACATCACGATGATGTGCATCCAGTACCGCGGGATGCGCCCGTAGGGTCCGGCTCCGCGGTCTCCGCCTCCGGCGAGTTTCCTTGATTGACGCTTGCGGAGACGGCGCTTACACTCGCCGCAATCCACAGGCCACTCAAGTCGCGCAATGGAGATCGCCGGAACTTTCCGCAGAGACGTCGGCGTGTTGCCCGAGGTGTTCGACCTTGTGGGACAGTTCTTCTCGGACGGCAGCATCGATCCGAAGTTCCGGTTTCCGGTCGACTTCGTGCTCGAGGAGATCTTCACGAATTTCGTCAAGTACAACCCGGACGGGCGGAGCGACATCGGGATCCGTCTGGCGCTCGAGAACGACTCTTTGAGAATCGCACTGACCGACTTCGACACGGCGCCGTTCGACATTCACAAGGATGCGCCGGCCGTCGACGTCGACAAGCCTCTCGAGGAACGGACGCCCGGCCGCCTCGGCGTTCACCTCGTCAAGAAAATGATGGACCGCGTCGAGTACGCCCATGAGGACCGCGTCAGTACGATCACGCTCTACAAAACCCTGAGGTGAACGAATGCTGGAAATCACGATCGGATCGAACGACGAGGTCCTCCTCGCTGGTCGTTTCGACGCAGCGCAGGTCGACAAAGCGAAGAGCTTCTTCAACGGCCTCTCCGAGGGCAAGACCCTCGACTTCGCGCGGCTCGACTACATCTCCAGCGCCGGCCTCGGCGTTCTGCTCGCCACCCAGAAGCGACTGCAGGACCGCGGTCAGAGCCTGCGCCTGGTGAATCTCAACAGCCATATCCGGGACGTGCTCCGTTTCTCCGGATTCGACCAGATCTTCGAGATCGGCTGACCAGCGCCCTGGCCGGAAGAGCCCGACGGCCAGGCCTCGCCCGCCCAGCGACCACTTCCACCGAATCTCCGGGTGCCACCAACTTTTCAAGCGGACGCCTGTACTTCATGAGTGAGGAAGATCCTGACGCCAGCCTCGTGGAGCGATGTCTCCGCGGTGACCTGGATGCCTTCGGAACGCTGATCGAGCGTTACCAGCGGCAGATCTTCCGGGCGGTTCTGCATATGGTCGGCAATTACGAAGACGCGAAGGAAGTCACGCAGCAGGCCTTCATGAAGGCCTTCGAACACCTCGTGAGCTTCGACCGCGACCGGAAATTCTTCAGCTGGATCTACCGGATCGCGATGAACGAGTCGATCAACTTCGTCAAGGCGCGTCGAACGTTCGAGCCGATCGAGGATGACGACGGCGGCGCGCCCGCCGCCGAGCCGATCGAGCGGCTCGAGCAGAAGCGCGCCGTCCGCCAGGCCGTCCTCTCCCTCAAGCCCGAGTACCGCGCCGTCATCGTGCTCCGCCACTTCCTCGACTGCTCCTACCGCGACGCGGCCGAGGTCCTCCACCTTCCTGAAAAGACCGTGAAATCCCGACTGTTCGCCGCGCGGCAGCTGTTGCGAGAGGCCCTCGCACCCGCGGGCGGAAGGAATCTGGCGACGAAATGGTGAATGAAGTGACGCTCGAACTGATCAACCTCGCCGTCGACAAGGAAGCCTCTCCAGCCCAGCAGGCAGAGCTCGCCGAGATTCTCGGCCGCTCGGAAGAGGCACGCATCGCGTTCGAATCGATCCAGGAGGTCGTCCAGCAGCTCGAGGCGGCCGCACCGGTCGACGTTCCTCCCGAGATCAAGACCGAAGTCATCGACGCACTCCGCCGATCCCAGGAAGCGCGATCCGCGCAGCCGGCCTGGCCGGGCGCCGAGGTCAAGCCGTTCCCGCGGCGATGGGCGATGGCGGCCGTGTGGGCAGCAGCCGCGGTCATCGGCGCCGTCGCCTTTCTCCCGCAGCTCCGTACGTTCGACAGCTCTCCGATCGCCTCTCAGGCCTCCGGCGCCATGACCCGTCCCGCCGCGGCGGAATGGGCCGAGGTCGCGCGCGGAACTTCGACGAACTTCGGAATCACGGTGAAGAGAAGCGGCGAGCGGATCAACGTTTCGGCTTCGTCGCACTCGACCTCGCCCCTGATGGTCCGCTGGGACGGCTCGAAGCTCGACCTCGATCCGAAGGACCGGCAGACGGCCCCCCAGTCGCCCGGCGAGAGCGCGTCGGCCGTGCTCCGCTGCTCGACGACCGGCTGTCCGGAGCTCCATTTCAAAGGACCGTCGTCTGTGCCGACCGAATTATTTGCAATGACCGCCGACGGAGAGACGATCCGACTCACCATCCCGGCTCGCTGAGCTTTTTTTCGGCCGCCGCCAACTTTTTGCCGGCGTCCGGTGTAATTCTGTTCGATCAAGCCAACAAGGATTCGTTCCAACGGAGGGAAACATGGAACAGCAGAAGCGGAGAAACTTCCTCATCGGATTCGCCGGCCTGGCGATCGTCATCGCCGTGGCTGTGGCGGTCATCCTGCCGAAGTTCCCGCCCGAGCAGGCAAGTGGTGCCATCGGAGCGGTACAGAAGCATCACGAGACCCAGATCTCGGCGAAGGACGTGATCCTTGGCGATGAGTCGGTCAAGAAGCAGAACGACGTCGTGTTCGCGGACTACCTCAGCGACTCGACCAAGCTCCAGAGCTTCAGCGCGAATCTCGGCAGCGTCGTGGTGTTCAACCGCGATCAGCTGAACAACGTCGCGCACGACCTGCAGAGCCACCAGTCGGACCTGCAGAGCCGCTATGAGTCGAACATGCAGGCGGCCGTCGGCTCGATCAGCGAGATCCTGAACAAGAGCAACCTCGGCTCGCACGAGATCGCGAACATCAACGCCGAGCTGCAGAGCATCAACTCCGAGCTGAACAGCCGCCTGAACAGCTCGCAGATGGATGCCCTCAATTCGCGGCTGAACAACGTCGCTTCCGACCTGCAGTCGCGTCTGAACAGCCGCACCGACCTGGCGGGCGCGCAGGCCCAGCTGAACGCCGCCGCCACAGAACTGCAGAACCACACCGACCTGAACGACAAGGCGATCCTCGGCGCGGCCGAGAAGCTCGCCAACGTCGCCGAGCAGCTGAATGACAAGGCGACGCTCGGCGTGAGGTTCTCGGATCGCTCCGAGTACCTCAACAACATCACCCTCCAGTCGAAGACGCTCGACAACGTCCAGGCCTCCCTGAACTCGATCCTGATGTCGAAGATCGAGAACAAGTCCGACCTGCAGAGCCGCTTCTCGAACGCCGCCTCCGACCTCGCCTCGCAGGCCAATCATCTCGAGTCGCAGGCGCTCGGCAACATGCAGGACCGCCTCAACAACGAGTCGCAGATGGCCTCGATGGTCCAGAGCATGAACGCGATGGTCGGGTCGATGCAGCAGTTCAACTCGAAGACTCTCGGTAGCAAGACCCTGGGCAGCAAGACGCTCGGCAGCAAGACCCTCGACAGCAAGACGCTGGGCAGCTTCGCCACTTCGCTCAACAACGTCGCGTCCGCCCTGCAGAGCTTCGACACGCACCTTCAGGCGCAGGCGCAGGCCAACATGCAGGCCGAGCTCGGCGCGATCAGCGAGCATCTCCAGAGCGCGACGGAGTTGCAGTCACGCTTCGCCAATGCGGCGGATCTCGGCTCCAAAGTCGAGAATCGCGCGGACCTCGGCTCCAAAGTCGAGAACCGCGCTGACCTCGGCTCCAAGGTCGAGAACCGCGCTGACCTCGGCTCCAAAGTCGAGAACCGCGCTGACCTCGGCTCCAAGGTCGAGAATCGTGCGGACCTCGGCTCCAAGGTCGAGAACCGCGCCGACCTCGGCTCACGTCTGAACAGTCAGGCGAACCTCGGATCGAAGGTCGAGAACAAGGCCAACCTGGGATCGCGTTTCGAGAGCAAGACCCTCGGCTCGAAGATCGAGAACAAGACTCTCGGCAGCTTCCAGTCCTACCTGAACAACATGGCGCAGACGCTCCAGTCGAGCACACTCGGCTCGCGTTTGCAGAACCGCCAGGACCTCGCGAACAAGGCGCAGACGCTCGGCAGCAAGAGCGCTGACCTGCAGTCGCGCAGCAACTGACGGTCATCGAGGGAGAGAGGGGCGCCCTTCGCGGCGCCGGACGGCCTCCGGGATTTCCGGAGGCCGTTCTTTTTTGGGGAGAGAGTGACGAGGCACGGGGCACGAGTAACGGGCAATCGCTGAGTTGAGGTCACTCGTTCCTCGTTCCTCGTTCCTCGTCACTCTCCCCGTTCATATAAACTGGCGCCAACCAAAATCGGTAAGCGGACCCACGTCCCTCACGTGGCCGGGAGGCGCACATCGTGATTCTTTCGCTTCGACGCAGTCACCTGCTTCTCGTCGTGTTCGCGCTCGCGCTTCCGCTCCAGGCGCAGCTCCTGACACGCGAGACCAAGCAGCTGAACCTCGTCTACTACGACAAGGCCCACGAGTACCTCACCTACCATCTCGCGCGATCGTTCGAGAACTCTCTCGGCTTCCACGAGCGTCTCTTCGACTACAAGCCGACCGAACCGATCACCATCCTCATGCAGGACTTCGGCGACTTCGGACACGGCGGCACGTCGACGGTCCCGTGGAACTACCTGAGCATCGGAATCGAGCCGTTCGACTACGTCTACGAGACGATGCCGGCCAATGAGCGGATGAACTGGCTGATGCATCACGAGCTGATGCACGTGGTCGCGACGGACAAGGGCGCGGACGAGGACCTCATGTTCCGCAAGGCCTTCCACGGCAAGGTCGCGCCGATCAAGGAAGAGCCGATCTCGATGTTCTACAGCTGGCTGACCAGCCCCCGCTGGTATTCGCCGCGCTGGTACCACGAAGGAATCGCCGTCTTCCTCGAGACCTGGATGGCCGGAGGCAGCGGTCGCGTCCTCGGCGGATACGACGAGATGGTCTTCCGCACGATGGACCTCGAGCACGCCTACTTCTTCGACGTGGTCGGGCTCGAGTCCGAAGGGACGACGATCGACTTCCAGGTCGGCCAGAACTCCTATCTCTACGGCACGCGGTTCATGACCTACCTCGCGCAGAAGTACGGTCCCGAGAAACTGATCGCGTGGGTCAACCGGAGCCACGGCAGCCGCCGCTACTTCTCCTCGCAGTTCCGGAACGTCTACGGCGTCTCTCTCGACGCGGAATGGCGGAACTGGATCGCGGACGAGCACAAGTGGCAGAAGGCGAACCTCGACCTCATTCGAAAGTACCCGGTCACCGAGCTCAAGCCGGTGACGCACGAGACGCTCGGCTCCGTCTCCCGTTCCTACTACGACCCGGAGCGGAAGCTGATCTACGCGGCGATCAACCGCCCCGCACAGCCGGCGCAGGTCGCGGCCATCGACGTCGAGAGCGGAAAGATCACGCCGCTCACCGAGGTGGTGGGGCCGGCGCTGTACTTCGTGAGCTCGCTCGCGTACGACGCGAAGGGGCGCAAGCTGTTCTACACGACGCACAACGGCACCGGGTGGCGCAGCATCTACGAGATCGATCTCGCCACCGGTCAGAAGCGGCTGCTCCTCGACAAGGTCCGCACCGGCGACCTCGTGGTCGATCCCACCGATCAGTCGATCTGGGGAATCCAGCACCACAACGGCTTCTCGTCGATCATCCGCATCCCGCCGCCGTACAAGGAGTGGAAGAACGTTCTCTCCCTCGACTACGGCCGCGACATCTTCGACCTCGACATCTCACCCGACGGGAAGACGCTCGCGGCGGGCATGATCGACGTCACCGGGCGCCAGCAGCTCATCGCCATGAACACCGCGGATCTCATGAGCGGCAACGGAAAGTTCGAGACGCTGCACGAGTTCGAGAACAACTCTCCGGAGAACTTCACCTTCTCCCCCGACGGGCGATATCTCTACGGCACGTCGTACTACACGGGCGTGTCGAACGTCTTCCGCTACGACATGGTCAATCGCAAGATGGAGGCGGTCTCGAACGTGGAGTCGGGGCTGTTCCGTCCCATCCCGATCGCCCCCGACAAGCTCCTCGCCTATCGCTATACGGCTGCGGGCTTCGTGCCGGTGACACTGCCGGTGAGCACCACGGAAGACGTCAGCGCGATCAACTATCTCGGCCAGCAGGTGGTCGAGAAGTTCCCGATCGTCAAGACGTGGAACGCCGGGTCTCCGGCTCGCATCGACCTCGACAAGGTGACGACCTACGCCGGTCCCTATCTGCCGTGGCGCGAGGAGCGGCTCGGCACGATCTATCCCGTGGTGGAAGGCTACAAGGGTTTCGTGACCGCGGGGATGCGCGTGAACATGTCCGACCCGCTGGCGCTGAACTCGTTCGACTTCACGGCGGGCGTGACGCTGCACAACGACGTGCCGTCGAACGAACGCTTCCACGCGAAGCTCGGATGGGAGCACTCGCCGTGGTCGGTGAAGCTCCGCTACAACGCCACCGACTTCTACGATCTCTTCGGGCCGGTGCGGGTGAGCCGCAAGGGCGAGTCGGCGTCCGTGTCGTTCCACAACTTCCTGGTTTACGACAAGCCCCGCACGCTCGAGTACACCGTCGCCGGCGCCGCGTACGCGGGACTCGACACGCTCCCCGACTACCAGAACATCGCGACGACGATCCGGCAATACCAGACGTTCCGTGCGCATCTCGACTTCGCCGACCTGCGCAAGACGATCGGTGCGGTCGACTACGAGAAGGGCGACAGCTGGACTCTGGCCGCAAGCGGCAACCACGTCACGTCGAGCTTCTTCCCTCAGGTGTACGCGAACTACGACCGCGGCTTTCTTCTCCCCGCGCCGCACACGTCGCTGTGGCTGCGCACCTCGGCCGGGAAGTCGTGGGGCGACCGCAGCAATCCGTTCGCGAACTTCTACTTCGGCGCGTTCGGCAACAACTACGTCGACTACCGCGATGAGCGACGCTACCGCAACTGGGACAGCTTCCCCGGCGTCGAGCTGGACGCCCTCGGCGGCGCCGACTTCGTCCACGAGATGGCCGAGCTGACTCTGCCCGCCATCCGCTTCGAGAAGATGGGCGTGCCGGCGATGTACGCGAACTGGCTCCGTTTCGCGCTCTTCGGATCGGTCCTCTCGACCGACGTCACCAAGAGCGCGTTGCGGCAGAATTCGTGGGATGCCGGCGTGCAGGCGGATCTCTCGCTCGTCGCGTTCTCCAACCTCGAGTCGATGCTGTCGGTCGGCTACGCGCGCGCGCACCAGAAGAACTTCGGCTCGTCGAACGAGTGGATGGTCTCGCTCAAGCTTCTGAAGTAGGAATCCGATGATCGCCTCCGGTCCAGGAACGACGATTCTCCGGCTGGCACTCGGCTTCCTGCCGGTGTGTCTCTTCCTGGTGAGCCTCGTCTACCTCGACAGCTACAAGCTGGTGCGATTCCGCTCGATCGTGCAGATGATCGTGGCCGGCGCGGCGGCTGCGGCGCTCAGCTGGCTCGTGAACGAGACCGTCTTCTCGTCCGCGGGGATCAGCCACCGTGCATTGACGACGTTCGCGGCGCCGCTGGTCGAAGAGATCATCAAGGCCACTCCGGTGATCCTGATGATCCGGGCCCGGCGCGTCGGCTTCCTGGTCGACGCGGCGATCTTCGGATTCGCGGTTGGAACCGGCTTCGCGCTCTTCGAGAACGTCTACTACATGTGGGCGCTCGGCGCGGACACCTCGCCGGCACTCTGGATCGTGCGCGGGTTCGGCACGGCCATCATGCATGGCGGCTCCACGGCGATCGTGGCGATGATGGCCAAGATCTTCTCCGGTGAAACAGAGAGCTCGCGCCCATGGTTCGCGATCCCCGGCCTCCTCGCCGCCTACCTGCTGCACGCGTTCTACAACTCGTTCATCCTGCCGCCGCTCTGGGCCGCCGTCGCCATCATCATCTTCTTCCCGCCGCTCCTGGTCTTCGTCTTCGGCCAGAGCGAGCGGTATCTGCGGTCGTGGCTCGGCAGCGGATTCGATCTCGATTCGGAGCTGATCGAGGCGATCAATTCGGGACAGTTCTCACAGACTCCGGCCGGCCAGTACCTGCAGTCGCTCCGCGCGCATTTCGAGGGCCCCGTGCTCGCCGACATGCTCTGTCTCCTCCGCCTCCATGCCGAGCTCGCACTGCGGGCGAAGGGAATCCTGATGCTCCGCGAGAGCGGCTTCCCGGTGAAACGCGAGCCGGAGATCGATGAGAAGCTCGCCGAGCTCGAGTACCTGACGAAGAGCATCGGCAAGACCGGCGAGCTCTCCATCGCACCGGTGCTCCACTCCTCGTCCGCGGATGTCTGGCAACTGAAGATGCTCGCCGCCTGACTCGTTCGCGGATCCGCGAGCCGGCAATGAGTGCTGAGCAATGAGTGACGAGTCACGAGGCACGAGGCACGAGTGAAGAGGCGAGCCTCGAGTGAGTCACCCCCCACTCGTCACTCGTTACTCGTCACTCGTCACTCGTCACTCGTTGCTCAGCCCTCATTGCTCCCTCCCGCGCAACCCGACGGCGTGATGCGGATACGATGCTCCCCGCATGACGTTCCAAAGTGACCTCGCCACGGCGGTGATCGGAATCGACACGCTCTTCGGTGGTGACGTGATGAATCCCTCCGGCACGGGGCGGTTCATCGCCGACTGCTGGTTCTCGGACGAGGTTCTCCCGTCTGCTTACACCGTCGAGCCGGCTGCGCGCATCCGCGCGGCGGGCGGCGTCGGTCCGGACGAAGACCGCGCCGCAGTCGACGAATATCTGCGCCGCGTCGACGTCCGCGGTGCGATCGACGCGGTCCGCACGGAGGCCCGACGCACGAACGCATTGCGCGCCGCGTATCTCGACGGCCTGGCGCTCTGCCTCGACGTCATGTGGGAGCTCGCGATGGAGCTTCACGGCGCCGGGGAGCCCGTGCCGTATGGCCGCTGTGTCGAGGCGCTGACGGGGCGGCCGCCGGAACCTTCCGATCCGGGCGAGAAACGCGACCGCCTGCGCGCCCTCCTCGCGTCACCGGGCGGCCGGCACTCCGACTCTCTGCTCGACGCGGTCGATCGCTGGCGACGGGAGCGGATCGTCGCACGCACCGACATCGCATCCGCGGCCGACCTCCTGATTGGCCGATACGACGCGCTTGCGGCGTCGAACCTGACACCCCATCTGCCCGCCGCGCTGGCTGCCGTTCCCCGCGCCAACGTGACGTTCCTCCCTCTCGAGAACGCGTGGTTCTCCGGATCGATGAATTACATCGGTCGCGCGCGCAATCCGGACGGCTCGCCGCAATACGAGGCGACCTACGAGATCAACGCTTCGCTGCAAGTCGCCGGCCCCGAGTTCGAGCAGCTGGTCGTCCACGAAGTCGTGCCCGGTCACGTCACGACGCTGGCGTACCTGCAGAACCTCTACATCCGCGGCGAAGTCGGATTCGAGGCGTCGCTCACGCCCATGTGCACCCGATTGGCCGTACTGTTCGAGGGAATCGCGAACAACGCGATCCTCATCGCCTACGGCATCACCGAGATCGACCAGATCCCCGATCCCGACCTCCAGATCGGTTTGCTCCTCGCGCTCCTGCAGGACGACGCCAAGAACCAGGCGTCCTATCTCACCTGGAGCGAAGGGTGGCGCCAGGAGGACGTCGCATCCGAACTGCGGCGCGACTGTCTCGTTTCCGAGGAGCGCGCCGACAAGCTCTCCGGGGCGTGGGGGCGTCATCCGCTCATGGGACGGATGTACCTGCCCGCGTACCGCTACGGAACGAACCTCGTCGCCCGGCTGCGGCGCGAGCACGAGCCGGAGACCATTCTCCCGCTGCTGTACGGTGCGCGCGGCATCGTCGACGCGGTCACAGTCGAGCAGGCGCTGCAGTCTCCGTCGCCGGCGAGATCCTGAGAGCCGGCGGAGCTCGTGGATCCCTGGCCGGCGGGCGTACTCGCCCGCCGCGCGACGCGCAGCGGCGCGTGCGATCTCGTCAGAATCGGAGGATTGCCCGGCTCGACGCCGGGCAACGGCGGGCGAGGAC
>JADMIO010849099.1_pt1 | contig 10967 bp, 11 predicted proteins | sample 8958161 | NCBI WGS metagenome assembly JADMIO01 (sample SAMN16585339, study PRJNA669376) | soil metagenome | isolation source: Crop rotation soil | place: USA: Cullars Rotation, Alabama | collected 2011 | reverse complement strand
CTTTCCCCCGCGCTGGGCATGGGCCGCGCCGCGCTGGACCTCGCGGACGTCACCACCGCCCGCCGCCTGGCGGCCATCGCCGAGGAGCTGCTCGAACGCGCCGGCGCGCCAGGGGACGAGCTGCAGGCCGCTCGCGACCTGCGCGGCGAGGAGCGCGAGGTTTCCTAGCCCCCTACCGCAACCGTGCGCCGCACGGCGGCCGGGGGTGGTACGGTCAGGCCGATGTTCGCCATCGTCATGGCCGGGGGCGTGGGCACGCGGCTGTGGCCGCTGTCGCGTCGCAAGTCCCCGAAGCAGCTGCTGGCGCTGACCGGCGAGACGAGCCTCCTGCAGCAGACCGTCGCGCGGGTGGGAACCCTGCTGAAGCCGCACGACATCTACGTCATCACCTCGCAGGCGCACGTCCGCGCCACGCAGGACCAGCTGCCCCAGCTGCCGGCCGACAACGTGCTGGGCGAGCCGCTGGCGCGCTCGACCGCCGTGGCCGCCGGCCTCGCCACCGTCCTGGCGCGCCGCGAATCGGACGAGCTGGCGCTCGTGCTCCCGGCCGATCACTTCCTGGCCGATGAGGCGGCCTTCACCGAGGCGCTGCGCGAGGGGATGCGCGCCGCCGAACGCGGTTACCTGGTCACCCTGGGCGTGGTGCCGAAGCACGCCGCCACCGGGTACGGCTACATCAAGGTCGGGGAGCGCCTCCACGAGTCCACAGCCACCGCCCTGGTCGAGCGCTTCGTGGAGAAGCCGGACGCCGAGCAGGCCGAGGCCTTCGTGAAGGAGGGTGGCTACCTCTGGAACGCGGGCATCTTCATCTGGCGCGTGTACGCCTTCCGCCAGGCACTGGAGCGCTTCCAGCCCGAGCTGGCCGCGGCCCTCGACCGCATCGCGGAACTGCACCGCACGCCGGGCTGGATGAGCGACGTGCGCGACATCCTGGAGCCGATTCCCGCCATCCAGATCGACGCCGGGATCGCGGAGGCGGCCGCGGCCGAAGGCCGCGTGGCGGTCGTGCCGCTCGACGCGGGCTGGAGCGACATCGGCTCCTGGTCGGCCCTGCTGGAGGCGCTGTCAACCCAGACCGGAGGCAGCCTGGTCGCCTCCGGACAGCACCTGGACCGGGGCTCGCAGCGCGTCCTGGTCCATGGGGGAGATCGGCTCATCGTGACCGTCGGCCTGGAGGACGTGATCATCGTCGACACCCCGGACGCACTGCTGGTCTGCGCCCGCGACCGGGCAGAGGAGATCAAGCCCGTGCTCGACGAAATCGCCCGCAAGGCCGGGGACCAGTACCTCTGAGCCGATATCCCCTGCGCCGATGACCGCCGCCGCCCACCGGGAGGATCCGGTCCGCCACGCCTGGCTGGCGCGCATCTTCGGACGCTTCATGGCCGCATATGTCGCGCTGGTCGCCCGCACCTGCCGTGTCTCGGGACCCCCCATCAACCAGGAGCAGGCGATCTTCGCCATCTGGCACGAGTCGAACCTGGTGGCCGCCATCGCTGCCTGGAAGCTGCGCAACGACAAGCACCCGGTCGTGTTCAGCACGCGCGGCTTCCGCGGGATCGTGATGAACACGATGCTGCGCTGCTTCGGGGCCGATGTCGTGACCCTGCCCGACGAGGGCGCCGCCTCCCGGGGCGAGGCCACCTCGCTGTCGCGCGAGATGGCGCGGCTCGGCCGCGAGGGCCGGTCGCTGGTGGTCAGCTGCGACGGCCCGTTCGGGCCGTACAGGCTCGTGAAGCCGGGCGTCCTGATCGTCGCCCGCGAATCAGGCGTGCCGATCCAACCCTGGGCGGTCGCCTCTCGCCCGCCGTTCCGCCTCAACCGCCGCTGGGATCGAATGATCGTGGCGCTGCCGTTCGGGCGGCTGCGCGTGGTGGAGGGGTCGGTGATCTGGGTCGCGGACCGCGAGCGGATCAAGCCGAAGCTCGCGGAGCTCCAGGCGGAGCTGGAGCGGATCCAGGCTTTGGCTGATGCCCAGATGGGCAATTGAGCGGTGCTGGGAACGATTCACGTCCCCGCTAGAATCGGCCAATGACCAACCGCCAAGTCGTCGAGCGCTATGCGCAGGCGCTGGCCGACTACGACCTGGATGCGCAGATCGCCGTGCTGGCCGACGACTATGAGGCGCGCTACCCCCAGTCCGGCGAGATCATCCGCGGCCTCGAGAACCGACGGGCGATCGGCGAGAAGTACCCTGGCGCCGCCGAGAGCGGCCTGCGAGCGCATCGCGAAAGGATCATCGGCCAAGACGACCAGTTCGTGACCGGTCCGATGTGGAACCTGATCCACCTCAGCGGGACGGGCGACGAATTCACCATCGTCGGCACCGTCACGTATCCCAACGGCGAGGCGTGGCATGGCGTGGTCCTGCTGACGCTCCGTGGTGGAAAGATCTGGCGCGAGGTCGACTACTTCGCGGCGCCGTTCGAACGACCGGCGTGGCGGGCGTCCTACACCGAGCTGGAGTCGGCGAACCCTTGACCAAGATCAAGTTCGGCACCGACGGCTGGCGAGCGGCAATCGCCGAGGACTACACCTTCCACAACGTGCGGCGCTGCGCCCGCGGCGTGGCCGAGTTCCTGCACCAGAACGGCACGGCCGACCGGGGCGTGGTGATCTGCTACGACCGGCGCTTCGCGTCCGAGCACTTCGCGCGGGCCTGCGTCGAGGTGCTGGCCGCGCACGACATCCAGTCGTTCATGCCGCCCGAGGCGGTGCCGACCCAGGTCGGCAGCTTCTTCACCCGGGAGAAGGGCGCCGGCGCCGGGATCGTGATCACCGCCAGCCACAACCCGTGGACCGATAACGGCTTCAAGGTGAAGGCCGACACCGGCGGCGCCGCGGCGCCGGAGATGCTCGCGGCCATCGAGGCGACCATGGACGCCCATGGCGAGCTGGAGCAGCCACCCCGACGCCACTATGCCGATGCCGAGGCAGCGGGCCTGGTCGAGATCTTCGACCCGTACCCGAAATTCCGGGACCAGCTGGCCAGCATCGTCGATATGGACCGCATCAAGGCGGCCGAGCGGCGGGTCCTGGTGGAGCCGCTGTACGGATCGGGATCCGGCTGGTTCACCCGCCTGCTGGGCGACGGTCGCCTCACCGTCCGCGAGCTGCACACCGAACGCAACCCGTTCTTCGGTGGCGTCAATCCGGAGCCGATCCGCCCCAACGTGGACGCCTGGTTGGAGGAGATCCCACGCTGGGGCGCCGACATCGGGATTGCCTTCGACGGGGACGCCGACCGGGTCGGAATGGCAACCGAAAAGGGCGTGTTCGTCAACCAGCTGCAGGTCTACGGGCTGCTGTACTGGTACCTGCTCGACGTGCGCGGGCAGATCGGCCCGGCGGTCTACACCGTCACCACCACCTCGATGGCGCCGAAGCTCGCAGAGCTGTACGGCACCCAGGCCTACGAGACCGGGGTCGGCTTCAAGTTCGTGGGACCCAAGATGCTGGAGACGAACGCGGTCATCGGCGGCGAGGAGTCCGGCGGCTTCGGGTTCGGGATGCACATCCCGGAGCGCGACGGCCTGGCGTCGGGCCTCTTCCTGCTCGACCTGTGGCTGACCAAGGGCAAGGCAGCGTCCGAGGTGCTGGCCGAGCTGCAGGCCCTGGCGGGCCCGTCCTACTACAACCGCATCGACATCCGCTTCGCGCGCGAGGGCTACGACCAGCTCAAGGCCGATACCCTGGCGCGACTCGAACACGAGGCGCCGGAGGCCCTGGCAGGCCGTCCGGTGGCGCGACGCCAGGCGCTGGAGACCGGCGACGGCTACAAGTTCTACCGCGACGACGGGTCGTGGCTCCTGATCCGCTTCTCCGGCACCGAGGCGCTGCTGCGCATCTACGTCGAGGCGCGCTCGCCCGAGGACGTGGACGCCCTGCTGGAGACCGGCCGCTCCATCGCCGCCGCGGGCGTGGCCACGTGAGGCGACTTCCCTGATGGATGCCCGCGACTTCTTCGGCTACAAGAACCCGGATGAGGAGCCGGGACGCCGCGAGGATCAGGGCGGCGAGGACGACGAGCAATCGCCGCCGCAGTTCGAGGACGCCATCACCCTCGACGATCCCGCCGTCATCAAGCGCATCGACACCTCGGACATGCTCGGCCGGGTGCGCGAGCTGCCCCGGCAGCTGGCCCTGGCGCGCCGTGTGGCCAGCGCCGTCGAGCTGGACGAGCGGCACCGCGACGTCGACGCGGTGCTCGTGCTGGGGATGGGTGGCTCCGCCATCGGCGCGGAGCTGGTGGCGGGGATCGCCGGCGACCGGCTGCGCGTCCCGCTGCTGATCCACCGGGACTACGGGCTGCCGGCCTGGGCCAACCGGCGGACCCTGGTGATTGCCGCCAGCCATTCGGGCGACACCGTGGAGACGCTGTCCGGCGCGGCCGAGGCCCGTCGTCGCGGCCTGCCGCTGGTGGTGGCCTCCACCGGCGGCGCGCTCGGCCGGCAGGCGGAGAGCGAGGGGACGCCCTACCTGCATTACGAGCAGCCGGGGCAGCCGCGCGCCGCTATCGGCTTCGGGCTCGGCCTCGTCCACGAGCTGCTGGTGCGCGCCGATCTCCTGGCCGACCCGGACCCGTATGGGCCCGCGGTCGAGGCGCTGGAGGCCATGCTGGAGCGCAATGCGCCCGGTGTCGAGACCGATGCCAACCCGGCCAAGCAGCTGGCCTGGTCCATCTTCGGCCGCATCCCGGTCATCTTCGGCGCGGGCGCCCTCAGCTCGGTGGCGCATCGCTGGAAGACGCAGATGAACGAGAACGCCAAGGCCTGGGCCATGGTGGAGCCGATGCCCGAGGCCAACCACAACGCCATCGAGGGGACGCTCAACCCGCGCGAGCTGTCGGACGCGCTCTACGTCGTCGAGATTCGCGAGCCAGGCGAGCCGGAGCACATTGCGGCCCGCTACCGGGTGGTGGAGGAGCTGCTCGGCGAGCGGGCCACCAACCGCAGTGTCTACTGGGCCGATGGCTCCTCGGCGCTGGCCCGGACGCTCGACGCGGTGGCGATGGGCGACCTGGTGAGCGTTTATCTGGCAATCCTCTACCAGACCGACCCAACCCCGGTTACACTGCTGGCCATGTTGAAAGAGCGGCTCGCCAGGTCGACCGACTGACGGGCGCCGTAGAACGGCGCCGGGTGCCGGCGCCGGGAGGAGACGCGACAGTGCACTCGAGCATGATCGGCAAGGTCGAGAAGGCAATGCGCTACGCGCACGAGCCGGATCGGGTGAAGTTCCAGGCCCTGACCGCCAGCTTCGCGGGTGACAACGGCACCCACACGATCTCCCTCGACGCCGATACGTGGCACTGCACCTGCCACCTGTTCGAATCCGCGGGCGGCTGCTCGCACACCCTCGCCATCCAGAAGATGCTGGACGCAATGCTGACCGACGCGGCCAAGGACACCCCGCTCTACGGCCATGTGGAGGCCGCGGTCCCCGCGTAGCTCGGCGCCGGTCCCCACATCCGGGGCCTGCCTCCACACAAGTGCTGCTCGTGTAACGACACGGATCGCTAGCCTGGCGTGCGTTCCCACAAGTGCTGCTTGTGTAACGACACGGATCGCTAGCCTGGCGTGCGTTCTCACAAGTGCTGCTTGTGTAACGACACGGATCGCTAGCCTGGCATGCGTCCCCACAAGTGCTGGTTGTGTAACGACACGGTTTCATGGCTTGGCGTGCGTGCGCACAAGCGTGGGCATGTGCCGATGCACGCATCGGCGCCCAGATGCGTATCCACACAAGCCCTGCTTGTACGCCGGGGCCGATGTGCCTCCTTGTACAAGCCACAGTTGTGCGGCGGGGCCGATGTGCCTCCTTACACAAGCCACAGTTGTGCGGCGAGGCCGAGGTGAGCTGCTGTACAAGCCACAGTTGTGCGGCGAGGCCGAGAGAGCTGTTGTACAAGCCACAGTTGTGCGGCGAGTGCCGGACGAACGCCTGGACCATTCCTGCTCGTGCGCCACGGCGGCGAGCTGGGTGCCATCGGCCAGGTGGTAGCATCGGCCTCACCAACTGAAGACCGCGACGGGTGCCGCCGCCGAAAGGCCGGCGGGTAAATGGCGAAGCCGGTGTGATGCCGGCGCTGTCCCGCAACTGTATCCGGACCGACCGCCGAGCGGAGGCCGGGAGCCAGGTCGCCCAGCCAGGTCGCGATGTCTGAACCCTCGTGTGAAAGGGAAGGCATCACCCATGGGCTCCCGTCTTCGCGACCTCTTCCTCATCTCCTTGCTGGCCGTGCTGGCCGCTGCCTGCGCCACGCCGGGCGGCAGCGCCGCGCCCAGTGCCGCGCGGCCAACCGCGACCGTGGCCGCCTCGCCGAGCGCGCCGGTGGGGACCACGTATCCCGTCACCGTTACCGACGACGCAGGGCGCAGCGTCACGCTCGACCACGAACCCGAGCGGATCGTGAGCTTGGCGCCGTCGAACACCGAGATCGCCTGCTTCCTCGACGCCTGCGACCGGCTGGTGGGCGTGCCGGACTACAAGGTTGGCTACCCGTCGGCGGTGCTCCGCACGGTCAAGGACCTGCCGGTCGTCGTCAGCTACGGCCCGGTGGACCGCGAGGCGATCGTCGCCGCCGAGCCGGACCTCATCCTGGCCGCCGGCAACGGGACCACGCACGACGACGACATCCAGGCGCTGGCCGATCTGGGCTACCCGGTGCTGGTCCTGTATCCGGAGAGCCTGGACGAAGTGTCAGCCGACATCGAGCTGGTGGGCACCGCACTGAACCTCGGCGAGGAGGCGGCGGACATCACCACCGACATGGCGCACCGCGTCGCGGCGGTCAAGGACGCCGTGGCGGGCAGCGACCGGCCGCGGACCTTCTACGAGGTCAGCATCTTCGAAGGCACCATCTACACCGCCGGCAAGGACTCGTTCCTTGCCTCCCTGGTGGACGCCGCCGGCGGAGATCCGATCCTGGGCGACGCCAAGACCACGGCCATCAGCCTGGAGGATCTCGTCAGCGCCGACCCGCAGGTCATCGTTTTGGGCGACGCGGCCTACGACAAGTCGATCACCGCCAGGGCGGTGGCCAGGCGGCAGGGCTGGGAGGGGATGACGGCGGTGCGGGACGGCCGGGTGGTGCCGCTGCCGGAGGACATCCTGATCACGCGACCAGGCCCGCGGATCGTTGACGGGCTGGAGGCGCTGGCGCGGGCCATCCATCCGGAGGCATTCGAGTGAGCGGGCAGCGCTGATGCGGACCGCGGTCGCCGCCGGCGAGGCACGTCCCCTGCGGATCGGCCTGTCGCTGACCCGCAGCGTGGCGGTGCTGGGCGGCGGAGCGCTGCTGCTGGCCGTCATCCTGGTCCTCGGCGTGGGCCTGGGGAGCACCCAGGTCAGCGTGGGCGACACGGCGGCCATCCTCGCGCATCGGCTCCTGGGCCTGCCCATCGCGCAGACCTGGCCCGCCACCGCGGAGACGATCGTCTTCGACATCCGGCTGCCGCGGGTGCTGACCGCCATGCTGGTGGGCGGCGGGCTGGCGATGGCGGGGACGGTCTTCCAGGCGCTGCTGCGCAACCCGCTGGCCGATCCGTACGTGATCGGCACCGCGGCCGGCGCCAGCTTCGGCGCCGCGCTTGGGATCGTGGCGCCGCTGCTGGTCCCGGCGCTGGCCATCGGCGCGGGCAGCGAGCTGCTGGGACTCGGCGTGGTGCAGCTGCTGGCCTTCGGCGGTGGACTCGGGACGGTGCTGCTGGTCTATGCCGTGGCGCGCTCCGCCGGGCGGGTGCAGGTCATCACCCTGCTGCTGACCGGGTATGCGGTGTCATCGGTCCTGGCGGCCATGGTCGCACTGCTGATGTTCATGTCGGGACGCGCGCTGGGCGCCATCTTCGGCTGGCTGATGGGCTCGCTGGCCAATGCGAGCTGGACGGCGCTGTCCTTCGCCACGCCGCTCCTGCTGGTCAGCTTCGTCCTCCTCCTGGCCCGATGGAGACGCATCAACCTGCTCCTCCTGGGTGATGCCCAGGCTGCCAGCCTGGGCGTGGACGTGGAGCGCGAGAAGCTCGTGCTCACCATGCTGGCCACGCTCGCCACCTCGGCCGCGGTGGCGGTGTCGGGGACGATTGGCTTCGTGGGACTCGTCGTGCCGCACCTGCTGCGGCTGCTGATCGGGCCTGACCATCGGCTCCTGCTGCCGGCGTCGCTGCTGACCGGGGCGGGGCTGCTTGTCCTGGCCGATCTCGGCGCGCGCCTGCTGCCGGGCGGCGGGATCCCCGTAGGCGTGGTCACCGCACTGATCGGCGCACCGTTCTTTCTGTGGCTGCTGCGTCGCAGCCGGCTGACCCGCGTGGACGCCGGCGCATGACGGCGGCCGTGGCGGCGCCGATCGCGGCGGTGCGCGGCGTGCGGTTTGGGTACCCGCGCCATGGCCGCGAGCCACTGGGGGTGCTGCGCGGCCTTGACCTGGAGCTCCATCCCGGCGAGCTGGTGGCGCTGCTGGGCGCCAACGGCAGCGGCAAGACCACGCTGCTGCGCCTGCTCAGCGGCGCGCTGCGACCGGATGCCGGCGTCGTCGAGGTCGCGGGCCGGCCCGTCGGGGAGTGGCCGCGTCTGGCGCTCGCCCGCCAGGTCGCCGTCCTGCCGCAGCACCTGGAGCTGCCCGAGGGCTTCCGCGTCGCCGAGCTGGTGGCCATGGGCCGTGCCCCGCACGCCCGGCGGCTGTTCGGCTCGACTGCCGAGGACGAGCAGGCCGTGGAGCGCGCCCTGCAGGACGCCGATGCCTTCGATCTCGCTGACCGCTACCCGTTCGAGCTCTCCGGCGGCGAGCGTCAGAGGGTGCTGGTCGCGATGGCGCTGGCCCAGGAGCCCCAGCTGCTGTTGCTCGACGAGCCCACCCTGCACCTGGACCTCGCGCACCAGGTCGCGCTGCTTCGGCGCCTGCGGCAGCTCCATACCCAGCGGCAGCTCACCGTCCTGGCGGTGCTGCACGACCTGAACCTCGCGGCCGCATTCGCGCCGCGGGTCGTGCTCTTGGATGGCGGTCGCGTGGCGGCCGACGGTCCGCCGGACGAGGTCTTGAGGACGGAGACCATCGAGCGCGTCTTCGGCGTCGTGTCAGAGCCGGTGTTCTCGTCCGACGGCACGCGACTGATCGCGCTACGCGTGGACTAGGACCGCCGCGGTCTAGGCCTTCGGGTCGTCGTCCATGACCAGGTCCACCTGCTCCGAGCCGTCGGGGCGCAGGGAGCGGTGGACGTGGATGTGCGGATGCGTCTCGTCGCTGATCTGCTCGCGCTCGACGCGGACCATCGTCGCCTCCGGCACGTCCTCCAGCTGCTCCTCCTCCGGCAGCGCGGCGTTCGGCAGCTCGGACCACAGGATCAGGTTCAGGAACACGTTGAGCACCGCGATGACCGGGATGCCGAACAGCGCGCCCCACACGCCCGCGACCTGGGCGCCGACGAGCAGGCCGACCAGCACGAGGATGGGATGCATCCCGAGCGCGCCCTGCATCAGGCGCGGCTGCAGCCAGTTGACGATCACCGTCTGGGCCGCGACCAGGATGATCACCACCGGGATGAAGCCGGGACCGGTGTAGATCCAGGCCGCGACGATCGGCGCGATGAGGGCCAGCGGCGGCCCGAAGAACGGAATGAGCATCGCCAGCGTCGACAGGGTCCCGATCAGGAACAGGTACGGGATCCCGAAGGCGACGCCCACGACCGTGACGAGCACTGCCTGGATGGCGGCCAGGATGATCTGGGCCCGCAGGAAGCCGCCGAAGGCGCGCGCCGCGCTGCGCTCGAGCAGCGAGAGCTCGTCGGAGAACTGCTTCGGGACGGCGCGGTTGACCTTGGCCCAGATGCGCTCGCTGTCCATCAGCATGTAGAGCGACAGGATCAGGATCAGCACCAGGGAGCCGAGTGTCGCCAGGGTGGCGCCGGCGATCACATCGGCCTGGGCGAAGATCGCCCGCGACAGCTCGCCGACCTGGCCGCGCGCGCTCTGGAAGAACTCGACCAGGTTCACGCCGAAGCGGTCGAGGCCCAGCGCCTGCTGGTAGCCCTGCAGCGTGCGCTCGATGTTCTGCGCCGTCTGGGGGAACTCCTGCCCGAAGCGCGTCACCTCCACCGTGATGGCGCTGCCCGCCGAGAAGAGGACGAAGCCGAGGCCGATGAGGGCCAGCAGGTACGCCACCCCGACGGCCATCGGGCGGTTGATCGGCAGCCCCTCGTCCAGGAAGCGGGCCACCGGCGACATCACGAAGGCCAGCAGCCAGGCCAGGAACAGGATCAGGATGATCTGGCTGAAGCCGGCCAGGATCAAGAACGCCAGCTGCAGCAACAGCACGGCGAAGTAGGCGGAGCCCAGCACCAGGAAGGCGAGCAGCCACCACCGTTCGCGACGTGGCATCCCGGCGATGGGCCCGGGCCCGGTCATGGGGCGGCTCTGGCGCGGGGGCCGATGCCCACCGCCTCCCTGACCTCTGCCAGGGTCGCGGCCAGCAGCGGTCGGACCTTGGCGGCACCATCCGCCAGGACTTCCTCGACCACCGCCGGGTCGGCGGCGAGCTGCATCCGCTTCTCGCGCATCGGCCGGAAGAACTCGATGATCCGCTCGGCCAGCAGCTGCTTGGTCTCCACGCAGCCGGTGCGCGCGGTCCGCTCTCCCTCCTGGATCTCCAGATAGTCCGGGCTGAAGAACCGGTGCAGGTTGCCGCACACGTTGCAGACCTCGGGCCGGCCGGGGTCGCTGCGCTTGATGCGCTGCGGGTCGGTGACCATGCTCATCACCAGCCGCCGGATCTCATCCGGCTCGGCGAAGATGGGGATGGTGTTGCCGGCGCTCTTGCTCATCTTCCGCTGGCCGTCGATGCCCAGCACCACCGGGGCATCGGTGAAGACGGCCTGCGGCTCGGGGAAGATCGGCCCGTAGCGGCGGTTGAAGGCCCGCGCGCTTTCCAGCACATTGGGATCCTAAGCTTAGAATTCCACGTGGACAAGTTGTCG
>JADMIO011638409.1_pt1 | contig 10968 bp, 9 predicted proteins | sample 8958161 | NCBI WGS metagenome assembly JADMIO01 (sample SAMN16585339, study PRJNA669376) | soil metagenome | isolation source: Crop rotation soil | place: USA: Cullars Rotation, Alabama | collected 2011 | reverse complement strand
GCAAGACGTCCTTGAGAAGGAGCGCGAGATCGCGCGCGCCCAGGCGAAGAACGATCCGAAGATGGCGAACAAGCCGGATCAGGTGATCGACAAGATCGTTGAAGGCCGCTTGAACAAGTTCTATGAAGAGACGGTGCTGCTGGATCAACCGTTCGTGAAAGCTCCGGAGAAAACCGTCGGGGAGTTGGTAACGGAAAAGACCGCGAAAACCGGCGAGCGCATCGCCGTGCGCCGCTTCACGCGCTACAAAATGGGCGAAGGTCTCGAACGCCGCGCCGATGATTTTGGCAGCGAAGTGGCCTCGATGTTGGGATAGGTCGTATACGTCCTATAAGACTTATAGGACCTATTGAACTCAATGAGCACCCACACTTCCAATCTCGCCTACCGCCGGGTCTTGCTGAAGATCTCCGGCGAGGCGTTGATGGGCGAGCAGAGTTACGGCATCGACGTCAACGTTGCGCGCAGCGTCGCCGAGGAACTGAAAGCCGTTCATCAACTCGGCGTGCAAGTCGCGGTTGTCGTCGGTGGCGGCAACATCTTTCGCGGCGTTTCCAAAAGCGCCGGAAATATGGACCGCGCTTCAGCCGATTACATCGGCATGCTGGCAACCGTGATGAACGGAGTCGTGCTGCAGGACGCGCTAGAGAAGATCGATGTCGACACGCGCGTGCTTTCGGCGATCGAGATTCCCCAACTCGCCGAACCGTTTATTCGCCGGCGCGCAGTCCGCCACCTGGAAAAACGGCGCGTCGTGATCTTCGCGGCCGGCACCGGCAATCCATACTTCACCACTGATTCCGCCGCCGCCCTGCGCGCTTTGGAAATCAAGGCCGACGTGATCATGAAAGCGACCAAAGTCGATGGCGTCTACTCCGCCGATCCAATGATGGACGCGACCGCCGAACGCTACAACGAAATCACGTACCGCCAGGTGCTCGAACGCGAGCTCAAAGTGATGGACGCGTCGGCGATCTCGCTTTGCATGGATAACAATTTGCCGATTATCGTGTTTAATATGCGCGAGCAAGGAAACATCAGACGCGTCGTTTTGGGTGAAAGCGGAGTCGGAACGAAGGTCGGTTAAGCAAAACCTTTCAGCGGAGTTTGGCGATGAATGAAAAAGACGTAATCAAGGAAACGCGGCCGCGAATGGAAGGAGTGATCGACGACTTTCGCCGCCGGCTCGGTTCGATTCGGACAGGCCGCGCGGCGGTAAGCCTGCTGGACACCGTGATGGTTGATTACTACGGCACGCCGACGCCGCTGAACCAGATGGCCTCAGTACACGCACCGGAACCGCAGATGCTGACCGTACAGCCGTGGGACCAGACGCAAATCGGCGCGGTCGAGAAAGCAATTCGTTCCGCCGATCTCGGCTTGAATCCTTCCAACGACGGCAAGCTCGTGCGCATTCCGATTCCCGCGCTCACCGAAGAGCGTCGCAAACAACTCGCTAAACAAGTCCACGACGTCGCCGAAGATCATCGTACCGCCGTGCGCAACGTTCGCCGCGACGCCAACGACAGACTGAAAAAGATGTTGAAGGACAAAACGATCTCCGAGGACGCCGAACGTGACGCGCTCGACGAGATCCAGAAACTCACCAATACTTACATCGGCAAAATCGACGAACTCGCGAAAGCCAAAGAGCAGGAAATCATGACGGTGTAGTTTTTCAAACTCTCATGACTCATTCACGCTTGTCAGCGTTGGGTCTGGTCCTCGCAGTTGTCCTCTGTTTTCAAACGACCCGCGCGCAGCAAACCAATCCTCCTGACAACGACCAGAAGGCCGCCGAACAAGCTCTGCGCGACAAGGCGTTCAAACTCCTCGAATCTCTCGCAGACCAGCTCGGTTCGTTACAGTCCGCCGAAAATCGCGCGCGTATTGGTTCCAACATAGCCGAGTCGATCTGGTCTCATGATGAAGCGCGCGCCCGCAATCTCTTCCGGCAAGCCACTGAAGACATCAAGCTCGGCGTGCAACAAAGCAAAGACGATCGGCAATTTCCGCAGACGTTCGCCGTCTTTCAGAAACTGCACGAAGACAACGTCGAGCGCATCGCGAAACACGACCCTGAGCTGGCGTTGACCGTCCTCAAGGAAACCTTTTCCATGGTTGAGGAAGCTGCCCGCCGGCCAGACGGTAAGGTTCCACCGGACGTCTTGCGCCAGGAGCAAGACCTGGAGCTGCGACTCGCGCAAAGAATCGGTGCGCGCAACGTCGAAGTCTCGGTGCAATTGGCGCGGCAAGCGCTCGAACACGGACTGGACGAACAACTCCTGATGTTGCTGATCAGAATCAGCGCGAAGAATCGCGAACAGGCGCAGAGTCTCTATAAAGATATTGTTCGCAAAGTCGCGGAAAATGACTTCAACCAGAGTTACCCGGTACTCGACTTTGTGACGCAACTGGTCGAAATCTTCACGCCGCCTCTCGCCGATGAGAGTACTTACAGAGAATTGATCGGTATCGTGCTCAACAAAGCGATCGCTAAAGGTTGTGCCCGCGCGCCAGTCCCGAATGATGAAGAGCAAGAGAATATGTGTGCGTACATTGGGCGCGTGCTGCCGCTGATGGAAAAGTTCTATCCGGCTCAGGCGCGACGACTGAGCCGCTGGGCGCTTGAAGATCACGAGTACCGATCAGACATACCGGGGCAATCTTATTCGGAGGCGCAGTCTTATTCGGAATTGAACTATGTCTCGACCAATGGCACGGTCGATGAGATCCTGGCGCTGCGGTCGAAGTATCCCGCGTTAAGCGATGACATTCTGATGCGGGCCATCAGCAAGGCCGACCGCGAGGGCGACTTCGAACGAGCCAAAAAGCTCGCCGGCAGCTATCAGGGTAGTAATCCCGATTTACAGCGCAGCCTGCACGCGCGACTCGAGATCTACAACATGTCAGAAGAACAAGTGGAGCAGATTTGGGCTCGAGCAGAGAAACGCGTCGATAGCCTGCCGCCGTCGGAACAAGCCATCGAGCTGGTAGGAACGGCAATGTACGTCGCGCCAATTAGCAAGAAAGTCGCTCTCAAGGCTCTCAACCGGGCCAGTCGTATGACTGAAACAATTAGCGCCGGCGAGAGACAAACCCAGTTTCAGATCTTCCTGGCGATGGGCTATTCGCTGGTCAAGGACGATCGCGCGTTTGCAATTATGGAATCGTTGGTGCCGAAGCTCAACGAGCTTGTCGCGGCGGCCGCGAAGCTCGATGGATTCGACACGCGCTATCTCCGCGACGGCGAATGGAACATGAGCGCAAGTGGGAGCGTCGGTAAGGTGCTGACGGAACTGGCACACGGCGCGAGCTATTTTGCGTGGTATGACTTTGATCGCGCCGTGAGTCTCGCGGCACAGTTCGACCGGTCAGAGATTCGTATGATGGCCCAACTCAAACTCGCGCAGGGAATCCTCGCCGGCCGACCCGGTACATTTGTTGGCTCTCCCTCATTCTGACGCTAGCGCGGGATCGCAAACGCGTCCTCACCCAACTGCTGGTTGAGCTTCACTTCCTTTACGCTGAACTCGGCGAAGAACGCGCCCATCGGCATTTCAAACTTCTGCGAAAAACTCACCGGCACCAGCACGCCGTCGACTTCCTTGAACTTGCTGTTCTCCGTGCCGAGGGTGAGGCCGTTGTAGTAAATGAGAAACGACATCACGCGGCCCGTCTTCGGGTCGAGATAAAAGTCAGTGGTGTAACCGTCGGGATCGACGATGCGAAAACCGCGCTGCTTTTTCTTGTCGGCAATCGCCGTGATCTGATAGCCGGCCTGATCGAACCGTGCGAGCGCGCCTAGGCCAAACTTCGTCAGCGGCGGCACCGCGACGTTCGGCATCGAGCTGTAGGTTTGTTCGCCGTTGTAGATCTGCTTGAACGTAATCGCGGGCCGCGCGTCGATCTCCATGCGCAACTTGTCGCCCGCGGTTACGAGCGAGAACGCGCCCGGAATCGATTGCACGCTGTTCGGCGGATAAAGCTGCACCGAACCGCGCATGATCATGTTTTGCACCGCGCGAAACTTCTCGCCGCCCTGAGCCAGGAACGCTGCGCGCGCCAGATCTTTCGGCGACGTTTCGGGTGTGATCACTATCGCCGGAGTCGCGGCATCGGCAGCAGGCGTGGTGGCGGCAGGTGCATTACCGTTCGCCGGCTTTGCTGGTTCCTGCGCCAGACTCGTGACGCTAAACAAGATCGCGATCGCGAACGTCGCCAGAATTGTCTTTTTCATTTCCCCGCCCTTTCAGATCAGAAATTGAAGCGTACCTGCGCGTAGATGCGACGATTACCCGCGCCCGCCGAACCACCGCCCGCGCCACCAAAACCGCCGAAGTTTCCGCCGAGGCCGAGCGACTCACCAAAACTCGGCGACGACAAGTTACCGACCGGCGGACCGAGATTCACGTGATTGAAGAGGTTCTGGAAGTTGATCGACACGTTGACCGTGTAACGCTTCTCGCTTGGCGCAGCAGGGCCGCCACCTTGTGGTCCGGGCCCAAGAGCGGCGACTCTTTGCGGGCCACCGGGACCGGCCGGCGCCGCGGTTGCCGGTGGTGTTTGCGGGCGTGCGGCGGCGGCGTTGTTGCCGTTGTGAATCGTGCCGAACGCAAACGCGCGGCTGATGCGCAGATGGACCAGAAACGATCCGGGCGCCTTGCCGAAGTTGCGCGGAACGATCGTCTCGCCCGGCAACGGCACGAGATTGAAATTACCAAACGGCGTGCAACGAATGTTCGGCGCATTGCAGTCGGCGTTCGCTGCGGCGAAGCTCGGCCGTTCGTTCGCCTGGCGATCGAGATTCAGATCCTGACCCGTAATGATATTGAACGGTGGACCACTGTTCGCCACCACAAACGGATTCAGCACGATCTTCCACCACGGCAGATTCACCGTGCCGAACATCGTGAAGCGATGCCGCACATCGAATGAGCTGCGCCCAAACTCACCAGTCAGATCGTATGAGTTCGGCGGAAACAGCGAACCACCCTGACCGTCAGTATCGTTGGTCGTCTTGCTCAGCGAGTAGTTGCCGTTGAACTGAAACATGCGATTGAAGCGGCTGTTGAAACCGACGAAGAACTGCCGCTGATTGAACTGTCCACTTGCTTCCAGCCGGTAGATCTCGCCTTTCGTCTGGTCCGGTCGAATGCCGTTCGGCGTGAGCGGCGTGATGCTCGCGGGAAACGGCGCGTTCACGTCGCGCGCGCGAATCACGTGCACGATACGAATGTTGTAGAAGCCGACGAACATCGTCAGATTGTGCGGCAGTTGTCGTTCGACCTGCGTGCCGGCGAGCCACAGAGTCGGCGCTTGCAGGTTCGGATCGACTTGCCAGATTGTCTGCTGCGTCGGCGGAACGCCGGTTACCGACGGCACACTCGTCGGACTCCATTGATTCAGGATCGCGTAGATGCCGGCGACGTTCGGCGCCTGTTGTTCGGCGACTGTCGGCGGCAACAGCCGGCGCGCTTCTTCAGTGACGAAGGTTTGCACGACGTTCACGCCGTTGAAGCGATGCGACGTGAGCGTGTAGTTTTCGCTGAAGCGGTTGTAGAAGAAGCCGGTGCCGAAGCGGATCACCATCTTCGGCGGCCGCGCGCTCTTTGCCGCTCCTGGCGACCACGCGACCGCGAGTCGCGGGCCAAAGTCATACTTGCTATGTGCGTTGCTCTGCGTTTCGTAACGCAGGCCGTAGCTCAACGTGATGTTGGGCCGCACGCGCCAGTCGTCCTGAAGAAACAAGCCGTAGTCAGTTTGCTTCACGTCCGCGAAAGGATTGCCGCTGTTGATGCTGAACGTCGAAGCGCCGCCGCCGGCCGCGCGAATCTGCGCGGGCGTCAAACCTTGCGCCTGCAAGCGCAACGTCAGTTGATAACGCTCGATACTTGTCAGACCAAAACCGCCGGTGAACGACCACGTGCCGCCGAAGTTATTCTCGTTCGTGTCGTCGATACTCACGTGGCGAACGCGGCCGCCAAACTTGATCGCATGCGAGCCTTGTTGCTTCGCCGTGAAGTTGTTGAGCTCGAAAAAATTGCGCGTGTTGATCGACTGGCCGACTTGCGAGCCGCCGGAGCCGAACGCGCCGCTCACGTTCAGCGCGGGAATCGAGTTGTTGCCGATCTGCTCGTTGGTGTTGTGGGAATACTGAAAACGCGTTTCCGTGACGGTCGTAGGGTTGAGAATCGCTGTTTCGGTCAACTGGATGTTGTGTCCGGTCGAGATCGTGTCGTAGCCACGTTCGGGCAAGTTGAAACCGGTGACGCCAGCATCGTTAACGCGAAAGCGATTGTAATTGTAGCGCGCGATCAGTGTGTTGCTGTCGTTGATTGCGTAATCGACCCGCGGACTGATGAACGTGTTGCGCCGCGGCACGAGAAAGCCCTCGCCGAAGTCGACCGTGTTGAAGTTTGAATCGAGCACTGTGGCGCGCACGAGCTCGTTGTCGTCAGTTTCAATGCGGCTGAAGTTAACAAAGAACGACGCTTTCTTCTTCACCAGTGGCCCACTCAGGTTCGTCTCGAGCTGGCGAATCTGAAACGGCGTGCGTTTGCTCGAGCTGATCGCAAACGGGTTGCGTGAGTTGAGACTTTCGTCGTTGAAGTTGAACGACGCGCCGCCGCGCAGTTTGTCGGTGCCGGGACGCGTGAGGATGTCGATACGCGCCGAAGGCTGATCGTTCTCCGCGGCAAACGGATTTTGATTGATGCGAATCTCGCGAATCGCGTCCTTTGAAGGCAAGTTGCCGCCGGTAAAACCATCGATAAAGATCTGGCCGCCGTTTGGTCCAACCGACGGTCCAGCCAACGCTTGCAAGGCGGCCGCGAGCTCATCCGGGTCGTCCGGCAAAGCATCGAGATCCTTGCCGGCGATCAAAGTCTGGTTTGCGTTGTTGTTGGCTTCGGTGCTGATAGGCGCTTCGGTGACCGTCACCTTGTCGACGATCAGCGCCACCTTGAGCGAGATGTCGAGCGACTGCCGCGCGTTCTTGATCTCGACAGGCGCTTCTTCCGAAGGGTCGAAACCGTTTGCGATTGCCTGAACCTTGTAGTTGCCGGGAGCGAGGCCGGCGAACGTGTAGATGCCTTCGCCGTTGGTCGTGGTCTTCTTCTGCACGCCAGTCGCGTCTGTCAACGTGACGGTCGCGCCGACGATCACCGCGCCGAGTTCGTCAGTGATCAGACCGCGCAGAGTGCCGCGCGCTTGTTGCGCGGCGACAGACGCAGACAAAAGAAGAACAAGGATCGTGAGGATAGAGATCGATTGCAGGGGACGCCGGGCATATTTCATTGGGTGCCTTTCGGGGGAAAAAGGTTAATGCCTACGGCTACGGCAAGCCGATGCCGAACGTGATGCCGCTATTGCCGAGACCCGCGGCGGGGTTGGGAGTTGCCTGCCCGGGCGTCGGCCGCGGCGCAAGCATCGCGAGCAGCGTGTCGGCGCCCGTCACCAGAGAAATCGCGGTGAGACGAGTGGGATCGACGCCCTGCGTACTGGAAACGATGATCGTGTCGCCGACCTTAACATCGGCGAGTGAAATAGTCGGGAGTCTTTCGAGCATGTCATTGATGTTGAAGCCGCCGCCGCGCGGGCCGTTCGGCCCACCGCCGCCGGGGCCGCCGCCACCGGGTGCGCCTGCAGCTTGCGGGCGTGCGCCTGCCTCGCCTTGTCTGGCTGGCGGTGCTTGACCGTTACCGCCGGCGCCTTCAGGTCGACGACCAAAGCCGCCCATCATCGCACCCATCTCCGAAGCTGGGGGAAAACGACGCAACACCGCATCGTGTTTGACGACAATGGTGAGCGGCGTCTTCTTCTCGAGCTCCTTGATGTTGATCTCGCCGGTTGCGGGATCGACCGCCGTTACGACGCCACCAACAGTGCGAAAACTTCCGCTCACGATCTTCTGCGGATTGAAACGAAGCGGGTCTTCGGCGCGATCGCCGAGCGCGCGCAACTGATCGCCGACTTTCAGTTCGCTGAAGCTGCTCGGCTTCGCGTCGCTGAACTTGATCGAGTCGGGAGCGTAGCGGCGCATCTCGGTGTTGTCGCCGACTTGCATCACGATCGACTGCGTACCGCCCATCGCGCGATGAGCGATCGTGATCTCTTTCGTCTCCGGTTTGAGCGCGCTGATCACGCCGACGATGCCGCGCCGGCGCCACTCCGCTCGTTCCGCCTCCTGTTTCTTCGCGAGATCGCCTTTGGTCATCACGATGATCTGCAAGGCGGGAACCGACTTGTGCTCGACGTCGACATTGCCGCGGGCCATGATGCGATCGCCTTCGCCCACTTCCGCGAGCGTCGTGTCGGTGGCGTTAGTGAGTGACTTCTCGCCGGGCGCGAGTTTCTTGTATGAGGTCTTGTCCGTGACGGTAACGGTGACAGTCGCGCCGGCGTCGGTTTGAATCGTTAGCTGCTTCGCGGCGGCGTCAATTGTTTTCACTTCACCAAGAGCGTACTTCGCAGTGATCCCCGTGTCACCGCCTTGCACGAACAGCGCCAGCACGATTGCCAAAAGAGACGTTCTTATCAATGTCCTTCTCTCCTAAACAGAAACGGGTTTGCGGTAGCGAGCGGTTAAAGCGAGACCGAAACTGATTATCAAAATGAAAGCTGCCATGAACGGCCAAACATAAGGCAGCGACGCCAGCAACACCCAAAAACTCGTCCCTAACAATAACGCCACTGCCTCTGAATTCTTACCAAACGGCACGTAATTTCGTTGCAGCCATTTTCCGGTCGCCGCGTACAGCACCACCCTACCAAACAAACTCGCCGCCAGCCAAAGCATCAACGCCAGCAACCCGACCAGCACCTGCACCGGCTCGGGCATGCTCCACAAACAGACCAGCACGCTCGCAAAGAGCACCAGCACTCCGAGCAAACCGATTGCCGCCACCCGTATGCTCGTCAACTGCAAGCGCGCGATGCCGCGCCCGATTGTTCGCGGCATCACCCACGTAAGCGCGAGCGACACCACAAACCAGAAAAGCACGACGAGAAGTCGTGTGCCCACATACGTCGGCGTCCAGTTCGGACTGAAGAGCCCGGTTGGATTGCGCATCATGTCGCGCAGTTCCTGCTGGTAGCCTGCATACATGATCGTCATGCTCTTCGGATCGCGTTGGACCGATGCACTGTCGGCGCTATACGTTCCGCCAAGAACGATCACGTCGCCGCCGATGCGCGAGCCTGGCAGTTGAATCACTGAGCCGCCGATTGTCGCGACGTCGCCTTCAACCACGCCTTCGACGATCACGTCGCCACCGAGTGCCATCGCGCCCTGTTTTACGGTGCCGGTGATTCTGACCGAGTTGCCTACGCCGAAGACCGTGCTGTCGGTGACGCTGTTCACGAGGACGACTTTTTCAGTGGTTGAGGTTGATTGTTGCGCGTAGACGGCGGTCATCAACAAGAGGACCGAGCCGACGAGCGCGAGGATACGCGATAGACCAGCGAGATGTTTGCGGTCACAGGAATAGGGCCTATAGGGCCAATATGGCCTATTGAGAGAATTCTGTAAGTGAAGAACAGCGGTTGACACGAGCGGCCCCCTTTATTCGGTTGCGCCCGTGCGATGGTAATTGTGGAGCAAGCGCGAGAGAAGCAGAACGCCGCCGCCGAGGACCACCAGGACCACGGCGAACGAACCGCTTTCGTTGACGATCTTGTGGCCCACCACACGCAAGATCACGATCAGTCCGGCGACTCCGTCGTAAACAATACCGCCGATCAAGCCGGCGATGCTGAACACGCCGTTGATGAAGCGGCCAATAACGACAAAGACGTTGTTGCGCGCAGTAGCATTGAGCAGTCCGAAACCAGCCAAAGCAAGGATGACGCAAATCGCGATTGCTTTCCGGTGTTCGGCAGCAGTGCGAACGCCGCGCATGTCGCTGCGCGCGCGCGTGGCGATCACTTTGGAGAAATCCACCGGCATCGGGAGGTCAACATTGCCGGTCAGCGCGGCGTCGAGTTCGCAAACGAAAACACGATGCGCGCGGAGCTCGTTGCGGCAGTTCGCGCACTCTTCGACGTGTTGCTCGAAGATCGCGGTGGCGACCTCGCTCAGTTCGCCGTCGACGTAAGCGGCGATCAAATTCTTCTGGCAGATCTTTTGCTGAACCCTGGTCATTAAATCCCGGTGATTCCTCTGTCGACAAACTGCTGACGCATCATTTCACGCGCACGGAAGAGACGATTCTTGACGGTACCGAGTGGGAGGCCGGTGACTTCGACGATCTCTTCGTAGCTCAGATCCTGCGAGTGGCGGAGGATGATCAACTCGCGATAGTTCGCCGGCAGCGCTCTGACTACCGACTCGATCTCGACTGTGCGTTCGCGGCGTTCGCTTTCCTGTTCGGGAGTCAGGCGCGCGCTTTCGATCGGGAGGTCGAAACTGTCGCCTTCGGGGCCGGCGACGAGGGATTGTTCGCGGGTCGCGCTGCGGCGCAGGTGATCGACCGCGGCGTTGTGAGCGATCTTGTAAATCCAGGTCGAGAACTTGAACTCTGCGCGATAGCGTTTGAGGGAGTTGTAGACCTTGATGAAAATTTCCTGGGTCAGGTCGAGGGCCGATTCGTAATTGCCGACCATGCGGTAGACGTAGGCCGAGATCGGTCGCTGGTAACGGCGGACGAGTTCCTCAAAGCTGCCGTCGAAACCATCGACGGCGATAGCGACGAGTTCGCGGTCGTTGACCGTGCTCAAGTCACGGGAAAACATTGGGGAAACGGAGGAGGCGGAAGCTTTCATAATACCCGGGTGTTACGTCCAGGCACGTGCCTTTGTTTCAGACAGGTTCAAAGCCATCCACAGATTACGCAGAAAATCTGTGTAAACGGTGGATGGCTCTACCAGGAGAGCGTGGCGAGGCCGGCGGGGGCGGCGATGGAGTCGAAGCTAAAGTCGCGACTCGGCAACTGGAGACCCAAGTCTTCGGCCGCCAGCGGCCGCAGG
>JADMIO011070389.1_pt1 | contig 10968 bp, 11 predicted proteins | sample 8958161 | NCBI WGS metagenome assembly JADMIO01 (sample SAMN16585339, study PRJNA669376) | soil metagenome | isolation source: Crop rotation soil | place: USA: Cullars Rotation, Alabama | collected 2011 | reverse complement strand
GCGGCCCTGGCGCGCGGCGTCAGGCGGCGCGGGGGCCGGCGCCTGCGCGCGCGACGGCACAGCGCAGAGCACCAGTGCCAGCGGGAGCGCGCATCGAACGATCAGTACAACCAGGCGGTCCCGCATCGCGGTACCGGTTATTAAACCTCAAATCACCCCCAGCGATCGCCCCACTTTGCCGAAGCAATCGAGCGCGAATTGCAGCTCTCCCGGGGTATGCGTCGCCGTCACAATCGTGCGCACGCGTGCCTTGTCCCGCGCCACGGTCGGGAAGCCGATGCCCTGCGCGAACACGCCTTCCTGGAACAGCTGGTCCGACAGCTTCATCGCCAGCGACGCCTCGCCGACGATCACCGGCGTGATCGGGCTCTCGCTGCCTCCGGTGTTGAAGCCGAGCGCCTGCAGGCCGCTCTTGAAGAAGCGCGTGTTCTCCCACAGGCGTTCGATGAGCTGCGGCTCGCGCTCGAGCACGTCGATCGCCGCGAGACATGCGGCAGGCACCGCCGGTGGATGCGAGGTCGAGAACAGGAACGGGCGGCCGCGGTGATAAAGGAATTCGATGAGCGCACGCGAGCCCGCGACATAGCCGCCGAGCGCGCCGATCGCCTTCGACAGCGTGCCGACCTGGATGTCCACGCGTCCGTGCAGCTTGAAATGATCGACGGTGCCGCGGCCGTTGCTGCCGAAGACGCCGCTCGCGTGCGCGTCGTCCACCATCATGATGCAGCCGAATTCGTCGGCGACGTCGCACAGCCCGGGCAGCGCGCCGAGGTCGCCGTCCATGCTGAACACGCCGTCGGTGATGATCAGCCGCCGTCGATCGCGCGGCAGCTCGCGGACGATCGCCCGCGCCGCCTCGGCGTCGCGGTGCGGAAAGACCTTGATGGTGGCGCGGCTCAAACGCGCGCCGTCGATGATGCTGGCGTGATTGAGCTCGTCGGAGATGATGAAATCGTCCTTGCCGAGCACCGACGACACGGTCCCCGCGTTCGCCGTGAAGCCGCTCTGGAAGACGACGGCCGCCTCCGTCCGCTTGAAGTCCGCGAGACGGCGTTCGAGCTCCATGTGCACCGCCATCGTCCCGGCGATCGTCCGCACCGATCCCGATCCCACGCCGAGCGTACGCGTCGCCTCGAGCGCCGCCTCGCGCAGCCTGGGATGCGTCGTCAGGCCGAGATAGTTGTTGGACGAGAGATTGACGACGGAGCGGTCGTCGACGCAGGCGTGTGCCTTCTGTTCACCCTCGAGCACGCGCAGGCGGCGATACAGGCCCTGCGTCTTGAGCGAGTCGAGCTCGTCGGCGAGATAGCGGAGCGGGTCGGCGCGCATGGCGCCATTGTTTCAAAAAAACAGGATGAGGACCCACGGCAGGATGGCGGCCGAGACGTAGAACCCCGCGAGCAGGGCGACGGCGCTGTGGGTGCCGCGCAGGTGCAGCCCGATGCCGAGGGTGGCGGCGACCAGCTTGGCCATCATCAAGGCGGTGCCATGGCCGAGATGGAGCATCAGGGAGGTGATGAGCGGATTGGCCTCAATCGCCGGGCCGAACGTCATGACCCCGACGTAGGTGAAGGCGCCGTCGAGCACCTGGGCGACCAGGAAGGTCACCAGCACCACGTCGCCGAACAGCGAGCGGCGAGGCGCAGCGCTCCATACTTTCGGAACCGCCGTTCCGAAAAGGGCCCGTGGATCTGCGTACCCGTTTGCCGCGCCGTCCATCGCCGGACATCACGGTCAAACGGCGTGCCGACGGGGGGGCTACGGCAGGGCGAGCAGCACGTCGGGTCCGTCACGAAATACTTCCACGGCGCCCGCGGCCCTCAGTGACGCCGAGGTGTCGCGCCCCTCGGCATCCAGGTAGGCGCCCTCGTGGACGATGACGTGGGTTGCGCCCCGCTGACGGAGCAGCGCGAGCGAGTCCTGCACGTGCCGCGGAACGTCGTTGAGCGCGACGATGGCGAGCGCGTAGTCCAGCGGGAAGAAACCGCTGTAGCCGTTCAGGATGGGCCGCCAGCGATCGATCGAGTAATACATCGCGCGCAGGTCGTAGTCGGCCTGGCCGAGGGGCAGATCGGCGAGGACGACGGCCGCCGGCAGGCGCCCGACGGCCTGGTAGATGGCTGGAGCCCGGCGCGGCGTCGCCAGCCGCGCCGGCGGCGCGGCGAAGTCACGCGGCGGCGTCATGCCGTTGACCACGAAGGGTGCGGCGCCGGCCTCGAACAGGAACGCCACGCCCAGCACCGCCAGCGCCGCCGTGCCGTAGCGGGCGCGCGCGAGCACCGTGGCGCCGAGCGAGGCGAGCGCCGTCAGCATCAGCACCGCGATCATCGCGAAGCGCGCCGGGACGCGGAGGCCGTCGAAGCCGGGCACGTGCTCCCACAGCACGCGATACGGCGAGGCGAGATCGAGCGGACGCCCCAGCGACTGCGGCGACGGACCGAGCGACAGCCAGATGGCGGCGAGCAGGGCGGCGACGAAGAAGCCGCGCGACCGCATGAACGCCGCGGCGCTGGCGCGCTGTGGAGGCGACAGCGCCAGCGCGCCGCCGTAGGCGAGTGCGGCGCGGAGCAACAACTGCGTCGCATCCCCGAATCGGATGTCGAACAGCCACGCGTCGAGCGTGAACCGCCGGAAGAGGAGCACCCCCAGCGCGGACACAAGGTGCAGGAGGGCAACGGCCGCCAGCAGCCATGCTGTGCGCGTGCGCCATGTCGGCGGCGCAGCGCCAACGCGAGCGCGTCCACCCCACGCCACACCGATGACGGCGAGGACGAGCGGCACGGCGCCCGGAAACAGCTCCCCCTCGGCTTTCTGAAACACGCCGGCCAGGCGCGGACCCCAGAAGCGCTGCGCGACCGACGCGTTGCCGTAGGAATAGACGTCCGCCGACAGCCGGGTCGTCTCGCTCAGCGACCGCGACAACTGCAGGTCGCGGCTGACGCGCACGTACGGCAGGACGAACGGCGTCACCACGATGACGGCGGCAAGCGCGGCGGCGCCGAGCGCCAGCCAGGTGCGGCGATCCGTCAGCCGGCCGGTCCGCCAGGCTTCCCAGGCCGCGTAGGCGGCGGCAAACGGTGAAAAGTAGAGGAGGTAATACCCGCACGACAGCCCCTGGACGACAACGGCTGCCGTCGCCCCGGCGAGCGCCCGCGCCCGTCCATGCTCGAAATAGCGCCGGAAGCCGTAGAGCGCGAACGGCATCCACTGCGACGAGAGGACCTGCAGGTGCGACGACTGCGGAATGCGGTAGGGCGCGAAGGCGAACAGCAGGCCACCGACGAACGCGGCCGCAGTGCTGCCGGTCAACGCGCGCGCGAACAGGAACATGCCGAGACCCGACAGCACGAACGTCGAGAGGAACAGCAGGTTGTAGCAGAGGATCGGATTGCGCGTCAGCGCGTAGACGGGAAACACCTGCAGCGCCTGCGGCACCAGGTGCTCCGAGTAGGCGAGCGTCAGCGGCGCCGGGTGAAAGATGTTGGCGTCGAAGAAATGCCGGACATGCGCGCCGCGGCCGGCGAGGATGCCGCGGAACTGCTCGTTGTCCCACGACAGGATCCAGATGTTCAGCACGGAGTCGCCGAGGTCCCAGGCGACGTCGCGCGACAGGCCCCTCGCCAGCGGCCAGGTCATCGCCACCGTGATGACCGCGTAGGCGGCGGCCGCAGACAAGGCGTGCCGCACGCCGTGCTTCATTCCGCGGTGTCGTTCATCAGCTCCTCGAGCACGACCTGCAGGATGGCCGCGGTCGGCACCGCGAGGATGGCGCCAATCACGCCGAGCAGCGAGCCGCCGATGAGCAGCGCGATGATCACGAAGACGGGGCTGATGCCCACCTGCCGCTGCATGATCTTGGGGACCAGCAGGTGGTTCTCCACCTGCTGCTGGGCGAAGAAGAAGGCGATGACGCCGAGCGCCAGCGTGGGCTTCACCGACAAGGCGACGGCGACCGCGGGCACCGCCGAGAGAATGGGGCCGACGATGGGAATCATCTCGCCGAGGCCGGCGATGAGCGCGAGCACGTAGAAGAACGGCACCCCCATCAGGAACAGCCCGAGCGCGGCGGTGCTGCCGATGATGCCCGCCAGCAGGAGCTGCCCCCCGAGCCAGGCGCTGACCTTGTTGGTGACGCGCCGGCAGGCGTCCTGCACCTGCGGCCGCGTCTCGCGCGGGAACAACCGCAGGAAGACGGTCACCAGTCCGCTGCTGTCGACGAGGAAATAGAACGCCAGCACGAGGATGGTAATCAGGCCGAAGACGCCGCCGACGAAACCGAACACGGCGCCGATGACGAGGCCGATCGTATCCTGCGCGCCGGAGTTGCCGGCCGTCTGCTGCACCGCCTCCTGGGCGGAGAGCTCGCGCGTCAGCAGGCCGTGGTCGATCAGCCACTGCTGTCCCTGATGCAGGAGCCGCGGCAGCTCCATCGCCAGCTCGCGCGCCTGCATGACGATGGGCGGGATGACGAGCACGGCGACGGCGACGACCGCGCCGATGATGCACAGGTAGATCACCAGGATCGCGGCCCAGCGCGGCACACGCTGCCGCATGAGGCGCTTGCGCTCGATGGCGTTGACGACGGGAGAGAGGCCGATGGCCACCAGCGCGCTGATATAGACGAGCATCAGCGCGTCGCGCACTTCCCAGAGCGCCCAGCCGAAGAAAAAGGTGAGCGCGAGCCCGACCAGGGCGTAGCGGATGAGCGCGCGCGGCGAGTCGTGAGAGGCGGTCACGCCTGCTGCAGATAGCGGCGCGTGAAGGCGGCGATATCGGCGTAGATCGAGCGCAGTTCGTCGGGGTCCGCCAGGTAGACGATGCGGAAGGCCCCGGCCTCGGGCGGCATGCCGAAGCCCGAGCCGTAGACGCCGAGGATGCCGGTCTCGCGCAGCAGCGCCAGCACGTAGTCCTCGTCGGTGCGGCCGGGCGGCAGCGACACCATCGGCATCGCGTAGAACGCCGCGTGCGGCGCGACGCAGCGCATGCCCGGGATGGCGTTCAGCGACTCGGTGGTCACGCGCGCGCGCTCGGCGAGCGCCTGGCGGAAGCTGACCTGGTGCGAACGGTCGCCGTTGAGGGCGGCCGCCACCGCGTACTGCATCGGGCCGGGGCTGCACAGGCGCCCGTCCGCGAGCTTCTTCATCGCCGCCAGCGCGTCGTTCAGACGCGGGGTCGCGCCGACAGCCAGCCATCCGGTGCGCCAGCCGGGCGCCAGGTACGCCTTCGACAGGCTCGAGAGCGAGACGACCGCGGCATCGCGATCGAGCGTGCCGAGCAGCGGCACCGGGCCGTCGAAGCCGAGCTCTCCATACACTTCGTCCGCGAGAATGGTGAGCCCGTGTTCGTCCGCGACGTCGAGCAGCGCACGCCGCACCGCCGCCGGATACACCGCGCCGGTCGGGTTGTTGGGATCGATGGTGACCAGCACGCGCGTGCGCGGCGAGATCAGGCTGCGCAGGTGCTCGATGTCCGGCTGCCAGTCGCGATGCGGATCCGTCCGGTAATAGCGTGCCTTGGCGCCGATCTTCGCGATCACCGCGGTGTAGAGCGGGTAGGTCGGCAGCGGCACCAGCACCTCGTCGCCCTCGTCGACGAGCGCGTTCAGCACCAGGTCGATCGCTTCAGACGTGCCGGTCGTGATGAGCACGCGATCCGCGGTGGTGGGCACACCCTTGGCCGTGTAGTCGGCGGCGACCGCCTCGCGCGCGGGCAGGATGCCGGCCGACGGCAGATAGCCGTTCTGGCCGTCGCGCATCGCACGCTCCGCCGCGTCAATCAGGTGCGCCGGCGTCTGGAAGCCGAAAGCGACCGGATCGCCGATATTCAGGTAGCGTACGCGCGTGCCGCGCGCCTCCACGGCCTGCGCCTCGGCGACGATGTTCCGAATCGCATACGAGAAACGGTTCACCCGGGACGCGACGGGGATGGTTTTGGCTGCCCGCGAAATCGGCATTCATCCTCATCTTACGCTGTTACACAGGCTCATCTGTATGGGATGTAAGATTTACACGAGGTGCGGCCGACGCGGGTGATGGCCGGGACAACTCCACCGAATTGCTCCGTTTTTGACGATTGTCCAGTGGCAAGGCCATTGATATATACCGCGTCGTGACGCGGCTCCCGCTCGCTTTCCTCGTCCTCACGACGATCGTGGTGCTCGGCAACGGGGCCCTCTCCGCCCAGGACGCCTCCGGCGCGGTGTCGGAGACTCCGGCGGCGACGTTCAAGTCGGGCGTCGAGGTGGTCTCGGTCACGGCCGCCGTGCGCGACGATCGCGGCCGCGTCGTGCGCAACCTGACCAAGTCGGATTTCCTCGTCGTCGATTCGGGGTTCACCCGTCCCATCCAGGATTTCTATTCGGGCGAGTCCCCGGTGAGCCTTGCCATCCTGCTCGACATCAGCGGCAGCATGGGCGTCGGCGGGAACATGGACCGCGCGCGCAACGCGGTGCGTGTGGTGCTCTCGCACCTCGAGTCGCAGGGTGACGAAGCCGCGCTCTACACCTTCGATTCGTCGCTGCAGGAGGTGGTGCCGTTCACCACCGATCTCGACCGCATCCGTGCGCTCAGCCTGGCGGGGCGGCCGTGGGGCAAGACCTCGCTCTTCGACGCGGTGGCCGCCACGGCGCAGTCCGTCGCCGCCCGGGACAACCGCCACCGCGCCGTGCTCGTCATCACGGATGGCGTCGATACCGGCAGCCGGTTGAAGGCGCCCGAGGTATCGGGCATCGCCAGCTCGATCGACGTGCCCGTCTACCTCCTCACGGTCGTCAACCCGCTCGATCACCCCGGCGGCGAACTGTCGGTGGTCGATGCCGCGGGGGAACACGCGGAGGTCGCCACGTTGGCGGACCTGGCGCGCTGGACGGGCGGCGACATGCGCATCAGCAGCATGCCGCAGCACACGGTCGCGGCGGCGGACGATCTCTTCGCCGAGCTGCGGTATCAATACCTCATCACCTTCGAGCCGAGTCTGGTGCCGGGCTGGCATCCGCTCGAGATTCGCGTTGTCAAGAAAAAGAACTTTGTCGTGCACGCGCGAGGCGGGTACATGGCCGCGGCGCGTTCGTTGGTCCGTTAGGGAGGAAGTCAAACATGCGTAAGAGTCTCATCGCAGCATCGATGCTGTCGCTCACAGTGGCTATGGCCCCGGCGTGCGCCACCAAGAAGTACGTCCGGACGGAAGTGGGAACCGTCAACTCGAAGGTGGACACGCTGAGTGGCACCCTCGAGCAGACGCAGGGCCGCATTCAGCAGGACGAGGCGCGCATCGGCCAGGTCGATCAGAAGGCCGAAGCGGCCGGCAAGTCCGCCGAGGCGGCGCAGAGCACCGCCAATGCCGCGCAGCAGGCCGCGCGGCAGGTGAACACGCGCGTCGACCAGGTGGCGGCCGATGTCGCCGCGGGCCGCAAGCTCGTCTACGAAGTGACCCTCAGTGAAGACCAGGGCAACTTCCGCTTCGGCAAGACCGAGCTGCCGGACGAGGCGAAGTCGCGCATCGATCAGGTGGTCGGCCAGCTGAAAGGCGAGGCGGGCAAGGACATCTACATCGAGGTCGAAGGGCACACCGACAACGTCGGCGACAAGGAGCTGAACTATCAGCTCGGTCTCGAGCGCGCGGAGTCGGTGAAGCGGTACATCTATGCGCAGCACCAGATTCCGCTGCACAAGATCAACGTGATCAGCTACGGCGAGGAAAAGCCGGTCGCGCCGAACAACACCAAGGACGGCCGCGCGATGAATCGCCGCGTGGTCATCCGCGTCCTGTCGTAAGCACGCCACCCACGAGGTTGCGGGGGACGCCAAGCAGCAGGTTGTCCTTGGCGATCCTCGCGACCTCCGTGGTGCTCAACGAAGGCGTCCGAAATCGACGGACGCCTTCGCCACGTCCTTCCCCGATTCCCTGATCAAGACGACATAGCGGCCGCGCGGATCGAGCGACGCGCCGTCGAACGTGGCGGTGACGCTGCCGCCGAGCAGCGGCTGGCTTCCCTGCTGCCCGGGCGCCCCGGTGACGTACGGGTAGGGCAGCGGCGTGCCCGACAGGCGCGGGCCGAAGCGCGGAAGGCGGCTGCTGCTGCGCGGCTGGATCGCCGCGCCTCCAGCCGGCACGAGCGCAATCGTGAAGTCGGGGACCCCGACATAGTTGTTCAGCGGGTGGAACGTGAGCTCGGCGACGATGTCCACGCGCGAGGGGTTGTCGCCGAGCAGCGCCAGCGCCTCGCGCTGGCCGTAGAGGCGCTCGCCCGCGCGGGTATGCGCCTCGGCGTCGATGGCGACGCGCCGGAACGGCGTGACCACCTCGAGGTAGTCCACCGGCGGCTGCATGACGTCGATGTGATACGCGGCGTGCGCGCGCGACCGCATGTCGTCGATGCGGCTTTGACCGAGCTCGATGGCCTCGGCGAGACTGCGCGGATCGAGCGCCTGCTCGAACGCGCCGCCGGCGGCGGCGCCGAGCGTGAGCAGCAAGGCCAGGAGAACTCCCGTGCGCCCCATGCCGCATGGTAGCGCACGGAACGAGGCGCACGGCGGAGGGCGGCTACGGAACCTGCGGAGCGAGCTGGCCGCGAATCTCTCCCCCCGGGAAACCGGAGGTGTGGATGTTCACGTAGGCGTTGCCGCCGACGATCGACTGCAGCGCGTCGGCAAACGAGTTGATGCCGATTTCCGGGCGCGCGTGGAAGGCCGGCCCGTCGTGGACGCGGAAATTCAGGGTGAAGTCGCCGGTCCGGCCCGTGCCGATCGGGAAATCGATGACCACCGGTCCGCCCACGCCCTTGGGGCCGACATGAATGTGGGACGCCGTCGTTCCGTTGGGGAGGTTGAACACGCGCAGCGTCACCGCGATCTCCTCGTTGACGGGATCGACGGCGACTTCGGCGGTCGCGACCGCGCCGGTCAGCACGAGGTTCGGTGTTTCCTCGCCCCCCGTCAGCGTTGCCTTCATCACCACGGACTGCGCCGACGCCGCGGCGGCCTGCACGAGCGTGACGCCGGCGGCGAACACGCACACCCATAGAAGCTTTCGCATCTCTCTACTCCTTCAAGTTGGTTCGAGGAACCGAGCGGCAGACGCACAGCACGAAACAGACCAGCTTGGCGGCGATGCAGGATCAACGAGATAGAAGCGATCGTGGCGCTGCGCATGTTACGCGTGCCGAAACTGCTTTCGCGGCGCGGCAATCGAGCGCCGCGCGAAAGCCGCTAGACTGGCGCCGTGGATCTCACGGACAAGGTCGCGCTGATTACCGGCGGCCGCCGGATCGGCGCGGTGGTCGCGACCGAGCTCGCGCGCCGGGGAGCGCATGGCTCCATCGCCTACCGGGCATCGCGCGCGGAGGCCGAGGAGACAGCCGCGTCGCTGCGTGCGCTGGGCCGACGCGCGCTCGTGGTGCAGGGCGATTTGCAGCAGCCCGATGCCTGCCACCGGGTGGTCAACGAGACCGCCGCCGAATTCGGCCGCCTGGACATTCTCGTGAACATGGCGTCGATCTACCGCGCCAAGGCGCTCGACGACCTGACGCTCGAGGACTGGGACACGCAGATGGCGATCGATCTCCGCGCCGCGTGGCTGTGCTCACACGCGGCCATCCCGCACATGCGGCGGGCGCGCGGCGGACGCATCATCAATTTCTCCGACTGGGTGGCGCGCAGCGGACGGCCGCGCTACGCAGGCTATCTGCCGTACTACGTCGCCAAGGCGGGCGTCATCGCGCTCACCGAAGCGCTCGCGCTCGAACTGGCGGCCGACCAGATCCTCGTCAACGCGGTCGCCCCGGGCCCGATCGTCGCGCCGCCCGGCACATCGGCCGCCGATTCCGCCGCCGTCGAACGGGCGACGCCGCTCGGACGCTGGGGCGGCGAAATCGAGGTGGCCAAGGCGGTGGTGGCGCTCGTCGAGAGCGATTTCATCACCGGCGAGACGATCCGCGTCGACGGCGGACGCCACGTCAAGTAGCGCCGCCTGAACCCGCACCTGCGGTGCGAGGTCACCTACGCGTGCAGCTTCTTCTTGTGGTGCACACCGTAGGTTTCGATGTTCTGCTCGGCGGGGCCCGCTTTCACCTCTCCGGTGTGCGCGTCGAACTGCGACCCGTGCCAGGGGCACTGCACCGTGCCGCACATCAGCGTGCCATCCGAGAGCGGACCGCCTTTGTGCGTGCAGCGATCCTGGAACGCGACATAGCCTTTTCCGGTCCGGCCCACGGCGACCCGTTTGTCTCCCACGTGCACGAGCTTCATCTGATTGACCGCGAGTCCGTGCGCCACCGTTTCGAGCGCCGCGTCGTCGCCGCCGGCGACATGCTCTTCGCGCCACTTCCCCGCGTTCGCATAACGGTGATCGACGCCGATCTGGTTGCGGTAGGCGAGCGTTCCTCCCATCCAGCTGCCGGCGCAGAGCGTGGCGGCGCCGACGCCCTGCACCGTCAGCGGCAGCGTCGTCGCGCGGGACCGGCCCGCCAGCCAGCCGATGGCGAACAACGCGAGCGAGCCGACGTTGATGAGCGCGTGCTTGGTGGCACGCTCCTTCGCCGAGCTCTGCGGTGGGACGCTGCCCAGGTAGTCCACGACGCCGGGGACGGCGGCGACCAGTCCGGCGACGAGTCCCGCGGGCACCAGATATCTGGAAACAGTTTTCAGGTCCTCGTTACCCGACATCGCCCCGGCGACGCCGAATCCCCAGCCGCCCGTGAGAAACGCAAAGGGAAACGGGATGAGCATGGGATGAATCGGGTGGGACTTGATGGAAGCTGTGCTTTTCATGCACCGCGCCGGTGCAAAAAGCGTAGCGAGCGCCGCGCCGGCGTTAGCGGCGGCCGCCGGCCGCCTGCTGCGACCCGATGCCGATGCGGTCGAGGATCTCGCCGAGCGTGGACGCGGCGGTGTCGAGCGGCAGGTTGCTGATGTAGAAGTGGCGCGCCCCGACGTCCATCATCGCGCGCAGCGTGCGCGCGCAGACGTCGAT
>JADMIO010785150.1_pt1 | contig 10969 bp, 10 predicted proteins | sample 8958161 | NCBI WGS metagenome assembly JADMIO01 (sample SAMN16585339, study PRJNA669376) | soil metagenome | isolation source: Crop rotation soil | place: USA: Cullars Rotation, Alabama | collected 2011 | reverse complement strand
GCGGCCGCGACTTCAAGTCACGTGAATTCCAAGCTTCGGATCCCACTGTGCTGGTAGCAGGACTGTTCTGTGCGTATGGCGTGTTTGGCATTGCCCTTGTATTCGCCAGTTTTTAGTAAGTTACTCTTTTACATGATTATACTCACTGGGCTACTCAGCTCACAACTTACAGTATCGAAGTCATTTTCGGTGTCGAACCCCTGCTGACGGCGGTGTGGTTCCTGCCTCTTGCCGTTGGAGGTTTGATCCTCGCGGTCCTTGGCGGTTTACTCTTACATCTCTGTCCGAACCGCTTACTCCTTATCATGTCCCAAATTGGTCTCATTATATCCGTCCTTCTCTTCGCTATAATCCCGAACCGTTCCGATACGGGAAAGCCCTCGCAGAGCTTCATCTACTGGGCCTACATTTTTCCTTCCCTGATATTAGGAGTCATTGGTTTGAATTTCACGTACAACCCTACCAACGTGTTCATCACATCCGCTATGCCTCGAAGGCTTCAATCATCCGTTTCCGGGCTCATTAATAGTTTGTTCTACCTGGGCATCGCGTTTTGGTTGGGAATTGCTCAGATGGCGTCCGTAACGGCGAAGCAATATCAGCCGGATATGAGCATCAGTGATCAGTACCGGGTTGGTTTTTGGGTGGCTGTTGCTTTGTCGAGCATTGGTTTGATCCTAATGTCCACAATCAACTTGGGCAAGGCCACGGCTGCCTTGACTGCTGATGAACAGGCTGCTCAGGCAGCGAAGAGACTCTCAGAGGCTGGAATTACAACCTGAAAATGAGCATTGGATCAAGACCATCACTACACAAACTTATGTGAATAGTCACATCATTAAGCTTCACCCATACAATTTGGATTGGATAAAGGACCACAGTACGACTATGAATCTCACGAGACATCACAGAAGCAGCCGCAGAGTAGAATTTCAGGAGCGATTTCCGTTACATTGGAATAGAAGAGTGATTTCGAATACGATACTTACTGCATTACTTGCCAATTTGATCAAACAGCAATGACATCAAGATCCGTTCTGTTTACTAACATGGGCGATATTGACAAGGGTTATTGGAGTGTACCGGAATAGATACATTCCGAGGAGAAACCATATCATTCACTTTTTAGTGCTGTTTTGATGCTCAAGCATTGGACAAACTTGCATGGAACTATCAGAGTTGCATTCAGATGACCTTCACTTTTAATGCCATCCTATGGATCAGCCAACACTGCCCCAATTCAAGTTTTAGGCCTATGGGGTGTGCCTCACAAACAGAGGCCTCGGATACCTGTTGGAAATCAGAACAATCTCGATCCACTTTGAAATTCCAATTTCTTATATTGAATAACTAATCTCTAAACTTCAAATAGATCTATGGCCATCTGTAAGAGGCCCAGGTCAGGTCGACTGCCAGAGCAAGGAAGAGTAAATATTGATAGCTGACGCGCGCGAAAAACAAAAAGAACAATCACAGTCTCAAAAGCCCAATCCCGTCTACCTCGATGCCACTTTATGGTGTTAGTCATGATCATTCATTTCATGCCCATCGAAAACTCACTATATCGAGCTTCCCACGACTTGTAAGGGTCGCAAGTGGATGTATGTGGCACCCGAGAAGGGCTCGTCTTGCATTTTTCCTTCAGCTTCTTTAAGCTCTCCTTGACACCCATTGTTACGCCTCGAGAAGTGCTTTTAGATGGGACTTCTGTGGATGCCGTCAGCTAGTGGTATTGATCCCTATGGACCAGGCTACGTACTGGTCTTGGAATGTACAGAAGAACTGGAGGCCAGCGTGAATTCAGAGGCGGTATCTGACGTCACCTTGTTATGATAGGATGTGGAGGAAGGCATTGTGATTTCCTGTAGCAAGCTTAAGCAGCTAATTGTGTGTTCTTATGTGGTGCGTGTAAGTCGATGTAAGCTGGCGAAGCTCTTTTGAGTGTATTGATCTGACTGTGGTTGTGATTGTATCAGATGATTCATACGTGGGATATGCCCCGCCTCTTTATACTACTATTTCTCAAACCTTTACGCATTGAAGACATTCCAAGCCTTGCTGTGATCCTCCAAAGTGCACAGCCCGTTTGAGTCATCCGGAGGTTTAGTATTCACATCATGATGCTGCACCGAAGCCGAAACTCTAATTCGGTCATAGTTGAAATTCGGAAACAATGGCCGTTGGCTGGTTGACAGATTCTGACCCACACACCTTATTTCACCTACGTAAACACGTGGAAACCGTTGAAACTAGCAAGGGTCCAGAGCTCAAAAAGCCTAGGCTTGCAGATGCTTCGGCTTCGGCTTCGGCTCGATGCTCTCATGATTCCTTCTCATTGATTTCCAATTCATCAGCAGCACAAAAGGTACAACGAGCCGAGAGGCTCCCCTTTGAAGAAAATTTCATGTCAAGCTCGATGCTCCGGCGTCTCAATGGACGGCCTCAAGCCTGTGACCCATGCCGAAGCCGGAAAGTAGCGTGTGATCACACGCAGCCCATCTGTAACAGGTGCCGCAAACGCAACCAGGACAATGACTGCATCTATACAGTCAGCACCCATACAGTGCCGGCTTCACTCCGAAGCGCTAGATTAAGATCGGAGCGTTCTGTGACACGCCCGTCATCGGGCTCATCGAGGGATGTAGAGTCGACGGGTCGTATGTCAACCCCAACTGATGCCGCGGCTTCGCTGAGACCGAGTCACAACAACTCGGCTTCACAGTCTCCTCGTGCGTCTACTCTGTATCGAGCTCCTCTTCCGGGATCTGGATATCTCGGTTTCACCAGCTATTCGACCGTTTATGAGGAGACTCGGAATCGGCTCAACCATCTCAAAGGAACGCCCATCGTTAGCAGCGATAGCTCTCCCGACAACTACACACGACCAAGCGAGCACACAACAGGATCGCTATCCTTGCCAACACTCGGGATATCCCTCATAGTCTTGCGCAATCTGCCAGACCTGTCCATCAAGGAAGTCCCGCCACGGGAATCCCCCCACCCTCTCTTCAGGTGGAATCGTGGGGCTGCTCAAATTGTCTTGGAGAGCTTACAAGAATACCTGCCCTCACAGTCTCGACACGAAGACCGGCTGGAGGAATTGGCGCATCTTTTGTATAGAAACACATCCAAGCCTGTGAACGACAACCTGGAAGACTCTGAGGAATGGATCGCACAGTTTGTAGGGCAGAATCTCAGGTGGGAGAGCTTAGGACTGCTGTTTGCCTGCCGAGAGCTGTTTGGGCATGAGTTTGAGAGGGGAAACGGTCGATTAGAGCGACACCAGACGTCGTGGAAGACGGCCCTTGAGTGCCTCCGCCTCTGTATTGAGCTGGCGGCGAACATTACTGGGGGCAACGTGATGCTGCTCTATATCTGCTACCAGCGAACAACAACGATTTCCGTGACGGGCGGCGACGAATGTGAGCCTATGCCTCCAAAAACCACCATCGTTTTTCCCATGCAAAGCTCACCAGACTAGGCCTTCCTATTTGGAGATCAGAGTCCGAATGCATCTCCCTCCTGACGTTCCTCGGCCTTCATGCCGAGGTCGAGACGCCTGATTACACTCCCACTTTCTGCTCAGAGCTCAAGCGAAAACTGTTTGCCTGCGTCTTCAACCTAGACAAACTCACCGTGTCCTTCCTAGGTCGCCCTCCAGTACTCAGTCGCCAATACGCGGTGACGCCACTGCCGCTCGACATCAGCGACGAGGAGTTCTCCGACCCGGCGACGCTGCAGCGCGCGGTAAGTGACCTAGGCTCGGACGGGTGGAACAGGCACAGAGACAGCCCTTGCTTCGAAACCATGATTCGTGCGAGGACCAAGCTCGCGTTCCTAAAGGACGAGCTGATGGAGATTGCGCTGATCGATAGCAAAGAATCACACATCGATAAGTTGCTGTGCGGAACTTTTGCGCCCATTTTCTTTTTCAAGCCCGAAACGCTGACCGGAGATATGCAGGGACATCAAAGCTCGACTGGCAACACTCATCAGTGACTTCCCGCCAAGTCTGAAGTATGACCCCCAAGATCTCGATGATCCGGGAGTCGCCGTCGAGAAGGTGTACATCAGAACCCTTGTTCGCATAGAGCAGCTGCAAAACCTTTTCTTCATAGAGCGGCTGCTCCTCCGACGTGGACACCCGGATACCGGCGACCTGCTCCTTGTCAGCCACGAGATAGTCGGCCTGACCCTGACATTTTGGATACACAAAGACCGCTTCACCGGCCTCCGCGGCGTTTTCGACTGGCTGGTAAGTTTGTCTTTTTTTTACTCCTTCCACCACCCACCATGCCCAATCCCCTGACTGACAGCTCGACGCCCCCAGGTGATGTGCTACGCAGCCCCCGGAGGCGGCATCCTCTGCATGGAGCTCCTGAAGCCCACCACCAGCAATCACAGCGTCAGCCGCTCGTCCATCATCCAGCAGCTCAGCCTGCTGGTCGGCTTCCTCTCGTGGGTCAGCCCCGGCGCGCCGAACGCGAGCCTGTGCGCCAACTGCAAGACTGTGATACAGCATGTCCTGGACCACACGCTCAATGGCGTACCTGACCAGGCGGCCATGTGGCACTTTGACGCCAACGAGGGTTTCTTCGACTTTGACCTGCTGGACACCTTTGGGTGGTTGAGGACTGATGAGATGGGGCAGGTGCTGTAGGTCGTTGGAAGATGTTTATCGAAGCAATGGTAGTCCTGACTGCTTCGATAATCGCAGGACTGATAGAGGATGTGTACATGTCGGTGTGATCCACGAAGAAGGAGAGTACGAGTTGGTGCATGCATACTGAAGTCTATTCACTCTGTGTTTCCTTTTGCGTACCTCCAGATATACCAACTCTAGATATGAAACTGCATTCCCAAATAAACTCCTCGCGTAGCCTGTTAACCCCATGGGCAAGCCACGCTCTCCATCCGCTAAGTCTCTGAGTCTCGCTTCCCCCACAGTGTGCTTCGTCATCACTGCCAACGTAACATGGCCTGCCTCTTGTACACTCCAGCGTTCTCTCACTCGTCTCCTCACTGCCGCCTCTTCGGCTCCTTTAAGATCGGTTCGAGTCATGGAAAGGGTCACCAGGGCCAGCGGCGCTTGCGTTCCTCTGGGCCATCAACGGGCCACGCTCGGCAGCACGCTTCTTCTTGGTGGCGGCTCTGGCAAGAGCTGTGGCCTCGGCCTTGGCCGTCAGCCTCTTCTGGTCCTTGCGGTCCTTGCAGCAGAGGAAGGTGATTGAAGCCACGCCGGCGACGATGCCGGTAGCGAAGATGATGGTGACAATCCACCCGGCAACATCGAGAGTATTGACCAGGTCCATGCAGATGCTGGTTCCTTGGCGGTCCATGGAGCAGGTCTTGGCCGGGTCGCAGGAGGAGGTGGGGCCTGGCGTGAGGTAGCATGTATTGGTCTTGACCTTGTCGCCAACGGTCTGAAGCTCACAAGTTGTCGTCGTGACGGTCCTGGTCTTGAAGCAGGCGGCGCCAGAGTATGCGGTTCTGCGGAAGAGACCCTGGCCCTCGAAGTAGTCCATGGAGCCAAAGCTGGGCAGGCTGGTAGTCTTGGGTGAGACCTCCTCACGACGACGGAGTTCCTCCTCTCTCACGAAGAGTTCCTCGCATCGCTGCTGTGCGTTGTGGCTCAGGGTGAAGGCATCGGTGCTGGAACAGCCAGCCTGGGCGTAGCAGTCGGCCAGGGCGGATGGGGAGGCGGATGACAAGACGGAGAAGCACTTGCCAAGAGCTTCGTAATCGCCACAAGGGGCGTCGGCAGCCATCTCACGGCTGTTGGAGATGATGCAGTCCCGTCGGGCATCAGAGATATCGTTGGCATCACGGGGAGCCACGACGGCAGCGAGGGCGCCGCTGGCGAGGAAAACGGTTGGAAGGACGCGCATTTTGGGATGTTGGCCGTTGGGAAAGGTTCGGTCTAGAAGTGAAGGTTTTCCGTCGGTTGGCTTTCCAGGAGTAAGTGAACCTTAATAGTGGAGACTCCTTTCTTAGTTTCCTTTCTTCAGATCATAAAGTCGTTGATAAATTTCGAATATTGCCCATATACCCGCTGAAACAGATGGTGGGTGGGAAAGAAAAAGCCGAAGCTGGTTTGGCGAGTGGTTGGGGATGTGAGATGATGATGAAATGGAAATAGGGGAGAAAAGGAGTTTCGAGACAAATCACAAGTCACTAAAATGGAACACAAAACAGAGACAGATCAAGGACGGACCATCTTTTTTTCCCAGCCCAGCGGGAGTTCAGCAGGATGTACCGGCGCTCGCTGGCGTCAGGCTGCTGCAAATCTTGTCTTGGCGAGGGACCCCTGAACTGAAAAGCTCCCCAACCAAGTATTTTTAGCACTAGGATAAGACAACAAAGTTACTGGAAGTTCCGAATAAAGTTTGTGTCTACTTATCCCATAACCTTTGAAATTCTACACTCATGGCATTCATTATTCCCAGATCTTAGGGCTCAGTTTTTAAATAATATGACTGTTCCAATAGAGTAATCCATGCATTGTCCATCTTGTCTTTTTTCATCGACCTTCTGCCTTCCTTCTCGTATTTGGCGCTTAGTGGGCCCGTGCCACCCACGTCAGCAAAGCACAGTATGAGCAAATCAATGAGCTCGTACGGATAGTGACCTGCACTCTTTCCATGTGGCTGTGTCGACAAATTTATGCAGCCAGCCTCATCTGTCCTGTGGCTGTAAGCTTGCATTCTTTACTCCATTCGTTAACATGTACGGATATCTCAACCATATTACCCTGGTTAAATCATTCGTCTGTAACAGCTAAACCACCAATTATCATGACTGGTCCCAATTCATGCCTAAGGTTGCTTTAGTTAAGAATTCGTAAAACTTGCTGGCTGAACCAGGACGGACGCTTTGCGGCTCGTGGTGGTGTAGGAGCTGGAGCTGTCACACGTGAGTGAGTCTACGTCATCATGTACAACTACGTAGTCGAGATGTCGACAACCTTCTTGAAAAGATGACCGATTACCCCTTGAATGAGCGCTCATATAAACCAAGCTAGTCCGCTCAAAATCCAAGATTCAACTTCATCAAGAACCCAACCTCACACATACAACACACGTATACACTCAATAACGCCAACACGCATCACACGGAACAAATCCAACATGCCTCTCATCGCCTCAACCATGAACCCCACTACCAAGACCGAGGAGTGGGAGAACAAGCTCGTCGGCAAGACTATCCACGATGACAGCTCAAGCGAGACCGTAAGCTACTGTTCGAATTACTTCGTCTTTTATCAGTCTAACATGTCATATATTAGGCCTTTTGCAAGAGGGAGCTGCCGGAGCAGCACCGTGTAATCAAGCCTGGAATGATGGTGACAAAGGACTTCAAAGAGGATAGGCTCAATGTCCATCTCAATGAAGAGGGCATTTGCACACATGTCACCCACGGCTAAGCAATGAAGGAGTCTGTGACCAGCTTGTAATAATTAATTTACCATACATACTTTATTTGACCCCTTTGACTTGATGAATGCATGTCATGTCCACTGGCCACAGCGCAGGTATTCCGCGTCTTACCCCGCCATGACCGCGGGGCATTTCCTCACACCTGAATCCTGACCCCACCATCGAACAACCACCTCAACCACCATAAAACACCATCACCACCTCCAAAACGCGTCCCTCCCACAGTCCCATATCAAGATACCCCCCAAAAATAACCGCCAAGATGTTTAAGAAGGAGTATGTCCCTTCCTCAATCCACTTCCACCTCACTCCATGACGCACTTTCCAGCACATTGGGATCCTAAGCTTAGAATTCCACGTGGACAAGTTGTCGCGGCCGCTTCTATAGTGTCACCTAAATACTAGTGACTCCAGCGTAACTGGACTGGCCACAGTTAGGCCGCAAATGTAATCACACTGGCTCACCTTCGGGTGGGCCTTTCTGCGTTCGCGAGTGGACCCGATAAGCTCATGGAGCGGCGTAACCGTCGCACAGGAAGGACAGAGAAAGCGCGGATCTGGGAAGTGACGGACAGAACGGTCAGGACCTGGATTGGGGAGGCGGTTGCCGCCGCTGCTGCTGACGGTGTGACGTTCTCTGTTCCGGTCACACCACATACGTTCCGCCATTCCTATGCGATGCACATGCTGTATGCCGGTATACCGCTGAAAGTTCTGCAAAGCCTGATGGGACATAAGTCCATCAGTTCAACGGAAGTCTACACGAAGGTTTTTGCGCTGGATGTGGCTGCCCGGCACCGGGTGCAGTTTGCGATGCCGGAGTCTGATGCGGTTGCGATGCTGAAACAATTATCCTGAGAATAAATGCCTTGGCCTTTATATGGAAATGTGGAACTGAGTGGATATGCTGTTTTTGTCTGTTAAACAGAGAAGCTGGCTGTTATCCACTGAGAAGCGAACGAAACAGTCGGGAAAATCTCCCATTATCGTAGAGATCCGCATTATTAATCTCAGGAGCCTGTGTAGCGTTTATAGGAAGTAGTGTTCTGTCATGATGCCTGCAAGCGGTAACGAAAACGATTTGAATATGCCTTCAGGAACAATAGAAATCTTCGTGCGGTGTTACGTTGAAGTGGAGCGGATTATGTCAGCAATGGACAGAACAACCTAATGAACACAGAACCATGATGTGGTCTGTCCTTTTACAGCCAGTAGTGCTCGCCGCAGTCGAGCGACAGGGCGAAGCCCTCGGCTGGTTGCCCTCGCCGCTGGGCTGGCGGCCGTCTATGGCCCTGCAAACGCGCCAGAAACGCCGTCGAAGCCGTGTGCGAGACACCGCGGCCGGCCGCCGGCGTTGTGGATACCTCGCGGAAAACTTGGCCCTCACTGACAGATGAGGGGCGGACGTTGACACTTGAGGGGCCGACTCACCCGGCGCGGCGTTGACAGATGAGGGGCAGGCTCGATTTCGGCCGGCGACGTGGAGCTGGCCAGCCTCGCAAATCGGCGAAAACGCCTGATTTTACGCGAGTTTCCCACAGATGATGTGGACAAGCCTGGGGATAAGTGCCCTGCGGTATTGACACTTGAGGGGCGCGACTACTGACAGATGAGGGGCGCGATCCTTGACACTTGAGGGGCAGAGTGCTGACAGATGAGGGGCGCACCTATTGACATTTGAGGGGCTGTCCACAGGCAGAAAATCCAGCATTTGCAAGGGTTTCCGCCCGTTTTTCGGCCACCGCTAACCTGTCTTTTAACCTGCTTTTAAACCAATATTTATAAACCTTGTTTTTAACCAGGGCTGCGCCCTGTGCGCGTGACCGCGCACGCCGAAGGGGGGTGCCCCCCCTTCTCGAACCCTCCCGGTCGAGTGAGCGAGGAAGCACCAGGGAACAGCACTTATATATTCTGCTTACACACGATGCCTGAAAAAACTTCCCTTGGGGTTATCCACTTATCCACGGGGATATTTTTATAATTATTTTTTTTATAGTTTTTAGATCTTCTTTTTTAGAGCGCCTTGTAGGCCTTTATCCATGCTGGTTCTAGAGAAGGTGTTGTGACAAATTGCCCTTTCAGTGTGACAAATCACCCTCAAATGACAGTCCTGTCTGTGACAAATTGCCCTTAACCCTGTGACAAATTGCCCTCAGAAGAAGCTGTTTTTTCACAAAGTTATCCCTGCTTATTGACTCTTTTTTATTTAGTGTGACAATCTAAAAACTTGTCACACTTCACATGGATCTGTCATGGCGGAAACAGCGGTTATCAATCACAAGAAACGTAAAAATAGCCCGCGAATCGTCCAGTCAAACGACCTCACTGAGGCGGCATATAGTCTCTCCCGGGATCAAAAACGTATGCTGTATCTGTTCGTTGACCAGATCAGAAAATCTGATGGCACCCTACAGGAACATGACGGTATCTGCGAGATCCATGTTGCTAAATATGCTGAAATATTCGGATTGACCTCTGCGGAAGCCAGTAAGGATATACGGCAGGCATTGAAGAGTTTCGCGGGGAAGGAAGTGGTTTTTTATCGCCCTGAAGAGGATGCCGGCGATGAAAAAGGCTATGAATCTTTTCCTTGGTTTATCAAACGTGCGCACAGTCCATCCAGAGGGCTTTACAGTGTACATATCAACCCATATCTCATTCCCTTCTTTATCGGGTTACAGAACCGGTTTACGCAGTTTCGGCTTAGTGAAACAAAAGAAATCACCAATCCGTATGCCATGCGTTTATACGAATCCCTGTGTCAGTATCGTAAGCCGGATGGCTCAGGCATCGTCTCTCTGAAAATCGACTGGATCATAGAGCGTTACCAGCTGCCTCAAAGTTACCAGCGTATGCCTGACTTCCGCCGCCGCTTCCTGCAGGTCTGTGTTAATGAGATCAACAGCAGAACTCCAATGCGCCTCTCATACATTGAGAAAAAGAAAGGCCGCCAGACGACTCATATCGTATTTTCCTTCCGCGATATCACTTCCATGACGACAGGATAGTCTGAGGGTTATCTGTCACAGATTTGAGGGTGGTTCGTCACATTTGTTCTGACCTACTGAGGGTAATTTGTCACAGTTTTGCTGTTTCCTTCAGCCTGCATGGATTTTCTCATACTTTTTGAACTGTAATTTTTAAGGAAGCCAAATTTGAGGGCAGTTTGTCACAGTTGATTTCCTTCTCTTTCCCTTCGTCATGTGACTTGATATCGGGGGTTAGTTCGTCATCATTGATGAGGGTTGATTATCACAGTTTATTACTCTGAATTGGCTATCCGCGTGTGTACCTCTACCTGGAGTTTTTCCCACGGTGGATATTTCTTCTTGCGCTGAGCGTAAGAGCTATCTGACAGAACAGTTCTTCTTTGCTTCCTCGCCAGTTCGCTCGCTATGCTCGGTTACACGGCTGCGGCGAGCGCTAGTGATAATAAGTGACTGAGGTATGTGCTCTTCTTATCTCCTTTTGTAGTGTTGCTCTTATTTTAAACAACTTTGCGGTTTTTTGATGACTTTGCGATTTTGGGAAAG
>JADMIO011356751.1_pt1 | contig 10970 bp, 6 predicted proteins | sample 8958161 | NCBI WGS metagenome assembly JADMIO01 (sample SAMN16585339, study PRJNA669376) | soil metagenome | isolation source: Crop rotation soil | place: USA: Cullars Rotation, Alabama | collected 2011 | reverse complement strand
CGCGACTTCAAGTCACGTGAATTCCAAGCTTCGGATCCCACTGTGCTGGAAAGATTGTTATGTGCGTTACGATGATCGCTTCGACCAAGCTTACGCCGCAGCCGGCCTCTGCTGACCCTTCGATGAAGATGCAGCGCATAATGATGACCTGGCTGATGCCGATCATGCTAACCTGGTTATTCTTCTTCTCGGCGCCAAGCGGGCTGGTCCTTTACTGGATGGTAAGCAACGTCGTTGGTGTTCTGATACAGCTGTGGATCAACCGGAAGACCGCAGACCTTACAGCGCAGGCCGCCGAGGCGATGGCAACATCGGGCCGGAACAAGAACAACACCAGAACCGACAAAACCGGGCCTCGGAACAAGGACAAGGGCAAGCGAAGAGAAAGACCCGGCGCCGAAGCCGAAGGTTTTTGATACCGTTCGTCAAGTGGTGTTTGGAGTGTTAATCGATGGCAGAAGAGGACGTGAATCTGGTTGTCGACTTTACGAATGAGGTTCTGGGATCATCCGGGCTCGATCTCACGGCAGCCGCGTATCAAACCGGCGACGGCACAAGAGTGCAGGTAAAGGGAGATGACCTCGCTTTGCTCCTGGGTCACAACGCGGAGTTGCTTGACGCGCTTGAATATCTCGGTAACAGGGTCCTGGCTCGCGCATCCGGCGAGGAAGCGAAACTGATCTTTGACTCGAATGGTTACCGAGCACGTCGCGAAAAGGAACTTCGACTGATGGCCGAGAAGGCTGCCGAAAAGGTTCGTGCCTCGCGAATCCCCTTCAGTTTCGACCCGATGACACCAAACGAAAGACGCATCATTCATCTCACGCTCGCCGATGACACATCGGTTACCACCGAAAGCCAGGGCAACGGCGAGAACCGTAAGGTCACGATCCGCCCCTCTCAGTCGTAGCGTAGACTGTCCGGTCTGCGCACTAAATATCGTGGCCCAGTCCGCACATCGAATGTGTCTCACTTTGCCATACAAGACCGAACGCAGAAGACCGGCTGGACAGAACGCAGAAGACCGGCTGGACAGAAACGCAGACTAGACAGTCTACGGTACGTTCGCAGACTGGATAGCCTGCGGTACGTTCGCAGACTGGATAGCCTGCGGAACAGGCTGTGATGATCAGTCATGACACCATCGTCGCGATTTCAACTCCCCCCGGACGTGGCGGCATCGGCATCGTCCGACTTAGTGGTCTTGATTCACAGAACATCGCTGCGTCGATTTTTCGTTCGGATTCCTTACCAAACAACTGGGAACCGAACAGGGTTCTCTTTGGCCACATCATCGATTTCACTAAGCAAGAGCTTATCGACGAAGCAATCCTCATCTACTTCAAAGCCCCGCGATCCTATACCGGCGAAGACGTAGTAGAGTTAAGCTGTCACGGAAGCCCTCTTATTTTGGGTCGGGTCCTCCGTATGGCAGTAGACGCCGGGGCTCGCATTGCGGAGCCCGGCGAGTTTACGTTACGCGCGTTCCTCAACAAAAAAATAGACCTCGCTCAGGCACAAGCGGTCCGCGATCTAATCAATGCGCAAACTCAATTTCAGGCGAGCGTCGCGAATCGGCAGCTCGCTGGCGCGCTATCGCGGAAACTTACATCACTCAAAGACTTATTGGTTGAAGTCATCGTCCATCTAGAATCGTCGATAGAGTTTGTTGAAGACGATATTTCACCGGAGACAGTCTCGACATTGCTCAGAAAACTGGCAGCGGTGACAGAAGGTTTGTCGGCAATTGCGGACAGCTTCTCGTTCGGACGCTTCGTCAGGGATGGGTTTGACCTTGCGATAGTTGGGCGTCCAAACGTCGGCAAATCATCTATATTCAATCGCCTGGTCGGGGCTGACCGCGCGATTGTGACCGAGTTCCCCGGTACTACCAGAGATGCGCTGCACGAAAGCACCTCAATTTCGGGAATTCCGGTACGTCTTATCGATACGGCAGGCATTCGAGAGACTGTGGACCTGGTGGAGAACATTGGTGTTACGCGAACCCGAAGCGCTATTGCCGATGCGGATATCGTGATGGTTGTACTCGACGGCGCCGAAAAGTTTAGCCAAGACGACTTGACTATTTTGGGCACCGTCTCGGTTGAGCGTCGGATCCTCGCGATAAATAAGTCCGACTTGCCCCAGAGACTCGACGTTCAGATAGAGTCTTTATCAAATGTTGAGTGGACGAGGATTTCAGCGTTGACTGGCGATGGGTTTGACTTGCTGACCGACAGAATATTTAAGCGGCTCGCCGGTAGTGATGCGTCAGAACGAGATGATGTGATGCTTACTGATGTGCGTCAGTACACTGCAGTGCGGACAGCGATAGAACAACTTGCGGAAGCCCAGGAAATGATCCGTAAGCGGGAACTGGAAGAGATTGTGTTGTTGAGATTACGAGGGGCACTGTCGGCTATTGGTGAGATCACTGGTGAAACGTTGACCGAGGATATTCTTAATCAGATCTTCTCCACGTTTTGCATAGGGAAGTGAAGAGAGATGCCAGCTCTGATGAGGAGTGTATGGCAATAATCTATTGAGGCAGCTGTAGGCCGCAGCGTCAATGATCACCTCTAGGGCCGTGTGTAGTGGAGTTCGTTCGATAGTGCTCCGTCTACATTTCTAACGCGAATAACCACATTCTGGCCTGAAGCGATTCTCTTGCCCACCTTTTTGCCTATAAGCACGTGCGAAGGATTTTGATCGTCGTACTGAGTTTTCTGATCTTCGTCATTCACCACGATCTTCGCGCCGTTATCAAAGCCGTGACCCGTAACGATCAAGTTTTTTCCGGAGATGGAAGCGCCATCGATCACCGGATTCGACTTTATCCTTGCGACAAAAAGATCGGCCTGGCCGCCGCCGTTGACCTGCTGCATCGCGCGAGACGTCGGGAAATCGGACGCATTTGTAAATCCCATTACAAAGGTAACCCCGGCAGAATCCACCGAGACACCGAACGCCGAATCCGAGCCGCTCCCTCCCAGGTAAGTCGAATAGTCCAGACCGCTTCCCGCAGGATTGAATCTGGCGACGAAAGCGTCATATCGGCCGCCGGGACCAGGCTGCAATGCAGCAACTATTGGAAAATTCACTGATGTAGTGAAGCCGGCAACCGTAACATTGCCCGCTGGGTCGATTGCTAGACTCGTGCCGCCGTCTATATCGCTGCCACCGAGGAAGGTCGAGTACTCGAGCGTCTTGCCGCTCACACCTAGCTTGGTTAGGAACAAATCTGATTTTCCACCCAAAGCTGTTTGAAAGGGATTAACTGTTGGAAAGTCAGCGGAATCGGTATCTCCAACCAAATAGGCATTGCCGTTCGGATTGACGGCAATTCGCAAAGCCCGATCTACACCGCTTCCGCCGAGATACGTAGAGAAGATGAATTGCTCGCCGCTTGCACTAATCTTCGTTACAAACGCGTCGAATACCCCGTTGAGTGTTGTCCCGAAAGCGTTTACGGTTGGAAGATTCGGTGACGAGCTAACACCGGTCACATATGCGCTGCCGGTTGAATCGACCGCGATACTGGTGGCGGCGTCAGTTCCGGCACCGCCAAGATACGTAGCGTAAATGACCCGTGTACCGGCTTGATTGAATTTAGCGACAAATGTGTCGGCGAGTCCACCAAATACCGTTTGAGCAGCTCTTTGAACCGGAAAGTCCTCCGACGTTGTGATCCCCGCGACATAGACTCCAGTTGGATCTACCGCAATGCTGCTGCCGTAGTCACTTAAGCTTCCACCGAGCAATGTCGAAAATACAATTGAACCTGAGGAGTCCAGCTTAACAAGGAAGGCGTCTAGTCCGGATTTGGGTGGTTGCAGGGGGTTCTTCACTGGGAAATTGCTTGACTCGGTGAACCCGGTTACATATGCATTGCCGTTGGCATCCACAGCGATTGAAGTCCCTCTGTCCTGACCCGCCCCGCCAAGATAAGTAGCGTAAATCAGTTGAGTCCCGGAAGCGTTTAACTTGGCTACAAAAGCATCCTGCGATCCGCCGGCAAAGTTTGCCTGGGCTGCATTGAGGACCGGAAAGTTTCGCGAATCAGTAGAACCGGTGACGTAGATATTACCTGAGTCATCGACTGCGATGCTGTTGCCTTCATCCTTGCCTTCGCCGCCCAGATATGTTGAAAAACTCAAGTCTGGGGGACTCGTTAGAGAAGCCTCGATCCTCGAAATGCTGTGATTCTTGGCTTTTGCAGTGCGAATCTGGTTAAGAGATCCTCCATCGATGATCGAATGACCCGAAACGCTGTTGGATGCTACCGCGATTGTAACGGCTAGAAACGGAATAATCGCCTTTGAGATCCGGATCCGCCCGGACCAGAAGAATCGGCGATTTGAAACTCGGTACCTGCATCGAGCCACGAGGAAGAGAAATACGCCTAGCGATATGTGAGACCCAAGCCCTCCAAACTTCGGCAGGCGACTTTCCGATCGCAATTCGCGTTTCGGTCCTGCCTTCACCGTCAAGCCGAGCTCTGTTTGAATGACCGGATCGCGCAGATCGGCTTTCAGCATCTGTATCGCATCACGCAAGATCGCGCTTCCTGAGCTTGCAAATTCACCGAGAAAGTCATCGATCTCGGCAAGGTCACCTTCAGTAAGAGTCGCCGATTGTCCGTTGAGGAGCCCATCAACCACCGGCATATAAAGTTCGAGCATCTCGCGAGACTTCAGCAGAAGTAGCGGATGAAGCAACATAATCTGCACGGCTTCAGACGAAAAGCTGTAGTAGAGCTGGCTGTAATGCCTACCACGCGGCGAGCGGGCAAGCACTTCATCGCGAAAGCGTCGTGAAGATTTCATCGCGCTATCAGCGGTTAAGCTGCCGGTCGCAGACAGGGATCGAGACGTCACCGTAATCGGACAGCCGTTTGTGTCCTGGTAGACTCCGAACATTCTTCCGTTAATGCTGATAGCCGACCCGCGCCAAGGTCCATCATTCGGGTTAATAATGTAGAAGACCATTCCGTCACCATCCACCGGTTTTTTGGTTGAGTCTCCAAAGCTCGCGTGAACCCATGTGGCCTCGGTGACGGCGGTCCATTTGCAACCACTAGGTGCTGTTACCGCAAAGCCGCCTGCGGCCGATGTGTGGTCATGCGTCACATATGTAGGCGAGATCTGATACACCTCCACCGGGCATAACGATTTTTCCTGTGTCACGGTAACCGAACCCTCGAATGGGCTGCTTGCCGGAGACAATCCGCGATAAACGTCGATTGTCGTACTTCGCGAATCGGTTGTTGTAGGCGAGACGGTGTAGCTAAAGCTTCCGGTTCCTCTGCCGGAAACAGCTGAAGTCAGGGTGATCATATCCAGGCTTTGAACATTCAAGCTCCAGGGACAATTGGAATCGGTGCTGATCGAAATTGTCCCGCTGCCACCGTTGCCAGGGAAGTGCGCCGTAGTAGGTGAGATGTTATAAACACAAGAGCCGAGCGGCAGGATCGTCAGGTTGAATGATTTGCCGATACTAAGGCCGGCGGCATCGGTGACCTTAATCAAAATCGGTCCAAAGGTCCCTAGAGCAGTTGGCGTACCGCTTATCAGCCCGCTGGTCGTGTTCAGGCCTAGACCGGGCGGTAGATTAGACCCTCCAGGTATGCTGCCCGTTGACCAGAGAAGGGGCGCAGTTCCACCTGCAACAAGCATCGTGTGAGAGTAAGGTTGACCAATGAAGCCGTCTGGCAGTCGTTCGGCACTCACGATCAATAGCGGTGAATTGATTGTGAATGGTAAGAATTCTGGCGAACCATCAATAGTTACGATGACAGCACCTGGCGTTGTGATCAGTGAGGCGTCGATCGGTGCAACCAGTTCGGGCGGTCTATCCGACGGTCTTACCAGCGTGACCGCATTAAGCAGATGACCGTTGAACCTGACGTGTGCAGCATCGGACTCGTCCAGATCTGTACCAAGGATTCTTAGTGTAAAGGCGGCCCCGCCGGCTGTCGTCGCGTTGGGAATCAGCCGGTCAATATGAGCCGACGAACTGCGGATTGAAATCAATATGAGGATGGCACTTAGAGCCAGAAAAGGGCCGATCCGTGAAAGTCGACCCTTTCGAGCCGGTGTGGTAGATAGCCTGTTGTGCCGATTCTCCGTCTTCCTCGTCGCCCTCTGCAGTTCGCTCTGAGAAATAAACCGCAACAGGCGCTGAGGCATTGCGATAACAAGCTGAGTCCGATTACCGCGAACCGTCATCTTTTTCCTCGATTCCGTTTCAAAATTGCACACCCGACCTGTCGTTGCAGTGCAGGCGGACCGTTGCCTGTGCATGCGGCTTTTGGCTAAAATGAGCCCGCGCCGTGCTTCTGAACGCGGCGGCGTCCCAGGTCGCTGCCGAGGTTACTTTGGAAACGCCTCGCAAGTCCTCCAAAAGTTCTAAATAGTCTCTGAAAAAGTTCTGAAAGAGTGAAAAGGCTGGCATGACACGCACCGCAAAGCAGTTTTATGTGTTCGGTCCCTTTCGAATTGACCGATCCGAGCGCCTGCTGCTGCGGGATGGCGAACCGATAGCTCTGACGCCGCGCGTCTTTGATACCCTCATTGTTTTGGTCGAAAACAGTGGTCACATCCTATCTAAAGAGGAGGTGATGAAGAAGGTTTGGGCAGATAGCATCGTTGAGGAGGCAAATCTCACCAAGAACATATCGACTCTGAGGAAAGCTCTTGGTCAGACCTCTGAAACGGTTCAATACATCGAGACTATTCCGTGGCGGGGTTATCGATTCATTGAGGGGGTGCAGGACCTTTCGGAGGAGCAATCCAACCTGCCCTCAACCCAGTTGAATTCTCAGAGTACGCAAATTCAAGAGAGTAGTGCGTCCAGTCGCGAAACGCTAAGGAGTTTCAGCGATCCGGAATCCTACGAACAGTCATATCCGTTTAGCGAATTACTTAAAAGAAGGATGTTAAATGGCATAAAACCCCTGGCGGTAAGCATCTCTATCGCGATTTCGCTTGTGGTTATCTTTGTCGTGATCTGGTCTACAGGAAAAAAAACGGAAGACAAGGGCGCACCCAAGTCCACGGCCGCTCCAAAAACCATAGCTATACTCCCTTTCAAATCCTTGAGCGTGGATCCAGGTGATGAATATCTCGGGCTCGGTTTGGCGGACACATTGATCACTCGGCTTAGCACTATAAAACGACTCATCGTTAGACCGACGGGCGCGGTGCGTAAGTATTCCGGCAACGATCAGGATCCGTTTGTAGCAGGCAGAGAACAACAAGTCGACGCGATCCTTGACGGAAGTTTGCTAAAGACGGAAGGCAGGATTCGTGTCACCGCCAGGTTGCTTAGAGTTGATGACGGCACCGCACTTTGGGCGGGCAGCTTTGATGAAAAAGACTCAGATCTCTTCAGACTTCAAGATTTGATCGTTGAAAAGCTGGCGGGTGCTCTGACGCTGGAGTTAACTGGAGAAGAACACCGAAGGTTGACGCGACAATACACCGACAATACTGAGGCTTATTTATTGTATCTCAGAGGGCGGTATCATCTAGAGCGCCGAACGATAAATGATGTCAAGAAAAGCATAGACTACTTTCGAGAAGCCCTCGCTATCGATTCGAATTACGCTCTGGCTTATGCTGGTTTGGCGGAATCATATCCGTCGTTGAGTGTGCTGGGAGAGATTACCGCCGGCGAGGTTATGCCAAAGGCTAAGGAAGCGGTCGGGAAGGCGCTGGCAGTCGATGATCAATTAGTCGAGGCTTACGCTTCACAGGGGCTGATCAAGACGATCTACGATTGGGATTGGGTAGGGGCTGAACAAGATCTCAAGCGGGCGCTTTCACTGGGTCCGAATTCGGCTCTCGCGCACCGGATCTACGGTCATTACTTGAGAACGACCGGACGGCTCGATCAGGCTCTGGTGGAGTTTAACCAGTCAGTTGCGCTCGAGCCATTATCCCTGGTTGGCAACCGCGACCTCGGGGTCACCCTTTACTGCATGCGCGATTACGAACGCTCGATCACCCAGTTCAAAAAGACGATCGAGCTCGATCCCAACTTTGGGACAGTTTACGGTTTTCTCGAACGGGCTCTTGAAGCTACTGGTCGGTACGATCAAGCAGTCGATGCCGATATGAATTCGCTAAGCAGGCAGGGTAGCGCGCCGGAGTTCATATCAGCTTTACGGAAGGCTTATAATGCTGCAGGCTGGAAAGGTTACTGGCGCAAGAGGCTCGAGGTCGCGATTGATCGGTCGAAACGTGGGGAGTACGACCAGCCTTATCAGATAGCGTTGATTTATTTGCGCATTGGCGAGAACGCTAAGGCGATTGAGTGGATTGAAAGGGCTTATGATGAGCGCGATTTCTGGTTGAACTTCTTAAAGGTTGAACCTCTTCTGGATGGAATCCGGCAAGACGTGCGATACATTGAAGTGTTGCGACGGGTAGGGCTCCAGTAGAGTGTGCTTTGAGCGCGAAAGATAACGAATAAATTCGTTACTACGTACGAGCTTCAATCTTCATTCAAAGCTATAACGAGGATGGATTAACGGCGGCGTGCGCAGTCTCTTGGAAAAAAGAGCGAGGCCGCTATGTTTGCCAGTAATGGCCGGCGCCGCTGAAAATTGAGCGATTCCTTCAATTCCAAAATTTATCTCCGATAAGGCGTATCGGTGAAAATGAGACTCAAGTAATCACAGAAGCAAAAGATAGCAGCAGAGCGCCGCCACCCATCGCCGCTTAGTACCGCCACAAACGCATCCTTTCAGGAATGGCGAAGACGGACAAACCGAAAGCAAACATCTGCTATAATCTTTCGTTCATAATCATCGAGGATAATATCTCTTGAGTCGGAACGCATTTGAAGTAATCGTCATTGGAGCCGGCCACGCGGGCTGCGAAGCCGCTTACATCGCGGCACGCATCGGCGCGCACACCGCGTTGGTCACCCTCGATACAAACTCCATCGGTCAAATGAGTTGTAATCCAGCCATCGGCGGTATCGCAAAAGGTCATCTTGTCCGCGAAGTCGATGCGCTTGGCGGAATAATGGGCGAAGTCATCGATGCTACCGGCATTCAATTTCGGCTGCTCAACCGCAGTCGAGGGCCGGCAGTCCAATCCCCGCGCGCTCAGGCTGACCGAAACCTTTATCGGACCGAGATGCGACGACGACTCTCTGAAACAGAGAACCTCTCGATTGTGGAAGGCGAAGTCGCATCCATCTGTTTCGCGGGCGATCGAGTCTCTGGCGTCGAGCTCGCCGACGGAACACTTCTCGAAAGCCTGACTGTCGTGCTTACCACAGGGACGTTCCTGAACGGTTTGATTCACGTCGGTAAGAAAACTTTTCAGGCCGGGCGAAGCGGCGAGCCCGCTTCGATTCGACTTGCGAATTGTATCCGAAATATTGGCTTCAGGACTGGAAGACTCAAGACTGGAACTCCGCCGCGGCTCGACGGCCGTACAATTGACTATTCAAAGTTCGAACCCCAGCCGGGCGACCAGGATCCTGTACCATTCTCATTCAAGACGAATGAAATAAACCGACGTCAAATAGAATGCTTTATCGGCTACACGACCGAAGAAGTACACGAAGTCATTCGCCGGAACCTCGATAAATCACCCTTGTACAGCGGCGATATCCAGGGCGTCGGCCCGCGTTACTGCCCCTCGATCGAGGACAAGGTGGTGAAATTTTCGGAGAAGCCGCGACACCAGATATTCCTCGAGCCCGAGGGCTACGATACTTACGAGATTTATCCCAACGGCATTTCCACCAGCATGGCCGAAGAGGTTCAAGCAGAATTTGTAAGACGGATTCCAGGGCTTGAAAACGTTAAGATGCTTCGGCCGGGTTATGCGGTGGAGTACGACTTCGTCGATCCTCGAGAACTCTTTGGGACCCTGGAGACAAAACGGATCAAGGGACTTTTTCATGCTGGGCAGATCAACGGAACGTCGGGGTACGAAGAAGCGGCGGGGCAGGGAATTGTTGCCGGCATAAATGCGGCACTTTCGGTGCTTGGTCGCGATGCCATAATTTTAGACCGAGGTGAAAGCTACATTGGAGTTATGATTGACGACCTGGTGACCAAAGGCGCGGACGAACCCTATCGAATGTTTACGTCTAGAGCCGAGATGCGTCTTTCGTTGCGGTATGACAACGCCGATCAGAGGCTGACTCCGCTGGCTCGGGCAATCGGTTCGGTTTCTCGATCCGATTTCGAGCGCTACGAACAGCGCCAGGCTGAAGTCGAAAAGATCAAAGAATATTTGTGCGGCACAAAGGTGACGGATCTCGGCGACTACGTAATTGACGATCTGCAGCTTGAAGGGTCACCGGATAGCTATAGGGGGCGGAAACTCGATTATCTCGCCCGGAGGCCGGATTGCAGTGCAGAGCGGTTGATCGAGATCGTTGAAGGTGCTGTTGGCGATCAGGTTTCACGGAGAGAGATCTCGGTTGCGTTGAACGATATTCGATATTCGGGATACTTGAAGGACCAGGAAAGTTTGGCTCGCAAACGCGGACGATATGAGGATCTGGAAATTCCGATCAACACGGATTTCTCTTCTATTTCAGGATTGTCCAACGAAGTAGTCCAGAAACTGGGGGGCGTGCGACCACGTACGATCGGACAAGCGGCGCGGATACCCGGAGTCACTCCAGCCGCGGTATCAATTTTGTTGGTTGAGATGCTGCGGAAGTTTTAGACCGCTAGCTCCAGATCAATGAACGCAGGGGCTGGCGAAAACTCTTAATACCCACAACGTCAGTTGTGGGTTCTTTAGTTTTCGCCCTACAAAGGAACGACGGCGACCCTACGAACGACGGCGACCCTACTGAAAACTCCAATACCCACAACGTCAGTTGCGGGTTCTTTAGTTTTCGCCCCACAAACGAAGGACAGCGACCCTACTGAAAACTGCCAATACCCACAACGTCAGTTGTGGGTTCTTTAGTTTCGACCTACAAACGAACGA
>JADMIO012611053.1_pt1 | contig 10975 bp, 10 predicted proteins | sample 8958161 | NCBI WGS metagenome assembly JADMIO01 (sample SAMN16585339, study PRJNA669376) | soil metagenome | isolation source: Crop rotation soil | place: USA: Cullars Rotation, Alabama | collected 2011 | reverse complement strand
TGTTCTTGAATTTCCCGAACCTGAGAAAAGCCGCCTCAACACAGCGAAGCAGAATGAAGCGGTCCGGCCAAAGGCGGGTGAGACATTCGCAATCAGCCTTGGGATGTATCAGGAGGGAAGGAGTATCGAGGAGATAGCCATCATTCGGAGCCTCACGCCAGGGACCGTGGAAGGGCATCTTGCACGTTTTGTGCCAAGTGGCGAAGTTAAAGTTGAAGACCTCGTTTCACCTGAGCACATCGCAATTATCCGGAAGGCACTTCAGGATGCTCCCGATAATGTTTCCACTAGCATCCTCAAAGAGCAGCTGCCAGAACAGATCACCTACGGGGAACTGCGAGTAGTGAGGGCGTCCTTTTCGGCACAAAAAGCAGGACAGCTGACAAGCGGATCGTGAGTTCTATTGCTGTGTGCCGGAAGTCTCATCAATCATTGCAATCAGTGTGTTTTATTATCGGGTATTATCAAGTCATTCACACAACGTATACTTAACTTCGCGATTCTTTAAGAATCACCCTTAAAACGTTTCCCTTGCCAATTCTGATCTTCTTTATTGCCCATTGGTACCTGTCTTTGTTTTCGCAGACCTTTTTTCAACACAGGTTTGCTGCTCACGGAGCATTTACGATGAGCAAGGGATGGGAGCGCTTTTTCTATGTGCTGGCGTGGATCACTCAGGGTTCATCATACCTCAGCCCCCGGACCTATGCCATCATGCACCGGATGCATCATGCGTATACAGATACAGAGCTGGATCCGCATTCTCCGGCCTATTCTAAGAATGTTTTTGACATGATGTGGCGCACCCGCCGGATCTATCTGGACATTTTTAATGGCAAGACGGTTGTTGAAGACCGTTTTCTAAAGAATCTTCCGGATTGGGAGCGTTGGGACAAGTGGGGAAACTCTCTTCTGTCGCGATTGCTTTGGATAGGAGCTTATGTGGCATTTTACATTGCTTTTTCCCCCTCCGCATGGTGGTGGCTGCTGTTGCCGATCCAGATCACGAGTGGAGCGGTGCATGGGGCAATCATCAACTGGTTTGCGCACAAGTATGGCTACATCAATTATAAGATGAAGAATACTTCGCAGAATCTTTTTTCAATTGATATCATCATGCTCGGCGAGAGCTACCACAATAATCACCACAAATTCCCAAGCGCGGTGAATTTTGGTAAAAGGTGGCATGAGCTTGATCCGATCTTCCCGATCATTCGGTTGCTTGGCTGGATGAAAGTAATACGCCTTAAGAAGCCAGCCATGGCAGTTGCTGGCCAACCCGAAGCGGTTGTTGAATTCTAGAAAACACGAAGGAACAGTCTCGGGTTTGTAGTTCGGGCTTTTGTCAATTTTTTCGTCCTGGTCTTCCTCTTACCAGGGGTAAGGCCAGGTACTCATTACGGATTGTCAGCTTATTAGGTTTTGGAAAGCCCTAATGGTGCCCGATTGTTGGCACCATTTTTCTTGGACTCTTGCAAAAAATAAGCACAAACCATGAAAAAGCTGATCTATAGCATTCTGACACTTGCCTCATTTTCTGTTTTCGTATCCTGCGGGGGTAGTGAAAACAAGGACTCAAAGGAGGTTGCAAAGGAGAACAATGAAGCAAAGTTTGAGGATACGAAAATTGAAGACGATACCAAATTCGCAGTGAATGCTGCTGACGGCGGCATGCTTGAAGTGCAGCTTGGCAAACTGGCGCAAACCAATGGCGTATCTCAAAGCGTGAAGGACCTGGGTAAGATGATGGAATCGGATCACGCTAAAGCTAACGACGAGCTTAAGAGCCTGGCGGCTCAGAAGAATATTACTCTTCCTGCATCACTCAGCGAAAAGCATCAGAAGACGTATGATGATCTGGCCGCGAAGAAAGGTGCTGATTTTGATAAGGCTTATGCTGATGCAATGGTCAGCGACCACAATGATGATATTGATGAATTCAAGAAGGAGGCAGATAAGGGAAAAGATGCGGATATTAAGTCATGGGCAGCTGGCAAAGTGCCGGTACTTGAGCACCATCTTGAAATGTCGAAAGCAACTAAGGATGCTGTAAACAAATAGACAGGTACACTAGATTAGCGGGCTCATTGCTCGATGTGATATTCAAGCAATGAGTCCGTGTATTGTACCTTGTAAAAACCGCCGACATCTATGTTGGCTTCCTCCCGGATAAGAGCAAGTCCCTTAATAAACCAGACATCAAGAGTGCCGAGCGAAAGGTTCAGTAGCGACGGGGCTCTAATGTCACTATGGACGTGAACCACATGTTCGTATGTCTTGCCATTGGATACCAGGGTCAGGTTATCATCAGATTCGGTGGACTCGGTAACGATCTGTATATCTCCGATACCAGGATAGTTTGTAGTGCCCACGTTTGTCCATGAGTCTCCTTTCGCGGCGCTGTCTTTCCAGAACACATATTCCAGGTAATTAGTTTCGCCGCCATTAAGATCCAGAAGTGTGAGGTAATAGGGGCCGTTCTTTCCGAAGTACTCCGGAATAACATTGCCAATACTATCGTACCTCTCGAAATAAGAGAGCTTCAGATTATTCTTCATAGTGTCCTTGTCTCTGGCGTAGCGAGTGAACGTGCTGGCCGTTCGTGAGCCGTACTTCCAGTAACTGCCCTTCTTTGTAGACATGAAGTCATAGGTCTTCTGATTGTTCGGATCCAGATTCTGATTGACACCGGTCTTCTTACAGGAGAACGCAAAGGCAATGCTCACTATCGCTATCAGAAAAACACAAACAGATTTCATGTGGCACAGATTTTACAAATGCGCATTAAAGGTAAAATCACCCAAAGAATAATCTGTCATATTAGCGGCATGTAAAATCCGGAAGCGCCAGCTAAACAAGGGTCAATTTTCTGTCTAAACAGGAATGTTAATACGGTGGACCCACAGGACATTACATTCGTCCAAAGAATTTGTAATGGTCAAGAATCGACTTGAGGCATTCAGTGACGGGGTCATTGCTATCATCATCACGATTATGGTGCTCGAAATCAAAGTACCGCATGGCGACGGCTGGCAGGACCTGAAGCCCCTTATTCCTGTATTCCTGAGTTATGTGCTCAGTTTCGTTTACATCGGTATTTACTGGAACAATCATCACCACATGCTCCAGATCGTTCATCATGTGGATGGCTCTGTGCTCTGGGCCAATGCACATCTTCTGTTCTGGCTCTCTCTGGTTCCATTTGCGTCTGGCTGGATGGGCGAAAACCACTTCACGAAGATTCCCGTAGCACTCTATGGTGGTATCCTCTTAATGAATGCAATTGCATACTCCATACTCGTTCACATGCTGTTGCGGGCTAACGGAAAGAACTCATTGCTCGCGGAGGCTATCGGCAAGGATCAAAAAGGAAAAATATCGCTTTGCTTTTACGTACTTGCCATAATCCTAGCCTTTGTTGACAGCCGGATCAGTCTTGCTCTCTATGCGTTGGTAGCCGCGATATGGTTTATTCCGGACAGTCGTATTGAAAAAAAGCTGCCAAAAGACTCAACTGAAAGATCTCACTCATGATCCCTGCTTACGGCTGCCTCCGTATAGCTCGTATTCCAGCAGGCGGCTGTCGGTTTTCGAGGTATAGAATTCAATCCTTCGTTTGGCTTTTAATCCCACATGTTTTGCCAGATCAAGATTGCCTGTGAAAACATATCCCCAGTATCCGCCGCATTTCTTTTTCATAAAATCCCCGATCTCGCTGTAGGTGGCTTCGAGAGCTTGTAAGTCTCCCAGCCGGTCGCCATACTCCGGATTAATCATCATTACGCCCTGCCCGTATTCCGGCACCGGAGTTTCTCTGAAATCGCACACTCGAAATTCAATCAGGTCGTCCACTCCGGCTGCGCGGGCATTTTTGCGGGCGGAATCAATAGCGACTGCGCTATAGTCGGTTGCAACAATCTGAAGTCCTGACGGTTTTTCCAGAATGGCATCTTCCAGCCTCCCTCTCTCACTCAGGTAAACGTCCTCGTCATAGCCTATGATATGCATGAACCCAAAATTGTCGCGGAAAAGGCCCGGCGGCGTCTTGGTCGCTATCAATGCAGCTTCAATCGCGAGAGTTCCTGAGCCGCACATGGGATTGATGAACGGAGACTTCTTGTCCCATCGGGTAGCGAGGATAGTGGCCGATGCAAGAGCCTCCAGCATGGGAGCCCGTCCCGGTAGTTTTCGGTATCCATGCCTTGCCAGCGATTGCCCGGCGGAATCAACGAATACTTCTGCTGAGCTGTCTTTCCAGTGTAAATGAATAACCGCGCCGGTTAGTTCTGATCCGCTTGAAGGCCTAACCCCCCGAATCTTTCGTAGTCTGTCTACAATTGCATCCTTTGCGCGCAGATTTGCGAACATACTGTTGTTGATCGTCTCATTCTGAACATTGCTGGTAACTGAAAAATAGACACCCTCAGGCAATATGTCTTCCCAGGGAAGTACCGTCAGCTGATCATAAAGAGTATCTGCATTTGCAGCTTCAAACGTGTACAGGCTATAAAGAACCTGACTTGCGCAACGAAGGGACAGATTTAGCTTAATACAATCATTTAATGTGCCGCGCAATTTCAGACCCGTGGAAAAGTCCTCAATAACCTCAAATCCAAGTTCGTCTACTTCCTGCTTCAACCAGGGTGCAAGCCGCTTGTTACAGGTGATTATGATGGAGGACGAGTTGAGAAATAACGACATAATTCGCGCGAAGGTAATTGATGGCTTATCTGTCTAAAGTGGGAGATGTCAATACCCGCACTGAGAACTTTAAAAAGTGGAATGTAAATGATTAGTGGGCCTGTCAAATAGCGGACTTACGTAAACGATGCCGCGCAAAAATTGATGTGGAGATATATAAATCCTGTTTTGAAGGCTCATATTTACTAATGGATGGTTAATAGACAAAAATACTTACTTGTTTGATTGAAGTGATGCGATGTGATAATAATTTGTTTTTGGGTAAAGGTTATTTGGTTGAATTGAAAAAGACGGTGCTCCCTCATTTCGCAGAAGATATCACACATAGATTACCGCTAAAAAACGGTGCATTTGTTAAATCAGCGCTAAATACCTTTGACTCAATGCTTGTAGTAACCCCCTTCATTATGGCCAACGAACAAAATCAGATGGTACAACCCGAAGATTGGAGGATTAATGTAAACGATGCATGGCAGGTGCTTTGGTGGTGCCGTTCATTGGGCATTACCAAGACACAGCTCGAGAAGGCAATCAGTACAGTTGGAAACGTGATCATTGATATTAAACACCACCTGGGGCGTCCAAATTAAAGAGGGAGTTTCTTCACCTGGCCAGAGGAATGAGGAAGCTAAAAGATTCGGTATATAGCCCCTGAATACCCCGTCACAGTAAAAAGCCCCGTTGCGTTGGTCAACGGGGCTTTTTTGTGTCTCAGGTGTGCGGTCAGATCAGCTCTACGCTTCGGTGTACGAAGTCAGTGAGCTCCGCTCCCGTGAGCATGCCTTGTGAAATCAGTGCGAGATCAAATGCCTGCCGTGCAAGCTTGATCTGCGACTGCTCATCTGCCGTGTCCAGCATTTTAGTGATCAATGGGTGATTGCCGTTTATGGCTACTTTGTATTTGTCAGGCAGCGATCCATAAAAGCTCATTCCGCCTCCCATAGCAGCCATGTCCTTCATGCGACGCATCCATTCGTCCATCGTAACCGTGACGGGCATGTCGTCGGTACTCAGATTTTCCACATTCACGTCCATTCCCTGACGGGTAATCGCCTTGGTGAAAATCTCTTTCACCCGGGCAACCTGTTCGTCATTCAGAATACCCGCAACAGGCTCGTCCTTGGGGATAAGCTTGTCCATTACTTCAGAATCAACCCTCTTCAGGCTGGTCTTCTCGAGGGTTTGCTCGAGCTGAGATATAAAGTGGTTGTCGATCGGTGAATTCATCAGCAACACATCATAGCTACGCTTGGCTGCAGCCTGAACGAACGCGTCATGTTTCGCCGCATCGGGAGTATAAAGGAAGACCACATTAGAGTCCTTGTCGGTCTGTACCGGCGCAACCTTTTCACGATATTCGTCCAGCGTATAATGCTCGTTCCTGGTATTGGTAAGCAATACAAAATCTTTCGCCTTTTCAGCAAATTTTGGCTCGCTTACCATGCCATACTTAACGAACAGACCGATGTCGGTCCATTTGGACTCATATCCCTTTCGGTCACTCTTGTAAAGCTCGTTCAGTTTGTCGGCTACCTTCTTGGTGATATAGCTGTTGATTTTTTTCACGGCACCATCGGCCTGAAGGAACGACCGGGATACATTCAGTGGGATATCCGGCGAATCGATGACTCCGTGTAGCAGCATCAGGAATTCCGGAACTATGTCTTTCACGTCGTCCGTAATGAATACCTGGCGGGAGAACAACTTGATCTTGTTGCGCTGCAGCTCAAAATCAGGCTTGAGTTTGGGGAAATAAAGTACGCCGGTGAGATTGAAAGGATAGTCCACATTCAGATGGATCCAGAAAAGCGGATCCTCGGAGTAGGGATACAGCTCCCGGTAAAAGGCAAGATAGTCCTCGTCTTTCAGGTCTGTAGGAGACTTGGTCCAGATCGGAGTTGTGTTGTTGATAATATTGTCAACTTCAACGTCCTTCCATTTCTTCTTGCCTTCTTCGTCCTCGCCGTCTTCAAGATGCTCCGTTTTTGTGCCGAACTGAATCGGGATGGGAAGGAACCTGCAGTATTTGTCCAGAATCGTCTGAAGGCGGTGTTCTTCGAGGAATTCTTCATTCTCGGAATTTATGTGCAGAATAACGTCTGTACCCCGCTCGGTTCTATTGCCATCCGAAATGTCAAATTCTGTACTGCCGTCGCAGGTCCAATGTGCCGGCTGGGAGCCTTCCTGATACGACAAGGTCTGGATTTCAACCTGGTCTGAAACCATGAAGGAGGAATAAAAGCCCAGGCCGAAGCGACCAATGATCTCTGCAGCGTCCTTAGCCTCCTTGAATTTCTCCATGAATTCTGTTGCACCGGAGAAAGCGATCTGGTTAATATACTTCTTGATTTCGTCGGCCGTCATACCGATACCGTTGTCCGATATGGTAATGGTCTTCGCTTCCTTGTCCAAAGCCACTTTTACCCGAAGCTCTCCAAGCTCGCCCTTATATTGACCGAGGCTGGCAAGCCGCTTCATTTTTTGCGTCGCATCTACAGCGTTGGATATTAGCTCGCGAAGAAAGATCTCGTGATCTGAGTACAGAAATTTCTTGATTATCGGGAAAATGTTCTCCGTGTGAATGGAGATCGTACCGTGTTCGTGCATCTAAGCGTGGAATTAAAAATTAATAGTTTGGAATTAAGAATGGGGGAACAAAGGCTGTTCCATGACAAATCGAATTGTCAGATTGACAGGAATTAGCCTATTTGGATCATCCGGAGTTTCTTTCGGGCAGGCGTTTCGATATATTTAAAACAAAGTGTCGCAGCTATCAATGTTGTTGTGAACCAAACGAAAAGAAACCCGCCGGGAGAATAATGCCATTCAATCCTTCGGGCGAGTATTCCGATGTAGTACTCGGCAAGAATATGGAGTAGATAAAATGAAAAGCTGATCTCTCCGAGGAATACGAACAGCCGCGCAGACAGGAAATTCGATAGGATCCCTTTTTGCCACGAAAAGATGTAGATAATCAAACTGATTGGAAGCCAGTAAAAGATGGAAAAGCGGTAAACTATATCTACACGCTGATGCAGGTACAGGAATATTCCGAATAGAATAATTGCAGCAATTTCCAGGATAGACGCAATAAAATGACTGGTACTTGATCCAGTTCGCTCTGCGAATATGCGAAAGAGGACAATCCCCAGGATGAATTCAGAGCAGCGAAGCACAGGGTTTATGTAAAACAGGTATGAATACCAATCAGCATGGTAAATGTTTACCAGGATCAACATAACGACCAATAAAATTGTCAGTACTGATAACCCCTTTCGGAGAGACTTTATCGCGCCGATCAGGAAAGGGAAAAGCAGATAAAAGAAAGCTTCATCCGAGATGCTCCAGGCGGGAGGATTAAAATAGAACGCAAAAGCGGGGGCAAAAAAGCTCTGTAGCAACAATCCGTGCGTCGCTAGTTTGGCCAGAACGACCAGAGTGTCGGCAGTGAGATCATAAAGCTTAAGAGGTATCGCGAGTAAAAGTGCAAGCAGATAGCTGGGGTAGATCTTGCTGAAGCGCAGCCACCAGAAACGTTGTTTCGTGGTACGGCCATCGGACATTCTTGCCGCGTAGTTGTAGCTAAGAATAAACCCGCTCAACACAAAAAAGAACCCAACACCGATAAATCCTTCCGACAGGTATGCATGGTAGATCCTGTTGAAAAGGCTTCCCGGGTCTTTTGACAGATTATGTGTATGGCTGAAGAAGACCATCAGCGCGAACATAAATCGGAGGGAAGTGAGTGGCTTTATCAAGCGGAATAATGTGGGGGCTGCAAAATAGCCAAAACCCTTCTGGCATCTTCCCGCTTTCGTTCATTTGGCGGGTGTCAAATATCGCTGGGCGCTTAATTTCCTGAATCTGAAAGCATATTTTTGAAGACATTACACATGAACAGGCTTCGCGACATACTCATACACATTCTTTGCTGCGCAGCCTTTATTTCCATACCTGTGTTCCTGTCCCGCGAGACAGGTGCAATCATGTCTATGGACAGGAACGACTGGAGAGATGTAATCGGTTACTCTCTTACCATTTGTTATTTCTACCTGAATTTCTACTACCTCATTCCGCATTTTTATCTGAGGAGAGCCTACATATCTTTCGCAGCGATTACCGTAGGATGCTTTGTCGTCATTACGATATTGCCGAAGATCTTGTTACCCCTCGGTGTGCATCCTGCAAAAATCAGTAGCGCGGACTGGCTCCAGGATATCAATCACAACCTGTTTCGTTTCCTGGCAGTATTTCTCATTTCTCTTATGTTGCGAATCAGGGATCAGTGGAAACGTGCCCGCGAAGACAAGACAACTGCCGAGCTGGCATTTCTGAAATCACAGATTCAACCACATTTTCTCTATAACACGCTCAATACGATTTACGCGCTTTCTATAGAACGTGCTCCGGAAACTCCCGATGCTATTGCGCAATTGTCGGCCATGATGCGGTATGTAACAGACGAAAGCGCAAGAGATTTTGTGCCTCTGGCAAGAGAGTTGAAGTACATCCAGAGCTATATCACCCTTCAGGAGCTAAGATTTGGCCGAACGGTAGGTATCTCCAGCATCGTGACCGGTGAGCCGGAGGATTATAAGATTGCTCCGATGATGCTCATTCCTTTCATCGAGAATGCATTCAAGCATGGCATCAATCCGGAAGAAGAATCGGGCATAGTGGTGAGAATAAATATCGACCACGGCGAACTCAGAATGAACGTACGGAATCGTTTGGTGCATGTTTTGCGGGAAGATGAGCGAGGCCTCGGGCTAGCCAACACCCGGAGCCGGCTCGATCTGCTATATCCGGGGCGATATGAACTCGCTATTTTCGCAAAGGATGGGGTATATAGTATTAATCTAACACTTACACTGGGATGATAAAAGCCATAGCAATAGACGACGAGCCGCCGGCGCTGCGTATTATTGAGCGATTCGCCATGAATATTCCAGCGATGCAGTTGGAAAAGAGCTTTACCAGACCCGGTGAGGCATTAGATTATTTGCGCTCCCATCCGGTGGATCTCTTATTCCTGGATATACAGATGCCGAGTGTTTCAGGTCTGCATTTTTACAAGAATCTTCCAGGGGAGCCAATGGTGATATTTACAACCGGGTATAGTGAGTATGCGGTGGAAGGATTTAATCTTCAGGCTGTAGACTACCTGCTAAAGCCCTTCACCCAGGAGCGTTTCGACCAGGCAGTCGCCAAAGCGGTCAGCGCGTATGAGTATAAGCAGCAGCAAGCCACGGGTGGCCAGCAGTTCATTTCTATCCGGGCAGACTAGAGTGTTCATCGGGTACCTCTGGCGGACATACGGTTCATAGAAGGCCTGGACGACTATCTTAAGATCCATCTCGAGAACGCCAAGCCGATCGTTGCCCGCATGACGATGAAGGCAATGGTGGAGAGTCTGCCTGCAACGACGTTTATGCGGGTACACCGCAGCTATATTATTCCTTTAGCAAGAATAACAATGGTTCGGAACAAGACCATTTACATCGGAGAGGCGCAGATCCCCATTGGAGGTTCCTACGAGGAGGCTTTTTTCAAAGCCTTTTAGTTGCCGCCATCATTAATAGTCCGAAGACAGGCCAGGCGCTATGCTACCGTTTTCAGGTCTGACCCCGCGACACATTGCATGGCGCTTTCAACCATAGCCTTGCTGCCGATAAAAATGGGAACGCGCTGATGGAGTTCTTCAGGCTGGACATCCAGAATACGCTGCGTGCCGGTAGTAGCCATACCTCCTGCCGCCTCTACCAGGAAAGCCATCGGATTACATTCGTACAGAAGCCTGAGTTTGCCTTTTTTGGCAGAGCTGTCGGCAGGGTACATGAATATTCCTCCCTTGATCAGCGTGCGGTGCATATCAGCTACCATTGATCCGATATAGCGATGGCTGTACACCTGATCCATGCATTTGGTGAGGTAATTGCGCACCCCGTCTGAGAATTTTGACCAGTTGCCCTGATTGATTGAATAGATCTTGCCATTTTCCTTGCATTGCATGTTCGGATGTGAAAGGCAGAACTCTCCAATGCTGGGCTCGAGGGTAAATCCATTGACACTGATTTTGGTGGCATACACCATCATGGTGCTGGAGCCATAAATCACATAGCCGGCGGCCATAAGGTTTTTGCCTGCCTGCATGAAGTCTTCGCGCGTACAGCACTCCCCGAGGGGCGAAATACGGCGATAGATGGCGAAAATGGTACCTATGGAAGCATTGCAATCTATGTTGGAAGAACCATCCAGCGGATCAAATAATACT
>JADMIO011124248.1_pt1 | contig 10976 bp, 8 predicted proteins | sample 8958161 | NCBI WGS metagenome assembly JADMIO01 (sample SAMN16585339, study PRJNA669376) | soil metagenome | isolation source: Crop rotation soil | place: USA: Cullars Rotation, Alabama | collected 2011 | reverse complement strand
GGCGTGCTCGCCTTCGCGCAGCGCAACGGTGCTGATGACCTGGCGCACACCCTCGTGGGGCGTGGTGGCCGCCCAGGCGCTCAGATAGCACTCCGCTTCGCCTTCGGCGATCGAGATCGCATTCAGCAGACCCAGGTACGACGGCTTGTCAGCCATGGTGATGTGCCCCCTCGTGGTGACCGACGCAGCCGCGAAGCGTAGACCGCGTCGCCCGAACGCGGCCAGCGGATCTTTCGAACGTCTGGTTGAAGATCCGCTTTCGACGAACCGCCGCTGCGCTTCTAGGGTCGGGCCACCACACCGCAGGGGGAGGACGTGATCATGGCCGAGTTCCGTTTCGACGACCGGGTCGCCATCGTGACGGGTGCAGGCCGAGGCCTGGGCCGCGCCTACGCCGAGCTGTTGGCGTCCCGTGGCGCACTCGTCGTCGTGAACGACGACGGCGCCTCGGTCGAGGGCGACAACCCGGACCCGAGCGTCGCCGAGGGCGTCGTGAAGGCCATCGAGGGCGCCGGAGGCGTGGCCGTCGCCAGCGCCCACAGCGTGGCCAGCGAAGAGGGCGCCGAAGCGCTCGTGCAGACCGCCCTCGACGCCTTCGACGGTCGGATCGACATCCTGGTGAACAACGCCGGCATCCTCGGCGACAAGTCGCTGCTGAACATGACGCCGGACGCCTTCGACAAGGTCCTCAACGTCCACCTGCGGGGCGCCTTCCTCGTCACCCGGCCCGTGTTCCGTGTGATGCGCGAGCGCAAGTACGGCCGGATCGTGAACGCCACCTCGATCGCCGGGACCTACGGGAACTTCGGCCAGACGAACTACTCGTCGGCGAAGATGGGCCTCGTCGGCATGGCCCGGACGCTCGGCCTCGAGGGGGCCAAGCACAACATCAAGGCCAACGTCATCGCGCCCGCGGCGTGGACCCGCATGACCGAGAACCTCATGCCGCCGAGCGCGGCGGACACGATGGGGCCAGCGATGGTGGCTCCGGCGGTGGCGTGGCTGTGCCACGAGGACTGCGACCTCACCGGCCAGGTGATCGCCGCCGCCGGCGGGCGCTTCGCGCACATCTTCGTCGGGGAGACGGTCGGCTGGTACAGCCCCAAGCCGACGATCGAGGACTTCGCCGCCCACCTGGACCAGATCATGGACCGCACCGACTACGCCACGCCGTCGGACGTGGCGGCCTCGAGCGCGCTGTTCCCGAAGGCGCGCGAGCGCAGCAGCTGAGGGGGCGGCGCGAACGCGCGCCCGCCGCCACGCGACGCTCGCCCTCGAACCCGCACGCGCCTATCGACATCGTGTCAGCTGTGGACAGGCTGCCGCCGCTTCCGTAGGATCGGCGCTCGCGACGTGCCGTGGGTCACGTCGAATCTCACAAGGGGGAGACGTGAGACGGATGGGTAGAGGTTCACTTGCGTCGAAGGGGTTCGTCGCGGTCGCGGCTCTTGCGATCGTTGCGGCCGCCTGCGGAGGTGACAACAAAGGAAGCAGTAGCGGGACGACCGCCGCTGGCGGCGGATCGGCGTCGACGGGGTCCGGGTCCGCGTCCACGGCGGCAGGGAAGCCGGTGCGGGGCGGGTCGATCTCGGTCGGACTCGAAGCCGAGAACAACACCGGTTGGTACATGCCCGATGCGCAGTGCCCCGTGTCCTGCGCCTACGTCACCAACAACCTCTTCGATCCGCTGATGAGGGTCAACTCGGATGGCAAGCCGGCCCCCTGGCTGGCGCTGTCAGCCACCCCGAACGCCGACGCCACGGTCTGGACGATGAAGCTGCGCCAGGGCGTCAAGTTCCAGAACGGCGAGCCCTTCAACGCCGCCGCCGTCAAGATGAACTTTGACGCCGGCAAGGCCGGTTCGGTCCTCGCGCTGGCCGATGCCCCCATCAAAGAAGTCAAGGTCATCGACGACTACACCGCCGAGTTCGACATGAACACGCCGTTTGGCGCGTTCCCCACGGATATGAGTGGGCAAGGGGCGATGATGATGGCGCCGGCCCAGATCCAGGCCAAGGACAAGAACCACCCGATCGGCACCGGACCGTTCAAGTTCAAGGAGTGGGTGCCCAACGACCATCTGACGGTCGAGCGCAACCCTGACTACTGGTACAAGGATCCGTCCTCGGGGGACCAGCTGCCCTATCTCGACAGCATCACGTTCAAGCCGATCCCCGAGGTGTCGGCCCGGGAGGCCGCCCTCAAGTCGGGGCAGATCGACGTCATGCACACGTCGAACGGGAACGAGATCAAGAAGCTCCAGGGCGACAAGTCGCTCCAGACCGTCTTGCAGAAGACGCCGGCTGAGACGTCGTACTTCCTGCTCAACCAGCTCGTCCCGGCGCTGACCGACGTCCGCGTTCGCCAGGCCCTGGCGTACTGCCTCGACCGCGACGCGATCAACCAACAGCGCGGTGGAGGCCTGGACCCGGTCGCCAACGGGCCGTTCCCCCCTGGGAGCCAGGGCTACCTCGACGACAACGGCTACCCGAAGGCGCGTGACGTCGCCAAGGCCAAGTCGCTGATCGCCGACTACGAGAAGGAGAAGGGGAAGCTCCCCACCTTCAAGTTCGGCACCACGAACGATCCGTTCAACGTCGAGACGAACCAGCTCGTCCAGGCGCAGTGGGCTGAGTGCGGCATCCAGACCAACATCATCCAGATCGAGCAGACGCAGTACATCACCGAGGCCGGGAACGGCACCGCGCAGTTCGAGATCTTCTCGTGGCGCAACCACGGCTTCTCGGACACCGACGGCAACTTCTACTTCTGGAGCTCGGCCCTGGCCCCGCCGGCTGGGAAGTTCGCCATCAACTTCGGGCGCATGATCGATCCCGAGATCGACGCCGCTCTGGCCGCCGAGCGCGGCAGCCTCGACGACGCGGCCCGGAAGAAGGCGTCGCAGGACCTGAACCGCATCATGGGTTCGAAGGCCGAGAATGTCTGGTCCAACTGGGTCATCTGGGCCAACGAGGCCAAGACGAACGTGCACGGCCTCGAAGACTTCAAGCTGGAAGACGGCAAGCCCGCGATCCAGAACTTCTTCCCGGGATACATCAACCTGCACAACACCTGGAAGTCGTGACCGACTTCGAGGTAGGGCCGTCAGATTGCTGAGGCTTCGATGCCCGTGTGAGCGAGTTGCGCTCGCACGGGCATCGGCCCTCGTTGGATACCAGCCAGGGGCTCTTGGTTCGAGGGTAGGCAAGGTGATGCCATGCGATATTTCCTGAAGAAGTTCGCCCAGATGATCCTCGTGATCTTCCTCGTGACCTTCCTCGTCGCGTTCTTGCTGAAGCGCCTCCCCGGCGACCCGTGCATCGCCAACCTCGGTGGGGCGGCATCACCGGAGAAGCTGGCCGAGTGCCAAGCGAGCGTCGGCGTGCATGACAACGTCTTCGTCTTCTACGGCAAGTGGGTCAACAACGTCGCCCACGGCGACTTGGGTCATCTCGTGGGCAACGATCAGCCCGTGACCACGGCTTTGTCCCAGAAGTGGGTCCTCACCACCCAACTGATCGTCTACAGCATCGTCTTCTCGGTCCTCGTCTCGGTCCCGATCGCAGTCTTTGCCGCCTATCGAGCCAACGGCCGCTTCGACCGAATAGTCACCACGGCGTCGTACGGGTTGTTAGCCATCCCGAACTTCGTGATGGCCGTCCTCCTGTGGTACGTGTTTTCCACGAACTTGACAAGTTTATTACCCGCTACGGAGTTCGTCAGCTTCTCTCAGGATCCGGTGGAGCACGTCAAACACGCCATTCTCCCCGTGCTCGTCCTTGCCGCCGGGCAGATCCCGGTGTACGTGCGGCTCTTGCGCACGGACATGGTGGCCACCCTCTCCGAGGACTTCATCACGATGGCGAAGTCCAAGGGGATCTCGGATCGCCGGATCCTCTGGCGCCACGCCCTCCGCCCGTCCAGCTTCACCCTCATCACGATCCTCGGCGTCAACATCGGTGCGCTCGTGGGCGGCGCTCTCATCGTCGAGCAGTTCTTCCATCTCAACGGGCTCGGATCGTTCATCGTGCAGGCGGTGTTCAGCCGTGACTACGCCGTCGTGCAGACCCTCACGGCGATGGTCGCGGTGGTGGTCGTCCTCGTGAACTTCCTCGTCGACATGTTCTACGCGGTGCTCGACCCGCGCGTCCGCCGCGCCCGCGCGGTGGCCTAGGAGGCGCTCATGTCCGATCTCGACTCCACCGAGCAAGCCGAGCGACACCTCGCCCAAGAGGTGGGCGTCGAGCTCTCGCTGGGTGTGGCCACCGATGTCCCGCAGCTGCGCAAATCGGTCAAGCTGAAGCGGAAGTGGAAGGGATATCGCCCGATCTTCTGGTTCGCGCTCGGGTGGATGTTCATCATCACGTTCTTGGCGGTCTTCGCCAGCAGGCTGCCGTTCGTGAAGCCCTACGCCAAGACCTACGCGGACTGCGGCGCTAGCGGTAGCCCGAGCTCGAGCCACTGGCTCGGCTGCGACAACATCGGCCGCGATCTGTTCTCGCGGATCGCCTACGGGGGCCAGGTGTCGCTGTTCATCGGCCTGATGGTGGTCATCCTGGCCCTCGTCGTGGGCGGCGCCATCGGCCTCTTCGCCGGGTACTACCGGGGCAAGGTCGACACGGTGATGACGACGCTCATCGACACCATCCTGGCCGTTCCGCCGCTGGTCTTGTTGCTGTTCGTCGTCATCGTCCTCGGGCAGAACCTCCGGAACATCGTGATCGCCGTCGGCGTCCTCGCCATCCCGACGACCGCCCGGATTGTGCGGGCCAACACGATGGTGTACGCGCAGCGCGAGTTCGTGATGGCGGCGAAGATCCTCGGAGCGAAGAACCGCAGGATCATCTGGCGGGAGGTGCTCCCGAACGTCATACCACCGCTGGTCTCGTACACCTTCCTCGCCGTCGGCATCATCATCGTCGTCGAAGGCGTCCTGTCGTTCCTCGGCGCCAGCGTCCCGCCACCGCGGCCGACGTGGGGGAAGATCATCGCCGAGGGCCGTCAGCAGATCGACACCCGGCCGCTGATCGCCATCCTGCCGGGCCTGGTCATCTTCTTCACCGTGCTGTCCTTGAACCTCATCAGCGACGCCTTCCGGGAGAAGTTCGACGTGCGCGAGGCGGGCATCTGATGCAGTCGCTCAGGCATCCGCTGGACAGCGATCTGGTGTTGGACGTCCGCGACCTCCGCACCTCGTTCGTGACCCCCCGGGGGGAGGTGAAGGCGGTCGACGGCGTCAGCTTCACGCTGGAACGCGGTCGCACGCTCGGCGTCGTCGGGGAGTCGGGCTCGGGCAAGACCGTGCTGTCCCGATCCATCATGCGGCTGCTCCCGAAGGGCAACTCGGTGAGCACGGGCGAGGTGTACCTGAAGGGCACCGACGTCATGAAGATGAAGCAGAAGGACATGCGCGCCCTGTGGGGCCCTGAGATGGCGATGATCTTCCAGGACCCGATGACGTCGTTGAACCCCGTGATGAAGGTGGGTGCGCAGATCACCGAAGGGCTACGCGTCCACTTCAAGATGAGCAAGTCGGAGGCGCGGGAGCGGGCGATGTCGCTCATGCGCGAGGTGGCGATCCCCGAGCCAGGGCGCCGCCTGGACGAGTATCCCCACGAGCTGTCGGGCGGCATGCGCCAGCGCATCGTGATCGCCACCGCCCTGGCGTGTGGTCCGGCGCTGCTGTTCGCCGACGAGCCGACGACCGCCCTCGACGTGACGGTGCAGTCGCAGATCCTCGACCTGTTGAACCGTGAGCGCGCCGATCGCAACATGGCGATGATCCTCGTGACCCACGACCTCGGGGTCGTGGCCGGGCGGACGCACGAGATCGCCGTCATGTACGCCGGGCGCATCGTGGAGAAGGCGCCCACGACGGCGTTGTTCCGCGACATGAAGATGCCCTACACCGAGGCGCTCCTGGCCTCGATCCCCAAGATCGCCCACGCCAGCCGCACCCGGCTGGAAGTGATCCCGGGTCGTCCACCGAACCTGTTGAAACCACCGGTCGGCTGCAAGTTCGCGCCCCGGTGCAAGTACGTCCGGGAGCGGTGCATCCAGGAGGAGCCGCCCCTGCTCGAGGCGGCCACACCCGGCCACGTGTACCGGTGCTGGTATCCCGTGGGAACGGCGGAACCAACGGTCGAGCCGGTTCACGACGGTCGTGCCGTCGATGCCGAGCCGGTCGGCGCCACTTCGGAGGGGGACTGATGGCAGGCACGGGAACCGCGCATCTCCGCCCCGCCGACGAGAGCGTGCTCAGGGCCGAAGAGCTGGTCCAGGAGTTCCCGGTCGGGCACAAGGGCGTCAAGGTGCACGCCGTGTCCGGCATCAGTGTCGACGTCCTCGAGGGCGAGACGCTCGGGCTGGTCGGTGAGTCGGGCTGCGGTAAGACGACGACCGGGCGGGCCATCCTCCAGATGCCGCCGCCCCGGTCCGGTCGGGTCATCCTCGACGGGCAGGACCTGACCAAGGTCCACGGCGAGCAGCTTCGCCGGCTTCGCCCGAAGCTGCAGATGATCTTCCAGGACCCCATCTCGTCGTTGAACCCGCGCCGGCGGGTGAAGGACATCGTCGCCGAGCCCTTGAACATCTGGAAGCTCGGGGCCGGCAAGGACGAGCGCTACCAGAAGGCGCACGAGCTGCTCGAAGTCGTCGGCCTCGACGCCGACTTGGCGATGGATCGCCGTCCCCACGAGTTCTCGGGTGGGCAGTGCCAGCGCATCTCGATCGCGCGCGCCCTCATCACCGAGCCGAAGATCGTGATCTGCGACGAGCCCGTGTCCGCGCTCGACGTCTCGGTCCAGGCGTCGATACTCAACCTGCTGCAGGACATGAAGAGCCTCTACGGCCTCACCCTCTTGTTCATCTCCCACGATCTCGCCGTGGTGAAGAACGTGAGCGACCGGGTCGCGGTCATGTACCTCGGAAAGATGTGCGAGGTGGCGCCGCCTGACCTTCTCTACGCGCAGCCGGCCCACCCCTACTCGCACCTGCTGCTCCAGGCGATCCCGGTGCCGGACCCCGATGTCGCGACCAAGGTCAACGAAGTGGTCGGGGAACCTCCGTCCCCGCTCGACCCTCCGTCGGGATGCCGGTTCCGCACGCGTTGCCCGCGGGCCGGCGAGGTGTGCGTGACCACCGAACCACAGCTCTGCGAGATCCGCCCCAAGCAGTACGTCGCCTGTCACTTCCCGCTCGCACCGGGGGAGGACCCGGCCCAGGCCCCGGCCCTGAGCGCGTAGCGCCGTCCCCGAGGCCCGTCAGCCCTCACCCTCGGCCAGCTGTTGGCCCGGGGTGTCAGGGCGTTGGCCCGCGGGGCCGACCATCTCGTCTCCGGCGTCGGGGCCTTCGTACGGGGGGTGACGGACGACGTCGTCGGCGCTCACCTCGCCGTCGCCACGGCGGTCACGCTCGGCCGGGGTCGAACCGGCGTTGACGCCTTCGGGTTCCACGAGGTCCTTGCGGGCGGGCTCGTCGTTCTCCATGCCGGGTCTGTACCCGGATCCCCCACCGAACCAGGCCCGCAGTGCGGGCCGGGCGCAGGGGCGTGCACGATTGTCCGAGCGCAGCGGTCCGAGCGCAGCGCAGCGGAGCGAGGCATCGGCGCGGCTTGGTTGGTTGCGAAACCGCCCCGTACGCTTGGAAGAAAGGGGGATGAGCATGCTGGATCTCGTGCTGCGCGGTGGAACGATCGTGGACGGCTCGGGCCTGCCGCGCTACCGCGGCGACGTCGGGATCCAGGGCGGCAAGATCGTCGCCGTGGGCCGCCCGCTCGCCGATGGGCGCCGCACCATCGATGCCAACGGCAAGGTGGTCGCACCCGGCTTCGTCGATCCCCACACCCACTACGACGCCCAGCTGTGCTTCGATCCCTACGCCTTCCCGGCCATCGAGCACGGCATCACCACCGTCGTCACGGGGAACTGCTCGCTGAGCCTGGCCCCGCTGCGGGTGCCCCAGCGGGAGCGCTTCTCGCGAATGTTCCGCCTGATCGAGGAGATGCCCGAGGCGGCCTTCGCCCAAGGGGTCGACTGGCGCTGGGGCGAAGGCTTCGACGGGATGGTCGAGGCGTTGCAGCGGGATATCGCCCTGAACGTCGCCCCGCTGGTGGGGCACTCGACATTGCGGCTGTTCGTCCTCGGTGACGACGCCCGGCGCCCCGCCACCGACCACGAGATCGTGGCGATGAGCGAGGCGCTGCGCGCCTGCCTCGAGGCCGGTGCCGTCGGCCTCTCCACGAGCTACATCGACGTCGACGACGACATGATCCCGGTGCCGTCGCGCTGGGCCGAGCACCGCGAGCTCGAGGCGCTGTGTGCGGTGCTCGGGGAGAAGGGCCGCGTCCTGCAGGTCGTCCACGAGTTCTTCGACCCCGGCCTGACGGTGTCGCGCATCGAGGTGCTGGGCGAGCTGTCGCGCCGCTACGGCATCGTCACCACGCTCTCCCCGCTGTTCCACAGTGACGCCATGCCGGGGGCGACGGGTCAGGTGCTCGAGGCCGTCGAGCGGGAGTGGGCCGACGGAGCGCGGGTGTGGCCGCAGGTGCAGACCCGCCCGGTCGACATCAGCTGGACGCTCGAGCAGCGCAGCCTGATGTTCCTCGTGATGCCCGGATGGTGGTCGGTGGCCTCGCTGCCGACCAAGGCCGAGAAGCTGGCCGCCTTCACCGATCCCGCCACGCGCGAGCAGCTCGTGGGGGGAGTCGCCTCCCTCGCCGCCGAGAGGGGCGGCACGTTCGACCCCGCCACGTTCGTCGTGCGCGACGTCCGCGACGACGGCCATCGCGGCCTTGTCGGACGGACCCTGGGCGACATCGCCGCGGAGCGGGGCACGACGCCCGCGGAGGCCTTCATCGACCTGTCCGTCGAGGACGATCTCGGCATGTGGTTCATCCGCTCGGAGATCAGCCACCAGAACCCGGACATCGTCGGCGAGCTGTTGGCCCACCCGTTCGTCCACGTCGGTGCCAGCGACGGTGGTGCCCACGTCGGGTCGTTCGCGACCTACGGCGACACCGGCTACCTGCTGTCGAGGTACGTGCGCGAGACCGGGGCCCTGCGGCTCGAGGACGCCGTCAAGAAGATCACGGCGGACCCGTGCGCCATCTGGGGCCTACCCAACCGGGGCCTCTTGCGCGAGGGGTACGCGGCCGACGTCGTGGTGTTCGACCCGGACACGGTCGACCGCGGCCCCGAGGTCGGTTCCGAGGACTTCCCCGGCGGTGGCCTTCGGTGGGTGCGCCGCCAGGTCGGCGTCGACACCGTTGTCGTCAATGGCGCCGTGACGTGGACGGCGGGGGGCGGTTACGACCCGGCGGCGCGGGCCGGCACGATCGCCACCTGAACCCACTTCGCTCTCATCGCTGATCTTTTAGGGGACCGTGTGACTGACCTCGCCTTCGATCCGGACGCCCTCAGGGCGAAGTACCGCGCCGAGCGGGACAAGCGCGTGCGGCCCGACGGCAACGAGCAGTACGTCCAGATCAAGGGCAGCTTCGCCCACTACCTCGAGGACCCGTACGTCGAGCCGATCACCCGCGGCCCGCTGACCGACGAGGTCGACGTCGTCGTGATCGGCGGCGGCTTCGGCGGCCTGCTGGCCGGTGCGCGGCTCCGCGAGGCCGGCGTGGAGGACCTGCGCATCATCGAAAAGGGCGGCGACTTCGGCGGCACCTGGTACTGGAACCGGTATCCAGGGGCCATGTGCGACGTGGAGTCGTACGTGTACCTGCCGCTGCTCGAAGAGGTCGGCTACGTGCCGGTCGAGAAGTACTCACACGCGCCGGAGATCCTGGCCCACAGCCGGGCCATCGGGGAGCGCTTCGACCTGTACCGCAGCGCCCTGTTCCAGACGGAGGTCACCGAGCTCCACTGGGACGACGCCGCCAGCCGCTGGATCGTCTCGACGAACAAGGGCGATGCCCTGCGCGCCCGCTTCGTCGTGATGGCGAACGGGCCGCTGCATCGGCCCAAGCTGCCGGGCCTCCCCGGTATCGAGAGCTACCAGGGCCACTCGTTCCACACGAGCCGCTGGGACTACGACTACACCGGAGGGAACTCCGACGGAGATCTCGTCGGCCTTCGCGGCAAGAAGGTCGCCATCATCGGCACCGGGGCCACCGCCGTGCAGTGCATCCCCCATCTGGCCGAGCATGCGCAGCACCTCTACGTGTTCCAGCGCACGCCGTCGTCCATCGACGTGCGGGCCAACCGCCCGACCGACCCCGAGTGGGTGCAGAGCCTCCGGCCCGGCTGGCAACGCGAGCGGATGGACAACTTCAACACGCTGGTGTCGGGCGGGTTCGCCGAGGTCGACCTCGTGAACGACGGCTGGACGGACATCATCACCAAGCTCCTCGTGATGATGCGCCGCGCTGACAGCGCCGGCGCCCCGCCTGACCTGGCGGCCACGATGGAGCTGGCCGACTTCGAGAAGATGGAGCAGATCCGCGCCCGGGTCGACGCCATCGTGGCCGACCCGAACGTGGCCGAGGCCCTCAAGCCGTATTACCGCCAGTTCTGCAAGCGGCCGTGCTTCCACGACGAGTACCTCGACACCTACAACCGCCCGAACGTCACGCTCGTGGACACCGCGGGCCGCGGCGTCGAGCGCATCACCGAGAAGGGCATCGTCGCCAACGGTGTGGAGTTCGAGGTCGACTGCATCGTCTACGCCACGGGCTTCGAGGTCGGGACGGACTACACCCGACGCGCGGGGTACGAGGTGGTCGGGCGGGGCGGCCGGACGCTCACCGAGAAATGGGCCACGGGCATCTCCACACTGCACGGCATGCACTCGCGCGGCTTCCCGAACTGCTTCATCATGGCGCCGGCCCAATCCGGTTTCACCGTCAACTTCCCGCACATGCTCGACGAGCAGGCCAAGCACGCCACCTACATCATCCGCCACGCCCTCGACCACGCGGTACGAACAGTGGAAGCGGCGCAGGAGGCGGAGGACGAGTGGGTACAGAC
>JADMIO010792894.1_pt1 | contig 10976 bp, 9 predicted proteins | sample 8958161 | NCBI WGS metagenome assembly JADMIO01 (sample SAMN16585339, study PRJNA669376) | soil metagenome | isolation source: Crop rotation soil | place: USA: Cullars Rotation, Alabama | collected 2011 | reverse complement strand
CTTTCCCGAGGTGCACCAGCCGGCCGTCCGCGGCGAGGCCATCGAGCAGCGCTTCGAGGGGCGGGACGTCGAGGAGGGCCATCGCTGCCCGAAAGCGTACGCGTTCCAGCCGTGTAGTTACAGGGCTGTGATGATGGCTGTCTGACCTTCGAGCCAGTAGCCTCAGCCGGGCATGGACCTGGGGATGAGCACCACGGAACGAGACGGGTGGACGATCCTCTCGCTGTCCGGGGAGATCGACATCGCAACCGCCCCCCGTGTGCGCGAGCGGCTGTATGCGCTGCTGGCCGAGGGCAACGAGCGCCTCATCGTCGATCTCGACGACGTCGGCTTCCTGGATTCGACGGGCCTGGGGGTCCTCGTCGGCGTCCTGAAGCGCGTGCGCACGCAGGGTGGTGAGTTGCGGCTCGTCTGCACCCAGCCGCGGATCGCGAAGGTGTTCGAGATCACCCGCCTCGATTCGGCCTTCGCCATCTTCGACTCGCTCGACGGCGCAGTCCGGGACGGCTCGCCGAGCTAGGACAAGGACCGCGGGCGTGGGCGATCGCATCGAGCTCGACTTCCCTGCCCGGCCCGACTACCTCGCATTGGTGCGCACCGTCGTCACGATGATCGCCGCCGCCGGATCCAAGCTCCCTGACGCACGCATCGACGACCTCCGCCTCGCGGTGACCGAGGCGTGCGCCAACGCCATCGACGCGGAGCGGCGCCGGTCCAACGACCCGGTCGGGGGCGTCGTGCTGCGCTGCTGGGTCGAACCCGAGCAGGTCGTCGTCGAGGTGCACGACGGCGCCGGCGGCTTCGATCCCGACCACCTCGTCCCTCATCCGCCGGTCGACCGCACCGACCGGCTGAAGTTCGAGCGCGGTCTCGGCATCCCGCTCATGCGCGAGCTGACCGACGGCGTGGAGTTCCGCACCGAGGGCGGCGGCACCACGGTGCGGCTGCTGCTCACCAGCGACCCGCGCCGGTGAGCGACCCGGAGGCGGGCGGAGACGGCGACGAGGTCGAGGTCCTCGCCAAGCCCGACGAGCTGCTCGCGCTCCACGGCGTGACCGAGGTGCTGTTCGCCGCGTTGCGCTCGTGGTTCGGGGTGCCGCCGACGATCACGCTCGACATCTCCGACATCGACTCCGCGGTGCTCGAGCTGGGCGACCCGCAGATGATCGCCGGGCTGGCGATGCGCAAGCTCCAGGCGCTCCGGCTGCTGGCGACGCCGGGGGTGCGCACCACCACCGACGTCGTCGTGGCGATCGTGAACGACCTCGACCGAGCGCTCTACCAGGCACCCGACATGTGGCTGCGCCGGCAGGCCGAGCACACCGACTGGGACGCCGCGCTCGCGGACCTCGCCGACCCCGACGGCGAGGACGTCGGCGACGCGTCAGCGGCCGACAACGAGGCCGAGGTCTTCCGCGAGCTGCACCAGCGCCTCCACGACGCCGCCATCGCGGTCGTCGAGGTCAGCGGCGGGGAGATCCGCGTCCTCGAGTAACGAGACCTCAGCTCGAGAAGCTGAAGTCCGTGATGTCCGAGAAGTCGGTGAAGTCAGTGAAATCGCTGAAGTCCGAGAAGTCCGAGAACGGGTCGGACAGCGCGTCGCTCGCGGTCTGGCCGAAGAGGCCGACGCCGCACTTCTTCACCGCGAACTCGTCGACCTTGGTGGCGGAGGCGATGAAGTCGTCTCCGGCCTTCTCGATGACCTCGTTCGCTGCGCTCTCCTGCGCGTCGCTGTCGGTCCCCGCCCTCTTCGCGGCGTTCGCCGCGTCGACCTCGATGTTGATGAAGGTGTCGATGTCCTTGCGGATCTCCGCCGGCGCCGCGTCCTGGAGCGCCTTGAGCTGCTTGACCACAGCGTCGATCTCCTTCGCGCTCGGCTCGTCTCCGATGTCGCTGAACGAGCTCGTTGTCGCGGCGAGCTCGTCGCAGAACGCCTCGACACTGCCGCCGCTCTTCTTCGAGCTGCTCTTCGAGTCCGAGCCGTCCGAGTCGCTTGCGTCCGAATCGGAGCTCGCGGTCTTGGCCTTGTTGCTCGAACCGCCACACGCGCTGAGGGTGAACAGCAGGAGTCCGGCGAAGAGTACGACGAGGAGCTTGCGCATCGGGTGAGCGTAGTGTCCTTCGGATGTCCGTGAACTGTGTCCTCGACGGCGGCGTCGCCGTGATCACCCTCGACGACGGCAAGGCCAACGCGTACTCCCAGGAGGTGCTGGCGTCCATCCACGACGCGCTCGACCAGGCGGAGAAGGATGCGACCGCTGTGCTGCTGGCGGGGCGGCCCGGTCGGTTCTCGGCCGGCTTCGACCTCAGCGTGATGACCTCCGGAGTCGAGCCCATGCGCGCGCTCGTGACCGCCGGCGCCGAGCTGCTGCTGCGGGTCTTCACGTTCCCGATGCCCGTCGTGATGGCGTGCACCGGCCACGCGCTCGCGGCCGGCGGGCTCATGCTGCTCGTCGGCGATCGCCGAATCGGCGCCGAGGGTCCGTTCAAGATCGGCCTGAACGAGGTGGCCATCGGGATGCCGCTGCCGATCTTCGCGGTCGAGCTCGCGCGCTACCGCATGCCGCCCTCTGCGTTCGACGACGTCGTGCTCGGTGACGTCGCAGATCCCCAGCGCGCGATCGCCACCGGGTTCCTCGATCGCGTCGTCGGGCCGGAAGAGGTCCTCGCGGAGGCGACGGCCGAGGCAAGGCGCCTCGCGGCACTGCGCACCGGCGCTGTCTCGCACACCAAAGAGAACGTCCGCGGCGCCATCGCGGAGGACATCCGCTCGACGCTCAAGGCGGACATGGACTCGATCGCCGGGCCCGCCTCGTAGTCGGTCGACCTCAGCCGAGGTCGGCGAGCAGACCTTCGCAGGTGCGGATGAGGACGCGGGACGCGTCCGAGATCTCGCGACTCGACAGCGGGTTCTCGGCGCGGCGCTGCCAGCGGCCGATCGCGTTCCCGAGCGCGGTGCGAACGTCGCCGGCGGATGCGGTCGGCTCGAGCCCGAGCCGTGTCCAGGCCGCGGTGCCGACGGAGCCGAGCAGGCGCTCCATCTCGTCGACCTCGGCGGGCTTCGCCTTCACCGCGCCCGAACGCAACGCGTTCAGCAGACGGACTTCCGCGAACTCATGCGCGCCCGCGGTGACCCGCTCGAGCTCGGACGCGAGATGCGCGCTCGCGGCGATGGGCGCGTCGTGCAGCACGGACTCGAGGGCGAGCAGCGCGGAGCGCGCCTTGAGCACATCGCGACGAGCTGCGAACTGCGAGAGCAGCAGCTGCTTCAGCTCGATCAGGCCGCTGCGCAGCACGAGCTCGTTCGCGAGCTGCGTCGAGCTCGTCACCGTGCCCTGACGGATCAGCGCGGCCGCGAGCCGGACACCGAAGAGCCCGAAGCGGTCGAGCAGGTGCTCGCGCTCCATCGACGTGAGCGGGATCTGTGTGGGTGCCTGCACGAAGCGGTCTGCGGACAGGAACAGCCGCTCGGCCTCTTCCTTGGGGGCGGCAGCGATCTGGCTCAGCGCCTTGTACTCCGCCTCCCGCAGGGTCGAGCCTGATTGTGCAAGCAGGCCGGCAACGGGCACGACCGTCTGGCACAGCCTCCGCACCTTCGGATCGCTCTTGTAGCGCGTCGCGATCCGCGCTGCGGATGCCATGGAGTCCAACCGGCCGACGCCGACCTCGTCGGCGCGAGACAGCACCGCGATCGCGTTGACGGGCGTCGCCTGCGCGAACTCCTGGTCGTGGAACGTCTCGAGGAAGCTGATGTCGGTCGTGTGCAGGTGGCGCATGAGGTAGAGGACGGCGTCCGCCGGCGTCACCTGATCCTCGCCGGGCGCGAGGAACGCGTGGGTGCGGGCGGACACGTCGACCGACAACGACGCGATGCCGGGCGTGTCGATCAACGTGATCGAGCGCAGCGACGACGACGGCCAATCCACGACGAGGCGGTCCACGAATTCGGCGGGTGTGTCGCCGAGGTCGACGTCGATGGCGCCGGCGTCACGCGAGAACGGCACCTGGCGGGGCTCGCTGCCGTCGCTCGGGTGCAGCGTCACGCGGTAGGTGATGCCGTCGCGGTACCACGTGACGATCTTCGTGCACTCGCCAGCGTCGGTCGGCGCGAGCTCCTCGCCGACGAGCGCGTTGAGCAGCGTCGACTTGCCCGCCTTGACCTTGCCTGCGATCGCGACGCGCAGCGGCTCGTCCATGCGCTCGACGACGGCGGTGAGCGTCGCCTCGTGCGGCGTCCCCGCGTACGCCTGCGCGGCTGACGTCAACAGATCGCGGACCTGGACGAGCAGCGCTTGGCGCTCAGCCACCGGATCCGCCCGCGATGCTCGGGTCGAGGGCGAGCACCTCGGCGCGCAGACCCCGGATGCGTGCGAGCTCGGCCTCGACGTCCGGCAGCCGCTTCGCCCGGTTGCGCTCGCTGGTGGCCACTGCCTCTTGCGCCTTGAGCAGCGCTTCCGCCGTCGAGCGGTGCAGCTCCTCGGCGCGCGTCGAGAAGTGGTCGCGCAGCTGGCGCTGCAGCTGGCGGATGGTGTCGCGTGACTCCTTCGCCACCGCGAACGCGAGCTCGTCGGTGTACTTGCGGTGCGCGTTCTTCGCCTGCGACCGGCGCATCGCCAGCGCCCGGTTCTTCTCGTCCCGATAGGCCTTCCCACCAAACAGGAGGCCGGCCACCATGCCGACCGGGTTGATCAGCGCGAGGCCGACCATCTGGCCGAGCATCCCGAACATGATCAGGCCGCCGTAGGAGCCGCGCAGCGCGGTCATGCCCGCGCCGATCCCGTCGCCGCCTTCGAGCGCGACGTCGACGCGAGCGTTCACCTCGCGCAGCACGTCGCCCGGGTTGGGGATCTCGAGCTGCACGGCGATCTCGTGGCCGTCGGTGGCGAACAGCTCGCCCACTCGTCCGGCGATGTCGGCCGCGTGCACGTGGAGCAGCCGGTAGTTCGCGACCACCTGCTCGGCCGCCTGCCGTTCGAGCCACGGCTCGAATTCGGCCCACGCCTCGGCAGGGTCGTTCGCGTCGACCGCGTCGTCTGCGTCCTTGGTCAGCTGCCGCAAGCGATTGCGGAGGTCGTGGTCGATCTCGGTGCTGAGATCGGTGAACCCGTCGTTGAGCGTGATCTGCCACCTGGCGGCGTTCGAGCGCAGCCGGTCGGCCTGCTCCTTGGCCCGCTCGAGCTGCAGCACCAGACGGCCCGCGCCCTCGGGGTCGGCCAGCGCGTTGCGCTCGGCCGTGAACTGGCTCTCGAGCTGCGTGACGACCGAGAGGATGTCGTTGACAGCGGTCCGCACGACCAGCTCTTCGCTGCGACCGACGACGTCGTGCTGCAGGTGCTCGACGAGCGCGGGAAAGCCGGACTCGACGTCGAGCTCGTTGTCGGACGTGAGCGTCGCGTGCTGGCGCAGCGGCGAGGACACGGCGAGCACCGGCACCGAGACGCCGGCCTCGGCCAGGTGGGTCTGGTCGAGCTCGAGGATCTTGCGCCACGCAGGGTAGAAGTCGATCTTCGTCATGGCGCACGCCACGTTCGGGCACAGGCTGCGGGCCGTCTCGAGGAACTCGAGCTCGGGTCCCGAGTACTCCTGCGCCGCGTCGGAGACGAAGAGCACGGCGTCGGCCATCGGCAGCGCGCCGATGGTGATCGTCGAGTGGGCCGACCCGAGCCCGCCCACACCCGGGGTGTCGACCAGGACCAAGCCCGATCTCAGTAGCTCAGCCGGCACGCCGAGCTCGACCGAGTGCACGCGCCGCGCGTTCGCCGGGTTCGCGGCCTCGGTGATGTAGGCGTGCACGTCGTCGACGGCGACCGTCTCCGACGTCGGCTCGGTGTCGGGCGGCGCGCCCTCGGGCGGCTGCAGGTGCACGATCGCGCTCGGGGTCTCGCTCCAGCGCAGCAGCGTGGGCACCGCGGTGGCGACGTCATCGTCCACCGGGCACACCTCGACGTCGAGCAGCGCGTTGATGAGCGAGCTCTTGCCCTGCTTGAACTCACCGACCACGAGGACGTGGAACGAAGGGTCGTCGAGCCGGCGCCGAGCACCGGCCAGCCGCTCGCCGAGGTCGGCGCGCTGGTAGGCGGAGGCCGCCTGGAACGCGACGTCGAGGACCGCCGAGGCCTCAGCGCGCGAGGCCGTCGCGCCCGTCTCCTCGCCGTCCGTCATGGGTCGGCAGAGTACCTGCGGCGCCTGGGCGTGAGGGCCGGTGCACAGTGGGCTTGTTGACGCGGGGCCACCTCAACCTCTAATGCTGGTCCCCGTGCCCCGCAGTCTCGTGATCGTCGAATCCCCCGCCAAGGCCCGCACCATCGCGGGCTTCCTCGGCGCGGACTTCGTCGTGAAGGCGTCCATGGGCCACGTCCGCGACCTGCCCGCGAAGGGCCTGAACGTCGACGTCGACAACGGGTTCAAGGTCGACTACGAGATCAACGCGAACAAGAAGAACGTCATCAAAGAGCTGAAGGACGCGCTGAAGGGCGTCGACGAGCTCTATCTCGCAACCGATGAGGACCGCGAGGGAGAGGCCATCTCCTGGCATCTGCTCGAGGTGCTCAAGCCGCGCGTGCCGGTCAAGCGGATGGTGTTCCACGAGATCACCCGCAGCGCGATCGACGAGGCCGTCGCCAACTGGCGTGACGTCGACTACGGGCTGGTCGACGCGCAGGAGAGCCGCCGGATCGTGGACCGGCTGTTCGGCTACCCGATCTCCGAGGTGTGCTGGCGCAAGATCCGGCCCGGTCTTTCGGCCGGCCGCGTGCAGTCGCCGTCGGTGCGTCTCGTCGTGCAGCGCGAGCGCGAGCGCATGAAGTTCGTCGCCGCCGGCTACTGGGACCTCGAGGCCGCGTTCCCGACCGAGCCCGCGTTCACGGCCGGTCTCGTGTCCGTCAACGGGGCGAAGGTCGCGGAGGGCAAGGACTTCGACAGCGACGGCCGCACCAAGCGCGAGGACGTGCTGGTCCTCGACGAGCCCGCGGCACGTGGCCTGGCCGAGCGGCTCGACGGGTCGACGTTCACGGTCCGATCGGTCGAGACCAAGCCGTACACGTCACGGCCGAAGCCGCCGTTCATCACCTCGTCGCTGCAGCAGGTGGGCGGCAGCCGGCTGCGCATGGGCGCACAGCAGGTGATGCGCGTCGCGCAGGGTCTCTACGAGCGTGGCTACATCACCTACATGCGCACCGACTCGACGACGCTGTCGGCCACCGCGCTCTCTGCCGCGCGCACGCAGATCACGGAGCGGTTCGGCAAGGACTACGTCCCCGAGCAGCCGCGGACCTACGCGAAGAAGTCGAAGAACGCGCAGGAGGCCCACGAAGCGATCCGACCCGCCGGCGACCAGTGGCGCGCGCCCGACCAGCTCCGCAGCGAGCTCAACACCGACGACCTCCGCCTGTACGAGCTGATCTGGCAGCGGACGCTCGCGTCGCAGATGAACGACGCACGCGGCAGCACCGTCACCGCGCGCATCGGCGCGACGACGTCCGCCAACGAGGAGACCGAGTGGACGTCCTCGGGTCGCACCATCACGTTCCCCGGTCACCTCGCGGTCTACGGCTTTGGGGGCGACGACGCGTCGGGCGACGACGACACTGCGGCGAAGCTGCCCGAGCTCGTCGAGGGGGCCACGCTGCCTGCGCCCGCTATCGAGGCCGAAGGCCACTCCACCCAGCCGCCGGCCCGCTACACCGAGGCAACCCTCGTGAAGGCCCTGGAGGAGCGGGGCATCGGTCGCCCGTCGACGTACGCGTCGATCATGCAGACGATCCAAGACCGCGGCTACGTGTGGAAGAAGGGCCAGGCCCTGGTCCCGACGTCCGACGCGTTCGCCGTCGTCAACCTCCTCGAAGGTCACTTCGCCGCGCTCGTCGACTACGAGTTCACGGCCCGCATGGAGGACGACCTCGACGAGATCGCCGACCGGCACCAGGAGCGCGAGCCCTGGCTGCACAAGTTCTGGTTCGGGAACGGCAGCGCGGGGCTCAAGGACCTGCGGGAGAAGGCGCTCGAGGAGGCGGATCCGGCCGCCATCAACGCGATCCCGCTCGGCGTCGACGAGCACGGCGAGCCGATCGTGCTTCGCAACGGGAAGTACGGCCCGTACATCAAGCGGGGCGAGGACACCGCGTCGGTGCCGGACGGCATCGCACTCGACGAGCTCACCATCGATCGCGCCGTCGAGCTGCTCAACGCACCGAAGGGCGACGACCCGATCGGCGCCGACCCGTCCGGCCTGCCGGTGTACGCGAAGAACGGTCGCTTCGGTCCCTACGTCCAGCTCGGCGACGCGGACACGTTGCCGGACGGCGAGAAGCCGAAGATGGCGTCGCTGTTCCAGACCATGACCCTCGAGACCATCACGCTCGAAGAGGCGCTCAAGCTGCTGTCGCTGCCCCGGGTCGTGGGTGCCGATCCCGCCGACGGCGAGGAGATCACCGCGCAGAACGGCCGCTACGGGCCCTACATCACGAAGGGCAAGGAGAGCCGCAGCCTCGCGAGCGAAGAGGAGCTGTTCACCGTCTCGCTCGATGGTGCGCTCGCGCTGCTGGCGCAGCCCAAGACGTTCGGGCGCCGTGGCGCACCGAAGCCGCCGCTCAAGGAGCTCGGCAACGACCCCGTGTCGGGTCAGCCCGTGGTGTTGAAGGACGGCCGGTTCGGTCCGTACGTCACCGACGGCATCCACAACGCGTCGCTGCGCAAGGGCGACACGGTCGAGGGCATCACGCCAGAGCGGGCGGCCGAGCTGCTCGTGCTGCGCCGCGAGTACGAGGCCGAGAACCCGAAGGCGAAGAAGCGGACGGCCAAGAAGGCCGCAGCGAAGAAGACGGCGGCGAAGAAGGCGACGGCCAAGAAGGCGACGGCCAAAAGGGCTGCGCCGAAGAAGGCCGCACCGAAGAAGCAAGCCTGAGCCGCTCCCTGCCGTCACTGGAGGTCTCGGAGCGCTTCACTAACCTCGCGTCTGTGCCCAAATCGGCCCCGGTGCCGTCGAGTCCGGGGAGGGGACCGACAGCCTGATGACCAACCCAGAGCCGGAGCTTCCCCCTACTGAGGGCATCGCGCCTGTCGTTCCGATGCCCCCGCTGGTGGGCGACGGGGAACGGCCGAGCCTCCACGTCCGGCTGTTCGGCACACACGAGTTCTTCCGGCTGTGGATCGCGCAGGTCGTGTCGTCGCTGGGCGACTGGCTCGGCTTCCTCGCGATCACGATCCTCGCCGCGAACGTCGGCGGTGGCGCGGGTGGCGCTGCGGTCGGACTCGTGATGTCGGCCCGCATCATCCCCGGGTTCTTCCTGGCCCCTGTCGCGGGCGTGATGATCGACCGCTGGGACCGCAAGAAGATCATGGTCGCCTGCGACATCGGCCGCGCCGGTGTGCTCCTCTGCCTGCCGTTCGTCAAGAGCGTGGGTGGCCTCGTGCTCGCGTCGTTCTTGCTCGAGCTCGGCACGTTGCTGTGGTCTCCGGCCAAGGAGGCGACGGTGCCGAACCTCGTGCCCGTCGATCGCCTCACGTCCGCCAACTCGCTGTCGCTGGCCGCCGCATACGGCACCTTCCCCGTCGCCGCCGTGCTGTTCGCGCTCCTCGCGCAGCTGGCCAAGAAGCTCGGCGGTGTGGACGCCCTCGGGTTCTTCTCGACCGACCAAGAGGCGCTCGCCTTCTACGTCGACGCGTTCACGTTCCTGCTCTCCGCGATGCTCATCTCGTCACTCGCCCTCACCAGCGCGGAACGCCGAGGCCGGCCCGTCGAGAAGCGAGCCGAAGGCGAGAAGCGCATCGACTTCGCGCAGACGTTCCGCGAGCTGAAGGAGGGCTGGCGGTTCATCTTCGTGAACCCGGTGGTGCGGTCGGTGAACCTCGGGCTCGCAACCGGGCTCATCGGCGCTGGGATGATCGTGCCCCTCGGGTCGATCTTCTCGCGTGACGTGCTCGGCGCCGGAGCGGCGGGCTACGGCATCTTCATCACCGCGCTGGGCTTCGGCGTCGCCGCCGGGGTGCTGCTGCTCTCGGTGACGCAGAAGCACCTGCCGAAGGTGCAGATCTTCGAGCTGTCGCTGTTCATCGCGGGCGGGTCGATGATCTTCGCGGCCTCGATGTCGTCGCTCTCGCTGGCTGTGATCGGCGTTGCGATCCTCGGCGTGTGCGGCGGATCGGTGTACGTGGTCGGCTTCACCCTGCTCCACGAGAACGTCGACGACGAGCTGCGCGGCCGCATCTTCTCCGCGCTCTACACGCTCGTGCGACTGTGCTTGCTCGTGGCGTTCGCGCTCGGGCCGTTCCTGTCGGAGGCGATCAACAACGGGATGATCAGCGTGCTCGACGACTGCAGCCCGGGGCCGTCCGGCACGGTGTGCAGCGTGAACTTCCCCGGCGGCGCAACGATGGCGGTGCCCGGTGTCCGCGTGACGCTGTGGCTGGCCGGGACGATCATCATCGTTGCCGGGTTCGTCGCGTTCCACTCGCTGCGGGCCGGCTCGCGCGAGCGCTTCGCGCGGCGATGACGTTCGTCGCGTTCGAAGGCGGCGAGGGCACCGGCAAGTCGACGCAGGCCCGTCTGCTCGCGGCGCGACTCGACGCAGTCCTCACGCACGAGCCGGGCGGCACGACCGTCGGCCTCGAGCTGCGCGCGCTCGCGCTCGCGGGCGAAGCGGGCGTGCTCGACGCGCGCACCGAGGCGCTGGTGATGGCCGCCGACCGGGCCCAGCACGTCGCCGAGGTGATCGCGCCGGCGCTGGCCGCGGGCCGCAACGTGGTGACGGACCGCTACCTCTACTCCTCGCTCGCGTACCAGGGCTTCGGGCGAGGGCTGGGCGTCGAGGGGGTGCGGGCGCTGTCCGAGTTCGCGGGCGCCCCCGAGGCTGACGTGGTGGTGCTGCTCACGGTGACGCCCGAGGTGAAGGCGGCGCGGCTCGGGCGTGAGCTCGATGCGATCGAATCTGCGGGCGACGAGTTCCACGCGCGGGTCGAAGACGGGTTCCTCGGGAAAG